>Ga0209706_10002203_pt1 | contig 10879 bp, 14 predicted proteins | sample PPLLaktember2015_6_FD_187263 | JGI IMG/M metagenome (GOLD analysis project Ga0209706, IMG submission 187263) | Freshwater sediment microbial communities from Prairie Pothole Lake near Jamestown, North Dakota, USA - PPLs Lake P8 Core (1) Depth... | ecosystem: Environmental > Aquatic > Freshwater...
GGAAAACGGTTAGAATTTGATGTAGACTTTTCGTAAGCGTGGGCCGTCGAATTCGCAGAGAAAGACTTTCTGCCAAGTGCCGAGGACCAGACGGCCGTTTTCAACGATGACGGAGACGGAGCTTCCCATCAGGGATGCCTTGATGTGACTGTCCGCGTTTCCTTCTGTGTGACGGTAGCCCCTGTGCGGCGGAACCATCTCGTTGAACTTTGCAAGGATATCTGTGCAAACATCCGGATCAGCCCCTTCATTGATGGTAATCCCTGCCGTGGTGTGAGGCACATAGACCACGCAAACTCCATCGTTCACGCCGGCTTTGGCCAGTTCCTTTTGCACGGAGGAGGTGATATCGACCATTTCCGTTCTGGAATCGGTTTTGACGCTGATGCTCATAGGCATGGTTGGCGTTTCCCTCCGTCGGCGAGTTCACGCGGAGCGCCTCTTCAAAAGGCGGAGGCCTATTGGCACAACCTGGAGGCGGGCATAAAGCCCGCCTCTACATCCTTGGCGAAGCCTTGGAATCCTCAAGACGTCAAGACACCGCCCCCTAAAGTGATTCGCTCAGAATCACAGGACTTTGCTGCGTAGTTCCTTCCCCGCAAGAGGGTTGTAGAGCTTGATGATCGCGACTTTCATGCAGTCCACGGTCTTCGATGTGGTGACAATGTCCAACAGAGTCTTTGTCGCAGGATCAGGGAGCACACACGCGTCAGAAGAGTCGAACTTCAGGTCCGGAAAGGCCTTGAGCAGCTTCTTGTGCTCTTTGTCACCCACTGGGACCTTAACGGCCTTCTTGCCCTCTACCTGGATAATCTGATCACCCAACCCGGCTTCCTGGACTTTCTTTTCCTGCGCCGCATCCAGAAAAACATTTACACAGTAGCTTCCCATCACTCCACCTCCAAAAAAGAATAATTTTAAACTCAATGCCAGTCTAATTGCGTTTGCTCTTATATTATGGCAGTAAGCGGGTTGTCAATATGTCAAAACCTTTTCCTTCCGAATGTACCGCCTAGTTATTGCCTGAAATGCCCCATTACTTGCCCCTCCCCTAACCCCTCTCAACCGGGGAGTGGACTGCTGAGCGGTGCACCACTGTCTCCTCACTACCAGCATGCTGAAAAAACCTTGTTCGCAGGTTGCTCAAAAACACTCAGATACAAGGCGCCCGAAATCCCGAGGAGTGAGTCGTACAGTCCAGTACGTCGCAACGACGAGGGATGAGGGCAACGCCGTAGATGGGCGTTTTTCAGCAACCTGCTATGGATTGCCCTTGCGGACCAGCAGGTTCAGGATATTGGTGTCTCCCTGCCTGCGATACTGAACGTCGTCGGCCATCTTTCGAATGAGATAACACCCCAACCCTCCGATTTTCCGATCCGGGAGCGGGCAGGTCAGGTCGGGCTGAGACAGCGAAAGAATGTCGAAGGGGATGCCGGTGTCAAGAATGCGGATGTTTAATTCGGAATCGCTCATCATTTCGCAAGTCACTTCGACATTTCCCTTTTGCTCGCCCGGATAGGCATACTGGAAGATATTCAGGAGAGCCTCTTCAGTGGCGAGCTGGATGTCATAGATTTTCTTTGTTGAAAACCCATGATCTCCAGCAAAGCCCGACACGAAGTGCATCAGCTTTTCAAGAGAATCTATTGTCGCCGGTGCTTTCATTCCGTCCATACCCTATACCGCGATCACCCTCCCATCCCAGGCGATGCTCACCCTGAGCCGTCCGCCCTCTGCAACCAATGGTAACAGTTTCTCCGTTTCCGCAAAGAATTTGTCAAGGTCTTTGTCGCTCGCAGCAGGATCGTTGTGGAAAAGGCAAAGATGCTTGACCCGGGCTTTCAAGGCCAGTTCAACACCCTGATAACTGTTGGAATGCCCCCAGTGCTCCTTGACGGTGACAGCCTCAAAAAAGGAGTACTGGGCGTCGAAGATGAGCAAATCCGCACGATCAAAAAACCGGATAAAAGGGCGCTCCTCCTCATCGGTATTAAACGTGTGCTCCGCATCCGTTGAGTACACAATGGTCCGGCCGTCTCTTTCAAAGCGATACCCGTAAGAGCGACCGGGGTGGTTCTGTTCTTTGGCTAAGATCTCGAAGCCTTCCACTTCATAGTGTTCGTCGGGTTCAAGAGAGATAAAACGAATCTCAGCGGGGAGATCCCTGAGCCGCACCGGAAAAAAGGGGGGCTCCTGCTGAAGGGTCAGGGTTTTTTTCGAATCCTCATGGCAGCCATAAAAAGTGATCCGGGTGCCTTTGATGTGGGCCGGAACAAAAAAAGGAAAGCCCTGGATGTGGTCCCAGTGAAAATGGGTCAGAAAGATGTGAAAGTCCCCTGGGGAGTTCGGACCATAAGTTCGAATGTACTCGTTACCGAAATCCCTGAGCCCTGTGCCCGCGTCACATAGAAGGAACGTCTCACCATCCCGTATTTCGAGGCAGGGCGTATTCGTCCCGTAAGTGGCCTTTGCCCAGAAAGGAAGCTCTTTCTCCATAAAGGCGTCAATATCAGTGCCCGTGTCTATCTTCTTGTCCCTTGCAATCTCAAGCGCGTGTCGGACCTTTGCCCACACGCCTTCCGCGGTCAAAGAGGCGGGAATGGACCCACGGGTTCCCCAGAAACGGACTTCCATCAGTGTTGTGTGTTTTCCTCCGGATGTATCCCAGCAAGGACTTGGGTTGAAAGTTCAAAGGAGTATAGGCAAAGGGGCGCGATGTGTCAAAGCGAAAACCGCAAGGATTCGAAAGCGTCTATTCGGAATGAGAATGCAAATAAAGAGGAATTTATTGTGAACAAAAGGTGTTTTTTGTAAGAATTTTCCTTGACACATGGGATTCAGCCATTTATCCCATAAGGGCTACCTGGAGGAGGCGTTATGCCCGGAGAGATGATGAGCACCAAGGAGGTGGCCCGGTATCTGGGGGTTCATGAGAAGCAGGTCTACGCCCTGGTCAAGAGCAATAGAATTCCTTCCACCAGGATTACTGGGAAGTGGGTTTTTCCAAAGAGGCTGATTGATGAATGGATCGAAACGCACGCCAAGCAAGGGCTGGAAAAAGCCAGGGAGAAGAGCGCGCCCATGGGCGGGGCCTTGCTCGCGTGTGGCAGCAATGATCCCATCCTTGACATGCTTCAAACCTATCTGAAAAAAACCTATCCCGAATTCCTGATCCTATCTGCAAATACGGGAAGCACTGAAGGATTAAAGGCTCTTAACAGCGGCTACACGGACCTGGCGTGGTCTCACCTTCTCGATCCCAAGAGCGGGCAGTACAACATCCCGTTCCTCCCCACCTATCTTCCTGATGTGAAAGCAGTGGTTGTAAACCTCTTTCACAGGGAGTTAGGGCTGATCATGGCTCCAAAGAATCCTCTCAACATCAAGGGTTTTGAGGACCTGAGCAAGAAAGGGGTTCGATTGGTGAACCGGCAGAAGGGGTCTGGCACAAGGGTACTCTTGGATCATCATCTCAAGGAGTTGAAGATCCCTTTTGCCAAGATCAAAGGATACGAGCGGGAGGTTTACACTCACTTTGAGGTAGGCCTCTCCATCTTGTCAAAGGAAGCGGATGTGGGAATTGCCACCATCGCGGTCGCTAAACTCCTTGGCTTGCCTTTTATCCCTATCGCCAAGGAGAGCTTCGACATGATCCTTGAGCAAAAAACCTTCTTCCACAAAGCGATTCAAACTTTCATTGAGGTTCTGAACTCAAAGGAGTTTCGAAAAAGGGTTGAGCCCATCGGGGCCTATGATTTCAAAGACTCGGGGAAGATCCTTTATTCCACCAATTGAAAGGAGGTTGTTGATGCGAGTAAGAGAGATGAGAGAGTTGCTTTTTCTGGCAATGGTTTGTTTGTTGGCTGCGTGCGCAACTGCGGGTAACCTGGGAGGGAGCAAGTTCATTCTCCTTTCCAGCACCATCGGGCCCATTGATGCGGGCATCGTGGATGCCCTGGAAACGGCTTTTGAACAAGACAGCGGGATCAGGGTGCGCCATGTGGGAGCGGGTACCGGTGCTACCCTTGATCTGGCCCGCAAAGGGCAGTTTGACCTCGTCATGGTCCATGCCAAGTCCCTGGAGGAGAAGTTTGTGGCAGAAGGCTTCGGGACCGAACGGATTGATCTCATGTACAATGACTTTGTCATCATGGGCCCCCCGAATGATCCGGCAGGCATCAAGGGGAGTAAAGTAGCCGCGGACGCCTTGAAAAAGATTGAGGCAAAGGGCGCGCTCTTCATCAGCCGCGGAGACAACTCGGGGACCCATGTGGCCGAGATGGAGCTTTGGAAAGCGGCGGGAATCAAGCCCTCAGGGTCCTGGTACCAGGTCTATGAGAAAGGTTCCACAGGAAATGCCCCGACCCTGAAGTACACGGATGAGAAGTCAGCTTACACGGTCATGGATCGGGCCACCTTTCTGACCCTCCAAAAGCAGCTCAAGCTGGTTGTTCTGGTGGAGAAGGACGAGGCCCTGCTGAACTTCATCAGCCTGATCCCTGTGAACCCGCAGAAGTTTCCCAAGGTGAACTATCAGGACGCCATGATTTTCGTGAAATGGCTGACCTCTCCGGACAAGGGGCAGAAGATCATCCGGGACTTTGGAAAGGAAAAGTACGGGAGCCCGCTCTTTTTCCCCAACTCCAAGGAGTGGAGACAGGCGCAGGGCGGAAAAAGCTAATTTCATTTTCTTGAAGGAGGAAGACAGATGAAGAAACTTTATTATGCATTGTTCATATTCTTGGGAATCCTGGTCCTGCTGGCTGGCAGCAACTCGGTGGCCCAAGCACAAGAGAAGACTCTCATTTTGGCCACCACGACCAGCACCCAGGACACAGGGCTTCTCGATGTTCTGATCCCCATGTTTGAAAAGAAAACAGGCTACTTTGTGAAGACCATTGCCGTTGGCTCCGGTCAGGCCATGACCATGGGGCAGAAAGGGGAGGCGGACGTGCTGCTCGTGCACTCTCCTGCGGCAGAGAAGAAATTCATGGAGGACGGGTTCGGAGTCAGCCGAAGGCTCGTCATGCACAATGACTTCATCCTTGTAGGGCCTGCTGAAGATCCGGCCAAGATCAAAGGTCTGAAATCTGCAGCCGAGGCATTCAAGAAGATCGCCTCAGCCCAGGCGCTGTTCGTTTCAAGAGGAGACAATTCAGGGACCCATGCAAAGGAAAAGGATGTCTGGAAGGTTGCGGGCGTGAAGTACGAAGGCGAGAAGTGGTATCAGCAGACCGGGCTCGGCATGGGCCAGACCTTGAACGTGGCGGCGGAAAAGAAAGGCTACACGCTCACCGATCGCGGGACCTATCTGGCTCTGGAAAAAACCCTTAAGTTGGGCATTCTGGTTGAAGGGGACGCCGTGCTCCTCAACGTTTATCACGTCATGGAAGTCAACCCGGCGAAGTGGCCCAAGGCAAACATCACCGCGGCAAAGTTTTTTTCGGACTTCATGGTTTCCAAAGAGACCCAGGACATCATCAAGACCTTCGGAGTGGACAAATACGGTTCGCCTCTTTTCTTCCCGGATGCCGGCAAGAAGGTAGAGGATTTGGGAAAGTAGATGGATCTGATTTTTGAAGGAATAAAAAAGGCCTTCTCGCTTCTGGTCAGCTTTGACCCGGAGGTGCTGGGGATCACCTTCCTTTCTCTGAAGGTTTCAGGAACGGCCACATTGATCAGCCTGTTCATAGGGATATCGGTGGGGGCAAGCGTTGCCCTCACCCGATTTCCGGGCAGGAGGATTGTGGTGAGTCTGATCAACACGGGCATGGCGCTTCCGCCGGTGGTGGTGGGTCTCTTTGTCACGATTTCCCTGTGGAGAAACGGCCCCCTGGGATTTATGGGGATCCTCTACACGCCCCTGGCCATGATCATCGCCCAGGCGGTTATCGCAACGCCTATCGTGACAGGTATTACTCTGGCCGCGGTCCAGCAGTTGCCGGCCAAACTCCGCCTTCAGATCCTCGCACTCGGCGCCACCCGCCTTCAGATGCTCTGGATCCTCATCAAAGAGGCCAAGCTGTCCCTCCTTGCGGCAGTCATGGCAGGGTTCGGAGGCGTGATTTCGGAGGTCGGGGCGTCCATCATGGTCGGTGGAAACATCAAGGGGTACTCCAGGGTCCTTACCACCGCCACGGTCATGGAAACTGGCCGGGGAAACTTCGACGTGGCCATCGCCCTTTCCATTATCCTCCTCCTGCTTGCCTACTTGATCAACCTGGTCCTCACTCAGGTGCAGCAGCGCGAGAGGCGACGATGAACACTGCGCCGTCGCCTGTGTTTGAGGCCAGGAATCTTCAGGTCGTCAGGGGAGGGTCTCTCATCCTGAATGTTCCTTCCCTCGCCGTCTCTGAGGGGGAAATTCTCGTCCTTATCGGCCCGAACGGTGCCGGCAAAAGCACACTTCTCCAAACTTTCTCCGCCCTGGCGAAACCTTCACGAGGAGAGATCCTTTTTAGAGGAAAAAGGATCGGCGCGGATATTCCTGTGCTTCAATATCGAAGAAGGCTTGCCATGGTCCTGCAGGAACCACTCCTCTTCGACACGACGGTGTACAATAATGTCGCGAGCGGCCTAAAGATCCGAGGGATGAAGAGGGATGAGATCGAACCGGTTGTGGCGAAGGCTTTGGAGCGTTTCGGGATTGCTCATTTGAGAGATCGTTCGGCGCGAACCCTTTCAGGAGGCGAGGCCCGAAGGGCAAGCATAGCCCGGGCCTTTGCCACGAATCCTGAGGTTCTGCTTCTGGATGAACCCTTTTCAGCCCTTGATCCGATCATGCGGGAAACTCTGATCGAAGACCTGGAGCACGTTCTTCGGGAGACCCGAATCACCACGATTTTTGTCACCCACGATCGCATGGAAGCTCTTCGGCTCGCCACTCGTCTAGGGGTGATGAATACCGGGGAGATCCTCCAGACCGGCTCATCGGATGAGGTGATGAATCGTCCCGTCAATGAATTCGTCGCGTCGCTAGTCGGCGTTGAGAACCTCTTGCACGGTAAGGTGGCTAAGAAAAACGAAGGCTCATTCATTGCTTCTGTGTCCGGACAGGATATTGAAGCAAAGGGTCCCATGGAATCAGGAGACTCGGTGATCCTTTGCATCCGGCCCGAGAATGTGAGCCTTTCGGACGTCGTCTCAGGAAACTCGGTAGGAACTAAGAACATGTTTCGTGCAAGTGTGGTGAGGATCACGCCCATGGGCCCATATCAGAAGGTCCAGCTGAACTGCGGATTCCCTCTGGTGACTTACGTCACCGGCCATGCCTTATCCGCACTCTCCATTAAAGAGGGAACCGCAGTGCTCGCCTCTTTCGATTCCACGGCCGTTCATGTGATCAAAAAAGGGCCCCCTGATGATCCTTGACAAAACTACCTACTATAGCCTCCCGCCTGCCTGAATCAAACAACAGCAAGGAGTCACGCTCAAGGGGATAGGCGAAGGAACAAGGAAAGGTCTAGATTCAGGCTGAATTCTATTGTGAGGGAAAAGTATGCGAATTTACATTGGGTTTGATGATACGGATACCATTACGGCTGATCGGGGGACTGGAAAGCTGGCTCGATGGTTTGAAAACGAACTGCCTGAGGGCTGCCGAATGGAAGGAGTCGTGAGACAGCAACTTCTGGTCGATGAGAGAATTCCTTATACGTCTCACAACAGTTCGGCATGCGTCATGGTCGATGCGCCGGATGCCTCTTGGGTTGAGTTGCTCACGGCTCGGGCCGTAGAGCATGTCAAGCGCCATTCATTGGAGGGAAGCGATCCGGGTTTGTGCATCGCCTGCGAGGGGAACGGTTCACTGGCCAATCTTATCGCTTTCGGCCGCACCTGTACGTCGAGGGTCGTCACTCAGAAAGAAGCTCTCGAAGCTGCATCGAAGTCACACCTCTCTGGCCACGGGGGTACAAATGACGGAATCATTGGAGCTGCCGCAGCGGTTGGTTTGACGGCTTCAGGGTGGAGCGGCCGCTTTATAGAATATGGAGAGCTGCGGAAGTTTTCAGACCCGATTCGCGTATTGGAACTGGAGCAATCGAATATCGTGGTTGTATCCAATGATCGCGACGCCACAGTGCCGGCCCCTGAGGACATCGTTCACGCGAAAGGCTGGCTCCGTCCCAGGTTGTGGGGTAGACGGGCAGTGCTTCTTGTAACCCCCAAGGGTGAAGGGGTTTGGGAGTCCATGGGTGAAAGGAGGAACAAGGAAAAGGAAACAGGGGTTACTTATCCTGCTTCTTGAACTTCCTGTAAGCCCCTATGAACTCGTTGAGGGTACTCGCCTGCTTCTTCATGTAATCAATCCAAATGGCGAGGAACTCTTTGCCTTCCTCGGTGATCGTGTACACCCGTTTGGCCGGCCCGCTGCCCTTCGTCTCCCAGTTGGATGAAACCAGGCCGTCTTCCTCCAATTGCCTCAAATGACGGTAGATCATTCCCGGAGGCGCCTGCCCCTCCACGAACCCGAACTTTTGGATATTCTGAATCAATTCATAGCCATAGGACGCCTTGAGCAGGAGTCCCAACAGAATGGACGGCTGCATGTAGCGCTCCTGTTTCCCTTGCGGACGTTTCGGTTGCTGTGGCTTGGAGGGCACTGTTTTCCTCTTGACACTATATCCTTAAAGGATATATAAGTGTTAAGTAATCATAGCTATACAGTAACTATTTTTCGTGTCAACCTTTCATTCGGAAAGGAGGAGAACCATGGCAGCCAAAATTTTTGTGCGCGAAAGGCTCAAAGTCGAACAGGGTGAAAAGAAACCCCGCTTCAGAATCGTCGGTGTGAGCGGAAGCGATCTCAAAATCTACCTCAAGCACGCTCGGAAGCAGGAGCTTGACCAGCTCGCCAAAAGTGCGGGAGCCGAGGTCGTTTACCTCAAGGCTGAAAAGAAAGAGAAGACCAAGCAGGAGCCGGTCCGATAAACTCCTCTAAGAGCCCATTGGCCGGGAGCAGGGACAAAACAGTCGTCTGAGAAGCCATTCCCGCGGAGGCGGGAATCCAGCATTCCCAGGCTTATCCGGCCCCCCGCCTTCGCGGGAGTGACGATTGAGACGATTTACATCACTCCTTGTAAATGATGGTCCCCACATGCTTGCCTTCAAGGGCGTCGAGAATATGGTCGGGGTGGTGCAAGGCGTCGATGATCTGGAGCTCCTTGAGACACTTGGCCCTCTGAAGCAGGGTCAGGATAGGGCGTTCAATGATGAGGTCGTCCAGGTCAAGCTCCAGCAGTTCCTTCGCCGATATCCTGTCAAAAAACCTAATCGTCTTGAGTTTGTTCTTGCTGACTTTCTTGGGGTCTCTGTCGAAAAGCCCTTTTTCGTCTTTGAGAAAAATGAGGGACTTCGCGCCGATGTTCTCGGCAAGAAGAAAGGCGCCGCAGTCCGTCCGGTGGGGAGGGATCGACCCATGTTCCGCAGGATGCTCAAAATAGCCATAAGGGGGAATGCCGTAAGTGATAGGAAGGTACCCCAGCCGACAGAACATGGTCAACTGCTCCAAATTGTCACCGTGTCCAATCTTGACGCCACCGTGCTTAGCCAGCAGGACGGTGAGCATCTCGGCGTTCTGCCAGGAAACCTTTTCCCCCAACTTTGAGAGAACACCGGTAGGCATGCCCAGGTCGACTCCGATGCTGTAGACATGTCGGGCGCGGGTACCGCCACCGGTCATCAAGAGGATTTTGTGCTTTTCTTTTGCCTGTATTAAGACATCCAGGATCGGGAGAACCGCTTTGCGGCCGCGATCGATGATGCTCTGTCCCCCGATCTTGAGAACATTGATGTCCGGCTGCATGCGGAAGTATTCTTTGGATTCGGTTCTCTTGAGGAACTCCTTGCTGACAAGGGATTCGCCCATCAGGGGCGTATCGATATGGAGCCTTCCCTTCACGCCTTTTTCTTTAATTAGCTTGGTCACTTACCAAATACCCTCCTGCGTGGATTTATCAGCCCAAATGACCTCGTTCCCCCACCGGCTTAGGGCCGGAATATATAAGGACCGGCCTCGTTTGTCAATCATCACGCAACCGCGCGATACGGTATTTCCCTCACGGGTTTTCCCTTGACTCCACCACTTGGGTTATATATCGTTGCCGACATATATCAAGAATGATATATACACATTATTGTTCCATGTCGCCTCGGTAGACCGCCGAGATCAAAGGGATATAAGCCCGGTTTCTCTTGGCACCGGCCTTTTCCGAGAGGAGATATGAGCGATAGAGCCATTTACTTGGCGCTCAGAAGGTCTCTGGACGCGGCCTTTCGCGGCGAGGCCTTTGAAGGGCCGGAGATCGTGGGGGCTTGGGGCGTAGCTTTTGTCACCGCCCTTAGAGAAGGGTATCCTAAATATCGGCCTCTGAGGGATGCCCTTTGGGTTATTGCAGGCAACATCCTTGATAAGTTTGCATGCTCTTACGATTGTGATGAGCTGACAGATGAGATGTTGCTAAAACCCGAAGCCTTTCTGAGAACGGTCATTATTGTCGCTCGCCAGCGCGGCTTGAAGAGTCCTGGACCTTCTGGACTCCCCCCGGATCTGCATTAGCAGCATCTTCGTAATATTGACGACGGAGAGACTATGATGAGAGCGCCACAACTCTTACTGAACGGCAAAACGATCTCTTTTCGCTCGGGCCAAACGATTCTTGAGGTTGCGCGTGAGAACGGTGTTGAGATACCGACCTTGTGTTACCTCAAAGATGCGACGCCGACCGGCGCCTGCCGGATCTGCCTGGTGGAAGTGGAGGGGGCGAGAAACCTGCCGGCAGCCTGTGCTACGCCTGCGGCTCCCAACATGGTCATCAGGACCGACAGCCCGAAAGTGATGGCGGCAAGGCGTCTGAACATTGAGCTGCTGCTGGCT
>Ga0209706_10002206_pt1 | contig 10876 bp, 7 predicted proteins | sample PPLLaktember2015_6_FD_187263 | JGI IMG/M metagenome (GOLD analysis project Ga0209706, IMG submission 187263) | Freshwater sediment microbial communities from Prairie Pothole Lake near Jamestown, North Dakota, USA - PPLs Lake P8 Core (1) Depth... | ecosystem: Environmental > Aquatic > Freshwater...
CCCCTAGAGCGTGCAATCCACGTCGGCCGCGTCGACGTCGCCGTCGCAGTCGTCGTCCACGCCGTTCGTGCAGCTGTCGCCGTCGAAGAGGCTCTCGGCGCCCGGCGCCCCGGGCTCGCACACCACCGCCTCCCCTTCCATGCACATCGGCACCGTCACCTCGCAGGCGCCGACGCCGCAGCTCTGCTCGTTGGGGGCGGGCGCATCGATGCCGCAGAGCGACGAGCAGCAGTCGCCGTCGCCCTGGTTGCCGTCGTCGCAGAACTCGCCGCCCTGGAGGATGCCGTCGCCGCATACCGGCACGTCGCCGACGAGGCCCGAAGCCAGCGAGGCGAGCGACGCCTCGAAGCACGACTTCAGGCACTTGCGATCGATGGCGCCCCCGACGATGCAGGAGGCCGAGCACGGCTCGCCCACCTGGGGCACCGCGCGGCCCGTCCCGCCGTCCGCCATCACATCGGCCGCGCAGTCGTCGATCGGGTCGAGCTTCGCCTTCAGCGCGTTCCGCTGGGTGTCGCGGCAGGCCTGCGAATCCTCGCCGGGCTTCACGCACTGGGACTGGATGCGCACCGCCAGCGCGCCGGTGAACTTCACCGCCGCCTTGCCGAAGAGCGCCTGGCACTTCACCTGGGCCGCAAGCGCCTTGGCATCCACGGCCTCGCCGGTCGCGACGTCGGTCTGCTGGTCGTTCCCGCCGTGGGCGAGGGCCAGCGCGGCCTCGACGTGATCGCCCGGATCGCAGCCCGCCGGCTCGGCGGCGGCGTCCTTGCACTTGGCGAGGGCGACCGCGCCGCCGAGCTTCAGGATCTTGTCGTTGCACTTGTTGCGGAGCTTCAGCCGCTGCTTCGCGAACTTCTTGCAGTCCGTGGCGAGCTCCGCCTGGGCCTTCGAGGCGCGCAGTGTGATGGGGGGCGGGGCGAGCAGCGCGTTGGCGCCGATCTCGGCCGCCGTCACGGCCAGGGTCGTCACGCCGTGGACGGTGACGGCGGCGCCGTCCCAGCCGGAGGCGCGCAGCGTGACGAGGCAGGCGCCCTCGGGCATCTGCGGGCCGCCGCGCTCCATCAGGATCTCCGCTCCCACCATGCCCGCGTCCGGATAGAGGCCGCCGGCGTCGGCATCGGCGGCGGTCTGCGACAGGATGCTGCAGCGAACCCCGGGGCCGGTCGCCTCCGTCGCCAGGTCGACCCGCACGCGCACGTCGTCCAGGGCGATGCCCGGCAGCGGAGCCGAGAGCTCGAGCTGACCTTCGAAGCTGACGGTGCCCTGGACGTCCACCGCCGAGGCGGGGGCGACCGAGAGCGCGAGGCCGAGCGCTGCCGCGAGGGAGAGGGGGGTTCGCATCCTGGGGGCCTCCGCGACGCTGCGTCAGGGCATCGTCGTCGAGTAGCGACCGCTGCCGGCCTTCGGCTCGAAGCAGGTCACCGCCGTGTAGTAGGTCCGGGCGCCGATGGTGAGCTCGACGCCGAGGTGCGCTTCGCCGCCCGGCATCCCGGCGAGGTCGAGGTTCCCGAGCGAGAGGGCCAGCTTGCCCGTGCCGCTGTGGTAGTTGAACTTCACGATGCGGTCCGTGGCCGCCGCGTCCTTCAGCGTCTTGAAGGCGAACACCAGCGAGCCCGTGCGCGAGTCGGTGGTGACCTTGGCGACGTCTCCCAGCAGGGTGAAATCGCGGTCGAGCAGCACGTTCGTACCGTCGAGGATGCGGATGCGCAGCTCGCTGGTCTGGGCCTCGTAGGCGAAGTTGGGGTCAGCGAGCAGCATCGCGAGCTTGGCGGTGTCCTCGCCCGGCGCCTTCCGGCGGAGCTTCGCGCTCTGCACCACGAACGCGGCCCGCTCGAAGTCGAGAGCCGGGTGGAAGGCACCCTTCTCGTCGAAGCTCATCAGCAGCCGGTAGCCGCGGCTCCCGATCGTCACCGTCTGGGCGAGGATGCCCGGCACCGTCTCCGCGAAGGTGTCGCTCTTCGTCGACCAGGAGAGCGTCTGCTTCGCCGGCCCGAGCTTCACCTGCGCGCCGGGCACCACGCCCTTGGCGGTACGCCAGGAGTAGGCCTTCTCGGTCTTGCCGGTGAGCGAGCCGGGCGGCAGCTCGAGGATGCGCGCGCCGAGCTCGAGCCGCAGCGTGTCGGTCGCGGGGTCGAAGCGGTTCGCCACGCGACGGTCCGCGTTGTAGAGGGCCTTGGCGCGCCAGGCGGCGCGGCCGGGCTCGGCGAGCTTCAGGGACTCCTGGAACACCCAGAAGTTGACGGAGATCTGGCTGGCGTCGCCGCCGCCGGGCGGCAGCACCAGGAACAGCACGGAGAGCGTCAGGGTCTCTCCGGTGTCGCCGTCGACGGCGCTGAAGGTCAGCGGGTACTCGCCGATCTCGATCGGCGTGCCCGAGAGCTCGCCCGAGCCGCTGGCGTAGGTCATGCCGATCGGCAGGCCGATGACCGAGTAGGTCACGTCGCCGACGGCGCCCTCCGCGGACACCAGGATCGGCGGCTGCCGGTCGTAGCTCGCGTTCACGATCGCCGTCGGCAGCCCGAAGTAGTTCCAGTGGAAGGCGCTCGATGCGCCGGGCGCGACGATCATCGAGAGGTTGGTGGTGATCGTCTGGGCGCCGTCGCTGGCCGAGAGCAGCACCAGGAAGGTGCCAGCCACGGTCGGGGTGCCGCTCACGACGCCCGTCGCCGGGTCGACGAGCAGCCCCGGCGGCAGGCCCGAGGCGCCGAACGTCACGGCCCCTGCGGCGTTCTCGGTGAGCCAGGTGTCGCAGTAGGGTGTGCCGACCTCGCCGTTGTTCAGGAACTGGGTGAGGAACCGGAAGTCAGAGTCCGCCGGCAGGATCACGATCGGCTGGACCGACACGACCTTGTTGTCTTCGCCGAAGTCGAAGGCGCTGAGGCTGGCGAAGTACGTGCCGGGGGCGGTGGGGATCCCGCTGAGCAAGCCGGTCTCGCCGTCGAGGGTGAGGCCCGGCGGCAGGTCCATCGCGCCGAACACGAAGGGGCCGACGCCGAACGACTCGTCGAGGGTGAGGGTGACGCTGTAGAAGTCGCCGACGCGACCCTCGGGCAGCACGACGTCGAACGTGACGCCGCCGTTGCCGCCGCCGCCCGCTGCGTTGACCTTGAGGTTGACCGTCGACTGGATCGGCGGCTGCACGCCGTCGTCCGCGGTGAAGGTGATGTCCTCGTTGAAGGTGCTGGTGGGCCGGCCGGTGATGAAGCCCGAGGCGGCGTCGAGGACCATGCCCGGCGGAAGCTGATCGACGCCGAACGTCACCGGCCCGTCGGCGTTGGCCGTCACGATGCGGGCCACGTACTCGGCGTTGGTGCTGCCGGTCGGGAGCGCCTCGGTGAGGAAGCGGAAGGTGCCGTTGGCGTTCAGATCGCAGGTCACCGGCGCGCCCGCCTGGGCAGCGCCCGCGAGCGCCAGGGGCACCAGCAGCGCGAGGGCGCGCAGAGCGCGCAGGAAGCGATCGGCGGGCATGGCGGTCCTCCCTCTGGATGGGGGATCGGCGGCCCGGGGGCGACTCCGGAGGATTTCCCCGTGGGTGTCGAGGATCACTGTCCCGCGGGGTTAAATGGCCCCTAAATGTGACTCATATCACCAGTGCGTGGGCAAAGCGCTCCGATTGGATCAGAATCGCCATCGTGCGGAGGAGGACTTCCCGTGGCCCATCGCTTCTCGACTGCCGCCCTCGTGTCCGGCGCCCTGCTCCTGGCCGGCCCGGCCGGCGCCCTGCCCCCCGTCGCGGACGCCGGCGACGACCAGGAGATCCCCTGCGCGTCCCCGCTGACCGGCGCCGAGGTCACCCTCGACGGCTCGGGCTCCTTCGATCCCGACGACGCGAACGCCGTGCTGACCTACACCTGGTCGGGCGACGCCGCATTCGGCCCGGGTGTGACGCACGACGGCGTCGCCCCGGTCGTGACCCTGCTGCCCGGCGTGCACCTGATCACGCTGACCGTGGACGACGGCATCGACCTCGTCGCCATGGACGAGGTGCAGATCACCGTGGTGGCCGACAGCGAGCCCCCGGTGATGGTGCTGTCGCCGAGCGAGGCGGAGCTCTGGCCGCCGAACCACAAGGCCCACGAGTTCGTCGCGGCGGACTTCGTGGAGTCGGTGAGCGACACCTGCGACACCGAGCTCGGCCCCGAGGACGTGATCTTCGTGAGCGGCACGAGCGACGAGGCCGACAACGGCAACGGCGACGGCAACACCACCGGCGACCTGATGTTCGACGCCGGCTGCGGCAGCGCGATGGTGCGCTCCGAGCGCGCCGGCCCCGGCGACGGGCGCGTCTACGAGCTCACCGTCTCGGTGCAGGACGCGGCGGGCAACCTCTCCGAGCCGCAGGTGCTCACCATCTCGGTTCCCCACGACCGCGCGCATCCGGCCGTCGACAGCGGCGACGTCTACGAGGTGACCGCCGACGCCTGCGGCCCGATCGAGCTGTGCCCCCCGGCGCCGGCGGAGACCTGCGACGACGCCGGCGAGGCGAGCGTCTCGATCAAGACGCGCGGCAAGAAGGGGGCGACGCTGCGCTGGCGCGCGAAGGGCTTCGCCGCGGCGGAGGGCGAGTTCTCCGACCCCGCCACCGACTACCAGCTCTGCGTCTACACCGACGACGGCGCGACCGCGGTGCTGCAGGACGACCCGGCCGCGCCCCACGGCCGCGGCTGGAAGCAGAAGGGCCCCGGCGCCGCCTTCCGCGGCAAGCAGGGCGGCCCCCACGCCCGGCTCGACGGCCTGAAGCTCAAGGAGAAGAAGGGCCAGGGGAAGCTCTCGCTGGCGGTCGGGGGCGACGACGTCGCGCTCCCGGAGCTGCCCCTCGCTCCGGGCGAGGCGCTGGTGCTCCAGCTCCAGGAGAGCGGCGGCGAGTGCCTGTCGTCGACCTTCGACAGCCCCGAGCAGAACACCGCCGACCGGTTCCAGGACCGCACCGACTAGAGCGAACCAAGGGTGGCTACCGGGCGGGTCGTCCTCACACGTCGAGGGTGACCGTCGCCCGGTAGCCGCCGCGCTCGCCCGAGACGTGGAGCCCGTGGGCCGTCGCGGCCTTCACGTCGGCCGCGAGGCGGTGGCGGGAGCGGTCGATGCGCTCCCCCGCGAGCTCGGCGCGCAGCCGCGCCTCGCCCGGCGCCGTCTCGACCTCGAGCCGCCGCGGCCGCAGCAGCAGGCGCTCGGCGTCGCGCAGGTAGACGAGCTCGTTGAGGAAGGCCAGCAGCAGCAGCTCGCGGTCGGGCTCGGTCAGCTCGAGCGGCCGCGCCTCGATCTCGCGCAGCGCGCCGGGATCCTCGAGCGTGGCCTCCAGCAGGGCGGCCGCGGCTGCGGAGAACACGTCGGCGAGGGTCGCCCCGTGCGCCACGAAGGAGAGGTCGCTCGTCACGTCGTCGACGAACTCGAAGGGCCGCGCGCCGCTCATCCCTTCACGTTCCCGACGGGGACGAGGTGCGCCACGCGGCGCGAGAGGCCGCTCTCCTCGGTGGCGGCGGCCACCTCGTCGACGTCCTTGTAGGCGAAGCCCGCCTCCTCGGCGAGCCCGCGCCACGAGGCGGACCGCACCACGATGCCGCGCGCGGCCATCTTCTCCTGGAGCTCGCTCCCGCGCACCAGCTTGCGCGCGCGGGTCCGGCTCATCGTGCGCCCGCTGCCGTGGGCGGTGCTGAAGAAGGTCTCGGCGCCGCTCGCCACGCCGGCCAGCAGGTAGGAGCCGGTCTCCATGCTGCCGCCCACGATCACGGGCTGGCCGGTCTCCCGGTAGGCCTGCGGTAGCTCGGGGTGGCCGGGCGGCAAGGCGCGGGTCGCGCCCTTGCGGTGCACCAGCAGCGTGCGTGCTTCCCTCCCCTTCCCGTGGCTCTCCACCTTGGCGGTGTTGTGCGCCACGTCGTAGACCTGGCGGATGCCGAGCTGCTCGGGGCTGCGGCCGAAGACGTCGGAGAACACCTCGCGGATCCGGTGGAGGATCACCTGCCGGTTGGCAAAGGACATGTTCGCCGCGCAGCACATCGCCGCGTAGTACGCGCGGCCCTCCGGCGAGTCGAAGGGCGCGCAGGCCAGCTCGCGGTCGATCACGGGCAGGCCGAAGCGGCCGGGCATGGCGCGCAGGAAGCTCTGCAGGTAGTCGGTCGCCACCTGGTGGCCGAAGCCGCGGCTCCCGCAGTGGAACATCACCACCACCTGCTCCTCGCGGTCCAGCCCGAAGGCGCGCGCCAGGCCGGCGTCGAACACGCCCTCGGGCCGCAGCACCTGGATCTCGAGGTAGTGGTTGCCCGAGCCGAGCGTGCCGATCTGGCCGCGGCCGCGCTCCACGGCGCGCTCGCTCACGCACTCCGGATCGGCGCCGGGGAAGCAGCCCCGGCTCTCGGTGTGATCGAGGTCGGCGGCGGTGCCGTAGCCCTTCTCGACGGCCCATGCGGCGCCGCGCAGCAGGACGTCGGGGAACTCCTCGGTGGAGACGCCCACGAAGCCTTCGCAGCCGACCCCCGCCGGCACTCGATCCGCGAGCGCGTCCACGAGCGCGCGCAGGCGCGGCCGCACCTCGGGCCAGCAGAGGTCCGTGCGCACCAGGCGCATGCCGCAGTTGATGTCGAAGCCGATGCCGCCGGGCGAGATCACACCGCTGCGCACGTCCATCGCCGCGACGCCGCCGATGGGGAAGCCGTACCCCCAGTGGGCGTCGGGCATGCAGAGGCTCGCGTCGACGATGCCCGGCAGGGTCGCCACGTTCGCGGCCTGCTCGAACACCTTGTCGTCCATGTCGCGCAGCAGCTTCTCGCTCGCGTAGACGCGCACGGGCACGCGCATCCCCGCTCGGTAGCCCGGCGCGAGCTCGTAGACGCCCGGCCGGACGCAGCGGATCGAGGCGGGGGCGGGCATTGCCCCGCTCAGTCTAGCGGGCGCCCTCGCCGAAGGCGGCGTCGCACGGGATGCAGCCGCTGCTCCCGAGCCCCGCGGCCCGGTAGAATGCGACGCCCTTGCAGCCGAGGCGCCTCGCCAGCTCGATGTACGCGACGACCTGCCTCGGATCCGCGTCCTTCGGCAGATGCACGGTCTTCGAGACGGCGCCGTCGACGTGGCGCTGGAAGCGCGCCTGGAGCGCGATCTGCCGCTCGGGCGGGATCTCGCCCGCCCGCCGCAGCAGCGCGCGCTCGGGCCCGGTGAGGCCCGGCAGCGCCTCGGCCGGGACGCCCGCCTCGAGGGCGTCGAGCACGGCGTTCACGTCGGCGCAGCGCGGGCCGAGCCACGCGGCGACCGAGCGATCCACCCAGCGCAGCTCGCGCCCGCCGGCGCCAATCCGCCGCACCGGCTCGAGCAGCGGCTCGAGGCTGGCGTTGCAGCCCGCGAGCAGGCGCAGCGTGCCGGTGGGCGCGACGGCGAGCTGCGTCGCGTTGCGCCGCGCGCGCCCCGGCCCGCGCCAGGCTGGATAGGCGCCGCGCAGCGCGGCCAGCTCTTCGCTCGCGCGGGCCGCCGCGGTCGCGATCGTTCCCATCACCTCGTCGGCCAGCTTTTCCGCGCCCTGCGCCGCGTACTCGAGGCCGCGCCGCAGCAGCAGATCGGCGAAGCCCATCGCGCCGAGGCCGATCTTCCGCGTGCGCCGGCTCGCCGCCGCGCAGGCGGGGTCGGGGTCGAGCTGCACCTCCACCACGTCGTCGAGGAAGCGGACGGCGTCCCGAGCCGCGTCCGCCAGGGCCTCGCCATCGAGGCCGCCGTGCGCGTCGGCGAAGGCAGGCAGGTGGAGCGAGGCGAGCACGCAGCTCTCGCCGGGGAGGAGCGGCTGCTCGCCGCACGGGTTCGTCGCCTCGAGGGCGCCGAGCTCCGGAACCGGGTTCGCCGCCGCGATCGCGTCGAGGAAGAGCAGCGTCGGCTGCCCGCTCTCGACGATCGCGCGGGCGATGGCCCCGAGCAGCTCGCGCGCGCGCAGCGCTCCTGCGGGCGCGCCGCCGGGATGGCGCAGCGCGTGCTGGCCGTCCGCGCGCGCCGCTTCGAGCAGGCCGTCGCGGACGCCGAGGGCCAGGCCCACGCCGGCGAGGCGGCCTTCGGCGGCCCCCGCGGCGCGCACCAGCGCGAGCACGTCGGGATGGTCGTCGCGCAGCACCGCGAGGTGCGCCCCAGGCCGGCGCCCCGAGAGCGAGTTGATGTGCGCCGAGTGGGCGAACAGCTCGATGAACGCCATGGGACCCGGCGAAACGCCGCCGGCGCGGCGGATCGGCGCGCCCCGCGCGCGCAGCTTCGAGAAGTGGATGCCGACCCCGCCCGAGGTCTGCTGGATGCGCGCGGCGCGCCCGAGGGTCTCGTAGATCGAATCGAGGCGATCCTCGGGCTCCAGCACGAAGCACGCGGCGAGCTGCCCGAGGCGACCCGCGTTCGCGAGGATGGGCACGCTCGGCACGAGCTGGAGCGACGCGATCCGCTCGCGGAAGCGGTCCTCGTGGCGCGCGCGCTCGGACGGCGGCTCCGCGGCGGCGACGGCGCGGGCGACGCGCTCGGCGACGTCGGCGAGGTCGTCCTCGCCCGGCGCGGCGACGCTCGCCTGGACGAGCGCGCTGCGCGCGGCGGCGGCCTCGGCTTCGATCGCGGTCAGGGAGTCCACGGCGCCTCGTTCCCGGGAGAGCGTCGCGCAGGCCCCCGCCCCGGTCGATGCTCGGCAAAGCCCGGGTACCATGCGGGCGAAGGCGGGGCCCGGCATGACCCACGGATGCTCCTCGAACGCGCGTCGCCGGATCGCGATGCGGGCGGTGGCCCTCGCGCTGCTCGCCGCGGCCTGCGCCTCGCCGCTTCCCCGCCACGAGATCGAGCGCATCGCCGACGCGACCCTCGACGCCGCGGACGGTCACCTGCGCGACGGCTTGCCGACGGAGGCGAGCTACCTCACCGAAGCGGTGCTGCGCGCCGACCCCGGCAACCCGCGCGCCCTCGAGCTCCTCGCGCGCATCGGCGCCGCCGGTCCCGCGACCCGCGATCCGCTGCTCGGCTCGAATCAACCGCTCCGCGGCGCGGTGTCGCGAGCCCCGGTCTGGCGGGTGCTCCTCTACCTTCCCGACCGGCTGCTCGACCTCGCCGACGTCTTCAGCGTCGACCTGCACCTCGGCTTCGGGCTCTACGCGAACCTCCACGCCACGCGCGCGCTCCAGGCCGGCGTCGGGGGCCGCGGCGTCACGGGGCTCGGCTGGCACGAGCGCCGTTCCCTCGGCATCCGCGAGCAACAGGAGTCGGGCTTCGTGCTCGCCGCGATCGGAGCCGAGACCAGCTCGGGCACCCAGAGCGGGACCTCGGGCATCTACTCCTGGTCCGAGACCGTCGCCGGGCTCCAGCGCCCGGCGGACCCGCTCTACCAGGAGCTGCGGGACTACTGGGCCGTCGGCGCGGCGCTGACGGTGATCTTCCTGGGTGTCGACCTCGACGTCCATCCCGTGCAGGCCGCGGACTTCGCCGCGGGGATCGCGACCGTCGACTTCCTGCGCGACGACCTCGCCACGACCCGCGGGCTGCGGCTCACCCGGCACGAGCAGGAGCTGCTGCGGGACCTGCAGGAGGCCGCGGCGCGGACGCGCTGAGCGCTCAGCGATCGCGGCGCCGGCGCGTCGGACGTCGAGCCGGCGCCGCCGACGGCAGCGCCAGCGCGATCCGAACCCCGCGGCACGCGCCGGCCTGCACGCGCAGCGCCCCGCCCCGCGCGCGCGCCGCCGCGAGCGCGGCGGCGAGGCCGGGCCCGCAGCCCGGACAACGTTCGGCGAAGCCGGGGTCGAAGAGGCGCTCGCGAGCGCGCGCGTCGAGCTCGGCTTGCTCGGCGCAGGCCTCGAAGACCGCATAGCGGCCCGCTCCGCCGTCGGGCGCCGGCACGAACGCGGCCAGCTCCTTCGCGCCGAGCTCGCGCGACTCGCTGCGCAGCAGCAGGCTCCCGCGTCCCCTCGGCAGCGCGGCGCTGACCTGTGCGACGAGCGTGCGGATCAGCGCCTCGAGCGGCACGCCGCCCTTCGGTAGCTCCACCGGCGCCGCGCTGAGGTCGAGACTCACCTGCGCGCGGGGAGCGATGCGATCCTCGATCTCCGGTGCGAGCGCGAGCACCAGGCTCGAGAGGTCCACCACCGCCGCCCGGCGCTCCGCTCGCGTCTCGCTCTCGGCTTCGCCGAGGAGCGCGCGACCGGCGAGCTGAATCCCGGGCTTGCCGCGCCACTCGATCGGGGTCGCGGCCAGCGCGACGTCGACCGGCGAGCCGTCGAAGCGCAGCAGCGTCTCCACGACGGGGGCGGCGGGGTCGCCCACCACCTCCATCTTGAGGATGCGCTCCGCCGCGAGGCGGTGGTAGTCCGGATGCAGGAACTCGAAGATCGAGCGGCCGAGCACGGCCTCCGCGGAGGGGGCGCCGAGCAGCGCCAGCGCGGCGCGGTTCAGATACACGAGGCGCCCTTCGGAGTGCACGGCGGCGGGCTCGGAGGAGTCCTCGACGAGCCTCCGATAGCGCTCCTCGCTCTCCGCGAGCGCCGCCTCCGCGCGCTTGCGCGCGCTGATGTCGCTCGCGACCGCCACCCAGCCCCGCGCGGCGCCGGCGGCGCCGGGCAACGGCGTCACCTCGAGCTCGATCCAGAGCACGCGCCCCTCGCGCGTGCGGATCGACGCCTCGACGCGCGCCACCTCGCCGGCGGCGAAGCGCGTGCGGATGTGGTCCGCCGCGCTGCGCTGGGCGTCGGCGTCGTCGGGAAACAACTCGAGCCTGCGCCCGGCGAGCTCCTCGAGCGCAAAGCCGCAGAGTCGGCAGGCGGCTTCGTTGGCCCACTCGGTGCGCCCGTCGGCGCCGCCGACGAAGATCGCCTGCTCGGCTCGGCTCGCGTAGAGCGCCAGCCTCTGCGCGACGCTGGACTCGCAGATCGGCGCGCTCGGCGGAACGGGA
>Ga0209706_10002211_pt1 | contig 10867 bp, 10 predicted proteins | sample PPLLaktember2015_6_FD_187263 | JGI IMG/M metagenome (GOLD analysis project Ga0209706, IMG submission 187263) | Freshwater sediment microbial communities from Prairie Pothole Lake near Jamestown, North Dakota, USA - PPLs Lake P8 Core (1) Depth... | ecosystem: Environmental > Aquatic > Freshwater...
TCGACAATCTGCCCGGTCCCAAAGTTGCGACGCGAATCCTGCCGGTGAAGCGTGTTGACGGCGCATTCATTGTCAGTGGTGAAGAAGGGAATTACACCATCGCCGCGGACAATGCGGCGCGTTATGGGAAGTACGTGAAACTTGCGGAGGCTGTCGACACCGGGAAACTCGCTGCCTTCTATTTTCATTATTACCCGCTATTCCAGCAGGCGTACCGCGAGCTCGGTTATCCGAAAGGCCATTTCAACGACCGGCTGGTCGCCGTCATCGACCACCTGCTCGAAGCGCCGGAATTGAAAACGCCGGTGGCGCTGGTGCGGCCGAAGGTGTTCTATCTCTATGCCGACCCGGAACTCGAAAAGCGGTCGGCGGGGCAGAAAATCCTGATGCGCATGGGCGCGGAGAACGCGGGGAAGATCAAGGCGAAGCTGCAGGAAATCCGGACGGAGATTGCCAAGCCGCCGGCATCGGCGGAGAAGGGAAGGTAATATTATTGTCGCCCCTTGCTCCCGAATGCAAAAACAAAAATATAAATAAAAACAATAAGTTACGGTTTATGACGTATCTGGTCTCCACGTGCCGGGTTTCGCGAAAATTTAATACTGTATGAAACCTTGCAGTGCAGGGTCCAGGCGATTGTCTCAAAAAGATTTTTACGGGAAATTTGGCGCTAGGTCAGGGAGACAGCGCGCTAGGTTATCCGGAAAAACTGTCGCCGTAAATTAAAGTTAGGCCGCTTCCAAGTGACAATCGCGGAAAGCATCAACCAGTTTTGTTCGTACTTTGAACGCGAAGCCACCGCCATTGGCCGCGTCGTCGTGACCGATGGCCCAGACTTCGAATCTGGCGCCGGGAATCCGTCCCGGTATAGTAAAACGCTCTATGTCACGGCAATCGACACGCTCGCGGGCTTGCGGTTTCACAAGTCCGCTTATCCATCCCTAGCACGTCGCAACCGCGAAAGATTCATTCGTTTCTTGGAAGAATACGGATCTTGGCCGGAGGGCGATCTCGTCAGTCTCCCTTTCTTGAAGGATGAACTCGAATCATTGAAATTTCTAGAGCGCCCTCTCGGAAAGCACGTAGTAACAAAAATGTTGCAATTTTCGACCGAGGACGGCGGTGCGTTGCCAATCTCCAAGGTGGATGAAAGCGTCGCATCGCTATTGGCGTTAGCGACAATGGAGAGAGAGGAAGAGGCGGTGAACGACTATCGTCATCTTGCCCTTTTCTACAGGTACCGGAACAGCTTGGTCCACGAGTCTAGGCAACCCGGAAAAGCGATGGAGGGCTTATTTTCTATTGAGGAGCCGTCGTACCATGGCTATATTGGTGATTCTCGATGGTATTTAACATATCCGGCCGCGCACTTTGAAAGCTTGCTAAAGCGATCGATCACTGGCTTTCGCGCCTACTTGGTGACGAATCAAATCGATCCCTACTGCTTGGTCGAAGACAAGGCTCGTTGGTGAGAAGAGCCCTGACTTTTGTTGGAGCGGACGCGCATATAGCCGCGCGCCGCTCAACAAGGCGTTAAAGCCTTATCGTCTTGCCTGTCGCGATCGAATTGATGACCGCTTCGAATGAAGCAATGGTATCGACCATCTCTCCGGTGGTGATCGGGTAGGGCGCCACACCCGCCACCGCATCCGCAAACGCATCGATCTCCGCCAGCACCGAATCGATTTTCGGGAAATCCTGCACTTCGGTCTTGCCGCCCTTCAACCGGATCACGGTCTGGGTTTCGCCCAGCGCTTCGACCGAGCCTTCGTCGCCGAACACGTGTACGCGGAAGTAGAGCGGGGAGGCGCGCACCGCGCCGAGGAAGCCGCTGATGCCGTTGGCGAATTTGAACAGCACGGACACGGTGTCGCGCGGATCGGCGCCTTCGCGGCGGCTGATGAACTGCGCGGTGATTTGTTCCGCGGGGCCGGCGATGTTGGCGAAGGCGTCGAGGATGTGGATGCCGGTGCCGGTCATGCCCGCGCCCGGGGTTTCATTGGGCAGGTCGCGCCACGGCGCAAAGAACTTGCTCGAGTGTTCGTTGCTGTAGTGGCCTTCGACATGCATGATGCGTCCGAGCGCGCCGCTGGCGATGACGCGGCGCAGCCCGGCCATCGACGGCCAGAAGCGCTTGTTCTGGCCGACGCCCAGCGGCACGCCGGCTTTTTTGCACGCGGCAACCGCGTGTTCAGCGTCGGCGCGGGTCAGCGACAGCGGTTTTTCGCAGAACACGGCCTTGCCGGCGGCAGCGACCTGGATCACCTGCCGGCAGTGCAGCGAGTGCGGGGTGGCCAGCACCACGGCCTGCACGGCGGGGTCAGCCAGCGCCGCCTCCAGCGTGCCGGACAGTTTGAAGCCCTTGGCCTGTGCGTACTCGCGCGTGGCGTCGAGTTCCTGGGTCACGCCGTGCACGAAGCGCAGTTTCTGGCTCTTGCCCTGCACGGCGTCGGCAATGCTCTTGCCCCACCAGCCGAGTCCGACGATAGCAGCATTGATCATAAATTATTTAATTAAAACAATAAGTTAAATGGGGTGCGGACCATGAACCCAGGCGCGGAAACTGACGTGTTCCAGGTAACAGCCGATCGCACCCGCGCCGTCCGGGATTGTATTCGGCGTGCTGCCGCTGGTGCGAAATAATGTGTTGAACACTTTGTGCATGAGCACGCACCGGAAGCACAGTCCGGGGCGCGAGCCGGCATCAGGTCTGATTCAGCGCTTCAGCAGAACACTCCCGAAAAGTCCGGTCGGCTTGACCAGCAGGATCAGCAGCATGATCGCAAACGGCGCCATTTGCGCCAGTGGCGCGTAAATGAGTGAGCCCAGCGAGACGACCTGCCCGACGATGATCGAGGAAATCAGGGTGCCCTTGATGCTGCCCAGGCCACCGATGATCACGACCATGAAAACGAAAGCAAGAACTTCCAGACCCATGTGGGGATCCACCATGATCAACGGCGCATGCAGCGCGCCAGCCAGTGCGGAGAGCGTCCCGGCGATCAGAAACGTGATGGTGAACAGCCGGGCAACGTTGATGCCTAACCCTTCCACATGTTCCACGTTCTCGATTCCGGCGCGGATGGCCTTGCCGATGATGGTGCGGTTCAGAAACAGCCAGATTGCGATGTAAACGGCAATCGCGACCAAAATGACGATCAGGCGATAAATCGGGATCTCGGTGCCGAAGATGCTCATCTGCTCGCTGATCGGGACCGGGACCGGCCGGGGGACCAGTCCCCAGAAGAACTTGATTATGCCGACGCCGCCCAGCAAAACGCCGAATGAGGTGATCATGCTGAAGGTGAGGTCGCGTTCGTAGATGCGCCGGAAAACGATGCGCTCGATCGCGAGACTGACCGCTGCCCCCGCGGCGACCGCGGCCAGTACACCCAGCCAAAAGCTGCCGGTATGCAGGTTCACCGAGTAGGTGATGTACGCACCAACCGAGTAATAGAGCAGCTGGTCGAGGCTGATGATGCGCATCAGGCCAAAACACAGGGACAGTCCTATCGCCATCAGGAAATAGATGCTGCCTATGCTCAATCCGAATATGACCCCGGGGACAATCAGGCTGGTGTCCATCAATTGCCTTCGATCGAGCTGTTTTTTTGCGGTACGACGGACTTGTTGCGGAACAACAGCGTCTTGAGCCAGGGCTCCAGCGTGCCCCAGATGCCTTTCTCGCCGGCAAGCATGATAATGACCAGCAGCGGGCCGATAATCATCTCCCAGTTGCCGATCAATTTGCTGATTACATCTTTCATCCCGGTATAGGCAATTGATCCCACGATTGGTCCGTAGAGCGTGCCTGCGCCGCCAAGCAGGATCACGACCACCGGGTCGGCGGCGCGGGCCGGACTGGTAATCTCCGGGCTGACCGCGCCGATGTAGACCGCGTAGAGCGAGCCGGCGAGGGCGGTAGTGGTATTGGCAATGACAAACGCGGCGAGGCGGATGCTGAAGTTGCTGTAGCCAAGGAACTGGAGTTTATCCTCGTTGATCTTTGTCGCCAGGCAGCAGGCGCCAAACAGGGTGTCGTCGAGATACTTGTAAAACGCCCAGATGGCCAGCCCCACGATGAATGCAAAGACGAAAAACTGGCTGGGCCGCGTGATATCCAGCACGGGCGTCGACGTCATGTTGGTCAGGAACCACAGCCCGTTGTCACCCTTGGTAATCGGGGCAAGCACTTTCTGCATGAGGAAAAAGACGATCACGGCCAGCGCCAGATTCACCAGTGCGAAATAGTCGCTGCGCAAACGCACAAACAACGGACCCACAATCAGGGCAGCAATGAACCCGGAAGCCAGGCCGGCCAGGATCCCGATATACGGGTTGGTGCCGAAGTAAAACAGGTAAAAGGCCGTGCCGTAGGCACCGATCGCCAGGTAGGCAGGTTGGCCGAAAGAGATGAAGCCGACCCGGCCGAGCAAAAAGCTGCAGCCGATCGCATAAATCGAAAAAATAAGGATCTCGTTGACAAATGGCAGCGGCAAAAACGCCCGCATCGCTGCCAGCAGCGAGAATGCCAGTGCGATGCCCCACCACCAATCGAATGCCTTGCGCATGCTGCTAGAGGCCCCTTTCCGGGCAAACCCGGTTTACAAATACTGCTCGCATACCTCGACCCGGATCGATGCCTCGTTTGCCAGTTCTGCAACGATACGGCCGTCATTCATGGCGTAGATCTTGTCTGATATCGCGCATACCAAAGGCAGGTTTTGCTCAACAATGATCAGCGCCGACTTCTTGCTCAGTTCGCGAAATACGTTCTTGAGGTGCGAAACGATGCTCGGTGCGAGACCCTCGGTCGGTTCATCCACCAGCAGTACCTTCGGATTGCCCAGGATCGCCCGCCCGATCATCAGCATCTGCCGCTCGCCGCCGCTCAAATAGCCGGCCTTGCGGTCCATCAGGGTCTTCAGCTTGGGGAAGTAGGTCGTCACTGGTTCCCAGTTGTAATCCTTGGTGGCATAGCTGCCCAATTCCAGGTTTTCGCGAACGGTCAGGTCGGAAAAAACTTTCTTGTCCTGCGGGATGTATTTGACACCCAGCTTGGCGATGTCATAGGGGGGCAGTCCGACCAGGCTTGCTGCGCTGGCGGTGATCGAGCCGGCAACAGGCTTCAAAAAGCCCGCGATGCATTTCAGCAGCGTGGTCTTACCGGCACCGTTGCGCCCCACGCAGGCGACGATCTGGCTGGGTCCGACGGTCAGCGCGATATCGAACAGTACTTTCGCGGATCCGTAGGAAACAGACAGGCCTTCGACATCGAGCAGATTGGAACCGGTGTTCACGAACCGGCCTCTGCCGACGTCTCCGCGTCGATGTCAATCTGCCAATAGCTCCTGCGCACTTCCGGATGGCTCATGCACTCGTCGTAGCCGCCTTCGGCAATGATGCTGCCTTCGTGCATGACAGTGATCCGCTGCAGGAAATCCTTCACGTGCGATATCTTGTGCTCCACGATCAGAATCGTCTGCCGGCCCATCTGTCGGCGCAGAATTTCGAGCACTGCCTGGATTTCCGATTCTGCCAGTCCCGCAAGCGGTTCGTCGAGCAACAGCACCTTGGGCTCGGCGAGCATGGTCATCGCGATTTCAAGGCGTCGTTTTTCTCCCAGGCTGAGATTCCTGACTTCACGGTCGCGCAGGTCCTTGAGGTCGAAAGTCTCCAGGATGGCAGTAATTTTTTCGTTGTTGCGGTGCTGCTTGCAGGTATTGAGGAACAGTTGCAGCAGCGAGGCTTTGCGGTGTGCGCGAAAGTATGCCAGCACCAGATTGTCGATGACGGTCAGATTGTCGAAGGTGGATGTCAGCTGAAAAGTGCGCATCACGCCGCGAGTGACCCGTTGCTGCGGCGTCTCATGGGTGATTTCCACGTCGCGATAGTGGATCGTGCCCTCATCGGGCGGAAACATCCCGGTAAGCAGATTGAAAAAGGTGGTTTTTCCCGCGCCGTTCGAACCGATGATGCCGGCGACCTCATGCTCGTGCAGGGAGTAGCTCACATTGTTGACGGCTACGAGCGCGCCAAAGCGCTTGGTGACGTTACTGGCCTTGAAGATTTCCACGGTGGTTCCCACGGTTCTGTCGTGTCCTGCAGACTGCAGACACCGTGCCCGCGGCGATGGTCGCGCGCGGGCACGGTTAAGTCGGCGTTATTCCGGCTGCAGCGGCTAGTAACCCAGGGATTTCAGGGTGGGCATTACTGACTCGCCGCCCTGTGAACCGATGACATGGAACAAATCCCACTCGTTTTTCTGTTCCTTGGGGCCCTTGCCTTTGACCAGGAAGGCGGCGTGCTTGTAGACCGCGGACTGGTCCTGTCTCCAGTAGGCCGGTCCTTTTACCGTCGTGAACTCGCCCTTGTTTGCGCGGAGCGCGGCAGCGACTTTTGCCGGGTCAAATGATTTTGCGGCTTCGAATCCGCGGAACATTTCCATATACGCAATGTAGGCAATCGTTGCATAGGCATCCGGCGGCGATTTGTATTTTGCACGGAACAAAGCGGTGAACTCGGCCGCGCTTTTTGCGACTTCCTTGTCCGGGAAGTTTGCGAGGTCATAGTAGAAATAGTGCATGGCATAGACGCCTTCCAGTGCCTCGGGGGGGAGACCTTTCGCGACCACATTGGTGGTAAATGCGTTGAAAATGGTCATTTCCTTGCCCAGCCCCATCTGGTGCACCTGCTTCAGCAATGCCACGGCATCCGCGGCGAATTGCGCTGCGATGAAGATATCGGGTTTGGCCGCGCGGACTTTCTGCAGCACGGTGGTGAAGTCGCCGGTGCCCAACGACACTTCATCGTAGCCTACAATTTCCGCGCCTGCTTCCTTGGCCGCGGCGTAAACGCCGTCCCGGATATCCCATCCCCAGCTGTCAGAACGGGCGAGAAAGAAAATCCGTTTCTTCTTGAGCGTCCTGGTCGCTGACTGGCCAGCCATATAGCCAACGGTCCACGGGCTGAAAGCCGTGGCAAAAGTCGAGTCGGCCAGTTTGCCCTTCTGGAAGGCTTCCTTGGCCATCACGCAAACCGGAAAATAAGGCAGCGGATTCTTCGAAACCATCGCATTGATGGCGTAGGCCAGAGGGGCGAATGTCTGGCCGCCCAGTCCCTTTACGCCTTCGTCAACCATGTAGCGATAACGTCTGACGCCGACATCCTGTTTGGCTTCATCATCGCCCACCACGGCTTCGACAGCGACTTTGCCCCAGGGCATGTTGAGGCCGCCGCGCTTGTTGATCACATCCACTGCGAGCTGGGCGCCTTGCTTTTGTGTCTCGGCCACTGCGGCAAAGGTCCCCGTCAGCGGAAGCAGCACGCCGACCTTGATCTTGGTGGGGTCTGCGGCGATTGCCGATCCGGAACCCAAAACCTGACAAAGCAGCGAGCCTGCAAGCAGCAGCAACAGCTTTTTCATGCTCATTTTTAACTCCTCCAGAAAAGCAGATTAAAAGTGAAATCTTGATCATGCGCAAGTTGTACTGCCGGCGCTGCCGCAGCATCTTGTGTTTCGGGATGATTCTTGTTAGGTGCGCGAACGAAGGATAGGGTGACTGGACGGTTTCGTGGAGTCTTTTTTGCGGACTTCTTGCGCTATATCAAAAAACCCGTGACCGATGCTGCTGAGAATCCATCATTCGATGTCGATTGGGGGGGGCATGCAGACCTTCGATTACGTGGCGACCGTAGACCTCGGGGAGGCCGTCAGGCTGCTCGTCGAGCATGGCACAACCGCAAGGATCCTCGCAGGCGGGACCGATCTGCTGGCTGATCTGAAATCCTCAACCGATGCGCCGGGGCTGATCATCGACATTTCCCGGGTGAAGGCCTTGAAGGTCATCGTTGTCACTCCCCAGGGCCTGCGCATCGGCGCCATGGTGACGCATGCGGAGATCATGCAATCCGCACTCATCCGCGAGCATTGTCCCGCAATGGCGGACGCAGCGCATACGATCGGTGCAGTGCAGACGCGCAATCTGGGCACGCTGGGCGGTAATTTGGTGACGGCTGTGCCCTCGATGGACAGCGGGGCCACGCTGGTCGCCCTCGATGCGAGGGCCGTCCTTGCCGGGCGCAGCGGGACCAGGGAAATGCCGCTGACCGAGTTCTTCAAAGGTCCGCGCCGGACCGCGTTGCGGCCGGACGAACTGTTGGTGGCAGTGGTCATTCCCGCCGGCAGCCTCGGCAAGCCGGCCCATTTTCTGAAATCGGGGTTGCGCAAGGGCCAGGCGCTGGCCCTGGTCAATGCGGCGGCGAGCCTGTGGCTGGACGCCGAAGGCTGCGTCAAGGAACCGCGCATTGCGCTGGGTGCGGTGGCGCCGACCGTCATGCGCGCGACCGGCGCCGAGCGGTATCTTGCCGGCCGTTTGCCGCTGCCCGAATCCATGGTGGAGGCGGGGAAGCTTGCTGCGGAAGAATGCAAGCCGATCAGCGATTTCCGGGCCACAGCGGCTTATCGTCGCGACCTCGTGGCGGTGCTGGTTAAACGTACACTTACGCAAGCGTACGAGTGCGCACTGAAGCGGCTGCGCAACGGGGGAGATCCGTGATGGACATCTGCCTGACGGTCAATGGCAGGCGCCATGCGCTATCGGTACTGCCGGAGACCACGCTGCTGGGGTTGCTGCGCAACCAGCTGGGCCTTACCGGTGCCAAGCTTGGCTGTGATGTCGGCGATTGCGGAGCATGTACGGTGATCGTCGACGGCCGGTCCGTCAACGCCTGCCTGATGCTGGCTGCACAGGCAGATGCCTGCTCAATACTGACCATAGAAGGGCTTGCCACCCGCGAGCGGCTGCATCCGCTACAGCAGGCGTTCGAGGAACAGGCGTCGCTGCAATGCGGCTTCTGCGGACCCGGTGTCATCCTGTCGGCCAAGGCGCTGCTGGATGCGAACCCGGATCCCAGCCGGCAGGAAGTTCGTGACGGACTTGCAGGAAATCTTTGTCGCTGCACCGGCTATACGAAAATGATCGAAGCGGTACTGCACGCCGCGCGCGCGATGCGCAGTGATTCTGAAAACGCCGAGGTAAAGTCGAAAGCCGGACCATGAACAGGAAAACCATTGTGGATGAGAAGCCGCGGGTTGCGGGCCCTGCCTTTACCAGTGCCCGTCGGCTGCAGGTGCATTCCGAAACGCTGCCGGCCGTTTTTCCGGTGGGGCTGCTGGTGCCGGAGGTCAGGCAGCAGACACCGGCCGTGGGGCAACGTGCGACCCGACTGGATGCGCGTCTGCATGGACTCGGTCAGACCCCCTACATTGATGACATGGTTTTCCCAGGCATGCTGCACGCCCGGATCAAGCGCGCTGGCGTGGCTTCGGCCAGGATCCGCAGCATCGACACGCGCGAGGCCGAGGCCATGCCGGGCGTGATGGCCGTGATTACCGGCAGGGACATTCCCGTCAATTCGTTCGGTCCGTCGTTGCAGGATCAGCCGGTGCTTGCGGATGAACGCGTGTTTCATGCGGGGGACGGTGTCGCGGCAGTGGCTGCCGTGAGCGAGCAGATTGCGGCGCAGGCGCTTGAAAAAATCAGGGTCGACTATGAACGGCTGCCCGCTGTGTTCGATCCGCTGGAGGCGCTGAAGGATGACGCGCCGAAAGTGCATCCGCCTGCGGGCAATGTCTACGCGCGAAAGGTCATCTGCAAGGGCAACGTCGAGCAGGGATTTGCCGACAGTGATCATCTGTTCGAGAGGCAGTATCGTACCCAGATGGTGGAGCATGTGCCGATCGAAACCCATGCCGCCATCGCCCTCTGGGATGCGAACGGCCGGGTCACGGTTTACTCGAGCCTTGGCCGGATCACACTCGGTCGCACCGACCTTGCGCGGACACTCCGCATGCCGGTCAATCGCATCCGCCTGGTGGGCAGCGTGGTCGGCGGCAATTTCGGCGGCAAGAATGAGATTACGCAGGAGCCCGTTCTGGCCCTGCTGGCGAAGAAAGCAGGACGTCCGGTCAAGGGGGTGTACACCCGAACGGAGGAATTCACCGCCTCGACGACCCGTCATCCTTTCATCATGGACTACAAAACCGGGGTCGATCGCAATGGACGCATCCTGGCGCGCAAGGTGCGCCTGGTGCTGGATGGCGGCGCTTACTGTTCCTGGAGCGAGACCACGCTGGGCAAGGCGGCCATCCTCTCGAGCGGGCCCTACAGCATAGAGCACTTTCACGTCGAGGCCCTGGTCGTCTATACGAACAAGACCATGACGGGGGCGATGCGCGGTTTCGGCGCGCCACAGGTTTGTTTTGCCTACGAATCGCAGATGGACGAAATCGCCCACGCACTGGGCATCGACCCGCTGGAAATCCGTTTGCGCAATGCATTCGAGAACGGCTCATCCAGTCCGACCGGGCAGGTGCTGCACAGCGTAGTGGTCAGGGAATCCCTGCTCAAGGCGGCACGGCGCATGGGCTGGACGGAGGGCGGTCAATGAAAAGGCGCGGACGCGGTATCGCCTGTATGTGGTACCCGATCGGCTTCACGGTTGCCGCCAATCCCAGTGCGGCGACCGTCAAGGTCAATGAGGACGGCACGGCAACGCTGCTCACCGGCACGGTGGAAACCGGACAGGGCGCGCTCACCGTCTTGGGACAGATCGCTGCGGAAGCCCTGGGTATTGCGGCGGATGACGTCCACGTGGTATCCGGCGATACCGACGTCACTCCCATGGATACGGGGGCCATCGCCAGCCGCACCACCTATGTGACGGGCAATGCAGTCAAGCTGGCTGCCGAGATGGCGCGCGCCATCCTGTTCGAGGTGGCCGCCCCCATGCTGGGCGTGCGCCCGGAGCAACTCGAGGCGCGTGACCGTAAAATACAGGTGCAATCATTTCCGCAACGCCACTT
>Ga0209706_10002215_pt1 | contig 10855 bp, 13 predicted proteins | sample PPLLaktember2015_6_FD_187263 | JGI IMG/M metagenome (GOLD analysis project Ga0209706, IMG submission 187263) | Freshwater sediment microbial communities from Prairie Pothole Lake near Jamestown, North Dakota, USA - PPLs Lake P8 Core (1) Depth... | ecosystem: Environmental > Aquatic > Freshwater...
TTGCCCCCTTCGCTTCAGCCGCCTTGGCCGCGGCCATCTTCATCGGGATCGCGTCGAGCGGCTGTTCGAACGCGATGAACAACACGCACGGCTCGGCGCTCAGGCAGGCGGCTTCGTGTACCAGCTCGGCCGGACCGTAGGCATACGAGCCGCGCTTCAGTGTGACCGGCCCATGGCCCTCGTAAGTCACCTGCATCTCGCCCTGCACCAGCACCATGCGCTCGGCCGACGTGTGCTTGTGCGCAGCGATCTTCGTCTTGCCCGGCACCTTGAAGAAGATGTCGACGTTGGGCTTGGCCGGGTCTCCATGCAGCACGCCGATCTGGCAGCCTTTCGGCAGGAAGCCCGGGCAGGGGCCCCACTGGATGGCCTTGTCGCTGGCCACAAAGGCGAGCGGCGCCGCCGACTGTGCGTACGCTGAAGGAGCGAAACTGGCGGCGAAGAAGGCCGCCGCGAAAGTGCGGACGAGCGGATTCATTGAGAACCTCCGGCTTGGGGTGAGTGGACCGCCGAGCGTACGCGACCGAGAGGTGCGCGGCATGCAAATCATGAGATTGCCGGCGCACGCCTCGGCTGCGCTGAAACGCACTAGAGAGCCGTGCGAAACGTGAGGTTGATGCGCTGCTCGCCGACGGCAGGGTGGCGCCCATCGCCAATGGGCAGAACGCCGTGAAATCTCATGCGCGACGGGCCGCCCCAGACCACGACGTCCCCGTGCTCCAACGGCACTCGCAAACATCGGTCGGACCGCTTCAGCCCGCCGAACAGAAATGTGGCAGCCAGTCCGAGCGAGACGGAGACTATCGGAGCCTCGTCGTCCGATTCGTTGTGGTCCTGATGAAGCGAAAGACGCGCGCCGGGCGCGTAGCGATTGATGAGGCAGACATCGGGCGCGTAGTCGCTGAACCCCGCGTAGGCCGCCGCCGCGGTCGCAATGCGCTGAAACGAGGCCGGCATCGGCGGCCAGCTGCGCCCGGTGTCCGGATCGACGCGGTCGTAACGATAGCCGCTGCGATCAGAGACCCATCCCACCGCACCGCAGTTGGTCATTGCCACCGACATGCGGAAGCCGCCGGGAGTGATCAGATGGCGGAACGGCGCGCGAGCCGCGACTTCGGTGACATCGGTCAACAGGCTGCTTGCTTCGGCGAGCGCGAAGCCCCGGAGTAATAACGCACCGGGTGCCAGCGCGAGACCCGGCGAATCGACTTCAAAGAGATCCGAGGCCACCAGAATTCACGGCGTGCAGGGCCGGACGGTCTGCGACGGAAAGTCCTTGCGGATCGCTGAAAGCTGCTGTGCGGCCGCCGCATCGAGCTCGCGCAGCTGGAAGCGCGTCGCGTTGACGACCGAGGGCTTGTCGCTGACTCGAGCGCCCTTGACGCCGAGCTTCTCGAGTGCCGCGAGGTGCGACTTTGCGGCGTCGACATCGCGGAAGGATCCGAGCCCGATCCCGAGTCGCAGCGGGCCGTTTTCACCGATCACCAGAAGTTCCTTGACGCCGAGCTTGCGCAGTTCTTCGGCGCGGCGGTCGACTTCGGCGCGCGTCTTGAACGGCGGCACGTAGACCATGTAAAAACCCGGAACCTCGACATTGCGCGAGCTCATCCGGCTGCCGAGCGCTAGCGCGGCCAGCGCGGATTCGGCACGGGCGGCATCGCTGGGCCCGAAATCCCCGAACTCGATGCAGGACTGCGCTGCGGCGAGATCGATTCCGGCCGGCTTGTTCTGCGTGGCCCGCTCGCGCAGTTTCTGCACCTCAGCCTCGCTCAGCACGCGGAAACGTTCAGCTTCGATCTGGCGCGCCACCCGCTCGGGCTCGCGACCACTCTCGGTGAAGCGTCCGAACGCACCCTGCTGCCATGCGAACAGCGCGAGGTTGACGAGCAGCAGCAGAAGGAATACGAGTTTCATCATCGGCGGGTGCGGACCGCAAGGCCGCGCAGGACCAGATTATGTTCGATCAGGCCAGCGGCTTCCTGCGGCAGGCGATCGAGCAGCGCATCCGCGTGGCCGCCGGCCAACAGCAGCCGGGGCTTGGTGCCGATCGCCGCAGCGAATCGACGCCACACGCGTTCAACGAGGCCGGCCTGGGCATCGAACACACCGGTGACGATCGCGGAGTCCGTGTTGTCCGGAAAGTCCGCAGCGTCGCCGGCAGCCCGCGGCAACGCCGCCGTGCCGCGCGCCAGGCTGTCGAGCATCAGCCGCACACCGGGCGCAATGCAGCCGCCGATGAAGCGGGCCCCGTCGGCATTCGATTTCACGCAATCGACCGTCGTGGCCGTTCCGGCGTTGGCGACGACGAACGAACCGCCGGGCACGATCTCGCACGCGCCGAGCATCGCATGCCAGCGATCCGCGCCAAGCTGCGTCGGTTCGCGATAACCGTTCACCAGCACAGGACCCGCGTCAAAGCGCGCCTCGGAGCCGAGCCATTCGATCGGACCGAGCCCGACCTCGCGCACCGCTTCCTCCACGGCGCGCACGACTTCTGCGCTCGCGACGTTGCAGGCGATGACCTCCCTGCGGCCGCCGACCGGCGCACGCAATGCAGTCGCCAGCTTTGCCGCCAGGTCGGGAACGTCACGATGCAACTGGCGCTGCGCTGCGCCGATCCTTCCGTCGGCAAGCCAGGCCCACTTGACCGCCGAGTTGCCGACGTCGATCAGGAGCGTCATCGGTCGCTCGTCCGCAGCGAGACGTCGCCAACGCTGATACCGCGCACGATTCCGCCGGATTCGAGCATCAGTCTGCCGTCGTCATCGACTTCGACCAGCCGGCCGCTCGCGACGCACCTGTCACCATCGAAGATGTCAACGACCCGGCCGCGCGCTTCGAGCAGCGCGTTGAAGCGTGGCCGGAACGGCACGAATCCCTCCGACTGGAACTGCTGCGCGGCAGCGAGCACAGCAGCCGCAATGCGGCCGATCAATATGTTGCGATCCAGTTGGTTCGGCGGCAGGAGTTCATCGAGTGCCGCGACCGGCTGTTCGATCCCGAGGGCGGCTCGATCCACGTGCAGATTGAGTCCGATCCCGACGACCAGCGTGTAGCGGCCGTTCGCATCGACCGCAAGTTCACTGAGGATTCCCGCGAGCTTGCGGCCGCCGGCCCGGATGTCGTTCGGCCACTTCAACTGTACCGTCGCGCCCTGTGCGGCGAGGCACTCGGCGATCGCCACGGAACAGCAGAGCGTGATCGCCGGGAGTTGGTCCGGCAATGCGGCGAGCGGATACGCAATCGAGAACAGAATGGCCTGGCGCGGCGCGGCTTGCCACGTACGACCCTGCCGGCCGCGGCCGTGCTGCTGGAAGTCCGCGGCTCGCACGATCGGATGAGCGGGTCGGGCCGCGCGTGCGCGCGCGATCAAGTCCTCGTTGGTCGATCCTGTTTCCGCGATCACTTCGGCGGCGCAATGCGTATCCCAGCCGGCCTCGACCAGCGCATGTTCGATCGGAGCGGCGCGAAGCGGCGCGTCCAGCGCGACACTGTTCATGACGAAAGCAAGAGTCCTGCACCGGAGGATGCGGCCGGGGTTGGCGGCTGACTTTAACATCGGACTTCATACGGAGATCCGCGCTTGTCAGCGAGCACACACGGCACGGACAATCGCCCCGATGAAGTCCTCCGAGCTGGCGCTGAATCCGTGGCACGAACGCGCATCGCCGCTGGCGCGTGCAGCCTGGGTCGTTTATGCGCTGCTGCTGGCGTATTCGGGGCTCGCGCCGTGGACAGGATGGCGCGACCTCGGACTGCAGCCGTTCGCTTACCTTGCGGCGCCGATCCCGCGCCACATCACCACCTTCGACCTCGTCGTCAACGTGCTTGCTTACATTCCGTTCGGCGCCCTGCTCGTGCTATCCCTGCATCCACGCGTAAAGGGCTATGCCGCGGTGCTGATCGCTTTGCTCGCTGGCGTGCTGCTGGCCAGTGCGATCGAGGCCCTGCAAAGCTATCTCCCGGCGCGGATTTCGTCGAACGTTGATCTCGTGACCAACGCCGCGGGTGCGCTGCTCGGAGGCGTGCTCGCGGCTCCGCTGGCCTCGGGTCTGATCGACCGCGGCCGCCTGGCCGACTGGCGGTTGCGCTGGTTCGAGCGGCACTCATCGATGCTGTTGCTGCTCGTTGCTCTGTGGCCGGGAGCGCAGATCTTTCCGGAGCCGATGCTGTTCGGCAATGGCGACGCCCGCGGCGCCATGGGTGATTTTGTCGCAGCGCTGGGGGGCACCTGGCCCATGCTCGACGCTGGACTCTTCGGACCCGCCGAGTTCGTGCTGGCGGAAGCCTTCGTCGTCGCTTCCGCCGTGCTGGCCGTGGGCCTGGCTTTCGCGACCGCCATGCGGCCGACCGCGCCGCGCAGTTTGCTGCTGCTCGCGCTGCTGTGCGCGGCGCTGCTGGCGAAGATGCTGGCGTACGCGTTTCAGTTCGGGCCCGAACGCGCGTTTGCCTGGCTCACTCCGGGCGCTTACGGAGGGCTGGCGATCGGCACGCTGTCTCTGCTCGCGGCGAGCGCCGGGCCGCGGCCATGGCTGCCTCGCTTCGGGCTGTTGGCGCTCGCCGCGTTGATCGTCTGCGTGAACATCGTGCCCGACAATCCGTACTACACGGCGGCGATGCAGGAGTGGCGCCAGGGCGCGCTGCTGAATTTCAACGCGCTCGCGCGCTGGCTCTCCGTGCTCTGGCCCTATGCACTCGCGCTCTCGCTGCTGTTCGAGTCGGCGCGGATCGGCCGACGTCGCGCTGCGATGTAGCTTGCACTCCCTATAATCTGTGGCTCTCCTGCCGCAACGCATTGTCGCTGCCCCCGCTGATGACCTATTACCTGCGTCACGTGTTCTTCTGCCTGAACCAGCGCGAGGAAGGGGCGGCGTGCTGCGCCTGTCATCGCGCGGTCGAGATGCAGCAATACGCGAAGGACCGGATCAAGAAAATGGGCCTCTCCGGCGCGGGCCGGATCCGCATCAACAAGTCTGGCTGTCTCGACCGCTGCGATGAAGGGCCGTGCATCGTCGTGTATCCGGAAGCTATCTGGTACACGTATGTCGATCAGCACGACATCGACGAGATCATCGACTCCCATCTGGTCAAGGGCGAAATCGTCGAACGGCTTCGGATCTAGCCCCGATGCTGCATTCGGTCGAGCGGCAACTGATCGAGGGCCCGGCCGGCCGCATCGAGATCGCGTTCGACTGGCCCACCGGCGCTCCGCGCGGCGTCGCCTATGTCGGCCATCCGCATCCACTCTACGGCGGGACGATGGACAACAAGGTCGCAGCGACACTCGCCCGGACGTTTGCCGGACTCGGCTGGCTGGCGGTGCGGCCCAATTTCCGCGGCGTCGGCGCGTCCGAAGGGGTGCACGACGAAGGCCATGGCGAGACCGAGGACTTCGTTCACATCATCGATGCCGTGCCGTCGCTTCCCGAGGTTCGCGCGCGGCTCGCATCGGGCCTGCCGCTGGCGTTGGCCGGCTTTTCGTTCGGAAGCTTCGTCGCTGCCCGCGCCGCACGCTCGCTTGCCGCACGCCACCATCCGGTGCGCCATCTGGTGCTGGTCGGCGCCGCCGCCGGCAAGTGGGCGATGCCCGAAGTGAGGCGCGACACGCTCGTGATCCATGGCGAATTCGACGAGACCATTCCGCTGAAGGATGTATTCGACTGGCTTCGGCCGCACGACATTCCGGTCGTCGTGATCCCGGGTGCCGACCACTTTTTTCACCGCCGACTTGGCCTGCTCAAAGCGTTGATTAGCGGGCATATTCTGGGAGTGTCGGCATTTGACTCACCTGCCCAAACTCTATAAAAAGACTTGGCTCTGCCGTCGTTCGGCAGCAGCGTCAAGCCGGAAGAAAAAAGGGGAATCCTGGCGCGTGAATTCACCGCGCCAAATTGTCGATGGACGGGTCCAACGTCTACTCGAAGACGCCGAAAGGCGTCGCCGAAGTCGCCGCGCGCAGCGCTCAGCTGTCGATGACGACGCGACGCATTCTGATCATGATCGACGGCAAGCGGAGCATCGATGATCTGTTGCCGCTGGTCCGCCCCGGCGAACTCGACGGGATCATCGGCCAGCTCGAAGGCAGCGGCCTGATCCAGCGTGCGACCGTCAGCGGCGCGCTCGACGTGCCGACGATCAACGGCCGCGATGCCGAATTCACTTTTTTACCGGCCGGTCCGAATACCGTGGGCATCGATGAGCGCGATCCGAATCCGATCACGCTCGAGGAAGCCAAGCGGCGCGCCGTGCGCGAACTGAACGACCGGCTCGGACCCGACGCCGAAACGCTGGCGATTCGCATCGAGCACTGCCGCACGATCGAGGAGTTCCGCACTCGGGTACGTGAAGCGGAGCGCTTCGTTTCGCTCGCGCTCGGTCCGGCCGCCGCACAGGAATATCTGCGCGCACTGCGCCGACGTAGCTGAGGGCTCGCCCGGACCGCTTCGCCGGAGGCGGTATCGTAGAGGCTGGCGTGCACAACGCGCGCTGTTTCATCATCACCCGTCCCGTGTTGTCCCGCGCCTGCGCGCTTGCCGCGCTCGTCTTCCTGCTGGTCTTTCCGCACATCGGTCATGCTGCGCCGGTGCTGGCCGCGCGCGCGTGGCTGCTGCTCGATGCGACCAGCGGCATCCGTCTGGCGGCGCAGGAACCGGCCGCGCGCCACGAGCCCGCATCGCTGACCAAGCTGATGACGGCCTATGTCGTCTACACGGCGATCGGCGAGAAGCGTATTGCGCTCGACGACACGGTGAAAGTCTCGCACGCAGCATTTACGGCACCGGGCAAGGCCGGGCGCCGCATGTACATCGAGCCGGACCGGCCGGTGACCGTCGAGGAATTGCTGAAGGGACTGCTCGTCGTCTCGGGCAACGACGCCGCCGTTGCACTGGCCGAGCACACGGCAGGCAGCGTCGAAGCCTTTGTCGGCCGCATGAACGCCGAGGCGCAACGGCTCGGCATGATCAACACGCGGTTCGCGAATCCGAGCGGCCAGGCGGATGCGCAGAACTACTCGAGCGCCGAAGACCTCGCGAAACTCGCCGCACGACTGATCGCCGATTTCCCGGCGTACACGCCGCTCTATGGGCTGCGCGAGTTCACCTACAACGGCGTGACGCAAGCGAGCCGCAACCGGCTGCTGTGGAGCGACGCCAGCGTCGACGGCATGAAGACCGGCCACCTCGAAACGGCCGGGTACACGATCGTCGCTTCCGCGGCGCGCACACAGGGCAGCGGCGAGCGTGCTTTCCGCCGGCGCCTGATCGCCGTCGTGCTCGGCGCCCCCAGCGAAACAGCGCGCACGCAGGAGACCTTGCGGCTGCTCAACTTCGGCTTCTCGGCGTTTGATACCGTCCGCCTCTATCGGCAGGGTGACGTGCTCGCGCGGCCCGAAGTCTGGAAGGGCGACCGCGTCATCGTCCCGATCGGCGTCGAGCGCGATGTCTATGTGACCGTCGCCAGCGACGAACTGCAGGCGCTCGGAGCCGAAGGCCTGCGTTCGCTGGTCGAGCGACCCGATCCGCTGATCGCCCCGCTCCGGCGCGGTGAAACCGTCGGCCGGCTGCGGATCAGCGCGGGCGGCCGTCAATTGACCGAAGTTCCGGTGGTCGCATTCGAAAGCGTCGAGGAGGCCGGGCTGTTCGGCCGCGCGTACGATGCGATCCGGCTCTGGTGGAGGAGGCGCAACTGATGGAATGGCAGGAGTCGACGTGCTATCTGAACGGCGAGTGGATCCCGCTCGCCGACGCCCGGATCCCGGTGCTCGATCGCGGCTTCATCTTCGGCGACGGCGTCTACGAAGTCGTTCCGGTCGACACGATCGATGGCAGCCGCGCTCCGTTTCACGCGCGCCAGCACTATCAGCGGCTGCAGCGCAGCCTGGACGGCGTTCGCATCGAGAATCCGTTCAGCATCGACACCTGGCTCGACATGACCGCGCGGATGATCGACATGCATCCGTGGCCGCGCCAGCTCGTCTACGTGCAGGTCACGCGCGGTGTCGCCAAGCGCGATCATCCGTTCCCGGCCGGAGTGAAGCCGACCGTGTTCATGAATACGGCGCCCTGGCCCGAGATCCCGGCGGAGCAGATCGAAAACGGCGTGCCGGTGGTCACGCATGCGGACGAGCGCTGGCTGCATTGCGACATCAAGAGCACATCGCTGCTCGGCAATGTTCTGATGAAGCAGTACGCGATCGACCACGGCGCGAGCGAGACCGTGATGCTGCGCGACGGATTCCTCACGGAGGGCTCGAGCACCAACACGATGATCGTCGCCGGCGGCAACCTGATCGCACCGCGCAAGAGCGTGCAGATCCTGCCCGGCATTACGTACGATGCCGCGATCGACATCGCGCGCTCCCACGGCGTTGCGGTCGAGCTGCGCCCGGTGCCGGAAGCGGAATTGCGAGCGGCCGACGAAGTCTGGCTCAGCTCGTCGGGGCGCGAAGTGATTGCCATCACTTCGATCGACGGCCGTCCGGTCGGGCCGGGGCGCCCGGGCCCGCTGTACCGGCAGATGATCGAGTGGTTCCGGCAGGCGAAGCGCGCCGACGCCGCGCACTGGCAGGCCGAGCGCCGGGCGCGCAAGCTCGCTGCATGACCGACGCGCCGCCGCCGGGACTCGAGTTCCCAACCGACTTTCCGATCAAGATCATGGGGCGCCGGGTCGACGGCTTCGCGCAGGCGATCGTCGAGGTCGTGCAGCACCATGCTCCCGACTTCGACGCGGCGACGCTCGAGATGCGGACGTCGAAGGACGGCAATTACCTGTCGGTGACGGCGACGATTCGCGCCACTTCGCGCGCACAGCTCGATGCCCTCTACCGCGCGCTGACCAGTCATCCGCTCGTGAAGATCGTGCTTTGACGGCCGCTCTCCGGACATCGATGAGGACTCGCCGACTGGGCCGTGCCGATTACGTCCGGACCTGGCACGCGATGCGCGAGTTCACGCTGCAACGAACGCCGGACACGGAAGACGAGATCTGGCTGGTCGAACATCCGCCGGTGTTCACGCTCGGACAGGCCGGCCGGCGGGAGCACCTGCTGGCGCCGGGAGAAATCCCGGTGATCGCGAGCGACCGCGGCGGCCAGGTCACTTACCACGGCCCGGGCCAGGTCGTCGCCTATCCGTTGATCGATTTGCGGCGTCTCGGCATCTACGTGAAGGAGCTCGTGTTCCGCATCGAGCAGGCAACGATCCAGACGCTGGAGTCCTACGGTGCGGATGCGCGACGCGTCCGCGGCGCGCCCGGCATCTATGTGCCCCATGCCGGAAGCACGGCCGCGGGTGAGTTCGCCGGCCTGGCCAAGATCGCCGCGCTCGGTATCAAGGTGGCGGCGGGACGCAGCTACCATGGCGTGGCGCTGAATGTCGCGATGGACCTGGCGCCATTTTCGATGATCAATCCTTGCGGTTACGCAGGGCTTGCAACCGTGGATCTGGCGACACTTGACATCACGGCCGACTGGAATGACGCTGCCACGCGGCTGGGCGAACGGCTGCAGGCCCACTTTTCATGATGAACACGACCGCCAACCCTTCGATCACCGTGGAGCCGGGCTCGTGGAACGCCTGGCGCATCGCATTGCGCCCCAAATCGCTGTGGGTTGCCGTCGTGCCGGTGTTCGTCGGCACGTCGCTCGCCGTGGCCGAGACGGGCACCGTGGACCCGGTCCTGGCTTTTCTCGCGCTCGTCGCATCGCTGCTGCTGCAGGTGATGACCAACCTGCAGAACGACGTCGGCTACACGCTGCGCGGCGCCGAGACCGCGAGCCGGATCGGACTGCCACGCGCGACCGCCCGCGGCTGGCTGACGGTCGCGGCCGTGCGTCGCGCGGTGGTCGCGACCGTGGTCGTCACTGTGCTGATCGGCCTTCCGCTGGTCGTGCATGGCGGCTGGCCGGTGCTGCTGATGGGACTCGCGTCGATCGTCGCCGCGCTCGCCTACATGGGCGGGCCCCGTCCGATCGCATACACGCCGCTCGGCGAACTGACGGTCTTCGTGTTCTTCGGCCTCATCGCCGCCGTCGGCAGCTACTACCTGCAGACCGGCGAAGTCTCGCGCAGCGCGTGGCTGGCCGGAGCCTCGATCGGACTGATCGCGGCGGCCGCGCTCGCCGTCAACAACATCCGGGACTTCGTGCACGACGCGGAAGTGGGTCGCCGGACCCTTGTCGTCGCGCTCGGCAAACGAACCGCGGAGCGCTGCTACCAGGCGGCAATTATCCTCGCTTACGTGCTCATCGTTGCGCTCGCGGTCACCGACATGCGCCGCATCGGACTACTGGCGGTGCTGCTGACGCTGCCGACTTCCGTCGCGCTGGTGCGCGACCTGCCGCAATCTGCTCCCGGCTTGCCGTACAACGAACTTCTGTTCCGGACCTTCAAGCTCGAACTGCTGTTCGGCGCGTGTTTCACGATCGGTGCGCTGCTGCCGGGAATCGTGCTCCGGTAAGATCCGCTGCCTGACCCGCACCGCCGCGCGGCTCCGTTCCCGCGCCTCGCCATGAGCAACCCCGTCACGCCCGTCGCGCCCGGTCCCGCCGCCAAGAAGAAGGGCGAGGCGAAGACCGCCCCGGTATTCAAGAAGTTCGCGATCAAGGCCGTGCCGGCCGGCGAGGCACTGCGAAAGCCGGAGTGGATCCGGGTGAAGGCCGGTTCACCGGCGACGCGCTACTACGAGATCAAGAACATCCTGCGCGAGCACCGGCTGCACACCGTATGCGAGGAGGCGACCTGTCCGAACATCGGCGAATGCTTCGGCAAGGGCACGGCGACCTTCATGATCATGGGCGACAGGTGCACGCGGCGCTGCCCGTTCTGCGACGTCGCCCACGGCCGTCCGGATCCGC
>Ga0209706_10002217_pt1 | contig 10850 bp, 7 predicted proteins | sample PPLLaktember2015_6_FD_187263 | JGI IMG/M metagenome (GOLD analysis project Ga0209706, IMG submission 187263) | Freshwater sediment microbial communities from Prairie Pothole Lake near Jamestown, North Dakota, USA - PPLs Lake P8 Core (1) Depth... | ecosystem: Environmental > Aquatic > Freshwater...
AGTGGTGATCACGTCCAGCTCAAAATCATCGCAGGGAGTCACGACGATTATGGCAACCTCGAGCGGCAGGTCGATACCCTGGTGACGTTCTTGCGCGGTGCCGTTTCTGCGCTTGGTCCTGCCGCGCCGTTTACGGATGGTTGACAGGTGCGGTTTCGAACGGTGATGCGATCGCTCGTCTCAACGATCTGGAACCTGTGGCAGAACCCAGGGACCATTCCATTGCGCATGGGCTGCCCGGGGAGTGACTCAACGAAGGCAGCGGTTCAGCAGCCAGCGCCGAACACGCTGATGCGCGAAAGCGCACCGAGAGTCGTTTCACGCTGGGCAAGTGGAATCTGAATTGTGTCAGAACTGTGTCAGATGGCGCTCACAACCCGCCCGAACAGGGCCAAGTACGGATGCACATCGAGGAGCATCGTTGTGAGGTCAAGTCGTTGAGCGGCGGTGCGTTGATGCGTGTTGGTGTGCCCCACTGATGCCCGCCGGAATCAATTTCCAAGCGTGCTCCTTCAACCACTCGAACATCTCTCCGTTCAGAGTCAACGACTTGCGAGCGATCGGACGTCAGATTATCGCACGCCGTCGGCCCTTTCGCTCAGTTCGACATCACCCTTGAATCCAACGGCTTACGGACGGCGCACAGCAACCGGGCGCCGAAACTGTGTCAGACCTCGAAATCTTTTGAGATCACTTAGGGACGCTTACAGCGCTCGGGAGGCGGGTGCGGTCATGTATTGGAGCGACCCGGCCTGACTCCCCGTACGGGAATGGGTCGCTTACGGTAGGCGCGCGTATTCCGCCCGTGCCGCCTTGAGAACCAGAATATCCGCGTCGGCGTTCTTCCAGAGTGTCAAGAGATCGCCGTAGGCATTCTTCGCCTTCACGCTGTCGCCCGAGAGCGCCAGCGCTCTCGCCAGCTGCTGCCGCGCGAACGCGTCAATGGGATCGACGAGGACGATGCTTCGGTGGTCGACAATCCGCTGGAACTCGGCGGCGGCCTCTACCGGCTGCTGCGCCGCCAGATACGCCAGGCCGCGAACGTAGATCGGATAGAGCTTGCCGAAGTACCCATTGAAGCCGATGCCGCCTATGGCGAGGTCGAAGCGGGAGGCCGTCTGCAGCGATTGAATCGCCGCTGCCGCATCACGTGCGTCCAATGCGTACAGGGCTCGCAGCGTCGGCAGATACATGAATTGCACCGACGTGTCCTCCGGATAGTCGCGGGCCAGACCGTCGGCCAGCGCGCGCGATCGCGACACATCACCGGACACGGCGAGCGCGAACGCGGCGGCATAGTCCACCTCGTGGCCCCTGCCGAGCGCCAGGGCCGTGGTGACCTTCTGTCTGGCTGCTGCCGGATTCCCGTACAACGCTTCCCACACGGCGGTTGCCGCTTCGAACAAGGCGGCCCGTTCGAGCCGTCCAGACTGCTTCGCGATGGCGGCGGCGATCGCGGCTGTCCGCCGCGCGTCCTGCAGTTGGGCGGAGCCAGCCAGGCGCAACGCTTCCAGATGCGAGATCAAGTCTTCCGTGGAGCGACTGGCTCTGGCGATCGCGGCCTGCTGACGCATGCCCTCGGCATCGCCGCGCAAGAACGCGATGAAGTAGCGAATCAGGAAAAAATCAGAGGCAAGCTTGCGCTCCTCCGCTCGACGGATGGTGGCTTCGGCCGCGTCCAGGCGATTCAGGTAGAGTTCGCTGTACGCCTTGCTGCCGTGTGAAGCGGCGCCTGCCTCGGGACTAAGAGCCTGTGACTTCTCGGCGGCAGCGATCGACAGCTCGTATCTGCCGGTGCTCCTCGTCGCGAAACCGGCTAGCAATCCGTGTGGTATGGAATCGCGTGGATAGGTCTGCGCCCACGCCTCCAGCGTCTCCATCTCGCGGTCCATGTTGCCCGTGACCGACCGGTCGTACATCGCTTCGATGTAGAATCGCTCGGCGTCGCTCGCGCGATGGCGCAACTCGTACGCCTTCGTCGTACTCTGGCGCGACTTCGCCGATTCTCCATAATTGCTGTAATAGGTCCCGAGCCTCGCATGGGCGACCGCGAAGTCCGGATCGATCGCGATCGCACGCTCGAACAGCGGCACAGCCCGCGCGCGGCCGGATGACGCGAACACCTGCGTCGCGGTGGTGAACGCCTTCCACGCGTCCAAAGACGCCGTTGTCGCTTCCTGGAGCGGCTTGGAGTATTTCTCGATGGCGACGAGCGATTCGCCCAGCCGCTCTCGGACCTGGGTGGCCATCTCACTCAGGGAGCCCAGGACATCTTCCTTTCGCGCCACCTGCGCCTGCTCGTCGGCGAGGATGTCGCCGGTGGAGCAGTTCTTCGCCCGCAGGGAGAGGATGTACTGACTGCCCAGGCTGGCGATCGAGCCATCGAGAACCACGGCGCTTGCCATGCGAACGCACACACCCTGGGCGATCTCGGGAGTCAGCCGCGCATCCGGCGGCTGCTGCATCATCGCCAGCGTTTTTTGGATGCGGTCATCCGACACGAGGCTGAGAAACGGCGATTGCTGAAGATGTGCCGCGAGTCCTTGCCGCAACGTGTCGTCGAACACCGGATCGCCGGTCCTGTTGGTAAACTCGGCGAGCACGATCGTGTCCTTATCGGTCAGCGTCCCGGGACGTCGGCCACTGATCGTCCACGCGACGGCGGCGGCAATCACCGCGGCGGCGCCAATCGAGAGCCACAGCGCGCGGCGGCGCGCGAGCGCCGGCTGCTGCGCCATCGTTGTGCCCAGCCCGCTTCTCAGGTGTTCGAGATCGGTCCGCAGCTCGGCCACCTGCTGATATCGGAGTTCGCGGTCGGGATCGAGGCATTTCGAGATGATGCGTTCCAGTTCCAGCGTCCCCTCGACGCGCACCCGGACACCCGGCACGGGCCGCGTCCCCGTGACCATTTCATAGAGGACGACGCCGAAGCTCCAGATGTCGGCACGGTGATCGACCATCTCGCCGCGGCCCTGCTCCGGCGCCATGTAGGCGACAGTTCCCATCACGACGCCCTGCCGTGTGCCGGCAATCGTGGTCACGTCCGCCAGGTGTGTGGCCGGCACTCGGATCTTGGCGAGGCCGAAATCGAGAACTTTCACCTGCCCGCGCGATCCGATGAAGACGTTGGCGGGTTTGATGTCGCGGTGGATGATGCCCGCGGTATGGGCAGCGTCCAGCGCGTCGGCGATCTGGATGCCCACGTCGAGCACCGTGTTCAGAGTCATCGAACCGGCGGCGAGCCGATCCTTCAGCGTCATGCCCTCCAGATACTCCATGACGATGAAGGACCGCGCGTCCTGCTCGCCGATGTCGTGGATCGTGCAGATGTTCGTGTGGTTCAGCGCCGACGCCGTCTGCGCTTCGCGCGCGAACCGGCTCAACGCCTCGGGATCGCGTGACAGCTCTTCGGAGACGAACTTAAGCGCAACGGGACGGTGAAGCCGCGAATCTTCGGCTTTGTACACCACGCCCATCCCGCCGCCGCCGAGCTTCTCGACGATGCGGTAGTGCGAGAGCGTCTGGCCGATCAGCGGATCCCCGCCGGTCTGACTGCCGTCGTCGCTGCGCTCTCCGGCGAGCTCGCGTGCGGCGAGATCGATCGCCGGAGCGCCGAGGAACCTGTCGGCACGGTCGTGTGCGGCGACGAGCGATCGGACTTCGTCTTCCAGCCGTTGGTCGCCGCCACACGCGTTGCGAAGATAGGCGTCGCGCTCTACCGCGGGAATGTCGAGCGCGGATTGCAGCAGCTGATCGACGTGATTCCAGCGGTCATTGTCCATCGGCGGTTGGGCCGGCGAGCTCTCGATACAACCAGGCTTTCGCGCTTTTCCACTCGCGCATCACGGTGATCGGCGATACGCGCAGAACTTCGGCGGTTTCCTCCACGCTCAGGCCGCCGAAGAAGCGCAGCTCGACGACTTTCGCTTTGCGCGGCGCCCGCGCCGCCAACGCGTTCAAGGCATCGTCCAGGGCCCCGAAATCATCGGAGCGATCGGCGCAAACAACAGCCTCAGCATCGAGCGAGACATGCTCGACGTTCGCGCCCCGCTTCGCATTGCGCCGCCGCGCGTAGTCGACGAGGATGCGGCGCATGGCCTGCGCCGCTGTCGCCATGAAATGAGCTCGGTTCTGCCACTGCATGCGTTTGTAGTCAACCAGCCGCATGTAGGCTTCATTGACCAGCGCCGTCGTCTGCAGGCTGTGGCCGGCCTGCTCGCGCCTCAGGTAGTAGTGCGCCAGACGGTGGAGCTCGTCGTACACAATCGGGGTCAGCCGAGCGAGCGCGCGCTGGTCGCCGTCGGTCCACGCACGGAGCAACGCACTGACGTCGTCGGGAACCGGTTCACCCGTGCTCACGAGCTCAGGCATGGTGGTTGGTCGGCATTATATCGGCCTTCGCCGTGTCTTCGATTGATAGCTCTGCCCGGGTTTCTGCGCCTATTTCAGTAGAGCCCGCGGTCAAACCAATGGCCGGGCCAAGGGAGCGACCTGTATGGTGAAGATCATGTCGACCACAAGAATCCTCGGGATACTGCTGCTGACCGGCACGTTCGCGCTCGCGGCGACCGGGACGCAGGCCCAATCAATCGCGCAACATGGTCAGGAGCGGCCGGACTCGGGGAGCGACGAACACAGCAAACGAGGGCGGCCGTGGGCCATCGTCGGCTCCTGGTTTGGCACCACCGCCACCGGCATCAGACAACTCATCACGTTCCATGCCGATGGAACCGTCCTCCGCTCGGTGCCAGGCGAAGTCAGCACCGACCCCGCACGTCCGCCGCACACCGCGGCCCATGGCGTCTGGCGCTACCTTGGCAAAGGGCGGTTCGGCGTGACGATCTGGGATCTCTTCTACGACGTCAACACGGCCCAGCCGCTTCGGTACAACAAGCTCCGCCTCGAGGTGACGTTGGCCGATGATCGCGATAGCGCCAGCGCGAGGGCGATAGTGGAAACCATCGATCTGCAAGGTGTTGTGGTGGGGTCGCGCACAGGCAGCGCCAACTTCGTGCGCATCCCGTTCGAGCCGCTCGAGTAGCCCGCGATCTTGACGGGCAGTATTGCACGAGCGCGTGGAATCTGCCCGTCGTCGCACCGGCCTGGTCCCTCTCTTGGGGCACGGCAGCCGGCTCGGCACGGAGGAGTTGGGACTGCTGGCGAAAGCTGAACAGCGTCGCGCGCTGTCGATACACATTGACACTGCGCGCTGGAGAAGTGCCGCTCGGTTCTGTGTCAGAACTGTGTCAGATAGCCTCTGAAACCCCGGTCAAACACCGTGGTTTACGGGGGCACTCCGATGCACATCGTGGTTGCGGGAAGTTGTTGAGAGGTAGTGCGTTGGTGCGTGTTGGTGTGCGTTACTGAGCGCGGCCGGAATCAATTTCCAAGCGTGCTCCTTCAACCACTCGGACATCTCTCCGTATTTAGAATCAACAACTTCCAGCGGCTCGAGACCAAAATTCAGCGACTTGTGTCAGACCTCTTAATGTGCCGCGATCACTTACGGGTCTCTCCAGTATAGCTGCCTGCTTACAGAACAAGCGATCGCGCTGCGCGCTGCGTGTTCCCGGGCTCCGTCCGCGAAACCCACGGCGTCCTGCTCACGCGCACCGAACCGCCTCAACGATACTTTGCCCGAAACCCACTGGCGTGACGTTGGTCACGTGCAACCCTGCCATCGCGAGCAGTTCCCGGAACTCGGACGCGCTCCTTCCGCGTCCGCCCGTTCTGACGAGCATGCTCAGGTCCTCGAGTACCTGGGCCTGTGCTGCAGCACTCCGCTCACCTAACTCCGGTTGGAGACAGTCATGACGAGCAGTCGGCATCGGCCGATCATGGCATCACGAACTCCCTCGAGCGCAGTTCGCGCGCGGTCGCCCGACCAGTTCTGGAGGATGCCTGACATGATGTAGACGTCTGCGCCGCCAGGCACATGCTCGAACACACTGCCGCCGACGACCTCCATGCGATCCCCGACACCGGACAGAAGCGCTGCCTCGACGCCGTCCATTCACGCCAGCGTGCGTGATCGATCGCCGTTATCGAACTCCCATCAGTACACGCCCTTCGAACCGGTGTCGAAAGTCTATGCACGAGGGTGGAGCATCCGACAATTGACTGGTGCTCCGCCGAGACGAAGGATCCCGGGCGCATGTCGACGATTGTGAATAGAATCAACGCGACGTCCGGGGCCACGGGTCGCCCAGACGTCCGAGTCCGGACGCGAAGACGCAGGGAAGTCAGCGGAGCATGATGAAAGTCGCCATCGTCGGAGCTGGGCCGGGAGGATTGATGACGGCCCGCTTGCTCGAGCAGAAGTGCGGCGGGACATGTTCGGCGACGGTGCTCGAAGCGAGCCACCGCATCGGCGGCAAGCTGCACACGCGGAAGTTCAGCAAGGCCGACGCCGTTTACGAATCGGGTGTGGCCGAGTGCTACGGCTACGTCAGCGGCGACGACCCGCTGCGCTCCCTGGTGGCTGACCTGGGCCTCGAGACGATCCCAACCGCCGGTTCGACTGTGGTGATGCATGGGCACATCATCCGCGACGACGAGGACCTCGCGCGGGTCGGCGGACCGGCGACGCGAGCAGCCGTCGAATCGTTTCGAGCCATCAGCGCGCAGGCCTTGTCGATCGACGAATGGCGCGGCCGTTTGCCGGCCGAGAGCCCGGGCGATCCTGCGGCAGCGATGACCGGCATCGATCTGCTCGAGCTCGTCGACGATGACTTCGCGCGCCGCTACCTTGCGCTCCTGGCGCACAGCGACCTCGCCGCGGAGCCACATCAGACCTCGGCGCGCTACGCGCTACGCAAGATGGTCATGGGGCTGCCTGGCTATGGCTCGGTCTACGGGCTCCGGGGCGGGATGGAGGAACTACCGCGAAGACTCGCGCAGCACCTGACGCGAACCGGGCTCGAGTTGAACGCGCGGGTCGTGCGGCTCGAGCGGCACGCAGACGGCGGGTATTCGCTGACCGTGCGCCGCGGCTGCGATCTCGCGGTGGAACAGGCGGACGTGGTGGTCCTGGCCGTGCCGCACGGCGCCCTTTACGCGATTGAATGTGCAGGCGACGAACTGCGTCACAACTTCGCTGCGCACATCGCCGCCTACGACCGACCCGGCCATTACTTGCGTGTGTCGCTGCTCTTCGATCGGGCCTTCTGGCGCACGGAGCTCACTGGCGCGTGGTTCATGCTCGACGCGCTCGGCGGCTGCTGCGTCTACGACGAGAGCGCCCGCCATCAGCACGAGTCGTGCGGCGTCCTGGGGTGGTTGATTGCCGGCGCGGACGCGCTGATGCTGTGCAATGCGGATGATGAGACGCTGGCAGATCTTGCCGTCGGGTCGCTGCCAGGCGACCTCGCGGAGACGGCGCGACGCAGCCTCTGCGAATGTCGCGTGCACCGCTGGGCGGGAGCCGTGTCGGCGCGACCAGGGCGTTCTCCACGTGCCGGCTCCGAGGGGTTGCCGCTGCTGGACAGATCAGGGCGTGGCGGGCTCTGCGTCGTCGGCGACTACCTGTTCGACGCGACGCTCAACGGCGTGCTGCGCTCGGCGACAGACGTTGCGGACGTGATTGCCACCTCGTTGACCTCTGACGCACTGCCTCCCCCGGGCGCAAGCCTGCCGGATGCTTAACGTGTTAGCGATTCGCCTCGACAACGGTCGGCAGGCGACACATCGTCTCTCTCGGGACTCGGGCGCCATCGGGGATCGTATAGGTCGTCACTTGGCGACCAGTCGGGAGTAATCCGATTGTGGGGACCGCATCGGCCTCGCCGCTAGTTCGATTCCTCTGCGGCTCCCGAGGGCCTTGTGTCGCGTTTTATGTTTCGCGGCGATCTTCCGGCACGAGGGTGCGTCCCCACAGCGGGCCGCGCGCCAATCGCATTCGCAGCAAAATGCGGACTTGTCCGGCAATTGCGCAGCGTTCAGCGCATTGCGGGGCGACCTCGTTCCAGCTCTTCGATGGCCGCAGCGATAAACGGGTCGTTACCGTCGGCACGTCCCAGCGGATTAACGACGACGTCGGGCTCCAGTTCCCACCGTGGCGTGCCATCAATGGCATAGACCGGCTCGGTGGAGATCTGGACCGAGATCTTGGAATACGGAAGCTCGATCCGGCCGACCGCTGCGCCAAGCCTGGCCATTCGCGTGCCCACGATGCGCGCACGTCCGAGTCCCGAGAGCGCCATCGCGAATCCCTCGGCCATGCTCACCGAGAACCGATCCACGAGAACCATCACGGGCGCCGAGTAGGTCCACGGTCCGCGCGCATCAACGAACTCCGGACGACGCGGGCCGAGACCGGGTCCATCGCGGCTTGTCATCCACGCGTACTGTCTGCGCGCTGTGATCAGTCGCCCGATGATCGGGCGCGCAATCGCCGTGTCGCCGCCTGCGTTCGAGCGCACGTCCACGATCAGCCCCCGCGTGTTCCGAAGCGCCTCCAGCGCGCGATCGAAGGCAAGCACCACACCATTCGGCGCGAACGTCGAGATGGCGATCAGTCCAATATCGCTTCGCACGCGCTTCCATTCCACGTCATCCCGTGCCGGCGTGGTTCCGCTGGGCGTCAGGAGCGACTCGCGACCGGCTCTTCGGATGAGGAACTCGTACCGCGAATTGTGACGGCCTCCGACGGCGCTGGCCAGCGCCCACTCGTCTGCAACCGGGTCGGCACGCGTCAGGAGGCGCGGTCGGCGGGACTCGGACAACTGAGAGACCGACACTCCATCAATCGCCACAAGTTCATCGCCAGGCCGAAGGCCCGTGCGCTCCGGCAGCGAACCTCGCTGTACGGCTGTCACGACGTAGCGTCCATTGTTCGGCTGCACCCAGAGACCATAAGGCACCGGCCGCCACGAATCGGGCGCATTCGTGTTCAGCTGCGCATGGCCATCATAGAGCGCGTCCAGCGCCTCCTCGAGCACGTGCAGCCATGCTGTGTCGTCGCGCGCGGCACGCGCCCGAGGGATCAGTGCGGTGATGATCCCATTCCAGTCTGTCGCCTTCATGGGAAGGAAGGCATACGAATCGCGAACGAATCGGTCGAGAGCGGCAAGGTCCGCAGCGCGTTGATCCGGCAGGCTTGGTGCGGGTTGCGCAGAGGCCTGAAACACGACAGCGGCGAGGACGAGCACGCCGACGCACTGAGACCCCCGCACCACGATTTGGTTCACAGTACGCAGAGTTTACTCCTGTCGGGTCCCGGTCCCACGCGCCGACAACCGGCGCTGCTGCCTCTCGGGCAGCAGATCCAGAGACACACCGATAGCTGAGTGTCCCGCAGCAGAGCGGAGTTGAAGGGGAAACGCACGCATCGAGGCTTGTCGTGGTCACCGTCGATGAGCGCTGTGTCAGAACTGTGTCAGATACCCCATGAAACCCCGGTCAAACACCGGGGTTTACGGGAGCACTCCGATGCACATTGTTGTGGCAGGAAGTCGTTGATGGAGAGTGCGTTGGTGCGTGTCGGTGCGTATTACTGAGCGCGACCCGCACCAATTTCCAAGCGTGCTCCTTCAACCACTCGGACATCTCTCCGCAGTTAGAATCAACAGTTTGCGAGCGGTCTGACGGTGATAATCGCACACGCCGGCGGCGTCGAAGTCTTTTCGTCGATCATGTGTCTATTCAACGGCTTGGAGCGTGCAGAGGACGTGGGTCGACAAAATCGCTGACGCGGATGCTTGCCATTGACGAACGCGGAGAGGTCCGCTAGAGACAGGTGAAGCGGCCATCGCACATCTTGTGTCCGTGAGTGTCTCTGGCGGAGAAGGGCGACGCCGACGTAGCTCGCAAATGGCGGCCGCTTCGCGCTCGATTCCCCTTCGAGATGGTGTTCACGACCGGCGACAAACGTCATCGGAGACCAGGACAATCCGCCCCGTCACACCAGATCCCTCCAACTGCCTTGACGGTCCGCCGAGCTTCCCGGTTGCGCGTCCTCAAAGGTTTCGGCCAACTGGCGTGACGACGGGTTGGATCAGCATGCGAAGAGCCGAACAAGTGTGTCAAACGGTACATTCCCAGGCTGACCTCAGGCGCCAGGGTACGAAGAAGAAGCCGGGATCTGGCGTGGTCGCCGACGCGTCCCGGTGCGAGCCGCGGCCACTCGTGAACGTCCGAAGGAGATGGAACCGTCATGTCAATCATTCTGCTCATCATCGTGTTGGTGTTGCTCCTGGGTGGCGGCGGCGCGTTTTACGGCTCGCGGGCAGGGTGGGGCGGGCCACACTACGGCGGCGGGCTGCTCGGTCTCGTCCTGATCATCCTGTTGATCCTCTGGCTGACTGGCAACCTCGGCGGTGGCCCGATGATGCGCTGACGTCCGGCCAACGATGAGTTTACACGCGAGGCTCCACATCGTCGCCCGCTCCGCGTCCGCGACCCTCGCAGTCCACCGGTCAGCGCTTGATTCGGATGTGCAAATAGCGCGCGTGGATGATCTGATAGAAGCCGTAGGCGACGAAACCTGCTGCTGTTACGCCGAGAAGCCACCGGCCCAGCCCTCCCGGTTGTGCGGCGAGGATGCGCAACGACGACGCCGTGGTGCCGACCTCAGACGCATCGCGGAACCAGCCCGCGACGATGATGCCCCATCCCAGCAGCGCAAAGACGATGGCGCGTGCCGCCACGCCGAACCGGCTGAGCGCGACCGCCCACTCGCCGGCTTCGCGTCGCATCCTTGCGACATCGAGATCGCGTTCCAGTCGGCAGGTAATCGCCGCGTAGATCTGCTGCACGGCGAAGCCGATGAGGCCGAGCCCTGCGAGCACGACGAGCCAATCACCGAGCGGCCACGCGAACGCTTCGGTGGCAACCGCGCGCTCGCTGATTCC
>Ga0209706_10002219_pt1 | contig 10843 bp, 9 predicted proteins | sample PPLLaktember2015_6_FD_187263 | JGI IMG/M metagenome (GOLD analysis project Ga0209706, IMG submission 187263) | Freshwater sediment microbial communities from Prairie Pothole Lake near Jamestown, North Dakota, USA - PPLs Lake P8 Core (1) Depth... | ecosystem: Environmental > Aquatic > Freshwater...
CCCGTTGAAGTAATCGCTGCGCAGGCCGACGGCGTAAATCATCACTTCGTTCGTGCGCGCCTGCTCCAGCACGTCACCGCTGTTGACGCGGCTGTCAGTGTCGTCGCCGTCGGTGAAGACGAGCACCACGCGCCGGCCGTCGATTTTGTGCAGGCGATCCATGCTGGCCGCGATGGCGTCGTAGAGCCGGGTCGGGTTGCCGAAGTCGAGGTCGTTGAGCGAGGCAATCAACTGATCGCGGTCGCCCGTGAACGTCGCAGGAAAGAACTCAATCTTGTCGTTGAAGGCCCCGACCATGCCTTTGTCTTTCGGCAGCATCCGGATGAGGAATTGCTCGGCGGCACGCGCCAGCAGCTCGAGGTTGCCGGTCATGCTCGCGCTGGTGTCGAGCATCACGACGACGGTGATTGGCTGGACTTCGTTGACGAAGAGCTCGATCGGCTGCGGCTTCTCGTTGTCGAAGATTTCGAAGTCTTCCTGCACCAGGTCGGGCACTAAGCGCTTCTGGCTGTCGATGACGGTCGCGTAAAGCGCCACCGTACGGGTGCCGGTCCTGAACGTGGGTTGCTGGGCGACGAGGCTTATGCCTCCGCAAAGCAGCCAAATAGCAGCCAGAAAACGACTTCGCAACTTCATGGGATTTCAGTAGTTTACGAAAACCTTTCAGCCCACGCAATCCCGCGAAATCCGACTTGACTGGTCGGATATGGGTTGATTAAACTGAAAACGAGATCGGGTCTCAATTTCAGCGCGCCAGGCGTCACCTGTCAAAGATATGGTGCAGGCATTTTTCATCACCCTCCGCGAAGGGCTCGAAGCCTTCCTGATCATTGCCATCAGCCTCGCGTATCTGCGCAAGAGCCGTCGATCGGAGCTGATTCCCGCCGTTCACTGGGGCATCGCGACATCGGTCGTGCTGAGCGCCGCGGCGGGATGGCTGTTCTATCAGGCTCGAAACCAGGCGCTGTGGGAGGGCGTGCTCGCGCTCGCGGCTGCCGTCTCGGTCGCCTCGTTGACGGTGCACATGTGGCGTCACGCCAGGCGCATCAAGAGAGACATCGAAGGTCATCTCCAGAGCTCGACGCTCAAGAACGCCGGCGCCGCGTTTGCCGGCGTGTTTCTTTTCACACTGTTGATGATCACGCGCGAGGGGATGGAAACCGCGCTGCTGATGGGGACGCTGCTGTTTCAGATCAAAGCCGTAGACATGGTGCTCGGCGCCGTGGCCGGCATCGTCGTTGCCGCGTTCGTCGCATCGTTGTGGTCGCGTTACGGCCATCGCGTCAATCTGGGGCTTTTCTTCCAGGTTACCGCGGTGTTTCTCATGATCTTCGTCGTGCAACTCGCCATCTACGGCTTTCATGAGCTTACCGAGGCGAACATCTTTCCGTACAGCGAATCGCTGCACCTCGCCACCGAGCCATACGGTCCGGACGGTCTCTATGGCAAGTACCTGACGTACCTGCTCGTGCTGATGCCGATGGGCTGGCTCGCGTTTGCCTGGATCTTCGGCAGCCGGAAACCGATTCCCGCCCGGACACCCGCGCAAGTAAACTAAGGGCGATGCCGGTCGCGAAGAGTCACGGCCTCGTTGCCTGCTGTGTTCTTGTATCGTCCGCGTTCGTGTTCGCACAGACAGCCCTCCCTCCAGGGGCGGTTTCGCTGGTCAATCAGGATCGTTACGGTTCACGTGTGGCCCTTTGCGCCGATACCGGCGAGCCGGCGGTTCAGGATGGGGCCAGGACGATCCGCAGTACGGCTGTCTGGATGGGCGACCCCTCCAGACTCCAGAAGGTGGAGGCCGGCAAGGGCGCATGCGATCCCGCCTGGTCGCCTGACGGCCGGCGTCTGGCCGTCACCGCCGCAGACGGGCTGTGGGTATTCTCTGCGAGCTCTGCCGAGGGCTCTCTCCGCGTGGAATCGAAAATCCCGTTCGGAGGCTCGACTGAGTTCAGCTACCGCACGTTCTCGCAACCGCGCTGGTCGCCCGATGGGGTGCTCGTAGCCCTGCTCGTCAGCAACGGCGGGACGTCGTGGGTTGAAGTATTCGAGGTCCGCACTGGCAGGCTGTTCTACACCTCTCCGCCCGAGAACTATTCATTCAGCTGGGGCAACGCGCGGAACCTGAAGCTCGGCAAAACCGAGATCCATCTCCCCCGATGAGCCGGCACGCGTACCTCGACTGGGTGCGCGGCGTGGCTGTGCTGGTGATGGTCGAGGCGCACGTGTTCGACTCGTGGACCCGCGTCGAGGATCGCGCGCGGCCGGTGTTTGGGTACGCCATGATCCTCGGAGGTTTCGGCGCGCCGCTGTTCCTGTTTCTCGCCGGCGTGGCCCTCGTGCTGTCGGCCGAATCCAAACACCGCAGGACGGGCGATTTCGCGGCGTCGTGGAGGGCGGCGCAGCGGCGAGGATGGCAGATTTTCGGCCTCGCGTTCCTCTTTCGGCTGCAGTCCTACATCCTGAGCGGAGGCTACAGCGCGGCGAGCCTTCTGAAAGTGGACATCCTCAACGTGATGGGGCCGGCCATTGCGTTTGCGGCCATGCTGGGCGCCTTGCCGGCCAGTCGAGGCTCGAGGACGGTAAGCTTTGCAGCCGCGGCGGCGGCGATCGCGTTGTTGACACCGATCGTACGCACGACCGGCCTGCTCGACTGGCTGCCCGATCCAATCGAATGGTATTTCCGTCCGACACCTGGCCGCACGAACTTCACGCTCTTTCCCTGGGCCGGCTTCGTCTTCGCCGGCGCCGTGCTGGGAGAAGCCATCGACGGTTCGAGGGCACCCGACCAGGCCCGCCGGCTGCAGGTGAGGCTGGCGCTGGCAGGATTGGCCATGGCTCTCATCGGGTATGCAGCATCGTTCCGCCCGTCTATCTATGCCCGATCCGAGTTCTGGACGAGCTCGCCGACCTTCTTTCTTCTTCGAGCCGGCCTTCTCACGATGCTCCTCCCTTTCGGCTATGTCTGGGAACACCTGCCCCTACGCCATAAACTCAATTCATGGAGTCCTTTAGAGGAGTTCGGCAGGGCATCGCTGTTCGTCTATTGGATTCACGTCGAGCTGGTCTACGGCTTTTTCAGCAGGCCGATTCGCCGGGCTCTTACCTTCGAGCAGACGGTTGCCGCCTACCTCCTCTTCACAGTTTTTCTCCTGGGCCTCGTCCGGCTGAAGAACCGGCTCGCCCAGCCCGGAGCTATCTATCTAACTGACAGCAAATCTGTTATATAAATCGACCTAGACTCAGTAAAATCGCGTTCCTTTAACTCGGCTCTCGAACGGGTCCCATGCGTGGCTGCCGTGCCTGGGAGCCCGGCCCGACAGTATCCCTATGATCAACGTCGCCGCTATCCGGATGCAGCAGTTCGGAGTCCAGTTCTACCAGGCTTCCCTGACCGCGAGTGACATCGACAAGCTCGTGCGGTTCGAGGTCCTGAGCTACGGCCAGCAGGCCGAGGCGCCGGTTCGCGGCGGGAAGCGTCGGGGCACGCCCTCCAAGGTCAACTGGGACCTGCTCGAACGGCGCATCGCGTCCAGTGAGAAAGCGTACCAACGGCAGATCATCCGCCGCAAGATCGACGAGCTCGTCCAGTACTACGAACAGTGCCGCCAGGCGCGCGACCTGCCGTCGATACCCGGGGCAGTCATCATCTCCTGCGACGAGCGGCTCACGTTCCAGCCGGCCGACGACAACTCGCGGGTCGGCGTGCTGAAGGTACCCGAGCGCGAAGGCATCCTGCGGGCGATTGATGGCCAGCACCGCCTTCTCGCCCTGCACGCCGACATCGACAGGTTCGGCGAAGAGGATTTTTCGGTGCCCGCGATCATCTTCGATCGGCTCCCGGAAGATCATGTGGTCCAGATGTTCGTCACCATCAACGCCAAGCACACGCGGCTCAACGCGTCGCATCTGGTCAGCCTCTCTGGCCGCCAGCTGTACCGGGACGACGCGCTTGCGATTGCGCACGATATCGTGCGGGCGTTGAACGATCGGGACGATTCGCCGCTCGCCGGCGAAATCAAGCTGCTTGGCGTCGGGACCGGGCGAGTCGCGCAGGCGCCGCTCGCCCAGGAGTTGAAGAAGCTCTTCGCGACCGATGCGTTCGGTTCGAAGAACAAGGCCGCGTTCTACGAAGACATGAAGAAGTTCTTCGTGAACTACTTCAAACAGATCGCGCTCGTGTTCGGCGGCGCGTGGAACGGCCGTAAGTACAGCATCAAGAGCGCAACGGCCCTTCGCGCCTTCATCCGCGTGGCGCCCGATGTCGTCCGCCGCCTAGACCAGGAACATGCCGAGCGCGGCGATTTCCGCGCCATCGGGCGTGTCATCGCGCCGTGGGGCCGCCGCATCGGCGACCTGCGGTTCGAAACCGAGGGGCAATGGAAGCGCAGCGGCACGACCGTCGAGTCGCTGGCCAAGGAGCTGCGGCTGGCGCTCCAGTACCCCGAAGGCGCCGCGATGTAGATCAATTCTGTAATTTCCCTCACAGTTCCGGCATCACGGCGCGAGCAGATGTGCAAAATTCTTAGCAATTCTGATGGCGCGCAGCTTGCGAACGAGAGTGGTGCGTCGTCGACCTGTAAAACGCGGCAGGTGCCGTGAGCTGGGGGAGCCGGGCCGACGGCGTGATTTTGGGGCATCGCCAAAAGCGATGCCCCTTCGCTTTTTCAGGGGCCTGCCCCGTCGTCGCGTCTACGCGAAGGCGGGCCAGTTCCGCGGGATATACTGCGAACCGTGAGCCCCCAGAGACTCGTCGTCGCCATCACCGGAGCCACTGGTGCCATTTACGGCGTGCGGATGCTGGAAATGCTGCGCGATGCCGGCGTCGAGACGCACCTCGTCATCAGCCCGTGGGGACGACGCACCCTGCTTCACGAAACCGCATACACCGTGGAAGAGGTTCATCGCCTGGCGACCGCGACGTATTTGCCGAACGACCAGGGCGCGGCCATCTCGAGCGGCTCGTTTCTCACCATGGGCATGGCCATTGTTCCGTGCAGTATGCGGACGCTCGGCTCTGTCGCGCACGGATTGGGCGACAACCTCATTCACCGGGCCGCCGACGTGATTCTGAAGGAGCGGCGCAGGCTTCTGCTGGCGCCGCGTGAAGCGCCGCTGAGCGACATCCATCTCGAGAACATGCTCAAGCTCTCGCGGATGGGCGTCGTCATCTGCCCGCCGATGCCGGGCTTCTACCAGCGGCCCGCGTCGGTTGACGACCTCGTGACGCACAGCGTCGTCCGCATGCTCGACCAGTTCGGCATCCATGTCGAGGGTCCCGGCCGCTGGGGCGAAGAGTTCGCGCTCGGCATTCCGGGCAAGAGCGCTTCCGAAGATTCCGAGGATTACTAATGGAAGCGAGCGGCGAGGAGCGGGGCGAGGGGCCCCCGCGACTAACGATCGACCTGAACGCTGACATCGGCGAGTCGTTCGGCATCTACAGCACTGGCAACGATGAGCTGCTGCTGCGCAGCATCACGTCCGGGAGCATCGCGTGCGGCTTTCACGCCGGCGATCCGTCCGTGATGCGGCGCACAGTGCGCGCCGCCGCGCGCGCCGGCGTCTCCCTTGGCGCACATCCCGGGTTTCCCGATCTCGTCGGGTTCGGGCGTCGAGAGATGCACGTCGAGCCGCGCGAGATTGCCGACCTCGTGCTTTATCAGGTGGGGGCGCTGAACGGGATCGCAAAAGCCGAAGGCGCCAAGCTGCGCCATGTGAAGCCACACGGCGCGCTCTACAACATGAGCGTGCGCCGCGCCGAAGTGGCGGAAGCCATCGCGCGAGCGGTCGCGTCGTTCGACGCCGGCCTGGTGCTGATGGGACCGCCCGGGTCTGAGCTGCTCTCCGCGGGTGCGCGGCTTGGCCTCGCTGTTGCGGCCGAGGCGTTCGCCGATCGATCGTACGAGCCTGACGGCACGCTGACGCCGCGCCATCTCGCCGATTCGGTGTTGTCGGAACCGGGCCAGGCCGTCGAGCGGGCCGTTCGGATGGTGCGCGACGGCAAGATCATCGCGCGCGACGGCTCAACGTTTTCGCTCAAGGTGGACACGATCTGTGTGCACGGCGATACACCTCATGCGGCGGAGATCGCCGCAGCGGTTCGAATCGGCCTGGAACAGTCGGGCATCGAAGTGAGGGCGCTGTGAGGAAGGCCTCGGGCTTCAGGCTTCGGAACCACCGCTCGAGGTGGTCGCGTCGGCTCCCCCTCGCGTCAATACCTCAATTGCACAAAGAACGCAGGTGATCCTTCTTTGGGGATCGCGATGAACAGGCTGTCGTACTCCGTCTCACCGACTGTGACCGGCGTCGTGACGCCCAGCCTGTGCAATATCTCAGGAACAGTGTTCGAATGGCCGACGATGAGCACGCGGTCATGCAATGTCGCACCCTGGAGTTTGATGAACAGCGCGTCCAGATCGCTGACCGCTATCTCCGTCGGTGTCAGCAGCAATGCTGCCGCAAGGGGCGCGGCAGTCTGAACCGTCCGCTGCAGGTTAGTCGTATAGATCTGAGTAATGCCAGCGTCTTTGAGCATCGCGCCAAGGCGCAGTGCCCGGACTTGTCCAACGGGGGACAAAGGTGAGTCCGCGGACGTGTCCGCTCGTTCCGCATGACGTACTACGAACACGGCTCCCTGCGCGGCAGCCACGGTTGGAGCGATAAGCAACCAGAACGCAAACGCCGTGGCCACGAAACCCTTCATAGCCCATCCTCGCCTGGTTTGTGCTTTGACGTAGGCATACTCTGGTCCCACAGGCGAGCGAATGCACCACTCATCTTTGACTCGGTCGGATTGTAGCGGAGGATTGTCGCCATTCCACCTGCAGCCTACGGCCCTGAGCCCGGAGCCTGAAGCCCGGAGCCGAAAGCCTCTTTGTCCTCTTCCACGAGTATCCTGCGCAGCACCTTCCCCGCCATCGTCTTTGGCAACGAATCTCTGAATTCAACGTATGCCGGAGTCTTGTACGGCGCGAGGTGCTGCCGGCAATACGCACGCAACTCGTCAATCGTGGGATTCGTGCCCGCGCGTTTCACAATCCATGCCTTCACGACCTCTCCCTTGATCTCGTCCGGGATGCCGGCGACGCCGACCTCCTGCACGGACGGATGCGAGGCCAGCACTTCTTCGATCTCGCGCGGCCACACCTGGTAGCCGCTGGTCTTGATCAGGTCCTTCTGCCGGTCGACGATGAACAGGTAGAAGTCTTCGTCGAGGTAGCCGAGGTCCCCGGTGTGCAGCCAGGGTCCGTTCCCGGACGCCGTTGAAGGCGCATCGGGATGCACGCGCAGAGAACGCGTGGTTTCGTGCGCGTTGTTGAAATAGCCGGTCATCAACTGCGGGGCGCGAAGGACGATCTCGCCGGTCTCTCCGTTCGCGAGAAAGCGCGTGCCTGATCCGGTGTCGACGATCGCGACCTCGACGTCCGGAAGCGGAATGCCCACCGATCCGACTTTGTTGACGCCGTCGAGCGGGTTCACGACGCACGCCATCATCGCTTCGGTCAGCGAATACCCTTCGACGATTCGGCCGCCGGTCAGCTCTTCGAACTGAGCCTTGGTCGCGGCCATCAGCGGGGCCGCTCCAGAGAAGCACGCGCGAATGGATCGGAAATCGACCGATTTGCTCCTGACCTTCGGATGATTGAGCAGCGCGATGAACAGCGCGGGCACGCCACTGAACAGCGTCGGCCGCACGGTCTCGATCGTCTTGAGCAGGTCCGCGATATCGCGCGGGTTCGGCACCAGCGCCATGGGCGTTCGGCTGACGATCGAGTGGCTCTGCACGCCGACACATGCGTACACGTGAAAGAGCGGCAGAGGGACAAGCGCGATGTCCTGATAGGTCGCTCCGCTTGATGCGCCAGCGGGCGGATGCAGCCAGGTTGTCAGCTGCAGACCAGCGGCGACGAGGCATCGATGCAGTCCGACGACAGCCTTCGGCAGCCCGGTCGTGCCGCCGCTCATCAGCATGATGGCGGGGTCGTCGGGTGAAGGGCCGGCACCGGCGGGCACCACTGGTGCGCCGCTGTTCACGCAGTCCTGGAACCAGACGTCCCCAGGCTCGAGCTCGATGCGATGGCCCTCCTTCTTCTCCTTGAAGAGCGTGAACAGCACTCGCAGAAGCGGCGGCAGATATTCCTTGATGCTCGTCGCCACGATGCGCCTCACCGGCGTATCCCGCTGGATTTCCTTGAGGCGCCGGTAGAAGGGAGTCAGGGTGACGAGGACTTCGATACCAGCCGTCTTCAGAGGCTCGCGCAATTCGCTGCCGGTGTACAACGGGTTCAGCGGCAGCACGGTGGCGCCGGCTTTCCATGCGCCGAACTCCGCAATCAGGAATTGAGGAGAGTTCGGTAGAAGAAGCGCTACACGGTCGCCCCTGCCAACGCCGGCCTCGACGAGCGAGGCCGCGAATCGGTCGCTCAGCCGATCGAGCTCGGCGTTCGAGATTCTGCGGCCCTTGAACAGAATGGCGGGCGCGCCCGGGCGGACCGCCGCAGTCTCGCGCAGGTAGTCGACGAGCGTCTTTGCAGGATACGGCGCGAGGCTCGGAGGGACTTCAGGATCGTAGTGCCGCGTCCACGGAGCAGCCATAACGCGAGCCGCCGATCAGGCGGCAGCGGCGCGGTTGGCCATCAACGTCAGAAGCAGGGCTTTCTGACTGTGCAGCCGGTTCTCGGCCTGATCGAAGACGACCGATACCGGCGATTCGAAGACCTCCGGCGCGACTTCTTCGTTGCGGTGTGCCGGCAGGCAGTGCATGAATACCGCGCGATCGTTGGCGCGGCGCATCATCCCGGTTGTCACCTGGTAGCCCTCGAACGCGCGTTTGCGCGCGGCCGCTTCGGCTTCCTGCCCCATCGACGTCCAGACGTCGGTATACACCGCGTCCGCGCCCGTGACCGCTTCGAGCGGATCGCGGAACAACCGGATCTGCGCGCCATGACGCGCCGCGCGCGTCGCCTGCTCGACGACGTTGGCCGGAAGCTCGTAACCTTCGGGCGAAGCGATGTGGAACGTCGTTCCGAGCATCACTGCGCCATGCGCGAGCGATGTCGCCACGTTGTTCCCGTCGCCGACAAACGTGACCGTGCGTCCTTTCCAGTCCCCCCAGACCTCCTTCATCGTCTGCAGATCGGCGAGGGCCTGGCAGGGATGCTCCATGTCGCTGAGCGCGTTCACCACGTGCAGGCGGGGCGCCGCTGTCGCAAACTCGAGCAGCGTCGAATGCGCAAAGGTACGCATGACCACGCATTTGACCCAGCGTTCGAGATTACGCGCGACGTCGACAGCCGGCTCGCGCTCGCTGAGCGCGGCGACGGGAAACGGCGTGATGACGTCGCCACCGAGCTCGCGCACCGCGATTTCGAACGTGGAGATGGTGCGCAGCGAGGGCTTCTCGAAAATCAGCGCGACGTGCGCGCCGCCCAGCGCATTGGCCGTAGGCGCTTTCTTGCCGAGGATGCGGTCGCGCTTTACCCGTGCCGCCAGCGAAAGGCACGCCTCGAGCTCCGCCGGCTCGAAGTCGAGCATCGACACGAAATCCTTGGTGCGAACGGATGATGGCATCTTCAAAAGGTCCGGCTGAAGCCGGACACTACGTACGATAGTCTGCGTTGATTCTGACGTACTCCGCGCTCAAATCGCAGGTCCAGATCGTGGCCTGCTCCGCGCCGCCCGTGCCGAGGTCGACCTCGATGTCGATGTCCTTGCCCGCCAGGTGAGCCGCTGCCTTTTCGGCGTTGGAATCGTAGGGCTGGCCGTGCTCGAACAGCACGATGCCGCCGATGCGGACCGAGGCGCGCGCGAGCTCGAACGGCACGCCAGATCGGCCCGCCGCCGCCACCAGGCGGCCCCAGTTCGGATCGCCTCCGTGAATCGCTGTTTTCACCAGCAGCGAGTTCGCGATGGTGCGCGCCGCGCGTTCGGCGTGCCCCCACTCTCTCGCGCCGGTGACGCGGATGCTCACCAGCTTGGTGGCGCCTTCTCCTCCGCGCACGATGGCGATCGCCAGTTCCTTCGACACCTCACGCAGGCCCGCCTCGAGCGCCGGATACAAGGACTCGTCGATAACCACCCCGCTCGCGCCGTTGGCCATCGCAAAAACGGTGTCGTTGGTCGAGCACTCGCCATCGACGGTGATCGCGTTGAATGTGTCCCGCGTCACGGCCGTCAGCGCCTTCTTCAAGACGGCCGGATCGACCTGAGCGTCGCACGTGAGAAACCCGAGCATGGTCGCCATCATCGGCTCGATCATGCCCGAGCCCTTCGCCATTCCGCCGACGTGAAACGTTCCGGCGGCGGTTTCCACGCGCACCGCCGTTTCCTTCGGGAACGGGTCCGTCGTCATGATGGCGAGCACGGCATTGCGATGCGCGTCGCGGCTGAGAACCGGGAGCGCCTTCGCGACACCATCGGTGACCTTCTCCAGGCTCAGGTCGACCCCGATCACCCCGGTTGACGCGACGAGCACCTCCTCGGGGCGGCAGCCCAGCTGGTCGGCGACGAACTGCACCGTCGAGCGCGCCACCTGCATGCCGGCATCGCCGGTGCACGCATTGGCGCACCCGCTGTTGCAGACAATCGCCCGTGCGCGCCCTTTCGACGCCTCGAGGTTGTCGCGTGAAACGATCACCGGCGCCGCAATCGTCTTGTTCGTCGTGAAGACGGCTGCTGCCGAAACCGGGCGGTCGGCGGTCAGCAGCATCACGTCGAACGGCCACGCATGCGTTGCGGGCTTGATGCCGGCATAGACGCCGGCGGCCTTGAAGCCTGACGGCGCCGTGACGCCGCCCTCGATTCTCTGGATCGTCGTTTCGGTCCGGGTGGCTGTATTAGACAT
>Ga0209706_10002220_pt1 | contig 10843 bp, 10 predicted proteins | sample PPLLaktember2015_6_FD_187263 | JGI IMG/M metagenome (GOLD analysis project Ga0209706, IMG submission 187263) | Freshwater sediment microbial communities from Prairie Pothole Lake near Jamestown, North Dakota, USA - PPLs Lake P8 Core (1) Depth... | ecosystem: Environmental > Aquatic > Freshwater...
CGCGAGATCCAGTCGGCGGGGCTGCAGCGCCAGCTCAAGCATTTTCCGATCGAGACACGCGTGACCTTCAGCCCCTCGCCGAAGGGACAGCTCACCATCATGGAAGTCACGGCGCAGGACCGGCCGGGGCTGCTCTACCAGGTGGCGCTCGCGCTCAAGCACTGCCGGGTAAACCTGGTGGCCGCCAAAGTAGCCACCTACGGCGAACGCGCCGAGGATATTTTTTTCGTCAACGCCCGCGACCGTCAGCCGCTCACGGATGAAACCCAGCTCGCCTGCCTCGAGGCCGAGATCATCCGGCGCCTCACGCCCGCGCCGACAAATCCCGAGACCCGCTCAGTTGAGTTTTAATGACATGTAGGTTGGGCTGAGCACTGCGAAGCCCAACGTTACCGCACCGCATCAATTCGTTGGGGTTCGCTTCGCTCACCCCAACCTACAAACTCCACATTATCCGCCCAAGTAGCATTCCTGGACCTTCGTGTCTTTGAGCAGGGCCTGCGCCGAATCGGCGAGCACGATGTTTCCGCTCTCCATGACGTAACCGCGGTGACTGACCTCGAGGGCGAGCCGGGCGTTCTGTTCCACCAGCAACAGCGTCATACCCTCTTCGGCAATCCGTTTGATGATCTCGAAAATCTTCTGCACCAGCATCGGCGCCAGCCCCATGCTGGGTTCGTCGAGCAGCAGCAGGCGCGGGCGGCTCATCAGCGCGCGGCCGATGGCCAGCATCTGCTGTTCGCCGCCGGAAAGCGTGCCGGCCTGTTGCGTGCGCCGCTCGGCCAGTCGCGGGAAAAGACCGTAGAGTCGGTCCATGTCGGCATGGATGGCGGCGTGGTCGCGGCGCGCGTAGGCGCCGATTTTCAGGTTCTCTTCCAGCGTCAGGCGCCCGAAAATGCCCCGCCCCTCCGGCACCAGCGAGATGCCGCGACGCACCAGTTCATACGAAGGCCGGCCGGTGACGGGGGCGCCCTCGTACAGGACCTCGCCCCGGCTCGGCGTCAGCATGCCGCACAGGGATTTGAGCGTGGTGGTCTTGCCCGCGCCGTTGGCGCCGATCAGGCACACGAGCTCGCCCTTTTTCACCGCCAGGTCTATGCCCTTGACGGCGCGGATGCCGCCGTAGGAAACCTCCAGTCCGCGCGCTTCGAGAAAGTTCACGTGCTGCCACCACCCAGGTAGGCCTCGATAACGCGCGGGTCGCACTTGACCTCGGCCGGCACGCCCTCGGCGATTTTCCTGCCGTAATCGAGCACGGCGATGCGATCGCACAGGCCCATTACCAGCTTTACATCGTGTTCGATCAGCAGCAGCGTCACGCCATCGGCGCGGATTTTCTGCAACAGATCCTGAAGCCGGGCGGTCTCGCTGGGATTCATGCCGGCCGCCGGCTCGTCGAGGGCCAGCAGCACCGGATCGGTGGCCAGGGCGCGCGCGATTTCCAGCCGGCGCTGATCGCCGTAGGCGAGCTGTTTGGCCGGCATGTACGCCTGCTTCATGATGCCAACGTACTCCAGTAATTCGCGCGCGCGCTGCTGGATCGCCGTCTCTTCCGCGCGGGTATCACGATCGCGCAGGATGGCCCCGACAATGCCGGCGCGCGTACGCAGGTGCCGCCCTACCATCACGTTTTCGATCGCCGTCATGTTGGCGAACAGACGTATATTCTGGAACGTGCGCGCCAGACCGAGTCCCACGACCTGATTCGGCTTGCGTCCGGAAATGACGTTACCACGCAGACTGATGCTGCCGTCGTCGGCCCGATACAGCCCGGTAAGGACGTTGAACAGGGTCGTCTTGCCGGCGCCGTTCGGACCGATCAGTCCGTAAATCTCGCCGGCACGGATATGCAACGATACCTCACGCAGCGCCGCCAGACCGCCGAAATACCTGGATACGCCGCTGACGGCAAGCAGGGCTTCCGGATTCACTGCGGGTTTTGCTTCAGCGCCGCGCGTCATAAAGCGAGGCCTGCTCCTGAGCCAACACCGAGGCGTCGGAACCGAATTCCTGGCGGCGGCGCACCGACGGCAGTAAACCCGCCGGACGGAAAATCATGATGAGAACCAGCGCCAGCCCGAAGAGCAGCATGCGCAGATCGGCAGCGTCCACCACGACGCGGCCGAACAGGTAGTCTTGCAATACGCCGATGTAACGCAAAGCCTCGGGAAATATGGTCAGCAGCACGGCGCCGAGAATGACACCGGCAATATTGCCCATGCCGCCCAGCACGATCATGCACAGGACAATGATGGACTCGAACAGGTGGAAGCTCTCCGGGCTGATGAACCCCTGGAATCCCGCGAACAGGCCGCCGCTGATGCCGGCGAACGAGGCGCCCATGGCAAAAGCCAGCAGCTTGATGTTGCGTGTGTTGATGCCCATGGCCTCGGCCGCCACCTCGTCCTCGCGGATTGCCACCCAGGCGCGCCCGATGCGGGAATTCTGCAGCCGCAGCGAGACGAAAATGATCAATAGCGCGAGCGCCAGAAACAGATAGTAATAGATGTAAATGCCGGGGAAGGTCATGCCGAAAAAGGAGCGCGGTTCGCTGAAGGAAAATCCGCCAATGGCAATGGGATCGATCAGGTTGATGCCCTGGGGACCGTTGGTGATGTTGACCGGCGCGTTGAGGTTGTTGAGAAAGATGCGGATGATCTCGCCGAAGCCGAGCGTCACGATGGCCAGGTAATCGCCGCGCAGCCGCAAAGTCGGCGCCCCCAGCAGTATCCCGAATATCGCGGCGATTCCGGCGCCGATCGGCAACAACGCCCAGAACGGCAGGTGCAGGCCGAAGTGCGGCGAAGCCAGCAAGGCGTAGAGATAGGCGCCGACGGCGTAAAACGCGATATAACCCAGATCGAGCAGGCCGGCATAACCCACCACGATATTGAGTCCCAGCGCCAGCATGATATACAGCAGGGTGAAATCCAGGATGCGCACCCACCCGTGCCCGAGCGCCGCCCCGGTCAGGAACGGCGCCGCCGCCAGCAACACCGCCAGCACGATATAGGCGGCCCAGGCTGCCCGTCGGTCGTATCTCCACTTTTGCCAGCGTTCGATCATGGATCAAAAAACCTGGTACAAAGTTCAGAGTTCAGAGTATAAAGTTTAAAATTTGCCGCTTTGTACTCTGAACCTTGTACTTTGTACTCGTAGTTTTCCCCGCGCTCCACGTAGCTCTCATTCATTCACGCGCGCTCCACGACGCGCTCGCCCAGCAGGCCGGAAGGCCGGATGACGAGCACCACAATCAGAACGAAAAAGGCAAACACGTCCTGATAGTGGCTGCCGAGAAAGCCGCCCGTCAGGGCGCCGATGTATCCCGCGCCGAGGCTTTCGATCACGCCCAGCAGCAAGCCGCCCAGCACGGCACCGGCAACGTTGCCGATGCCGCCCAGCACCGCCGCGGTGAAGGCCTTGAGCCCGAGCATGAAACCCATGTGGTAATGCGCCAGGCCGTAATAGGCGCTGACCATGACGCCGGCAATCGCGGCCAGTGCCGCTCCGATCATGAATGTCAACGAAATGATGGTATTGATATTGATGCCCATCAGGCCGGCGATGTCCTGTGCCTGCGCGGTGGCGCGCATGGCGCGCCCCAGACGCGTGCGCTTGATGAGCACCAGCAGGCCCGCCATCAGCAGACAGGACAGCACGACTATAAAGATCTGCAAATTGGTGATCACGGCGCCGCCAACCTCGAAGCTCACCAGCGGCAGCAGCGGCGGAAAACTGACGTATTGCTTTCCCCAGATCAGCATTGCCAGGTTCTGCAGCACTATGGACATGCCGATGGCGGTGATGAGCGCCGCCAGTCGTGGCGCGCGCCGCAGCGGACGATAGGCCACGCGTTCGATCAGGAAGCCCAGCGCCATGCACACGGCGATCGCGGCCAGCAGCCCGAGCGACACTATGACTAGGCCGTTAATGTCCGCGCCGTTAGCCACGAAGGCGCCGATGACGGCGAGGCAGATCATGGCGCCGAACATCGTCACTTCGCCGTGCGCGAAGTTGATCAGCTCGAGGATGCCGTACACCATGGTGTAACCCAGCGCCACCAGGGCATAGATGCTGCCGAGGACCAGGCCGTTGATCAGCTGCTGGGTGAGGATATCCAAATGGAAGGCGCCCGATTAAAAGCAACCACAGATGAACACAGATGAACACAGATTAGAAATAAAGCCTGAGGCATTTTTCATATTTTTATCTGTGTTCATCCGTGTTTATCGGTGGCTTCAAACTATTCTTCTTTATTTCTGCGCAGGTGCCTGATCGGCGTCGCCCATGACGGTTTCCAGCACCTCCCATTTGCCGTTCTTTACCCGGTACAGGGTGATGGCGCCGCCGCGGATGTCGCCGCGCTCGTCGAAGCTGATAGGGCCGGTGACGCCGGCGCGCTGGAGGCGCGGCAGCTCGGCCAGGTATTTAGCGGGTTCCGCGGAGTCGGCCATTTTCATCGCCTCCACCATGGTCATGGCGGCATCGTAGGCATAAGGCGCGTAGGTCTGGATGGTGCCGAAACGTTCGGTGAATTTCTTCCTGAATTCCTTGCCGCCCGGCATGCTGTCGATCGGCAGTCCGGGCGATGACGCGGTCACGTCTTCGGCCTGGGACCCGGCCAGCTTGAGAAACTCGGAGGTTTGCACGCCGTCGCCGCCGAGGAATTTCGCCGTGATGCCGAGTGAACGCAATTGCTTCACCATCGGTGCACCCTGTGCGTCCATGCCGCCGTAGAACACCAGATCGGGCTTCCTGGCCTTGATCGAGGTAAGAATGGCGAGAAAATCCGTGGAACGGTCGGTGGTGAACTCGCGCGCGATCACTTCGCCCCCGGAGGCCTTCACGGCCCGCTCCACCTCGTCCGCCAGCCCCTGACCGTAGGCGGTGCGGTCGTCGATGATGGCGATGCGTTTCGCGCCGAGATTCTTCACCGCGTACTCGCCCAGCACCTTCCCCTGCTGGCGGTCGTTGGTCATGACGCGGAAAGCGGTCTTGAATCCCTGCGCAGTGTAGGCGATAGCGGTGGCGGAGGGCGAAACCTGGGGAATGCCGGCGTCGAAATAGATCTTCGAGGCGGGGATGCTGGTACCGGAGTTCAGGTGGCCGAGGACGCCGGCCACCTGCTGATCTACCAGCTTCTGCGCCACAATCGTGGCGGTGCGGGGATCGGCCATGTCGTCCTCGCTGACCAGCACGAATTTCACCTTCTTGCCGCCCAGCGTGACACCCGTGGCGTTGATTTCATCAAGCGCGAGACGCGCGCCGTTGTCGTTGTCCTTGCCAAGATGGGCCTGCGGGCCGGTGAGCGGCGAGACCTGTCCGATCTTCACCGTCATTTCACTGGCGGTCGTGCCGCTGGCGGTTTCTTCCTTCTTGCCGCAGGCGCTCAGGCCAAGCGCCAGGGCGAATGCCCAGACTGTCCATTTCGTCATACGCGGTCCGTTCATGAAATTGCTCCTTGATATTTTTCCGGAAACGGCAGTGACGTAAATCTTAGCGCAAAAACCCCGCCCGGACCCAACAAATAACCACAAGCCCGGAGTGACAAGACAACAAGATGAAGGTTAACCGTCCTCCTGCCGCGACGGGATGCGAAGCCGCAGGCCGACCGGGAGGTCCGCGCTCCACAGGTCATTGATGAAGCGCAGCGCGTCCACGTGGATATTGTATTGCCGCGCGATCGAGACCAGCGTATCGCCCTTGCGCACGACATGCTCGCGCGCCGGCTCGCTGGCAATCGCCGCCTGCAGCGGAACCGGCGACGGCACCGGGCGGCGCGCCAGGTGACGCTTGATGCCCCGGAAAATTCCACTGGCCAGCTTCTGTTGAAACGCCGGCGTACGCAATTTCTTCTCCTCGGAAGGATTGGAGATGAACGCGGTCTCGATCAGCACCGACGGGATGTCGGGCGACTTGAGCACGGCGAAACCAGCCTGGGCGACGCGGTGCATGTGCACCGGACCCACGCCACGCAGTTCCGCGAGAATATCCTCCCCTAGTCCCTGGCTGTCCTGCATGGTCTTGTTGTGCGACAGATCGAGCAGCACCTGCGCCAGCATGTCATCCTTGTCGTTCAGGCTCACGCCGCCGATCAGGTCGGACGCGTTTTCCTTGTCGGCCAGCAAACGCGCCATGGCGTTGCTCGCGCCCTTTTCGGACAGCACGTAAACCGAGGAGCCATAGGCGCGCCGGCTGGGCACGGCATCGGCGTGAACGGAAACGAACACATCCGCGCGCAGGCGCCGCGCCTTCTCGAAGCGCTGCTTCAGGCCGACATAATAATCGCCGTCGCGGATCAGTACCGGCCGCATCCCCGGCTCCCGCGCCACCAGCCGGGCGAGCTCGCGCGCGATGGCCAGCGTCACGTCTTTTTCGCGCGTGCGGTAACGCCGCCCCATCGCGCCCGGGTCTTCGCCGCCGTGCCCGGCGTCGATCGCCACGATGCGCTCGCGCGCGGCAGGCCGCGCCCGGACCGGTGGCGGCGTCCGGATCATTTCCTCCGGCTTTGCCTTTTCCTCTTCCGCCGATTTGACGTCGTGCAGGTCAATCACCAGACGGTGCCCGTAGGGCCCCGCCGGCGTCAGCACGAAGCTGCGCGGCTGGATCTCGGCCTTGAGATCGAGCACGATGCGCAGCGGTCCTTCTTCCGGCTGGCCCACCCGCACCGCGCCCAGCAACGGTCCGCCGGTATCGACGTCCTTCAGCGGCTCTTCCAGGCGCGCATTGTCCATGTCCACCACGATGCGATGCGGGTCCTGCAGGGTGAACAGGCGATGCTCCAATGGTCCGCTGAGGTCGAACACGATGCGGGTGTGGTCCGGCGCGCGCCACACGCGCATATGCTGCACCGTGACGGGTTCGGCCCGCGTCGCGGTGGAAACCAGCAGCAGCAACACGGGGAGCCACAGGCGCGCCAGGGCTTTCATGTCAGCGCCTTCATTAATACATCGCCCTGGGGTGTGAGGGTCATGATCCGTACCATACGTCCTGTCTCGGTCGGCTCAATCATAATATCCACGTCCGGCGATGGCAAAACACCCTGTGCGCGCTCAGCCCACTCGACGACACACACGCCGTTACCGTCAAGGTAGTCGCGCATGCCGAGGAATTCCAGCTCGCCGGGATCGTTCAGGCGGTAGAGATCGAAGTGGTAAAAGTGGAGATTGCCGAAAGTGTAAGGCTCGACGAGGGTAAACGTCGGGCTCTTGACCGCGCCCGCATGACCCAGACCGTGCAACATCCCGCGCACCAGTGTGGTCTTGCCGGCGCCGAGCGGACCGTGAATGTTGACGAGTCGCACATTTCCCACCTGGGTGGCGAGTTTTGCCCCCAGCGCCTCCATCTCCGCCACCGACGCCACCCGTCGCTCAACGGCCGGCATGTCCCACCAGGCGATTGAGCCGGCTGCGGATATGGGGAAACAGGTCGGAGGCCAGCATCCCGATCTCTCCGGAGGCGGCGGCATCATCCCCGGCCGCGGCATGCAGCCAGACCCCGAGCCGCGCCGCCACGGGCGATATCAGTCCCTGTGCCCGCAGGCCGGCGATAATGCCGGTCAGCACGTCGCCCATGCCGCCGCTGGCCATGCCGGGGTTGCCGCGGTCACAGACCGACACCACGCCATCATATAATGAGGCGACCAGCGTCCCCGCTCCCTTCAGCACGCACACCCCGCCGAAACTCGCCACCAGCTCGTGCACCGCCGCGAAACGGTCGGCCTGTATCTCTTGTTTCGACATGCCCAGCATGCGCGCCGCCTCGCCGGGATGGGGCGTGAGTATCCAGTCCGCATGCATCAACGGGTCGGTCGCCAGGGTATTCAGCGCGTCGGCGTCCACCACCATGGGCAACCTGGTATCGAGCGCCGCGCCGAACAGGGCGTCACCCCACTCGCCCTGCCCCAGCCCCGGCCCCACAGCAATGACATCGGCACGTGCCAGCAAGGGCCGCAGTTCTTCCGGCGTGGCCACGCCGTGAACGATCAATTCCGGTCGCGCGGCGCCGATGTGCGCGGCATGCTCCGGATGTGTCGCCAGCATCACCAGCCCGGCCCCGGCGCGATACGCGGCCTCGCCCGCCAGGCGTGCCGCCCCCGGCATGCCACGGTCGCCACCGATCACCAGCACATGCCCGGCATCGCCCTTGTGCATGTCGCGCCGCCGTCCCGGCATCAGTCCGTCGAGCGATGTTTCTGTCAGGCGTCGCACCAGGGCCGGAACCTTGGTATGGATATCCGGCGGTACGTCCAGATCGTTGAAAAAAATCTCGCCGGCGTGCTCGCGCCCGGCGCCGGTAAACAACCCGGCCTTGAGACCGATGAAGCTCATGGTGGCGCTGGCCCGTATCGCCGCGCCCATGACATGGCCGGTGTCGGAGTTCAAACCCGAAGGCACGTCCACGGCCAGCACTGGAAGCCGGCTGGCGTTGATGGCCTCGATAGCCGTACGCCATTCACCCTCCACTTCGCGCTCCAGCCCGGTGCCGAGCATGGCATCCACGATGACATCATGACCCGCGAGCAGATCGGCCTGGAAATTCCTGATGGAAACACCGGCGGACTTGCATTGCTTGCGTGCCGCGGCGGCGTCGCCCTGCATTTTCTCTGCCGCGCCCAGGCTCAGCACATTAACCGTCAAACCGGCCGTACGCGCCAGGCGCGCCATCACATAGCCATCGCCGCCGTTATTGCCCGGGCCGCACACGACCACGACACGCCGCGCCCGCGGCCAGCGCGTGCGCAGCAGGTCGAATGCGGCCGCCCCCGCGCGTTGCATCAGCTTCGCCCCCGGAATCTTGCGTTCTTCAATGGCCAGCCGGTCGAGTTCCCGCACCTGGGCGGCGGTGTAGAGGGTTTCGGGGAGCTTCATGCAGACGTCCTTTTTGTTCGAGGAGTATATGATAGGCCCTGATGCGCACCGCACGAAACAGTAATATTGACCTCGCCCGCCTCGCCGCCGACATCAAGGCCTGGGGACGGGAGCTCGGCTTTCAGCAAATCGGTATCGCGGATACCGATCTCGGCGAGGCCGAAACCCGCCTGCTGAACTGGCTCAGACTGGAGCGGCACGGGGAGATGCATTATATGGAATCCCACGGAACCCGCCGCAGCCGGCCGCAGGAATTGCAGCCCGGCACCTTGCGCGTGATCTCGGCGCGCCTGGATTATCTGCCGGGGCAGTCCGCCGACAGCGAGACCGTCATGCGCGACCCACAGCGGGGTTTCGTCTCGCGCTACGCGCTCGGTCGGGACTATCACAAGGTGCTGCGATCCCGCCTGCAGAAACTGGCCGAGCGCATCGAATCGCAGGTGGGGCCGTTTCAATACCGTGCCTTCAGCGACAGCGCCCCGGTGCTGGAAAAGGCACTGGCCGAAAAGGCCGGGCTGGGCTGGATCGGCAAGCATACCAACCTGATCGACAAACAGACCGGCTCGTGGTTTTTTCTCGGCGAGCTGTACACGGACCTGCCGCTACCGGTGGACACGCCCGCCGAGAACCATTGCGGCACCTGCCATGCCTGTCTCGACATCTGCCCGACCCGGGCCATCGTCGCGCCGTACGAACTGGATGCGCGCCGCTGCATCTCCTATCTCACCATCGAGCTGCACGGCCCGATTCCCGTGGAACTGCGTCCCCTGATCGGCAACCGCATCTATGGTTGCGACGACTGCCAGCTCGTGTGTCCGTGGAACCGCTTCGCCCGGTCGAGCGCGGAACCCGATTTTGCCCCGCGTCACGGCCTCGATGCACCGGAACTGGTGAGATTATTTTCCTGGACCGAGGAGGAATTCCTGAAATACACCGAAGGCTCCGCCATCCGGCGCATCGGCTACGAATGCTGGCTGCGGAACATCGCCGTGGCGCTGGGGAATGTCGCAACGAGCGAATCAATTGTTGCGGCGCTCAAGCTGCGCCGGGATCATCCCTCAGGGCTGGTAAAGGAACATGTGAGATGGGCGCTGGCGCGGCACAACCAGCGCTAAATCTTCCGGCAAACGGCCGTCAGGGCACGATAGTAATCACCAGCTGCGGCGGCTGATTGGCGGCACAGCAAGAATCTTCGGCATCGGTGAACTGGACGTAATCGTTATCGAAGTTGATGCTGTTTTCGTCCGAAAACCGCAGCCGGTATTGGGACCGCGAACGAGAAAGGATATCACTGGCGACATTCGTGGTAACGCTCAGCGTCTTGTATCCCAGTGACGCATCCGTGGATAATGTTCCGATGTTCGCTATCAGTGCGGCAGCATTGTAGTCCACGCTCCCCAGACTGGTACCATAATCCATGTGATCCACGATGACGCTGCCCAGGCCGATTCCATAGGGCGATCCTGCAACGTTTGCCTGATACAGCCGCAGCGTGGCGGATTGCACGCTGACGCTGGACGGAATTCCCGTCAACTCGAAGCTGTAGAACTGACGCGCCACTACACGCGAGCCCAGAAACCCGGCTTCCATGTCGCCTGTTTTCGGGTTGTTGTCCAGGGGATCGGTGTTCACGCTGCCGTCATCCAGAACATAACCATCGCGGCTCGCCGTGCTGCCAATCACGATCGGCGTGACGTCCACATAAATTCCCCATGGGTCGGTGAAGACCGGCAGATTCAGTGTCCGATCTGGTGCAGGCGAACCGCTTGCGGTACTGGCATTGTTGAACACCAGAACCGTATCGTCGGCAGCATTCGCAACATAGAGCCGGTCGGTGCCGGTATCGGCGAATATGTCGCGCGGCTGATTCAGCATGCTCCCGCCACCCGAAATCGTCCGGTCCGGCGTGGACGCGCTGTTCGCCATGCTGGCGCCGTCAAATATCCGAATTGTGTTTCCTGACGCCACATACA
>Ga0209706_10002221_pt1 | contig 10843 bp, 7 predicted proteins | sample PPLLaktember2015_6_FD_187263 | JGI IMG/M metagenome (GOLD analysis project Ga0209706, IMG submission 187263) | Freshwater sediment microbial communities from Prairie Pothole Lake near Jamestown, North Dakota, USA - PPLs Lake P8 Core (1) Depth... | ecosystem: Environmental > Aquatic > Freshwater...
GTGAATGGTCTCGCCGCGGTCGAACGCGAAGCGGTGCCGGCCGATGCGCACGCGCTGGCGCGCCAGCGACACGAGGTGCATCTCGACGCGGGAGAGCGGCGCGTTGTAGAAGGCGTAATGGCGAAAGCGCCGTAGATCGAAGTCTGCGCCGAGCTCGCGGTTGATGCGCGCGAGCAGATTCAGGTTGAAGCGCGCCGTGACGCCGCGCGCGTCGTTGTAGGCCGCGTGCAGGACGTTGGCGTCCTTCTTCAGATCGACGCCGATCAACATGGCGCCGCCGGCGCCCACCTGCGCGCGGCTCATGGCGAGGAAGGCCTGCGCCTCCTGCATCGTCAGGTTGCCGATGGTTGAGCCCGGGAAGTACACGACGCGGCGCCGGCCGGCGCGCGCGCGGTATACGGGCAGGCGCAACGGCTGCGAGAAATCGCCGACGACGGCAAGGATGTGCAGCCAGGCGAATTCGCGCGACAGGCGGCGCGCCGCGGCCGCCAGCGCCGAGTGCGAGATGTCGACGGGCACGTAGACCGACGGGCGCAGCGCGCGCAGCAGCAGCCGGGTCTTGAGGCTTGCGCCGCTGCCGTACTCGATCAGCTCGCAGCCGCGGCCGGCGAAGCGCGCGATGTCGGCGAGATGCGCGCGCGTCAGCGCGAGCTCGGCGCGCGTCGGGTAGTACTCCTCGAGGCGGCAGATGCGGTCGAACAGGCGGCTGCCTTCGGCATCGTAGAAGTACTTCGGCGGCAGCGCCTTCTGCGGCTGCGACAGGCCCTCGATGACGTCCTCGCGGAGACTGTCCGCGGGCACCACCGAGCCGTAGAACCGGGTGCGGCCTAGCCTTGCGGCTCGCGCGCGGCGCTGAATTCGAGCCACTTGCGGATGCGCCGGGCGTCGCCGAGGCGCGTGTACTTGCCCCAGGAATCGAGCAGGATCACGACCAGGTCGCGCGAGGCGACGCGCAGGTGCATCACCAGGCAGCGCCCGGCCGCGCCGATGTAGCCGGTCTTGGAGAGCTCGATGTCCCACTGGTCCGAGCGCACCAGCCGGTTGGTATTGCTGTAGCCGATCGAACCGCCGCGCGCGCGCACCTGCGCGCTCGGCCGCGTCGAGTACTCGCGAATCAGCGGGTAGCCATGCGCCGCCCGCACCAGCTTGGCGAGGTCCTGCGCGCTGGAGACATTGTCGGGCGAGAGCCCCGTCGGGTCGGCGAAGCGCGTGTCGTACAGGCCCAGGCGCCCCGCCTCGGCATTCATGGCGGCGACGAACGACTCGGTACCGCCGGGATAGGTGCGCGCGAGCGCCGCGGCCGCACGGTTCTCCGAGGCCATCAAGGTCAGCAGCAGCAGTTCGTCGCGGGTCAGCACGGAGCCCGAGCGCAGCCGCCCCGGCATGCGCGCGCCCCGCATCGCCCTCAGGTCCGCGGCGCTCACGGCCACGCGCTGCCCGAGGTCGAGCCCGCGCTCCAGCACCACGATCGCCGTCATCAGCTTGGTGATGGAGGCGATCGGGAGAATGATCTCGCTATTCTTCGCGTACAGCGTCTCGCCGCTTGCCGCGTCCAGCACCAGCGCCACCGCCGAGCGCAGCCTGGGTCCGTCGTCGGCATGCGCGAAGCCGATGCTGACGAACAGCACCCCCGCCAGCGCACCGATGGCGACGATCTTTTCGAGCGAATGCAACCTGCGTTCCCCTGAGCGCATGAAGCCCTGTCCCTTCCTGGTCCGCCCGAGTGTAAGTACGAAACATCCGAAATGCAAGTAAAAATAAGGGGGTATATGAAATTACCTAGAAAAACGTTGAACTATTGGGGTGAGTCCACCCGGCCCCTGCCCCGAGGTTCTCAGGCGGCCTTGGCGCGCTCGAGGACCTCGGCGGCCTGCGCGGCTTCGCGCTGCAGCGCCCACAAGCGCGCGTACTCGCCGCCGGCGGCGAGCAGCTCGCCGTGGGTGCCGCGTTCGACGATGCGTCCCTGATCCAGCACGAGGATCTGGTCGGCGTCCATCACCGTCGAGAGCCGGTGCGCGATGACCAGCGTGGTGCGTCCCTCGGCGATCCGCGCCAGCTCCGCCTGGATGGCTTTCTCCGCCCGGGAGTCGAGCGCCGAGGTGGCCTCGTCGAAGATCAGGATCGAAGGGTTCTTCAGGATGGCGCGCGCGATCGCCACACGCTGCTTCTCGCCGCCCGAGAGCTTGAGGCCGCGCTCGCCGACCGTGCTCTGGTACTTCAGCGGCAGGCTCTCGATCAGATCGTGGATGTGCGCAGCGCGCGCCGCCTCGATCACTTCGGCTGCGCTGGCCTCGGGCCGGCCGTACTGGATGTTGTAGAAGATGGTGTCGTTGAACAGCACCGTGTCCTGCGGCACGATGCCGATCTTGGCGCGCAGGCTGCGCTGCGCCACGTCGCGGATGTCGATGCCGTTGACCAGGATCGCGCCGCCGCCCGCGTCGTAGAAGCGGTACAGGAGGCGCGCCAGCGTCGACTTGCCCGATCCCGAGTGCCCGACGACGGCCACCCGGTGGCCCACCGGGATGGCGAAGGACACCTCCCGCAGGATGCGGCGCGCCGGCTCATAGGAGAAATCCACGCCGCGGAACTCGACGCGCGCCGGCCCCGCCGCCAGCTCGCGCGCATCGGGGCGGTCCTGTATTTCCAGGTTCTCCCCCAGCAGGCGGAACATGCGGTCGGTGTCCGCCAGCGACTGCTTGATCTCGCGGTACACCATGCCGAGAAAGTTGAGCGGGATGTAGAGCTGGATCAGCAGGCCGTTCACCAGCACCAGGTCGCCCAGCGTGAGCTCGCGCGCCGCCACGCCTTCGGCGACGAGGAACATGAGCGCGGTCACCGCCAGTGCGATGATCAGGCTCTGGCCGATGTTGAGCAGCCCGAGCGAGGCCTCGCTGGTGGTGGCCGCCGACTCGTAGCGGCGCAGGCTGTCGTCGTAGCGCCCGGCCTCGAAGTCCTCGTTGCCGAAATACTTCACCGTCTCGTAATTGAGCAGGCTGTCGATGGCGCGCGTGTTGGCCTTCGAATCGAGTTCGTTGGCGCGCTTGCGGATGGCGATGCGCCACTCCGAGACGAAGAATGTATAGGCGAGATACACGCCGACCGCGCCGAAGGTGATGGCGGCGAAGCGCCAGTCGAACTTCGCCAGCAGCACCGCCGCCACCAGCGCGAACTCCAGGATCACCGGCAGGATGGAGAAGATGAGGTACGACAGCAGCGTCGAGATGCCGCGCGTGCCGCGCTCGATGTCGCGCGTCATGCCGCCGGTCTGGCGCTCCAGGTGAAAGCGCAGCGACAGGTTGTGCAGGTGGCGGAACACCCCGAGCGCCACGCGGCGGATGGCGCGCTGCGTGACGCGCACGAACACCACGTCGCGCAGCTCGGCGAACAGCGTCGTCGAAAAGCGCAGCAGGCCGTAGGCGGCGAGCAGCGCCGCGGGCACCGCGAGCACCGCGAGCGTGGGGTCGAGCCCGTCGACCACCTCCTTCAGCACCAGGGGCACCGCGACGTTGGCGAGCTTGGCGGTGACGAGGAACGCGAGCGCCAGCGCCACGCGCCAGCGGTACTCCCACAGGTACGGCAGGAGCATCCCCAGGACACGCCAATCGCTCTTGCGGGCGGGCGGCGCGGAGGCCGAACCGTGCGGATCAGTCGCCATCGGAAGGCGCGGATTCTAATGCAGCCGGCGCTGCGGAACCCCTTGACGCATAAGGGGCTCGTTGCCTATCATTCAAACGTTCGTTTGAAAGGAACAGCGTCATGAGCGTACGCGCCATCAAGCCCCTGAAGGAAACCCAGACCCGCATCCTCGACGCTGCCGAGGAGCTTTTCATGCAGCACGGCTTCGAGGGCGCATCGATGCGCATGCTCACCGCCAGCGCGGGCGTCAACCTGGCCGCCGTCAACTACCACTTCGGCTCGAAGGACGCGCTGATCGAGGCGGTGTTCCACCGGCGCCTCGACCCGATGAACGCCGAGCGCCTGGCCGCGCTGGAACGGCTGGAGCAGGAGGCCGGCGGCAAGGCCCTCACCGCAGCGGCCATCATCCGCGCCTTCATCGGCCCGAGCCTGCGCATGATCGAGGACACGCGCGGCGGCGGGCGCTCCTTCTCGCGCCTGCTCGGGCGCGCCTATACCGAGCCGGCCAAGCCGATCCGCCAGCTCATCGGCCGCATGTACGCCCCCGCCATGGAGCGCTTCAAGGCGGCGTTCGTGCGCGCGATGCCCGAGCTGCCCAAGGACGAGCTGGTGTGGCGCATGCACTTCATGTTCGGCACGCTGGCCTACACGCTCGCCGCCACGGACACCGTGCAGCTCATTGCCGGCGCCAAGCCCGAGGATCGGTACGACGCGCGCGTGCTCGAGGACCGCCTGGTCGCGTTCCTGGGCGCGGGACTCCTCGCCCCGATGCCGGGGGCGCAGCCCGTCAAGATCGCCGCCTGATCGGGTCCGGAGGAGGGGACATCATGATCGCTTTCAGCATCGCCACCCTCGCCGCCATCATTGCGCTAGCCGCCTTGCGCGCGCCCCTGTTCGTCTGGACCGCCGCGCTCGGCGTGATCGGCGCCACCTGGGCCACCCTCCTGGGCTTCAGCCCGACCACCAATGCAACGCTGGCAGCCGTGTTCGTCGCGCTCGCCCTGGTGTTCAACCTGAGCGCGCTGCGCCGCCGCTTGCTGAGCGACCCCCTGCTCGCGATCTACCGCCGCATCCTCCCCGACATGTCGCCGACGGAGAAAGAGGCGATCAACGCCGGCACCGTGTGGTGGGACGCAGACCTGTTCTCGGGGCGCCCGGACTGGGAGCGCCTGCTCGCCACGCCCGCGCCGCGGCTCACCGCCGAGGAGCAGGCGTTCGTCGACGGCCCGGTCGAAGAAGCCTGCGCCATGGCGAACGACTGGGAGATCACGCACGAGCGCTACGACCTGCCGCCGCAGCTGTGGCAGTTCCTCAAGGACAAGGGCTTTTTCGGCATGATCATCCCGAAGCAGTACGGCGGCCTCGGCTTTTCGGCGTTCGCGCACTCCGAGGTGGTGACAAAACTCTCCTCGCGCTGCAACGCGCTTGCCGTGACGGTGATGGTGCCGAACTCGCTCGGGCCTGCCGAGCTTCTGCTGCATTACGGCACCGACGAACAGAAGAACCATTACCTGCCAAGGCTCGCGAAGGGCCAGGAGATCCCCTGCTTCGCGCTCACCAGTCCCGAGGCGGGTTCGGACGCGGCGTCGATCCCGGACTTCGGCATCGTGTGCAAGGGGTCGTGGCAGGGCAAGGAGGTGCTCGGGATGCGCCTCACCTGGGACAAGCGCTACATCACGCTCGGGCCGGTGGCGACGCTGCTCGGCCTCGCGTTCCGCCTCTACGATCCCGAGCACCTGCTGGGCGCTCAGTTTGGTGGCCAGGAAGACCTCGGCATCACCTGCGCGCTGATCCCGACCGCCACGGCCGGCGTGCAAATCGGCCGGCGCCACCTGCCGCTGAATGGCGCGTTCCAGAACGGCCCGAACTGGGGCAAGGACGTGTTCGTGCCGCTCGAATGGATCATCGGCGGGCGCGAGTACGCGGGCAAGGGCTGGATGATGCTGATGAATTGCCTCGCGGCAGGCCGCTCGATCTCGCTGCCGGCGTCCTCCGCGGGCGGCGCGAAGGCGCTGGCGCGCGTGACCGGCGCGTACGCGCGCGTGCGCAGCCAGTTCCGCACACCGATCGGCAAGCTCGAGGGCGTGGAAGAGGCGCTCGGGCGCATCGCCGCCAACACCTACATGATGGAGGCGACGCGCGTCATGACCGCGGGTGCCGTCGACCAGGGCGAGAAGCCCTCGGTGATCTCGGCCATCGCCAAGTACCACCTCACCGAGGGCGCGCGCGCCTGCGTGAACGACGCCATGGACATCCACGGCGGCAAGGGCATCTGCCTCGGACCGAACAACTGGGTCGGCCGCGGCTACCAGGTGCTGCCAGTCGGCATCACGGTGGAGGGCGCCAACATCCTCACGCGCACGCTGATCATCTTCGGCCAGGGCGCGATCCGCTGCCATCCCTACGTGCTGCGCGAGATGCGCGCGGCGAAGGAACTGCAGGGCGAGGAGGCGTCGCGCGAATTCGATGACGCGTTCACCGCGCACATCGGGCACACGCTCTCGAACGGGGTGCGCGCTTTCCTGCACGGTCTGACGCGCGCCCTGTTCGCCACGGCGCCGATCGGCGCCGCGCGGGAAACGCGCCACTACTACCGCCACATCACGCGCCTGTCGGCCGCGTTCGCGTTCCTCGCCGATGTCTCGATGCTGGCGATGGGCGGCGCGCTGAAAAGGAAGGAGAAGATCTCGGGGCGCCTGGGCGACGTGCTCTCGATGATGTACCTCGCCTCGGCGACACTCAAGCGCTACGAGGACCAGGGCCGGCTGAAAGCCGACCTGCCGCTGGTGCGCTGGTCGGTGCGCCGGGCGCTGTACTCGGCGCAGCAGGCGATCGACCAGATCCTGTCGAACTTCCCGGTGAAAGCGCTCGCCACCGTGCTGCGCTGGACGATTTTCCCGCTCGGCATGCCGTTCCGCCCGCCGCTCGATTCGCGCAATCACGAGTGCGCGAAGATCGCACTCGAACCGGGTGCGGCGCGCGACCGCCTCACCGCAGGCGTCTACCTGCCCAAGGGCGAAGCGGACGCCACGGGCGTGCTGGAGGCGGCGTTCCTCGCCACGGTGGCCTGCGAGCCGCTCGAGAAGAAGTTTCGCGAAGCGGTGAAGCGCGGCGCGCTCGAGCCGCGCTCGGGCACCGACACGGCCCTGCTCGCGCGCGACGCGGGCGTCATCACCCCCGAGGAGTACGCGCAGTGGCAGCGCAAGGAAACGCTGCGCAAGCGCGTCATCCTGGTCGACGACTTCCCGCAGGACTACGGCCGCGCCGAGGTCCTCGCCAAACTGGGCGAAGCGAAGCCCGTCCAAGCCAAGGCAGCCTGACATGACCCGAGCCCCCGTTTACGTCGTCGACGGCGCACGCACGCCGTTCCTGAAATCCAAGAACCGCCCCGGCCCGTTCGCCGCCGGCGACCTCGCCGTGCAGGCGGGGCGGGCGCTGCTGGTGCGACAGAAGTTCGCGCCGCAGGACCTCGACGAGGTGATCCTCGGCTGCGCCGCACCCTCGGTGGACGAAGTCAACATCGGCCGCGTCGCCGCGCTGCGCCTGGGCTGCGGCGAGAAGGTCCCCGGCTGGACGGTGATGCGCAATTGCGCGAGCGGCATGCAGGCGCTCGACTCGGGCATCGCGAACATCTTCTCCGGCCGCTCGCAGCTGGTGCTCGCCGGCGGGGTGGACGCATTGTCGCGCGCGCCGCTGCTCTACAACGACAGGATGGTGAGCTGGTTTTCCGACCTCGCGGCGGCCAGGTCCACCGGCCAGCGCATGGCGCTCTTCGCGCGCATGCCGTTCAAGTCGCTCCTCGCGCCCGTGATCGGCATCATGAAAGGACTCACCGACCCGATGGTGGGCCTGCTCATGGGCCAGACGGCGGAGAACCTTGCGTACCGCTTCGGCATCACGCGCGGGCAGATGGACGCCTACTCGGTACGCAGCCACCAGCGCGTGGCGCGCGCGCAGGATGAGGGCCCGCTCAAATCGGGCGGCGGTGAGCTCGAGGCACTCTACGACGCGAAGGGCAACACCTATGCGCTGGACGATGGCGTGCGGCGCGACGCTTCGATGGAGGGCCTCGCGAAACTGCGACCCTTCTTCGATCGCAAGTACGGCAACGTGACCCCCGGCAACAGCTCGCAGATCACCGACGGCGCGGCATGGCTGGTGCTCGCCTCCGACGAGGCGGTGAAGCGCCACGGCCTTGCCCCCCTCGGGCGCATCGTGGATTCGCAGTGGGCAGGGCTTGATCCGGCGCAAATGGGCCTGGGCCCGGTGCATGCGGCGACGCCCATCCTGAAGCGCCACGGACTCGGCCTCGACGATATGGACTACTGGGAGATCAACGAGGCGTTCGCCGCGCAGGTGCTGGGATGCCTCGCGGCCTGGAAGGACGAGAAGTACTGCCGGGAGCAGCTCGGCCTGGATCGAGCGATGGGCGCGCTCGACGAGGAACGACTCAACGTCGACGGCGGCGCCGTGGCGCTCGGCCACCCGGTGGGCGCCTCGGGCGCGAGGATCGTGTTGCACCTGTTGAAGCTCCTCAAGCGCAAGAACGCGAAGCGCGGCATGGCCTCGATCTGCATCGGCGGCGGCCTGGGCGGGGCGATGCTGGTGGAGGCTGCCTGACCATGGATCGCGCGCAAGCCGACACGATGCTCAAGCACTGGCGCTGGGAAAAGGACCGGCAGGAGCTCGCCTGGCTCACCTTCGACAGGCAGGGCGAATCCACCAATACGTTCTCGCGCGAAGCGCTCGAGGAGCTCGGCGCGGCGCTCGACGCCATCGCCGCCGCGAAGCCCCGGGGGCTGGTGATCCGCTCGGCGAAGGACAGTTTCGCCGCCGGCGCGGACATCAACCAGTTCGTGCGCTTCCAGACGCCCGAGGAGGCGATCGAATTTACGCGCCTGGGCTGGGATACGCTGCAAAAGCTGCGCGACCTGCCATTTCCCACCACCGCCATGGTGAATGGATTCTGCATGGGCGGCGGGCTGGAACTGGCGCTCGCCTGCACCTACCGCGTGGCGCTCGACGACCCGAAGACGCGCTTTGCCTTCCCGGAAGTCATGCTCGGCATCTGGCCGTTCTGGCACGGGCTGCAGTGGCTGCCCAAGCTCGTCGGCCCCGCCGCCGCGCTCGACATGATCCTCACCGGACGCGCCGTGGACGCGCGGCGCGCGAAGAAGATCGGCCTCGCCACCGAGGCGGTGCCGTTGCGCATCCTGGAGAACACCGCGCGCATGGTGACGCTGGAGGCGAAGCCCCCGCGCAAGCTCGGGCTCATGGACCGCCTGTTGCTCGGCGTCGGCCGCAGCTTCGTCGCCGCGCAGGCGAGGAAGCAAGTGGCCAAGCGCGCGCGCCGCGAGCACTATCCCGCGCCCTACGCGATCTTGCATGCCTGGGTGAAGTACGACGGCGATCCGTTCCTCAACCCGGCGGATCCGCTCTCGTCGATCGAAGCGCTCTCCAGCCACCCGACCACGCGCAACCTGATTCGCATCTTCTTCCTGCAGGAGCGCATGAAGGGTCTCGCCAAGGGCGTCGAGTTCACGGCGCAGCACGTGCACGTCATCGGCGCCGGCGTGATGGGCGGCGACATCGCGGCAGTCTGCGCCATGCGCGGCATTCGGGTGACGCTGCAGGACACGGCGCCGGAGCGCATTGCGCCGGCGGTGAAGCGCGCCGCGGAACTCTTCAAGCGGCGATTGAAGGATCCGCGCCGCATACGCGACGCGCTCGACCGACTGATCCCGGACGTCGCGGGCGCGGGCGCGGCGCGCGCCGACGTGGTGATCGAGGCCATCTTCGAGAACCTGCAGGCCAAGCGCGAATTGTTCGCGCGGCTGGAAGCCGTCGCCAAGCCGGAGGCGATCCTCGCCACCAACACTTCCAGCCTGAAGCTCGCCGACATCGCGGCGCAGTTCAAGGACCCGACGCGCCTCGTCGGCATCCACTTCTTCAACCCGGTACCGCAGCTGCAGCTGGTGGAAGTCGTGGCGGGCGAGCACACCCGCACCGACATGGCGCAAAAGTCTGCGGCCTTCGTGCGCCAGATCGACAAGCTGCCGCTGCCGGTCAAGGACTCTCCGGGCTTCCTGGTGAACCGCGTGCTCGGGCCTTACCTGCAGAACGCGTTCCGCAAGCTCGACGAGGGCGTCAAGCCGGAGACCCTCGACGCCGCGATGGAGGCGTTCGGCATGCCCATGGGCCCGATCGAGCTCGCCGACACGGTGGGCCTGGACATCTGCCTCGCGGCCGGCAAGGAGCTGGCGAAGGCGGGCGCGCAGGCGCCGCAAATCCTGCTCGATCGCGTCGCGCTTGGGCAGCTCGGCAAGAAGTCCGGCCAGGGCATCTACCGTTACGAGAACGGCAAGGCGGTCAAGGGCGCGCCCGCTGCGTTCGAGCCCACCCTGGTGGAGGCGCTGATCGAGCCTTACCTCAACGAGGCGCAGGCGGTGCTCGCCGAAGGCATCGTCGCCGACGCCGACCTGATCGACGGTGGCCTCATCTTCGGCACGGGCTTCGCGCCCTTTCGCGGCGGTCCGCTGCACTACCTCGAGTCGCGCAAGAAGTAGTGGGTCGCGCATCGCACCAGCCGCCGGACCTGGAGCTGCCCGAGGGCAAGATCCCGGCATTGCGCGTCGTGCCGATGCCGGCCGACGCCAACCACAACGGCGACATCTTCGGCGGCTGGATCATGGCGCAGGTGGACGTCGCCGGCGGCACGGTCGCCGGGCGCGTGGCGCGGGGCCGCGTGGCCACGGTGTCGGTGAACTCGTTCGTGTTCAAGCAGCCAGTGCAGATCGGCGACATCCTGTCCCTGTACGCCGACGTGGTGCGCATCGGGAAGACTTCGATCACGGTCAACGTCGAGGTGTACGCCGAGCGCGGCCGCACCGAAGCGAAGGTCGTGAAGGTCACCGAGGCGACGCTCACCTACGTCGCCATCGACGCGCGCGGCCGCCCGCGACCCGTGCCGAAGTGAGCGGCACGGCGGTCGAATTCCCGGCGCGCGACGGCTACCGGCTCGCGGGCACGCTGTACCGGCCGAAGACGCCGAATCGCCGCGCGGTGCTGTTCCAGGCGGCGGCCGGCGTGAAGCAGGAGTTCTACGGCAAGTTCGCGGACTATCTGGCGACACGCGGCTTTGCCGCGCTCACCTTCGATTACCGGGGCATCGGGCGTTCGCGCCCCGCCGGATCGCTGCGCGGCTTCG
>Ga0209706_10002222_pt1 | contig 10842 bp, 5 predicted proteins | sample PPLLaktember2015_6_FD_187263 | JGI IMG/M metagenome (GOLD analysis project Ga0209706, IMG submission 187263) | Freshwater sediment microbial communities from Prairie Pothole Lake near Jamestown, North Dakota, USA - PPLs Lake P8 Core (1) Depth... | ecosystem: Environmental > Aquatic > Freshwater...
GGAGACGAGAACTTCGGCGGTTACGATCGCTACGTGGCCATCGCCCTGGCCTCGCGGTTCGACCGCCTCCCGATCGCCGCGCGACGCGCGGTGGCCGCCCTCACCGGCACGGCCGCGTCCATGTTCTCGAACCGGCGCGTCCAGCGTGCGCACCGCTTCGCCGTGGGCCTCGCCAGCCAGGACCTGCCGCGCCGATACGGCTGGTGGATGATGCACTTCACGCCGGAGGTGAAGGCCCATCTGTGCACGCCGGAGTTCCGGGCGGCGGCGCCGGACGACAGCTACGCGCTGCTCGACGAGGTCTTCTCGTCGAGCGACGCCACGGACCTCGTCGAGCGGATTCTCGATGCGGACGTCCGCACGTACCTGGCCGACGACCTGCTCGTCAAGGTGGACATCGCGACCATGGCCCACGCGCTCGAGGGGCGCTCGCCGTTCCTCGATCACGAGCTGATGGAGTTCGCGGCGGCCTTGCCGTCCGCCCTGAAGGTGAGGGGCGGCGAGAAGAAGCGTCTGCTGCGGCGCCTCGCGGCGAAACGGCTTCCCGAACAGCTCCTGTCGCTGCCCAAGAAGGGGTTCGGCGTGCCCATCGACCACTGGTTCCGGCATGAGCTGCGGGACTTCGCCCGCGACACGCTGCTCGACGGGCGCCTGGCCGGCCGCGGCTACTTCGACATGCGCGTCGTCGCACGGATGCTCGAGGACCATGCGTCCGGCCGCGCCACGTGGCACCTGCAGCTGTGGAACCTGCTGATGCTGGAGCTGTGGCATCGCATGTTCATCGATGCCCGGCCCGGCGGGCCGCCGCCCCGCCCCGCCATCATCGAAGAGGATCCCGCGCCCAACAGAGCGGCGTCAACCTAGCGGCGCATTGGCAGCACGGCGCCGTTCGCGTGAACCACCAACTCGTCGCCGGCCCTGGCCGTCGTGCGGACCCAGCCGCCGGCAAAGCGGACGGACACCTCGTATTCCCCCGGCCACGGGGCCGCCACGAGGAGGTCGTAGCCGTTCTGCGCCATGTAGGCCGACCCGGATTCCACGACCCGTGTCATCGTCCGCTGCGGTCCGTTCAAGGGACGCACCCGGACAATGCGGCCCTGCTGGTTGCGCTGGCCATCGTCCCCCACGATCCGGAGGCGGATGGCGGGGTTGGCCCCCCCGCGAGTGAGGTAGGTGCGATACCGGACGAGCCGCGGTGACGGCTCGTCGAGGACTTCGTCAGGTGCCGCTGTCCAGCGCCCCATCACGTCCGGCAGGCCGGACCCGTCGAGATCCGCACAGGCCAGCAGGTCGTTCTGCACCGCCGTGGGTGCCGGCCCCGCGTCAGACCGCAGCAGGGTGCCTCCGGCATTGAGCAGGAGCCGCGGCTGTCCCGTCGCCGACGCGGCGCCGTTGTTCGCGACGATCACGTCCTCGAAACCGTCACCGTTGATGTCGCAGATGTTCAGGCCGTAGCCGAACGTCGTCCCCGCCGGCATCCCGTCGATGTCCCGGCCGGCGTCGAACCGCCCCTGATCGTTCGTGAACAGCCGCGTGACGGATGAGTCGTGGTGCACCAGGTCGAAGTCGCCGTCGAGGTCCACGTCGAACAGCCGCATCCCTTCATCGAACAGGACGGGCAGGTTCCACTCAGCGCCCCGATCGGTGAACGTCAGGTCGCCGTTGTTGATGAAGAGGTGCGAGGCCACGTGGATGTCCACCCAGCCGTCCGCGTTGACGTCGATCGCCTGCGCGCCTTCGGGCGGGAAGTGCAGGTTCGCCGCCACGCCCGCCGCCTCGGCGCGATCGGTGAAGTTCCCCGCGCCGTCGTTGATCAACAGCCAGTTCCGTCCCCCGTCGCCGACGTGCGTGTAGTGCGGGATGAAAATGTCCACGTCGCCGTCGTTGTCGAAGTCGGCCACGAGGACGGTTTCGCCGAACCCGCGGATCTGCAGCGACGCGATGCCCGGATCCTCCGTGAATCCCCCGAGTCCGTCGCCGACGTGCAGGATGGCCGCGTGCTCGGGCGGGCCATCCGCGCGCGAGTAGACGTTCGTGAAGATGTCCGCCACACCGTCACCGGTGAAGTCGGCGAAGCGCGAGTCGCGGTTCATCCGGCCGTCGGCGGCCAGGCCCCCGAGCCCGGCCGATGCCAGCGGATAGAGCTGGAACGTGCCGTCGCACCGGCCCCAGGCGCCCACCATGTCCAGGCATCCGTCGCCGTTCACGTCCCACAAGGCCGGCGTCAACCGGCCTGGCCAGTCCGGGTACTCGACGACGTCGAAGGCGAGCGCCATGGCGATGGGCCCTCCGCTCCCCGCCACCGGCCCGTGCAGGGGGTACACCCGGTAGTACGCCGGAGCGCCGGGATTGCTCACCGGTCTCGCCCATGGCGAGCCGGGCACCTCGATGAAAGGCACGGACGGCCCCGGATTCCGAAGCTCGTCGCGAGACGCCGCCCAGTACACGCGGTAGCCTCGTGCCCCCGCGGCGGACGTCCAGTGAACCCCGTGACTGTTCCCCTGGGGCACCACGGTAGTCGCATCGGGCGCGCCAGGAGCCGCGGGCCCTTCCCCGCACGCGTTCCTGGCGGTGACGCTGACCGCGTACCCGCCCGTGCCGACGGTGCCGGAGAAGCCGAGCGCTGTCGTCTCGAAGGTCCCGCTGTAGGCGCCGCTCACGCGGACGACATAGCTCGAGGCGCCCGGGCCATCCGCCGGTGGCCGCCACGACAGGCTGACCGTGGAGCCAACTCTCGTGGCCAGGAACGCTGCCGGCGCGCCTGGCGTTCCGCTGCACTGGCCGGGAACCGTGAGCGTGACGGCATTCGACGGAGCACTGATCCCGCTGGCGTTCTCGGCGACGACCGTCACCGTGTAGACTCCCGTCGGCACGCTGGCGACGGTGAACCGATCGCCCATGGGTAGCGGCAGCCTCGTGGTGGTTGCACCGGTCACGTCCAGCCACAAGCTGGTGGGCGCACCTCCCTGGAACGTGTTGGTCCACGACAGCGCCACGTTCGAGCCGTCCACCAGGCCTGCAAGGCCAATCGGCGGCGAAGGAGGCACGGGGACATCGACGAACACCTGAACCTCGTTCGACGCGGGCCCGCGTGCGTTTTCCGCGAGTGCGTGGACGCGAACGAAGAAGACTCCCGGCGGCGCAACGACCGTCATGGCTGGTGTGTCTGATGGCGTCGCGAGGCTCACCAGCGTCTCGCCCGGCCTCGTCCCGGCCTCGATGACATAGCCAACCGGCGGTGTGCCGTCGAGAGGAGGCGTCCACGCGAGTGTCACGGTCCGGCCGTACTGCGCGATCACCGTCAGCTCGCCCGGAGTGCCCGGGGCGTCCTGTGCGGCGCCGCTTGTGACGAGAGCGGCAACCGCGAGCAAAGGCAGGAGAAGCAGCGACAACAGGGACCTACCACTCATCCGCAATCCGCAGGGCGCTGCACGACTTTGCGCACGGCCGGCACCCGCCGCCCCATGATACCGGTCCTCGACGGCTGCATTCGCCTGTAGTATCTGATGCGCGTGCGCGTGGGCAGCAAACTGGTCCCCGTCTGGCTCGTCCTCGGCCTCGCATCCAGCACCGTCGCGGGGCAGGAGCCACCCGCTCCCCCGCGGGATCTCTCCGTCGTCCGCGTGGAAGGCCAGGCGGTCACGCTGTCCTGGACCCATGCCAGCCCCGGGGATTCACCGGACAGCTACGTGGTCGAAGGCGGGTTCGCGCCCGGTGAGACCTGGGCGAGCGCGGCCCTGCCGGGCGCAGCGATCTCCGCCACGTTCATGCTCGCGGACAACGTGTACTTCGCGCGCGTGCACGCCGTGCACGGCGGCCTGCGGACACCGGCGTCGAACGAGGTGCGGATCGTCGTGGGGCCCGTGCGGGCGCCGTCACCGCCTGCGGCACCGGCCGCGCTCGCCATCGGGACTGACGTCACGCTGGCGTGGGAGCACACCTACGAGGGGGGCTCGGCGTCGGAGGTCCTGCTCGACGTGAGCGGGCCGATCGAGACGACGTTCGTGCTGCCCGCGACCGGGCCGGTGGCGTTTTCCGCGGTGCCACACGGCACGTATTCGGTCCGGCTTCGCGCGCGCAACGCCGCCGGGGTGAGCGAGCCGTCGTCGCCGGTCACGATGTCCGTGCCCGGGGCGAGGCTGAGCCTCGTCGAGGGTCCGCCGCACGATGCGGATGCGCCGCGCCTGCCGGTCAGGTACGAAACCTTCACGACGCCACGCCTCGCCGAGTTCGCGGCGCGGGAACGGCTCGACGCGGTGCTGGCCGGGGTGTCATCCGAGTTCGAAGGCATTCTCCGCCTGAAGGACTGGGTGGCGGCACAGTGGCCGGTCGGCCTGCCCAACCCGTATCCCCCCTGGGATGCCATGATCATCCTCGACATGATCCGGGCCGGCGAGACCGGCGGCTTCTGCGGGCAGTACTCGCAGGTCTACCTCCAGGCGCTGGCGGCCTACGGCATTCCGGCCCGCTACGTGGAGATGGGCACCGCCGAGAACCCGATTGCGCACTTCTCCACCGAGGTCTGGTCGAACGACTTCAACAAGTGGGTGCTGATGGACGCGCACTTCAACCTGCACTTCGAGCGGGATGGGGTGCCGCAAAGCGCGCTGCAGGTGCACGAGGCGTTCGTCCTCGGCGAGGACGGCGACCTGGCCATCGTCCCCGGCACGGTTCGGGAGGGCCATCCTGATCCGCGGGACCCGCTGGAGCATCCCAACCGGACGGCGGAGCTCTACTACTATCTCCGCTACCATCTGAAGGCCAACCACATTGCGGTGCCCGACGAGGCCTCCGGGAACCGCTACGACGACGCGATCGAGTGGATCGATGAGCACATCGTGCCGTGGGAGCTCAGCACCGTGCCGTCCGAGCTGCCGCACGTCAGGCCGACGCGCGTGGTCACTGGTGATCGCGCGCTCCTGGAGTGGCGACCGAACCAGGTCTGGATTACCCCGCGCCGCACGGGGCCGATGCAGTACACGCTCGACCTCCAGCACACCGTCCTGCAGCTCGGCCGCTTCGAATACCGCGTCATTGACGATGCGGATGTGCCGGGACCGTGGCAATCGCAGGCGTCGCCGCAGGTCGTGTGGACGATCGGCCCGCGGGATCGGCGCCTCGAAGTCCGCGGCGTGAACGTGCGCGGCATCGCGGGGCCGGCGTCGGCAGTGGCCATCGTCCCCTGACACGCGAGACGCGACGGGCCTCACGGCGCGCAGCGCCAGGGCCGGGCCCGCCGAGGCTTCAGCCTCGGCGCATCCGACGCGCCGCGACCTCACTTGACCCTGACGTCTGCCCGCTTCTCCCAGTCCTGCAGGAAGATCTGCTCGAAGTACCGCGCGATGCCGGCGTGCCGGATGATGACGCCCGCGTCCCGGTTGCGCAGCGTGCCGTCCGCGGACCAGTTCTGGCTGCTCACGAGCACGGTGCCCGAGTCGACGACGATGCCCTTGTTGTGGACGCGCTCCTGGATGCGGAGCACGCCCGACAGCCCCAGCTTGTGAAGCTGCTCGACGTACTGCGGCGTGTTCTCGTACTGCGACGTGATGAGCCGCACGTCCACGCCGCGCTTCACCGCCTCGGCGAGCGCGTCCACGAGCCGCATGAAGTTCCGGTCGCCCGGCTGGTCGCTGGGATGGACGTACTGCGTCTGCATGTAGAGCCGGCGGCGCGCCGAGGTGATGAGCGCCAGCACGTTATCCACGTACATCGACGTCAAACGTCCCTGGTCGGGCGTCAGCAGCGGCTGGACGGTCACCTGGGCGTTGGTGAAGGTCTGTGGCCTGCCGAGCGTGAACGGGACCCTGGGGCCCGACGACGTCGCGCGCGGCTGCGCCTTCTGCTCGCGCTGATGCGCGGCCGTGGCGGCCTTGATGGCGGCGTGCAGGGCGCGGCTGCCCCTGGTCTGCGCCCCGCCGGCCGCTTCGACGATGCGATTCAGTCGTTCCGCACCGCCGTGGACCTGTCGAGTGCCCGCGTCGGGCTGGGCTACCTCGGCCAGGCCTTCGGCGTGGCCGGCCGGCACGAAGAGGCGCGCGAGGTGCTCGCGCAGCTCGACGCCGACGCGCGCTCCCGCTACACGTCGCCGCTCGACTTCGCGCTGGTGCATGCAGGCCTTGGAGAACAGGACCAGGCCTTTGCCGCGCTGAACCGTGCGTTCGACGAACGGGTCAGCGACCTCTCGCGGCTGAAGCTCCTGCCATGGCCCGATGGCATTCGCCACGACCCGCGTTTCGCCGATCTGCTGCAGCGGCTCAACCTGGCCGCATCCCCGACACCCGGATGATCCAGCACGGCGGCTGCCCAATCCACTACACCGTGCAAGGCCACGGCCCTGCCGTGCTGCTCATCCAGGGCGTGGGCGTCCACGGCAACGGCTGGAGACCGCAGGTGGACGGGCTGGCCGCCGAATTCACCTGCATCACCTTCGACAATCGCGGCGTCGGGCAGAGCACGCCCGCCGGTGCGCCGATCACCGTGGCGCAGATGGCCGACGACGCCCGCGCGGTGCTCGACGCGGCGCGGATGGAGTCGGCGCACGTGGTGGGCCACTCCCTCGGCGGGCTGGTGGCGCTCCAGCTCGCGCTGCTGGATCGGGCCCGCGTCCGCAGCCTGACGCTGATGTGCACGTTCGCCAGCGGCCGGGCGGCCGCACCACTGACCCCGCGGATGATGTGGGCGGGCCTGCGGTCGCGCGTGGGCACGCGGCGGATGCGGCGGCGTGGCTTCCTGTCGATCATCCTGTCGCCGGGGCCCGCGGCAGATCCCGATGCGGTGGCGGCCGACCTCGCCCCGCTGTTCGGCCACGACCTCGCGGACCAGGAGCCAATCACCAGCGTGCAGCTGCAGGCCATGCGCCGCACCGACCTGACGGCGCGCCTTCCCGAGTTGGCAGGCGTGCCGACGCTGGTGATGAGCGCGGCGCACGACCCGATTGCCCCGCCGCGCTTGGGCCGCGCGTTGGCCGAAGGTATCCCCGGCGCCCGGTATGTGGAAGCACCCGACGCCTCACACGGGCTCCCCATCACGCACGCCGCGTGGGTGAACGCGCAGCTCGGCGATCACCTTGCCGCGCACGGGGCCTGGCGGAGCGTATAGCGATTTCTGGCCCCTTCACGAATCGGGCATAGATCCCATTAGTTCGTCGCTGAAGCCGCCTTGAACCCGCGGCCGCGCAGCGGTTTCCCCGGCCGCGCGCCGGTGTGCTCGGCGTTGTCGATGACCACCACGCCGTTGACGAGCACGTAGGGCACGCCGACCGCGTACGATTTCGGCTTCTCGAACGAGTTGGTCTCGCCGACCGTCGCCGGATCGAAGACGGCGACATCAGCGGCAAACCCCGGCTTCAATTGCCCGCGATCCGTGAGGCCGAGGATGCTGGCGGGCAGCGCCGTCATCTTGCGCACGGCCTCGGGCAGCGTCAGCACCTGCTCGTCGCGCACGTAGTGCCCGAGGACGCGCACGTTGGTCGAGTAGTTGCGCGGGTGGGGCACGCCCCGTGCCTCGAGGTTGATCGCCGAGCCGTCGCTCGCCACCGCCACCCACGGCAGACGCATCACCGTCCGCACATCGTCCTCGGACATCGTGTGGAAGATGCCGCTGACGTTGCCGCCCTCCTCGGCCATGATGTCGATGCAGGTGTCCATCGGATCCCGGTCGCCGCGCAGCTTCGCGATGTCCGCGATGCGCTTGCCCTCGTACTGGCGGTTCTTCTCCGTTCGCGCGCGGGCCAGGGCAATGCCGTTCCAGCCGCCATGCTCCTCGGCCCACGTGGCGAAGTCCTTGTCCTTCTTCAAACGCGCGCGGCTGGCGGGGTCCTTCAGCCGCTCGGCGAACTTCGCGGGCCCGCCCTCGCGAATCCACAGCGGGAAGAACGCGCTCCAGCCGTGGAACATCGCGGTGTACGGGTACTGGTTGGCCGTGATGTCGAGACCGCGGGCGCGCGCGTCCTCGATCTGCTTGATGTAGGTATCGATGGTGCCCCAGAGCGGCAGCCCGCGGATCTTGAAGTGGAAGAAATGAACGGGGATCTTCGCTTCGGCCGCCACGCGAATCGCGAAGTCGAGCTCGCGTCCCTGTTCGTAGCCTTCGCTGCCCGTGTGTGAGGTGTAGTTGCCGCCGTAGCGCGCAACCGTGCGCGCCATGTCCAACACCTCCTCCGGGTGCTCGGGGCCGCCGCTCTCGAAGCGGGTCACGAGGCCCCATGCCCCCTCCTCCATCGACCGCGCCACGAGATCCATCATCCGCTGGCGCTCCTCGGGCGTGGCGGGCGTCGAATCGAATCCCTTCACCACGCGACGCACCTGCCCCGAGGCGACGTGGGTGATGGTGTTGATCGAGATGCCCTGCTTCTCCAGTCGCGCGAAGTACTCCGTGAACGTCGTCCAGTCGGGCGTGAGCCCGTCCGACTCCTGAGCGGCGAGGCCATCGCGCGGGGCGGGCGAGGTGCTCTCGCCAGTGACGTCGAGCGTCACGCCCTGGCGCACCTTGCTCTGCGCGGTGCCATCGGCCACCAGTGGCATCTCGGAGTGCGTATGGAGGTCGATGAAGCCCGGCGACACGACCAGGCCCGTCGCATCGATGATCCGGAGGGCGGGCTGCCCCGTGAGGGCCCCAATCGCCGCGATCCGGTCGCCGCGAATGGCCACATCCGCACGCGCGGCCGGCGCGCCGGTCCCGTCGAGAACCTGGCCGCCGGTAATCAGGACATCGAAGGGCGGCTCCTGCGCAGCCGAGCACGCCACGAGTCCGAGGGCCGCTACCGCCAGCGCAATTCCCCGCAAACCGACGCCAATCATCACGCGCATCTGTGTCCTCCCTCTCTCCCCGCTAACCGGGCGCCAGGTGCCGGTCGAAGTACTGGACCAGCTTACGGTAGAAGTAGGTTGCGTAGTGCTCGCGCGCCGTCCACGCGTGGGTCGCCGCGGGCGCGGTGGCCAGATCGAAGTCCTTGCCAAGCAGCATCAGCCGCTCGGCCAGCGCCATCGTGGTGCGGAACGGCACGACATCGTCCATCAGGCCGTGGATGATGAGCAGGTGGTCACGCAGGTCCTGCCCCAGGTTCAGGGCCGACCCGCGCACGAACGCTTCGGGATGCGTCGCTGGTGACCGGGTGATGGCCACATCGTCCGGCCCGAACGCGTGCGGATCCACGGCCGGCGCGCCGGCCACACCAGCAGCGAACATCCCCGGCCGCTTGAGCAGCGCATATACCGTCAGCAGCCCGCCGTAGCTGCTGCCCCAGATGCCCATGCGCCGACCATCCACATACGGCAGGGCGCGCAGACCGTCGGTCACGGCCTGGAGATCGTCGAGGTCCCTGCCGCCGTAGTCCATCAGGAACGCTTCGCGAAACCGGCGTCCGTAGCCCACGCTGCCCCGCACGTCGACGAGCACGACAATGTAGCCCTGCTGGACGAGGAACTGCTGGAGCGTCCCGGAGAGGCCGGCCCAGCGATTGCGGACCGTGTTCGAGTAGACGGGCCCGAAGATCACCGGATGCCGGCGCCCCTGGTCGAGCCCCTGCGGCTCGAGGATGCGCGCGTGCACCGGGAAGCCATCCACCTTGTTGGTGAAGATCTCGTAGCGCGGCCGCACCCACGCGTGACGCGAGAACTCGGGCAACGGAGAGGATGTCACTCGGCGCTCCGGCGCGCCCGCGCGGAGGCCGCGCAGGAGCAGCTCGGTCGGCGTCACGTCGTCGGACCAGAGGGATGCCAGGCGCTGCCCGTCGGGCGACACCACCGGAAGGTGCACGCCCGGCCGAGTGGTGAGCACCTCGAGCTCCGCCGCGCCGGGAGGCAGGCGGTACACATGGCGCTCGTACGGGCTCTTCACCGTGCCGGTGAATATCACGCTCCCGTCGCCAAGCACCTGCAGGCTCGCCGCGCCGCGCTCCCCCGCCACATCCCACTCACCGGTTGTGAGCGGCACCGGCGCTGCTCCCGGGCGGTCGGCATCGAGGCTGTAGAGATGATCCCGCTCCCCGATGTCGGCCACCAGCACGATGTGTCGGCCATCGGGGTGCCAGCGCGCGGCGTAGGCGGGGTAGATGCGGCTGTCGCGGTGGTCGTGCCACACGAGGCGTGGAATGGCCGTCGCAGCATCGACCACCCAGACCCACCGATCGGTGCCGGTATCGGACACCTGGTCCACCATCAACCGGCCGTCGCGTGACCACTGGTAATCGCTGATCCCGCGAAAGCCCGGCGCGTCGAGCGGGATGGCCCGCACGGCCTTGCTGGCCACGTCCAGCAGGCTCAGCGATCGCCGCTCGTTCTCGTCGCCCGGGTAGCCTCGGCGCAGTTCGCTGACAACGGTTTCGCTGCCGAGGTGCGAGGGGAACGGCACGCGGCGGATGTGCCGGCGATCGACGTGATGGAAGGCAATGGTGCGGCCATCGGGCGCCCATGCGTAGGGCATCCAGTCGGCGCCCCACACGCCGGTACCGACCTCTACGTCCGCGCGGTTGTAGGTTCCCAATGGAACGCGGCCGATCCCGGCGACACCGATGGAGGTGAGCCGCGAAGGCGGCGCGCGGGCATCGAGCGGCCAGAGCCAGAGATCGCCGTCGCGGAGGAACGCGAGGCGCGTGCCGTCGGGAGACACCGAGAGGTCCGACACACCGTCGCCAGGTGGCAGCGCCACTGGTGGACCGCTCTCCAGGGCGACGCGGTAGAGCTGTCCGCGCGAGGTGAAGAGCAGGCCCCGGCCGTCGGGCAGCCACACCATCTCGCTCACGCCGCCGCGCGCACGCGCGGCCGCCTGCGCGGCCAGCGCGTCGGTGGTGGTCCCCGCCGGCGGCTCGGGCGCCGGGTGCGTGCGCTGCACGTCGGTCAGCCG
>Ga0209706_10002223_pt1 | contig 10840 bp, 6 predicted proteins | sample PPLLaktember2015_6_FD_187263 | JGI IMG/M metagenome (GOLD analysis project Ga0209706, IMG submission 187263) | Freshwater sediment microbial communities from Prairie Pothole Lake near Jamestown, North Dakota, USA - PPLs Lake P8 Core (1) Depth... | ecosystem: Environmental > Aquatic > Freshwater...
AAATTTCGTTCCGGCGATGAGGGAGCCCATGTCGAGGGCGAGGAGGCGCTTGTTCTTGAGCGATTGCGGCACGTCGCCGTTGGCGATGCGCTGGGCCAGACCTTCGACGACGGCCGTCTTGCCGACGCCGGCCTCGCCGATGAGGACGGGGTTGTTCTTGGTCCGCCGCGACAGGACCTGGATGACCCGCCGGATCTCGTCCTCGCGGCCGATGACCGGGTCGAGCTTGCCCTGGCGGGCCAGGGCCGTCAGGTCACGGGTATATTTCTCGAGGACCTGGTACTTGCCCTCCGGCTCGGGATCGGTCACGCGCTGTGAGCCCCGGACCGCGGCCAGGGCCTTGAGGACCGCGTCCTCGTCGACCCCGTTGGCCCGCAGGATCCGGGAGGCCTCGTTCTTGCCGTCCTTGAGCATGGCCAGGAAGAGGTGCTCGGTCGAAACGTAATCGTCCTTGAGCCCGTCGGCTTCTTTGCGGGCGGCGTCGAGGATCTGGCGCACGGCCGGAGAGAGCGTCGACTCCCCTCCCCCGCTGACCTTGGGCAGGCGCCCGAGAGCCGCGTCCACGTCGGCGCGGATCTTGGCCGCGGGCGCGCCGATCTTGGCCAGGATGGCGTTGACGATGTTCTCGTCCTGGGCGAGAAAGCTCGCCAGCAAATGTTCGGGCCGGATCTCCTGGTGGCCCTTCTCCTCGGCCAGGCCCTGGGCCTTTTGGATGGCCTCCTGGGACATGACGGTGAACTGATCCCAACGCATCGGACGCGCCTCCCTTGGTGACGATCCTCTCTATTAAAGTCTCCCGTTTGGCGGCTGTCAAGGCGCCGCGACGGCGCGCGCTAAGGCCTCGCCGCCGCCTCTTGACAAGCGGATAAAAATGCTTATTTATTGTCAGTAGAGGCGCGTCATGGAAGAGATGGAAATCACCAGCTGGATCACGCTCGACGCGATCAAGAAGTCGAAGAGCGCGGACATCGTCGAGACCGTGGGGAATCTGCAGACGGGACACTCCAAATCCGTGTTCCTCATCATCGAGGACGACTGCCTCGAGCTGTGCTACAGCGATTCGTCCTCCAACTTCATCCGCCGCTTCGAGGACCGCGACGAGTTCGACGAGGCCCTCGAAGAGCGCAAGGCGGACGACGGCGAGGCCCACTTCTCGGGCAACGGCGACAAGGACTTCGACGAGGACGAGGACGAAGGAAAGGACGAGGACATCGAGGACGGGTTTTCCGTCGAGGATGAGTCCGAAACGTTCTAGTCGTACGGGCCCGGGCCGATCCGGCCCTTGAGCCCGGCCAGGATATTCAGCGCTTCGAGGGGGGTCAGCGAGGCCAGGTCGAGGCCCTCGATCTCCTCCCTGAGCTCGCGCAGCAGGGCGAATTCCCGGTCCTCGGCGAAGAGCATCAGCTGGCTGCGATCGCCCGACGGCCGGCCGCGGCTGGCCAGGCGAGGCTGTCCGGCCTCGTCGAGCTCCTGCTTCTCCAGGTTGAAGAGGATCTCGCGGGCCCGGTCGATGACGTCCCGGGGAATGCCGGCCAGCTTGGCCACGTGGATGCCGTAGCTCCGGTCGGACGGGCCGGGGATGATCTTGCGCAGGAAGACGACCTCGTCCTTCCACTCCCTGACGGAGACGTGGTAGTTCTTGATCCGCGGCAGGGTCAGGGCGAGCTCGGTCAGCTCGTGGTAGTGCGTGGCGAAGAGGGTCTTCGGCCGGACGTCCTCGCGCTCATGGAGCCGCTCGGCGACGGCCCAGGCGATGCTCAGGCCGTCGAAGGTGCTCGTGCCGCGGCCGACCTCGTCGAGGAGGATGAGGCTGCGGGCGGTGGCGTTGTGGAGGATCGAGGCCGTCTCCAGCATCTCGACCATGAACGTCGACTGCCCGACGCTGAGGAAGTCCATGGCCCCGATGCGGGTGAAGATGCGGTCGACGAGGCCGATCGCGGCCGACTTGGCCGGGACGAAGGCGCCCATCTGGCCGAGGAGGACGATGAGCGCGGCCTGACGCAGGTAGGTCGACTTGCCGCCCATGTTCGGGCCGGTGATGATGAGGATCTGGTTCGCGGCGGCGTCGAGCTCGAGGTCGTTGGGGATGAAGGGCTCGGCCTGGCTCGTCTCGATGACGGGGTGGCGGCCGGCCTCGATGCGGATCGCGTCCCCCTCGTCGACGACCGGGCGGACGTAGCCGCGCCGGGCGGCGCATTCGGCCAGGGCCAGGAGGACGTCGAGCGCGGCGATGTCCGCGGCGATCCGCTGCAGGCGCGGGGTCTCCCGGGCCACGGCCTCGCGGACATCGAAGAAGAGGCGGCTCTCGAGGACGCCGATCCGCTCCTCGGCGTGGAGGACCTTCTCCTCGTACTCCTTGAGCTCCGGCGTGAGGAAGCGCTCGGAGTTGACCAGCGTCTGCTTGCGCATGTAGTCGGCCGGGACCCGGTCCAGGTGGGGCTTGGTCACTTCGATGTAATAGCCGAAGACCTTGTTGTAGCGGACCTTGAGCGAGCCGATGCCGGTCCGTTCCCGCTCGCGGCTCTCGAGCTGGGCGATGAAGCCCTTGCCGGAGCGGCTGACCGCGCGCAGGTCGTCGAGCTCGGCGTTCCAGCCGTCCTTGATGATGCCGCCCTCCGAAAGCAGAAAAGCGGGCTCGTCGAGGATGGCCTTTTCGATGAGAGCGGCGACGTCGGCGGCGTTGTCCCAGCGCCCGACCATGTCCTTGAAGAGGGCGGAGGAGAAAGCGCAGAGCTCGCGCTCGATCGCCGGGAGCGGAGCGAGGGACGTCTTCAGGGCGACGAGGTCGCGCGCATGGGCCGCGGCCAGGGCGATCTTCCCGACGAGACGCTCCAGGTCATGGACGCCTTTGAGAATCTCCCGGATCTCGCGGCGGGCGATCGTCGCGCCGAGGCCCTCGGCCACGGCGTCCTGACGGGCGGTGATCTCCGCCACGTCGCGGAGGGGACGGAGGAGCCAGGAGCGGAGCAACCGCCCGCCCGGGGCCGTCGTCGTGAAATCGATGACGTCGAGAAGGGTCCCCTTCGTCTTCCCGTCGCGGAGGTTGCGGACGAGCTCGAGGTTGCGGACGGTCGTCGCGTCGAGGACGAGGTGGCCCGCCGCGTTGAGATAGGAGATGCGGTGGACGAGGGCCAGGGAGTCCTGCCGGACCTTCTTGATGTAGGCGATGAGGGCCCCGGCGGCGGCCACGGCCCGCGGCTTGTCCTCGAGGCCGAACCCGGCCAGGGACTTGGCCCCGAAGTGGCCCAGGACGACCTGGGACGCCTGGGGCGGATCGAAGAGCCAGCCTTCGGCGGGGCTCAGGGCGGCGCCGTTCGATCCGTCGGGCGGGAGGACACGGCGCAGGGTGTCCTCGGCCCCTTGGGGATAAAGGATCTCCTTGGGCGCGGCTTTGAAGATCTCGTCGGCCAGAAGCTTGGCCTCGTTCCAGCCGCCCTCGAGGGTCCGGACCTCGCCGGCGGAGAGGTCGACGAGGGCCATCCCCCAGCCGTCGTCCCCGAGAGCGAGAGAGACGATGAACGTCGATTCTTTGGCCTCTTCGAGCTCGATCTCGACGGCCGTACCGGGCGTCAGGACCTTGATGACCTCGCGCCTGACGACCCCCTTGGCCGCTTTGGGGTCCTCGACCTGCTCGCAGATGGCGACCTTGAAGCCTGCCCTGAGGAGCTTCGGCAGGTAGGAATTGACGGCATGGTAGGGAACGCCGCACATCGGCACTTTCTGCCGCGAGGTCAGGGCGATGTCGAGGACGGGCGCCGCGATCTTGGCGTCCTCATAGAACATCTCATAGAAGTCGCCCAGCCGGAAGAACAAAAGGGCGTCGGGATGGAGCTCCTTGATGCGGAAATACTGCTCCATCATCGGGGTCAGGGCGGTATCGTTGGCCATCGGCGAATGCTCACTATACCGAGGCCCCCTGTATTTTGCAAACTGAACGGTCGCGGTCGCAGAGCCTGGACATGTACCGTCCTCAGAAAATGGGGACGCTTCTATTTTTCGCGACGAAAAATAGAAGCGTCCCCATTTTCTCCCCCGTTCCGGCCCCCCCCCGGCGCCGGTCCCCAACCGGTTGACACTTGCAGGGAGGGTGTTGTAATCTCGGGGGCGTGAACATCCCCAATTACATCAGCCTGGCGAGGATTCTGGCTATTCCTGCCGTTGTCGCCGTCATGCTGACGGACTTCCGGGGCCACGACCTCATCGCCTGCATCATCTTCGCCTTCGCTTCGCTCACCGACTGGCTCGACGGCTGGCTGGCTCGCAAGAAGGGGATGGTCACGGTGCTCGGCCAGCTCCTCGACCCGACGGCCGACAAGCTCCTCATCGCCTCGGCACTCATCTGCCTCGTCGCTCTCGGCCGGGTGCCCGCCTGGGCGGCCATCGTCATTATCGGCCGGGAGATCGCCGTGACCGGGTTCCGGGCCATGGCCTCATCCAAGGGGATCAACATTCCCGCGTCGGCGTTCGGCAAGGCCAAGATGGGCAGCGAATCCTGGATCATCGGGGCCCTTATCCTGGGCCCGGGTTATCTGGGGAAGTTCTACGTCGTGGCCAAGATCGGGCTATGGCTCGTCGTGGCCCTGGCCATCATCTCCGCCGTCGAATACTTTATCCGCTTCGGCCCGCGGATCATCTCACAGCAGGCCGAATAGGGCCGCCCGCGCCTTCTCCGCCCCTTCAAAGCTCTCGACGTTGTGGATCGCCGGCGGCTTGGGCCAACCCCGGGAAATGCGTTTGATCAAGCTGGCCAGGACCTTGCCCGGCCCGCACTCGACGCAGGCGTCGACGCTGAGGTCCTTCATCACGGCCATGGACTTTGTCCAGAGAACGGACCGGCTGACCTGCCGCTTGAGCGCGTCCCGGGCCTCCTCCCCCGTCCGGATGAGCCGGGCGTCGACGTTGGTGACGATCGGGAAGCGGGGTTCGGCGAACGTGACGGCGTCGAGGTCGGCGGCCAGCCTCTCCTCGGCCGGCTTCATCAGCCGCGAATGGAAGGGCGCGCTGACCGGAAGCATGACCGACCGCGGCGCCTTGATGGCGGCCAGGGCCTCTTCGACCGCCGCCTTTTCCCCGGAAATGACGATCTGGTCGTCGCTGTTCCAGTTGGCGACCTCGACGGCGCCCGAGCGCACGCCGGCGATCCGCCGCTCGACCTCGTCCCCCGGAACGCCGAGGACCGCCGCCATGCCGCCGACGCCGACGGGAACCGCCTCCTGCATGTAGCGGCCGCGCTTGTGGACGAGCACGACGGCGTCCTCGAAGCGCAGGCAGCCCGCGGCGACGAGGGCCGAATACTCGCCCAGGCTGTGGCCCGCGGCCACGGCGGGGTCGCGGCCGAGGAGCAGGCAGGCGGCCGTGCTGACGACGAGGAGCGCGGGTTGGGTGTTCGGGGTCAGGCGCAGCTCCTCCTCGGGGCCTTCGAAGCAGATCTTGGAGATGGAGAAACCCAGGGCCTCGTCGGCCTTTTCAAAGAGGGCCCGGGCCTCCGGCGACCGGTCATAGAGGTCTTTGCCCATGCCCACGGCCTGGGACCCCTGTCCCGGGAAAAGATAAGCGATCGTCATTTCAGGCAGTCCTTTTTGATCTGGATGTCAACCCGCTTCCTCATGTCCCGGACCCAGTCGGCCGTCTGCTGGGCCCGCCGCCCGTCGCGGATCCTCGCCTCGATCCTCTCGGCGACCCTTTCGAGCGGCTCGACGGCGAGGCCGAGCCGGGTCTGCTCGGGGACATAGATGTCCCTGTAGTTCCGCTCGACCTCCGTCACCGAGACGGGGATCGATTGGCTGAACCGCAAGGCCAGGGCCCGGTCGAAGAGGATGCGCTCCTCGACGTAAGCGGCGAGGTCCCCGGCCGTGAGCCCGAATCGGCCCAGCCTGGCGGCGAAAGCGTCCTCGCCGACGGACCGCCGCACTTCGGCGACGGCGGCGTCGAGCTCTTCCCCGCTCACCCCCCGCACGTCGCTGGCCAGGTCCAGAACGACCTTGCGGTCGATGAGCGCGTCGAGCGCGGCGAACCTCGGGTCCGTCGCCGGCTCGACCTCCGGGCCGCGCCCCAGGCCGAAGGCGGCCGCGACCTCGACGTCGAGGAGGGTGATGATCTCGCCGTTGACGACCGCGACAACACAATTGACCGTTTGGGCCAGCCCGGCGGCCGCCGCCAGCAGCGTCAGGATCAGGATCTTTTTGAGCATATTGGTTTCCGTCCCGTTAGCCTGGATTATTCACGGGCCGAGGCGGCTGCAGATGCAAGGCGTCAAAGGGTGAAGTTGCACTCGGAGTACTGCGAACTCTTTGCAACGAAGCAAATGCGGCCGAATCGGCTTGCCCGAAGGGTGAAAACGCCGGTCTTGGTTCTTCTCGTTTGTCGGAGAAATATGGCGTTTTCACGAATAGTCCAGGTTAGAAGATGTTGCCGATGGTCAGGAAGACGAGGGGCTTCCCCTTTTTGTCCTGGACGTCGATCCCCCAGAGCTTCCAGGCGATCTCGACGCGGACCGGCCCGAGGGGCGTCCGATAGCGGATGCCGGCCCCGGCCGCCCCCTGAAGCTCGAACGGCCGGAAATCACCGATGTTCGCGTAGACGTTGCCGAGGTCGAGGAAGGAGGCCAGGCGCAACGCCTTCCATGACGGGAAAATGGGGAAAGTGAGCTCCGTGTTGACGAGAAGGACAGCCGCCCCGCCAAAGGGCTTGAGCGTCGTCGGATCGAAGGGCCCCAGCCGCTCGAACTCCTCTCCCCGGAACGTGTTGCTGCCGCCGGCGAAGAAGAACTCCGGCAGATTGCGCAGCCCGTTGCCGAGCCCGAGCCGCGCCGTCACGCCGAGGTTGAGCCCGGACGTGACCGGCTTGTAGAGCTGGCCCTTGAAGAAGACCTTCTGGTAGTCCGACTGGGGATTCGGATCTTCCTGCCCGGGCTGTGGTGATTGCTTACCGAAGACGGGCAGGCCCACCTCTCCGACGGCGCTGAAGAAGTAACCCCGGGTCGGGTTCAGGGTGTCGTCCCGCCTCTCCCAGCTCATGCTCAACGATACGAGCGCCGCGGAATAGGGAAGGAAGCGGCGGTCGATATTTTCGGGCAGGTTGGTGAGATCGACGTTCTTGAGGGACGTGCGCGTCACGCTCAGCGAGCCGAGAAGGAGGCGCGACCGGCTCAGGGCCTTGACGGCGTTGAGGCTGATGCCGCGGCGGTCGAGAGAGCTCTCGAGATCGGAGTCCTCCGGGCCCCAGTCCCGGGCCTCCCGTTCGGCCCAAACCAGGATGGTCGTCGGTACGGGCAGGCCCAGAAGGTGGGGCTGGCTCCAGGACGCCACCGTCCGCAGCTCCCTGACGCCGTTCGCCCCCAGGGCGATCTGGCCGAGGATGCCCAGCTGGGCGCCCAGGCCGAAGACGTTGTTGCGGATATACTCGGCCGAGCCGCGCGGCAGGGGATTGCCGGGCCAGCTGGCCAATGACGCGGTAATGGGGTCCTCGGATTCGAAACCGAGGCCGAGCCCGACGTAGTGCTTCTCTCCTTCGCGGACGGTCACGACGACGACCTCGTCGCCGGGCCCGGTCTGGATCTCGTCGACGCGGACATCGGAAAAGATGCCCAGGTTCTCAAGCCGCCGCTTGGTATCCTGGACCAGCGAGAAGTCGGCCACGCTGCCGGGCCCGACGAGGATCTCCCGCTGGATGACCCCATTCCGGGTCGCCCGGCTCCCGGTGACGAAGACGTCCCTGATCGTGACCGGGGTCCCTTCCGTGATCTCATAGACGAGGGAGACCCGGCCGTCCGCCGGGCGCTCGACGCGGGCCGCGACCTCGCTGCCGCGGAACCCGCGGTCGAGGTAGATCGCCTCGATCTGGCTGACGTCCCTTTGAACGTTGGGCGCGAAGAAGGGCCCGCCCTCCCGGCTGACGAGGTCGCGGGCGAGCTCTGCGGCGGGGATAAGGGACGCGCCGTCGATCCGGATGGCCTCGACCGTGGTCTTCGGGCCCTCCCGAACGTCGAAAACGGCCTTCACCCCGGCGTTCTCCCTGACCAGCTCGAGACGAACCTGGATGTCCGCGAAGCCGTTCTCCTTGTAGAAGCTCTCGACCTCGCGGGGGATGGTGAACAGCCGGTCGTAGCGGATGAAAGAGAACAGGGGGATGCCCTCTCGCACGGCCAGCCGGTTCTTCAGGTCGAGCGTCGAGTAGGCGGCGTTGCCGCGGAAATCGACCCCCGCGATCTTGTACTTGTCGCCGCGCGTGACGTCGTGGATGATGCGGATCTCGCCCGCTGGCTTCTCGACCCGGCTCTGGACCGTGGCGAACAGGTAGCCCTGACGGCGGAGATAGTTGAGGACCCGGGCCTCGCCTTCGGACAGGCCCCACTGCTCGAAGACGCGCTCCTCCCAGATCGGCTCGAGGATCCGGAGAGGGACCTTGGCCCCGTTGACGACGATGGTGATCTTCTCCTGGGGCAGGATCTCGATGCGAAGATCGACGCGGCGGTTCTCGTCGTCGAAGCTCTCGCCTGCCAGGCGGACCTCCGCCCGCCTGTAGCCGGCCCGGCCCAGGCCCTGCGACAGGGCCTCGAGGTCGGCGGTCAGGCGGTTGGGGACGTAGACGTCCCCCACCTTGCTCTTCATCCTCCTGAGGAGCGAACGCTCGGGGATCTCGGCTTTCCATTCGACCTCGAGCCCGCTGATCCGGAACGTCTTCCAGTCGACGGCCCGAAAGACGAGGTCGGCCGTGGAAGCGCCTTCCTTCCGCTTGATCTCGCTCGTGACGACGGCCTCGAAGAACCCGGCCTGCTTGAGCCCCTCGCGGACTTCCTCGATGGCCGCCGGCAGACGTTCTTCCTGGAGATAGGCCCCGGGCCGCTGGGATGTCAGGCCTTCCCTCAACAGTGTCGCGGAGACCTTGGGTCCCCTGAAGAAAACGTCGTCGATGAACACCTTCCGGACGAGGTCGAAGACGAGGGCGATCCGCCCCTCCCCCTCCCTCGCGACCCGGACGTCGGCGAAGAGCCCGGTGCTGAAGATCTGCTTGACCGCCTGGTCGACGAGCCGCGGCGAGAAAGCGTCGCCCGGCCGGAGAGGGATAAGGTCGAGCAGTCCGGCTTCCCCGGGACGCCCGTCGACCCGAACGACGATGCTGCCGACGATCGTGGGTTCTTGGGCCCCGAGGGCCCGCGCGCCTGACCACGTCAGGACGACGGCGAGGGCGAGGACCGTCCCGATCCGTCCGGCCGGGCGCCGGTGTCTAGAAGCGCTTCCGGAACTTGACATCGATACCAAACTTTCCCCGGTCGTCCCGCCCGCCCACGAGCGAGAATCTCCGGCTGATGTCCCATTCCACGCGGAAGATGGGGACTTCTTCGGTCGCGGCCCTGACGCTCGAATTGGCCAGGATGGTCGAATACAGGACCAGCACGTCCTTGGCCACCTTCTTGCCGACGGTGATCCGGGCGCCGATGCCGCCCGAGGGGCTCTCCGAGATGTAGGGATCGATCCGGAAGCGGTCCAAGGAGAGAAAGCCGCCCGACCGCTTCTTGGCCAGGTCGGCGATCTGGTAGGTCAGAAGGGAGGCCGTATTCAGGGCCGTGCTGCGGTCGCCCGCGTACGAATAATACATGCGTCGGAAGGACTCGCCCAGGGCGAGGAGCGAAAGGATCTCTTCGGGCGGCAGCGGCGGCGAGGAGGTGAACTCCGGCTTGAGGCGGCTGACCGGGCCGTTCATGCTCATCGTGACCCGGAAGTCCTTGACGTAGGTCTCGCCGCGGAAATCGAGGTACGGCTCCGTGTTGACGGGGTCGGTGAAGCTCAGGCGCCCGTGGAGGACGCGGAAGGTCCGGTCCTGGAAATAGAAATCGCCGCTGATGATGTCGATATCGCCGAGGAGCACCGGCTCGGCCAAGGCGCCCGTCGCCGTCAGGTTGAAACGGGCGTCGAACCGGCCCAGGGCATTCTCGATGACCGCGTTATCATCGGCCCGGAGACGGATATTTAGCGTCATGCCGTCGAAGAACGAGGGCCCCGAGGAGGCCGTCGCGGTCTGCGATGAAAAGCCGAAGGCCTCATAGATCTCGCGCCGCCAGGTCAGCTGCTTGAACAGGATCTCCCCTTCTGTCACGAAGCGCGTGGGGTCCTTGAGGAGGCGCAGGGTGGCGTCGGCCTGAGCCCTCATCCGCTCCATGGGCGAGAGGACCATGTCCGTGGCCTCGAGCCGCAGGTCCATCGTGGCGATGCCGCCCTCGCCGATGCCGACCATGCCGGACCCGCTGAGGCCGCCGCCGCCGAGCTTCCCCCCGATGGAGGTGATGGTCAAAGCGCCGTCCGAAAAGATCATGGCCGCCGTGAAATCGGTCACGGCATAAGCGAATCCGGGCAGGGGCATGACCGGGGCCGCCACGTCAAGGGCCACGACCACGCGGGTCTCCTCCCCGGCCGTGGTGATGTTCGCGGTGTAATCGATCCGGCCTTGGGCGCCGTCCCACGGCACGATGAGATCGAGGTCGGTGACGCGCCCTTTGATGACCCCGCTGAACGGCTCTCCGGACAGGGGGAGATCGAAGGTCCCTTCGAAGGGGTTGTCCCCGGGCACGAGGCTGGCCTTCAGACCCAGACTGATCCGGCCTTCGGCGACCCCGACCTGGAGCTCGCCCCGGGCTTCAGTCTTATCGAGCGGCGAGAGCATCAGGTCCTTGATGGTGAAAAGCCCCGGGAGCTTGTCGCGGCCGAAGACCCCCCGGCCGGCCAGCGAGAGGGACACGCGCCCGGACGCAGAGGGGACGATCCGCGCGAAATCGAGCTCTTCGCCGCGGGCGTCGACATCGAAATCGCCGCTGACCGTGCCGACGAGGAGGCGGCCTTCGATG
>Ga0209706_10002224_pt1 | contig 10835 bp, 10 predicted proteins | sample PPLLaktember2015_6_FD_187263 | JGI IMG/M metagenome (GOLD analysis project Ga0209706, IMG submission 187263) | Freshwater sediment microbial communities from Prairie Pothole Lake near Jamestown, North Dakota, USA - PPLs Lake P8 Core (1) Depth... | ecosystem: Environmental > Aquatic > Freshwater...
GTCATCCATGTCAATGGCATGAGCACAGGACGCGTTCGCAAAGGCCGCGTTGACCGCAGGGAACTTCTTCTTGGTTTGAACAATGGTTGCATCCGGCTTTCCCCCAAGATCGGCGAAGTACCCCACCACGATCTTCGGAAACTCCATGGTCGCATAGCCGGCCAGAGAAACGCCCACCAGGTCCAGGATCAGCATCTTCACCTGCTGAAGAACCTCCGCCCCCAGGTCTTCAAACTGAGTGCGGACAATGAAATCAGCATATCTCTCTGAGATGCTTTTCATACGCCTTTTCCGAATTCGAACTCCTCGGATTCGCAGACCACATAAAACTTGAAATCCGTCTTGCCTTCAGGGCTTCTCTCCCTGGACACAGGGTTCTTCTCTCTCCACGCTCTTGCCTGTTCAAAAGCTTCCATGCTCTCGTAGTGGAGTTCTGCAATTCGGTAGAAGGTGGTTTCTCCCCTCACGAGAGCTTTCACGGTATTGAGCACTACTCGCTTCAGACCCGGGATCTTGGACAGATCAGGCAGGTGCACGTCCTTGAGCCACCTATCGTAGTCCTGGACGCTCATCCCCGGCATGATGTCGTAACCCAAGATGGCCTTGACCAATCCCTTGCCCTCCTGCGCTATTACTCTTTAAATTTTGTGCTATTGTTATAATTAGGATACAAATCTCATGTCAAGAATTTTCATGGGTTTTTCGCTTTGCTGGTCCCTGATCTTATAATAATAGTCTAGCGATGACGACCCTCAACCTCGACCATATTGCTATTGTCCTCGTCGAGCCCCAAATCCCCGAGAATATCGGGGCCGTAGCCAGGGCCATGAACAACATGGGAATCCGGCGCCTCATCCTGGTCAACCCCGAACGCTGCGACCTCACCCGTATCCTCAGGATGGCCACAGGGACCTCCATCGATATCGTGGAGGAGATGGAAGTCTTCGAAGACCTGAACGAGGCGCTCGCCTCCTTTCACTACGTGGTCGGCACCACCGCCAGGATCGGTTCGCAGCGCCCATCCCTTACCAATCCCCGGGATCTGGCTCAGGCACTCATTCCCATTTCTCATCACAACCGTGTCGCGATTCTCTTCGGTCCCGAGGATCGTGGCCTCTCCAACGAGCACCTGCGTCCCTGTCACACGATTGCGACCATCCCCACGGCTCAGTTTGCTTCCCTGAATCTCGCCCAGGCCGTGATGATTTTCTGCTACGATCTTTTCCTTGCCAGCCGCCTTCCTTCGGAAGAACCGCTTCCACGCCTTGCGAACAAATTCGAACTCGAGGGGATGTACGAGCACCTCAAATCCGTCCTGACGAGAATCGGCTTCATCGACCCGCAGAATCCCGAACACTGGATGCTCAACGTCCGGCGCTTCCTCTCCAGGATTCCCCTTCGAGCAAGGGACGTTCGCATCATTCGAGGGATATGCCGTCAAATGGATTGGTACGCAGGGCAACTAGAAAAGGCGCGCAAGAAAAGCAAGGGGGATCTTGATTCCCCTCGAGAAGTGTATTAAAAGTAAACTGACGGATAACGAATTTGAGGAGGCCGTTTCATGACTGAAAAGAGCCTACTGGAAGGCAAACGAATTCTTGCCGTAGACGACGAACCCGATATTTTGGAAACCCTCGAAGCCTTGCTCCCCATGTGCGTGGTCGTAAAGGCTTTGTCTGCGGATGAGGCCAAAAAACTGATGGACACTCAGTCGTTTGACCTTGCGATCCTCGACATCATGGGGGTTGACGGATACAAGCTCCTGGAGATTGCAAAGAAGAAAAAAATCATTGCCGTCATGCTGACGGCCCATGCCCTGAGCGTGGAGAGCACCATCAAATCCTTCAAGGGAGGCGCGGCCTTCTATATCCCCAAGGACGAGATGGCCAAAATCGAAACCTTTCTCACGGACATCCTGGAGGCCGAGAGCAAAGGGGAAAGCAGCTGGTGGCGCTGGCTGGATCGTCTTGGGGATTATTATGAGAAAAAATTCGGCAGCGAGTGGCAAAAGGATGATAAAGACTTCTGGCGCAAGTTTCCGTCGTGGTAAAACCTCGATCAGTCAGCTGACGCCGACAGATCGAGTTACAGAGGGGCAGTGTCGCAAAGGCACAAAGCAGAAAAAGCATCATGTTCTCTCCCTTTGTCCCTTTGTGCCTGCATAGTGGTCCGGAAACCAAACTGAACTCTTCGCCTAAGGATGAGGGTCTTTCACCCATCACCCATTCCCCTGCTGCCGATCTACAAACCAGTCAATCAGCTTCCGGGCGATGCTGATTTTATCGGGAATCATGGGGAGATGGTCGGCCCCGAACCATCGAGCATCAACAATCTCTTTTTCATCCATCGTGATCTCGCCTCCGGCATATTCTGCCGTAAAACCGACCATGAGAGAGTTAGGGAAAGGCCAGGGCTGGCTCCCGAAGTAGCATATGTTCTTGAGCTCGACTCCTGCCTCTTCTTTGACCTCCCTCCGCACACAATCCTCCAGGGATTCTCCGGGCTCCACGAACCCTGCAAGAACGCTATACATGGCCCCCGGGAATCTTGCAGCATGGGCCAGGAGAATGGACTTGTCCCGAACCACTGCGACGATGACCGCCGGAGACATTCTTGGGAAACTGACGGTCCCGCAGGCCGGGCAGACTTTGGCCCGTTCGTCGGTCTTGTCTTTCGTGGGAGATCCGCACTTCCCGCAATGCTGATGCGTTCGATCCCAGTCCATGATCTGAAAGGCCCGGCCCGCTACCCAGAACCTTTCTTCATCAAGCGCCCCATAAAGCTTGCGCAGGCCATGGAACTCCATTCGCGCGGGAAGCGGAACATCCGCTTCACACTCTGCGGTGAGGCATGAATGGCCGTTCATGGTCCCGAGATATTGCTTTCGCAACGCTCGGAGGGGGAGTGCCTCCAGGCCATTCAAAAGAGGGAGGTGCACCCCCTCATCCGTCCTCTCAACAAGAAGCTTGTTCCCGGAGAACACAAACCACCACGCAGATTCTCGCTCATCGAAGCTCTGCCGGTAGGAAGATAGGAAGGCCATGGGGAAAGATTCTCCTTTGCTAGGATTGGCCGATCGCTGAAACATCACTGCTAGTGAGATGAATTGAGGACTCTCTGATAGGCGCCACTGAACTCCGTCCACAAAGCCTGTCCGATTCGATTGTGGGTGTCCACGATCTCCTTGAGGACGGCCCCGTCCGTGAGGGGATTGATCAGCACCGCCCTCAGAACCACGATGTTCTGAGGCCGGTAGCGGGTGGATTCCAGCTTGGTCCTGGAAACAAAGGTCGTGTCGTCTCGTCGCAGAGCTTTGTGAAGCTTAATGTTGAGAGCGTTGACCACGTGATTCACTTTTCGGATATTCCTGTCGAGGGTTTTGATTTTTCGCCTGCTCACGGTCTCCCGTCTTTCGATCTGCCACTTGGCCAGCTGTTCCTGCACCTGCCGGGGAATAAAACGGTAGATCAAGATGAAGAGCTCTGGGGTGTTGAGCGTCTCGAAGTTGCCGCATCCGTCAAGAATCTCCTGCAGGGTATCGGCGTTCTCCCTGGCGCTTTTCAGCAGGAGCCGATAGCCGTCCCGACCCATGATCTTCAGGGCCGCCCATGGCTTGAGGCTGTCAAAGGGCCGTGACCCTTCCACAGTGAAACGCCCCATGTCCACGGAATTGCGGCGAATCACATACTGGGAGGCTTGCCTAATTGTGTTCAGGTCTTTCTCATTGCTGAAGAGAACAAGGCCCATGGCCATGGGGCAGTAGAGCAGTTTGTGCGCGTCGATGGAGACGGAGTCCGCTTTTTCGATCCCCTTGAGCAGAGGCCGGAATTCATCCACGAGCAGCGCGGAGCCACCCCAGCAAGCGTCCACGTGAAAATGGGCACATGCTTCTTGCGCCAGATCCGCCATCTCCTCAAGGGGATCAACACTTCCTGTTTCCGTGGTGCCGGCGATCCCCGCAATGGCGACAATTTTGGTCCCCTTTTCTCTCCTGAGCGTTTTGACCTTCTGCGCCAGCCTTCGAACGTCCATCCGGTGATTTCCGTCCACCGGGATCGCCAAGACATTCTCTTCTCCCAAGCCGAGGAGGTTCGCCGCTTTCTGAATGGAGTAGTGCCCACGAGAGGAGACCAGGACGACGCCTTTCGAGTACCCATAATGACGGAGACCCTGCGCCACCCCGGCAGTCCTCACCCCGGCGAACTCCCCGTCCGGGGGAAAAGCCTTCTCTCTTGCCACCAGGAAGGCAGTCAGATTGGAGATCGTGCCGTCCGCGGTCGTATTCCCCAAGGCCACGCGCGGATTCTGCATGTTCCTCTCGTAGAAAGCGTCGGGCCGGTTGAAAATAAGACGGTGAAACCAGGCCATAAGCTCCCTTTCAGCGAAGCTGGACGCCTTAGCCGTCTCGATCTTCACCTGGTTTTGATTCAACGCGGCGATGATCATTTCGAGAAGAATCATGAAGTAGGGAATGGCACTGGTCATGTGACCGATGTAATAGGGGTTTCCCACCTTGACCGAATGAGCGATAATCTTTTCTTTGATCTCGGACAGAACGTCTTTGATCAGGTGAGGATCTTCGGGAATGCCCGTCTGGTTGAAGATGCGACTCAGCTCGGGGAGACTGATACTGCTGTGAATGCCTCCCTTTTCCTTGAAGAAGTCATGGATCATCTCCAGGAGTTCCTGGCCGAACTCAATGAACTTGTCTGGGGAGTCCGGCATGATGAAAAGTTTTCTGAGGTACTCCAGATTGGCTTTGACCAGCTTGATCTCTTTGTTCATCGTGAAGTCACATCAGCCTATTTTTTTTGAAACCCAACCCCTGCAAGGGCCTCAGATTGCCTTAAGGCACATGATAAGTGGACACGTAGGACGGCAGCTCGAGTGTCTTCTCGTCCACACGCTTCGGGACAGGCAAGTCCTTAGCCAGAAGAACATACCCGTAAAAGTTCTTGTTCTCATCGAAAATCCTATAAAGCTTAGGAACAAAGTCGAGCCGGAATTCAATTTGGATAATCGCCGATCTTACACTGCCCTCTTTCGACAATTTGTTGTATCGGTATCCGATGAGGTTTCTGTCGTCGTTTTTCGGATCGAAGATTAACGCGCCGGGCGAGGAGGCAGCCCCATCGCAATAGACATGGTAGTCCTGCCAATTCTGCTTCAGCTCCTCAAGGACTTTTTTCTTTTCCCCCAAAGAAAGGGTTTCGTAAAGCCCTGTACCTTTTGGACCCGCACACGCGACAGAGGCCAGAACCAACATGAGCCCCACAAACCACACCCGGAATTTTATTGGGACATGGCGACGACAGGGAGAGTGTGTCCTCTTGCTCTCCAAAGTGACCTCCCATTCATTCAGGGATTCAGCAAGTGACCCCAAGTCTGAGAACCAGCGACCGTGTTCCATGGAGCAATCGGTTGCGGAGCAGCTCGATTCTCAATGACCTCAAATTGCACAGTTGACCACGCCTTCTCTCTTACACTATATTGGTTGGAATTGGAAACAACAAACTCACCCTTTCCGAGCTGTTCTTCCCGATTCCCTCTCCGTGCGGGGAAGACGAAATAACGCAACAGGTTAGCTTTTTGAAATGGATGGCTGAGGCGATGGGGGTCTCCCTAAAAACAGAACAACGAAGAAGCCACAGTGCAGTGTCCTGCATTAGGCCATGGGTGAGGCGGGCGGAGGGCTACCGGGGAACTCGCCATCTAAAACACTGCAGGCAGGTGCCGATTAAACCTCGCCGCCCGCCTTCGCTGTGTCTTATCTGCGAAGTTCTTCCCGATCACTCTTCGTTTTCTGTTTTTAGGGAGACCCCCATCGCCTTTTTCTGCAACTATTCCAAAAAGCAAAACTGTTACGAAATGACTCAACCCATTAAGGAGGAGCGATGAAAAAGAAGCCTGCGATTGCCATTGTCGGGACCTTTGATTCGAAAGGGGAAGAGCACCTCTTTCTTAAGGATTGCATTGAGAAAAGAGGCATCCCGACCCTTACCGTGAACGTGGGGACCAAGAATCCCGCAGCCTTTCCTGTGGACATCGATCTTTACCCCAGGGTTAAGAGGAGTCTCAAAGGCAATTCCTCGGACCGGGACAAGGCCATAGAAACATCGATCGCTCACGCCCGGAAAGATATCCGTGATCGCTACGACAAGGGTGAGATTGCCGGCATGATCTCCGCAGGAGGCGGAACAGGAACCCATCTCGGGACCAGCATCATGAGGGTGTTACCCCTGGGCGTCCCGAAAGTCATGGTGTCCACCGTGGCCTCCCGCAATATGGCCAAAACGGTAGGAACAAAGGACATCACCATGATGCACAGCGTGGTGGATCTTCTCGGAGTCAACAGCATTTCAGGCATGATCCTCGAAAAGGCGGCAGCGGCTGTTTGCGGAATGGTCAGGACTCACTGGAAATCAAAGGCGAACAAAAAACGCATCGCCCTCACCTTCTTCGGCTTCATCACCAGGGGAGCCGAGGAAATCAAGCGCTCTCTCGAATCCATGGGGTACGAGGTGGTTCCCTTTCATGCCAACGGCACCGGCGGCATGGCCATGGAAGAGCTGGCTAGGGAAGGATACTTTGACGGGATTTTGGACTTCGCCATCCACGAACTGGCCGATGAACTGATGGGAGGCTATTGCCGCGGCATCGGCCCGCAGAGGCTCGAGCCTCCCCCTGGACGCCCCGTCCCCCGCCTGGTGGTGCCGGGCGGAATGGACTGCGCGGTGTTGGAATTCACTCGCGACACCGTTCCCCATGAACACAGGAACAGGAAACTCTTCTTTTATGATTTCCGATCCGCGATTCGCCTTAACAGGAAAGAAACCACTATCCTAGCCGCTCAGGTGGCCGAAAAACTGAATCTCGATCCTAGCCGCGTGAAGGTCCTTGTACCAAAGCAGGGCTTGTCGGAAGCGGATCATGTCCATGGCCCGCTCTTTGACCCCGTTATGAACGAACTCTTTGTTCGAAAGCTGAAAAAGGAACTGAATCCGGCCGTCGAGATTAGAGAAGCAGACTATCACATCAATGACGCTGCCTTTGCCCAACTTGCTGCCGAGATGATGGATGTCATGGTCCGCAGGAGCTGAAGGAATGAAATGAGTTTTTCTTGCCCTGGCACCCTGTGTGGAGTGGCGGGGAAAAGGAGGGAGGGATCTATGCCGGCTGTTCTTTACGAAAAGAGGGGTTCCATCACAACAATCACACTCAATCACCCTGAAACGCGGAACCGCATTGATGCGGACATTTTCACAGGTCTCCGCGAGGCGATGCTGCGCTTCCGAGATGACCCGGAGGCCTTGGTGGCAATCGTCACCGCGGCCGGAGAGGCTTTTTCGGATGGGGCCCATCATGAAAAGCTCCTGATCCCCTGGGCGGATGGGTCCTTTAAGGTTCCCCCCAATATCACGAGGGGCATCGAGATTTGGAAGCCTCTTATCGCAGCAGTCAATGGTCCGGCCAGGGGCGGAGGAGTTGAGATAGCTCTTGCCTGCGACATACGGATTCTTTCCCAAACGGCGACTCTCCAATTGCCGGAAGCCGGGCGGGGATTGATCCCTGGCTGGGGAGGCACCCAGAGACTGCCGCGTTTGGTTTCTTCGGCCAAAGCCGCGGAGATGATCTTCCTGGGGGTGCCCATGGGTGCTGAAGAAGCTTACCGCCTCGGCCTGGTCAACAAAGTCGTGGCACCGGATCAGTTGCTGCCGACAGCGGTCGAATGGGCGGCCAAGATCTGCGAAAAGGGTCCCCTCGCCATCCGAAGGGCCAAAGAGGCGATGGTTCGAGGACGGAGCATGACTCTTGAGGACGGCTTGCGCCTGGAACTAGCTTTCTTTGAGGAGATGCTCCACAGTGATGAGTATCATGAAGGACTTCGCGCTTTGGCCGAGGGAAGAAAACCCGAGTATCAAAGACGATGATGAGAAGGACCGGATTTGACAACGGCTTCCTGAGGTATAGATTGTAGCCATGAACAAAAAGCGCAATGCCAAGACGGCGGAGAGGGTATCCGCCGACGAGATATCCGAGTCTGAATGCATGCATTACGAAGGCAATTGCATTCGGCCGCCTCCCGAGGCCTTCAGCATTCTCCTTCAGGTGACTTTGGGCTGCTCCCACAATAAGTGCACCTTCTGTGGAACTTACAAAGACAAGCGTTTTGCGATCAAGGATGACCGCGTCATCCGGGGGGATATCCTGTTCGCGGCAAGACACATGAAGAACCAGGACAGGGTCTTTCTCATGGATGGGGATGCCCTGGTCATCCCCCAGAACCGGCTGGTTTGGATCCTCGACCGGATCCATGAGCATCTCCCCTGGGTCAACGGGGTCGGTTCCTATGCCAACACCAAGAGCATCAGCCTCAAAACGTCCCAGGAGTTGGACGATCTGAGACAAAAGGGCTTGGACCGGATCTACCTTGGGGTCGAGACCGGAGACGACAAGATCAGGGAAAAAGTCCACAAGGGTTTCACGGCCCTGCAATGCGCCGAAATGGGCAAGAAGGTCAAGAGTGCGGGCATGCACCTGACCGTCATGGTCCTTCTCGGGATTGCGGGCAAAGAACATTCTCTTGACCATGCGAGAGCCACCGGGGAACTCTTGAGCGCCATGAATCCCGACCATGTTGCTGCCTTGACCGTGATCCCTGTTCCGGGCACGCCGTTCTGGAATCAACTGGAGACGGGTGAATTAGAGCTGCCGGATGAGAGGGGGATGCTGCTTGAAATGAGGGAGATGATCCGCCACACAGACCTGCAAGGGGGAACTTTTGCCTCCAATCACGCCTCGAACTATCTCTCCCTGAGGGTGCGGCTGCCGGAAGACAAACAGGAAGCTTTAGACTTGCTTGACTCGGCTCTCCAAGGCAGGATCGGGCTAAAGCCGGAGTGGATGCGGGCGTTTTGAAAGAATGGAGTAATGGAGTGGTGGAGTAATGGAGTACTGATCGAAAAAGCGGCCGCCCCGTCAACCGGGACGGCCGCTTCATTACGACGCGCTCTCTTACTTATTCAGAATGTACACAACCCCGGCGTCTCCGTCGATTCTCACCTTTTGACCTGTTTTGATCTTCTGAGTTGCCTGCAAGCATCCTGCAACGCAAGGAATTCCGTATTCTCGTGCCATGATGACCGGGTGGCTGAGGGCGCCACCGCCATCGGTAATGAGACCTTTGATGAAACTGAAGGCAACAGTCCATGCTGCGGACGTCCCCGGTGCCACTAGGATTTCTCCCTTCTTCAGTTCCGAGAGTCTATCCGCTCCCATAATGACCCTGGCCGGTCCTTCGACCATCCCGGGTGCTGCCGCCGCGCCGTAGAGGTCGGCCTTCAGTTCTTCTCTGACAATAGGCAGCTGGGCCGATACGGAAAGAGTGGGATCGCTTTGCAAGACTTCCCCTGCTTTTTCGATATTCCCCAAGAAAGGCGGCGGATCATAGTTAAAGGCCTTTTCCCAGGCTTCCTTTCTCCTTGCCACATAAGGACGCAAGTTCACATCTCCCATGGGTACGGCTGCCTTCCTGATCTCATGGGCGTGAAGGAAATGGATGTCTTCAGGAGAATCGATGCATCCGGCTGCTGCGAAGCGCCTTCCGATCTCCGTGACAATACACCGGCCCAGAGCCCCCACATAGAAATCACAAAAATAGGTGTGATCTTCGCTCCAGTAACCCGATTTTTGCGCTGATTTCATCAAGGTGCCGAACCACTCCCGCTGCTCAGCAGGTAATTTTGCCAGCACTTCCTTTTCCGCTTTTTCCCTTTTCTCGACAAGACGCTTTCGTTCCGTATCGAAAGGAAACGATTCCTGATGCATGTACAACTTAACGCGGCCGATCGCCAGAGCGGGTTGTTCAATCCAAGCCGGATTGTCATAGGCATGCATGCGTTCACATCTCCACCCGTGCTCCATGAGGAACTGATTGTACTCCTTCAGCCATTTTTTCCCTTGATCGCTCTTTTCAAGCTCTTTGAGTACCGCCCCGTTGTCCTCGATCTTGAAGGCCTTTTCCAAACCCATGTCAACGGCCTTTCTCGAGATCTTCCACAATTCTCTGTTCACCAAAGCGTCCTGAGCCTCGAACCCCCCCATGAGGGCGCTGAAATTCGGATCAATAGGGGCTTGCTTGCCGAAAATCTCAAACCACATCTGCTGGAACAACCCGTTGATGTAGTTGGTGGCCACCAAGGTCAGCATGTGAATCTCGGCTTCCTTGCGGTTGATAATAAAGGCGTAATCGAGGAAAAACCTGAGCAGTTCAATGTTGCTGAGCTTTCTGATGTCATTCCACTCGTACAGTTTATAGGTTTCCTTGTACTGTTTGTAGGTCTCCATCAACTCTTTCTTGAGAGGATTCCACACGCCGACAAAATCTTCTATGAAGGGTCTGATCTTTTCCCTGAAGATCGGCTCACGGGCCTTTCTTTCTTCTTGAGTCGTCTTTAAAGCCGTGAGGTAGAGATACCCATCCCTCACGCGATAGCCCCAGCCCTTTGTTGTTGGAAGATGAAGCGTCTCTGCAGCATTGGAGATGGCGTAAACATACCAGTACCACCCGATGCCCAGATAAAGCGGCTTCAAAGGCGGTTTTCCGTGGACAAGATCGCACAGCATCACATCCCAGACTTTAGTGTCGCGCTCATCATCGAATTCGTAGAAGGTAAGGTCATACGCCGGATGTAGCATTTTCGTTCCTCCTTTCATTCTTTGGAACCCATCACATTCGGATGTGGTTCAGGGTTGACGAACGAGTACCGTCGCTCAGAGAGCAAGACTGATGATATCGGTACACAGCGTTGTGTTGGGCAGAAGTTGCATGATCG
>Ga0209706_10002226_pt1 | contig 10832 bp, 7 predicted proteins | sample PPLLaktember2015_6_FD_187263 | JGI IMG/M metagenome (GOLD analysis project Ga0209706, IMG submission 187263) | Freshwater sediment microbial communities from Prairie Pothole Lake near Jamestown, North Dakota, USA - PPLs Lake P8 Core (1) Depth... | ecosystem: Environmental > Aquatic > Freshwater...
ATCAGCACCTTGAGGTCGACGGCGGCGTTGGTGACGCGCACGTCCGCGGCCTTGGAGCCGAGGGTGTTGGTCTCGCGATTGAGTTCCTGCATGAGGAAGTCGAGCCGCCGGCCGACCTGACCCTTGTCGTCGAGTACGCGTCGCACTTCATTCAGGTGCATGACCAGCCGGTCAAGTTCCTCGTCCACGTCGGTCTTCTGCGCGAACAGCAACAGCTCTTGTTCGAGGCGGGCCGGATCGAGCTCGGCGCGCACGTCTTGCAGGCGCGTGAGCAGGCGCTCGCGAAAATTCTGCCGGACCTCGGGCAGGAGCGCGCGCACCCGCGCCGCGATCTCCTCCATGGCATCGAGGCGCTGGCGTAAAATGGCAGCGAGCTGCGCGCCTTCACGCTGGCGTGTGGCATCCAGTTCGCCCAGGGCCTCGGCCAGCAACGCCAATGCCGCCTTCTGCAGGGCCTCGGCGTCAAAGGCCGTGGATTTGAACACCCCTGGCCAGCGCAGCAGATCCACCATGCGCCACGGCGTCACCGACCCGCCAGCCACGGCCGCGAGTCCCTGGGTTTTCTGCGCCAGCGCCACCAGGCGCGCAACCATGGCCTCGTCCAGCACCACGTCCGCGCCCTCGCGTGCGGTGAGTCGCAGGTGGCAATCGACCTTGCCGCGCCCGAGGCGCTTGCCGAGCAGATCGCGCACCGCCGGCTCGATGGCACGCAGTTCGTCCGGCAGCTTGAGGCTGAGCTCGAGATAGCGGTGATTGACCGCGCGCAGCTCCCACGTGAGCCCGCCCCAGGGCGTGGCCGTTTCGCGCCGCGCGAACGCGGTCATGCTCGCTGTCATGGATTGTCCCGATTTGCCTAATTCCGTTGATGGTAAACTGAACCGGCCGGAATGAAAAACACCGGTTCGCGCACATCCGGGCGATCTTGTCCTATTATTATGGGTGAACCGGCGGACAATCGAAGACCAGCCCCGCAAGCGTGGAAACCGTGCCAGGTACAGCATCTTAATGAAAGCAGGCCTGCAAATATTTAGTCATATGAAAGAAGGCGGGTCTGCAAAATATTAATCATATGAAGTTCAAGCGTCAGAAAAAAAATACCCTGCCCAAGGGCTACCTGCTCACCCACTACCGCATCGAGAAGCCGATCGGCGGTGGTGGTTTTTCCTTCGTGTATCTGGCGACCGACGAGAAAAACGGCGACCCGGTGGCCATCAAGGAGTACCTGCCGAGCAACCAGGCGCAGCGCGTCGACGATTCGCGTGTCGAGCCGCTGTCCGACGACACGGCCGCGGCCTTCCGCCAGGGTATCAAACGCTTCTTCGACGAAGCCGCGGCGCTCGCGCGCATCAACCATCCGAACATCGTGCGCGTGGTGAATTTCTTCCGCGCCAACAACACCGTGTACATGGTGATGCGCTACGAACACGGCCGCGACCTGCGCTGGTATATCAAGCGCAAGGACGGACGCCTGGGCGAAAACGTGCTGCGCGCCATCTTCCCGCCGCTGCTGCTCGGTCTGCGTGACGTGCACAACAACAATCTGCTGCACCTCGACATCAAACCGGCCAATATCTTTCTGCGCCCGGGTGGCAACCCTCTGCTGCTCGATTTCGGTGCGGCGCGCATCGCCGTGGTCGGGAACCGCCCGCTCGGCCCGTACACCCTGACCCTCGGATTTGCGCCCATTGAGCAGCACCTCGGCGGGCACGTCGGCCCGTGGACCGACGCCTATGCGATTGGCGCATCCATGTGGTCATGCATCAGCGGCCGGCCACCACCGCCCGCGACCGAGCGGCGCGTCAAGGACACCTACAAACCGGCGGCGCGCCAGTTCGCGCGCCATTATTCACCGCAGCTGCTCGATGCGATCGATTGGTGTCTGCAGTTCCACCAACTCGATCGGCCGCAAAACGTGCAGTCGCTGCTCGATTTCATGAACCCGTTGAGTGTCCACGAACAGCCACCGGCCGACGAAAGCCTGCTGGCGCGTCTCGGTGCGCGCCTGCCGTGGAACAATTGACATGAAATACCAGCTTGCCTACCACAGCTTGGCCGGTGGCCGCGCCACCAATCAGGATCGTGTCGTGTGCGCAGAACGTGACAACGCTGTGCTCATGGTGCTGGCCGACGGCCTGGGCGGCCACGAGGGCGGCGCGCTCGCCGCTGAAATCCTCACCCAGACGGCGGTGCACGCGTTCGAGGCAGTGCGCCAGCCGGTCATCACCAAACCCTCGGCGTTTCTTGCGCTCACCATCATGCAGGCACACAAGGCAATTTTCGCGCGCGGCCAGGCGCAGGTGCCGCCGATTTCACCGCGCACCACCTGCGTGCTGTGTCTGGTGCAAAACGGCTACGCCTACTGGGCGCATGTCGGCGACAGCCGTCTCTATCACTTTCGCAACGGCCAGGCGTTGATCCGCACCCTCGACCACACCGTCACCGAACAAATGCACATCGACGGTCTGCTGAGCGAGGAAGACATGAAACGCCACCCGGAAAAAGCGCGTCTGCTCAAGGCCGTGGGCGGGCCGCACACACCGGGCGTGAGCCTAGGCGAGGAAACCGTGCTGCAACGAAACGACACCCTGCTGCTGTGCACCGATGGGCTGTGGGAAGCGTTATCCGCCGACGAGCTGTACGGCTTCCTGAAGTATTCGACGCTCGATGAAGGTATCGAGGAGATGCTGCTCGCCGCGGAGCACCGCATGAAGCAGCGCGCCGACAACCTGAGCGCCATCTGCCTGCGCTGGCAGGAAAACGTCACCAGTACCCTGCCGATACAGTCACAGTCGATGCCGGAAACCGACCACAAGACGCTGGTCGAGGACGCGCGCATCCGCAATGCCGAAAAGAAACTACGTGGGCGCGGCGCCAAGGATGTCCAGGACAGCACCCGCAAGACCTTGGAGAACACCATAGACGAGCTCGAGGCGTTTCTGGCGCACTTCGAGAAGAAGCCTTGAGAGAGGTTCTGGAGATTGAACATAAAAAACATTTGCCGCAAAGAGGCAAAGTTATTTTTCTTGTTGAAGCCGGATTATTTTCTTTGCGTTCTTTGCGGCAAGTATTCTTACACAAAAATATCTATGCTCCTGGCGCCGCACTTCGGTATCGTTGCGCTCCTGATCACCTGAATCCGAGGAAACACCATGCGTCCCAGTGGCCGCGCGCCTGACGAACTGCGCTCCATCCGTTTTACCCGCCGCTACACGAAACACGCCGAGGGATCGGTGTTGGTCGAGTTTGGCGACACGCGCGTGCTGTGCAACGTGAGCATCGACGAGAAGGTACCGAACTTCCTCAAGGGCAAGGGCCAGGGTTGGGTCACGGCCGAGTACGGCATGCTGCCGCGCGCCACCGGCAGCCGCATGCAGCGCGAGGCCGCGGCCGGCAAGCAGGGCGGGCGCACCCAGGAAATCCAGCGACTCATCGGCCGCAGCCTGCGCGCCGCCGTCGACCTGAAGCGCCTCGGCGAGCGCACGCTCACCGTGGACTGCGACGTCATCCAGGCGGATGGCGGCACGCGCACCGCCAGCATCACCGGCGCGTGCGTGGCGCTGCATGATGCGCTCGGCGTGCTGCGCGCGCGCAAGCTGCTGACCACCGACCCGCTGCAACATCTCGTGGCCTCGGTGTCGGTCGGCATCGTGCAGGGTGTGCCGGTGCTCGATCTCGACTACGCCGAAGACTCCACCGCCGAAACCGACATGAACTTCGTCATGAACGAGACCGGCGGCTTCATCGAAATCCAGGGCACAGCGGAAGGCGCGACCTTCAGTGCCGCCGAAATGCAGGCCATGACCGCGCTTGCGCAGCAAGGCATCGCCGAACTGATCCGGCAGCAGCGCGCCGCGTTGGAGCTGAACGCATGAGCAAGACCGTCGTGCTGGCCAGCAGCAACGCCGGCAAGGTGCGCGAGTTCAACCAGCTGCTTGCCGACCTGCAGTTTGAAGTCGTGCCGCAGTCGAAGTTCAACGTGGCCGACGCCGACGAAACCGGCCTGACGTTCGTCGAAAACGCCATCCTCAAGGCACGCAACGCCGCGCAACACACCAACCTGCCGGCGCTCGCCGACGACTCCGGTCTGGAAGTGGATGCACTGCACGGCGCGCCCGGCATCTACTCGGCGCGCTATGCCGGTCCGAAGGCGAGCGCTACCGAGAACCTCGAGAAGCTGCTCGCCATGCTAAAAGACGTGCCGGAGGAACAACGCGGCGCGCGCTTCCAATGTGTGCTCGTGTACCTGCGCCATGCGCTCGACCCGACGCCGCTCATCTGTCAGGGCACCTGGGAGGGGCGCATCCTCACGGCGCCGCGCGGCGCCAGCGGCTTCGGCTACGACCCGGTGTTCTTTGCACCCACCCACGACTGCAGTGCGGCCGAATTGCCCGCCGAAACCAAGAATGCCCTGAGTCACCGCGGCCAGGCCCTGCGCCAACTGCTTGCCGCCCTGCCAGGCCGGTCCTGACTTTCGCGGTCACCTTCGATTCGTATCCATGCCGGATTACAGCGGCTGGCCTGTAACCCACCGTTTGTACTCATAAAGTTAGCCAGTTAACGGCGGTGCACGCTGCTGCCATATACGGCACGCTTTATGCAACTAATTCAGGCAAATACAGCGAGCTTGACGCTCACTTGCGCCTGTAAAGACACGGAAATCATGCGCCCCAACATAGGAACGACGGATAGCCCGAACCCACGGCCCGGTTGGCGCCCACGCGCCGTCGAACTGGTGCGCCAGTGGTTCGGCCTCAACACCCTGCGCGGGCGTTTCCTCTACATGGCCGGCCTGCTGCTGGCGCTGCTCGTGGCCATGGCGTGGGTGGTAAACAGCCGGGTGCACGAGGTGTCCAGCGACAACGCCGCCAACCTCACGGAGCGCCACCGTGTGTACGCATTGACGCGCAACATGAGCAATGCCATGTGGGAGGCGGAGCAGGACCTGCAGAGGTTCATGCTCCAGCCGGCTGCGACGAAGCGCGAACGGTTCGCCGTTACGCTCGCCTACCTGATCGACGACAGTGAACAACTCGCGCAAACCACCTGGGCACGGCGCACCGCCGGCATGCGCGAGCGCCTGGAGATCCAGTTGCGCAACCTGCGCCAGTTGCGCGTCGAGGGGCTGCGCCTGATGGAGATACGGAACTCGCCGCTGCGCACATTCCCGGCGATGCCGATCATGCTCGACAGGATGCAGCCGCACAACGAGCAGTTCATCGCGGTCACGGCGCTCGCGGTCGAGGAGGCCAAGGAACGCGTTTCCCGCCCTGGCCAGCTCGAAGCGTTGCAGTTGTTCTACGACACACTGTACTCCTGGTCGCGCATGACCGACGCCTTCCGGCTGTATGTGTCCAACCGCTTCGGTATTTTCGATACCTCGCCGGAAGCGGCGATGGGCGTGCAAGCCGCGGTCGTGGAGGAATTCTCGAAACGCATCCTCGGCAACCTCGCGAGCCTCGCGGAACTCGACAAGCGCGGACTGCTGCAGTTCGAGCAGAGTACCTCGCTTGAGAACATGCAGGGTCTGCACCGGAAGTGGCACAAGGCGTGGCGCGAGGTGCAGACGATCTGGTCTTCCGAGAGCTGGCGCCTCGATACCCAGTTACTGCAGAACTCGGTCGAACCGCTGTTTGCGGGTATCTGGAACGGTGTGCGTGAAATCGAAAAGGAAGTCGATGCCAATTCGGCCGAGGACCTGTCGCTGCTGGCGCAGCTCGCAGCGCGCATCTCCGATTCGCTCTGGCTGGTCGTGTTCCTCGGGCTCGCCGCCAGCATCCTGATGTTCGCGATCTTCGAGGTCCAGATCCGCCGGCCGATCGCACGCGTGGTGGCCGCGCTCAAGGCCGAGGCCGCCGGGGAGAAAAACATCGCGGTGCCGGATTCGCACCTGGTCGAAACCCGGGATCTGACCCAGGCCTTCGACCACATGCGCCGCGAGGTGCATTCACGCCAGTCACGCCTGGAAGCGGTGCTCCACTATGCCGCCGAGGCTATCATCACCATCGACGAACGCGGACTTATCGAGAGTTTCAACCCGGCGGCCGAACGGCTGTTCGGGTACAGCACCGCGGAGGTTCTTGGCAGCAATGTCAGCCTGCTCATGCCCGAACTGCAGGGCAACGAACACGATGATTACCTGCAACATTACGTGGGCAGCGGTGAGGACCGCGCTGTCGGCCAGGCGCGCGAGGTGGAGGCCCTGCACAAGGGCGGTCGGTTGTTTCCGGTCGAAATCAGCGTGAGCGAAATGTGGGTGGATGGCCGGCGCCTGTTTACCGGGATGCTCGCCGACATCAGCGAGCGCAAGGCCATGCTCAAACAGCTCGAGCTCACGCTCGAACAGCTCAATACGCGCGAGCAGCGCCTGCACACCATTCTCAACAACACCGCGGAAGGCATCATCACCTTCGACGAGCGGGGAATGATCGAGGGCTTCAACCAGTCGGCCGAGAAGCTGTTCGGCTGGGTCGAGGATGAGGTGAGCGGCACTTCGATTGCCCAGCTTATTTCCCCGGAGGCGCGCGAAATCCGCGACGACTACCTCGAACACTTCATGCGCGCCGAGATCCAGCGCCTGATCGGCCACGAAGGCGAGCTGCTCGGGCGGCACAAGGACGGCAGCAGCTTCCCGATGGCGGTCAAGATCAGCGGCATGTGGCTGGAGAACCGGCAGAAATACATCGCCATGGTCTCGAACATCAGCGAGCGCAAGGCGCTGATGGAAAACCTGCGCCGGCTGGCCGAGCACGATGGCCTGACCGGCCTGTACAACCGCACCTATTTCCATGGCGAGCTGGAGCGCATCGTGGAGCGCGTGCGCCGCAGCGAGGTGGCAAACAGCGCGCTGCTGTACATCGACCTGGATCATTTCAAGTACGTGAACGACACCCTCGGACATGCGGCCGGCGACAAGCTGCTGATCGAAGTGGCGAACATCCTGACCCGGCGCGCGCGCAAGAGCGATCTCGTGGTGCGCCTCGGCGGCGACGAGTTCACGGTGCTGATGTACGACACCGAACCGGAGCAAGTGGAGAAAGTGGCTGACTCGTTTCGCCGGCAGCTCGCGGACTTCAATTTCAACTACGAGGGCCAGATGGTCTCGATCGGCTGCTCGATCGGCGTGGCGGTGATCGAGCCGTCCGCTCAATCACCGGCCGAGGTCATGTCGCGCGCCGACCTCGCCTGCCACATCGCCAAGCGCGCCGGACGCAACCAGGTGCATCTGTTCGCGCCGGAGGATGCCAAGGACGTCACGACCATGTCGCTCGACATGGGCTGGTCGCGGCGCATCCGCGAGGCGATCGAGCACAACCGCTTCGCGCTCGCCTGTCAGCCGATCGTCAACACCCGCACGCGCGCGATCACGACTTACGAGGTACTGATTCGCATGCTGGATGACAACGGCAACCTCATCATGCCGTCCGGTTTCCTGCCAACCGCCGAACGCTTCGGCCTGTCGCTCGACATCGATCGCTGGGTGATCGTCAATGCCATCGAGACCCTCGCCGAGCAGCGTCGCGTGCTGCCGGACCTGCGCTACACCATCAACCTGTCTGCCCAGACACTCAACACACCTGCCATCTGCGACTTGATTCAGGACAAGCTGCGCGAAACCGGGCTCGACCCGGCGGCGCTCGTCTTCGAAATCACCGAGACGGCGGCGATTGCCGACTTGAGTGCCGCGTCCGCGCTGCTCGCGCGGTTGCGCGCCCTCGGCTGTCGCACCGCGCTCGACGACTTCGGCTCCGGCATGTCGTCGTTCGCCTACCTCCGGGAACTGCCGGTGGATGTGGTCAAGATCGATGGCCGTTTCGTGAAGCACATCGCCAGCAGCGCGGTGGACAAGGCCATGGTGCGCGCCATGAATGACATCGCCCACGCCCTCGGCAAGGAAACCGTCGCCGAGTTCGTCGAAAACGAAGAGGCCTTTCAGATTCTGGTTGAGCTCGGCGTGGACTACGGTCAGGGCTACCACCTCGGGCGGCCGGACATGGTGTCGCCGTGCAGTGCCATTGCCGCGCACGCCGGCATCGCCGGCACCTGCCGCATTTGAACTCCGGCAGCGCTGCGCGGCGCGCGCAAATCTGCCACAATCTTCGCTCACCCTTCGTCGTTCCAGCACTCACCCCTACACATGCCGCAGGATCGCGCTTGGCGTCTGAAAGTCATTGCCGCCTTTGCCATTGTCTACCTGGTGTGGGGCTCGACCTATCTCGCGATCCGCGTGGGCGTGGCCACACTCCCGCCGGCGCTGTTCGCGGGCGCGCGCTTTCTCGCCGCCGGCCTGCTGCTCGCGGCGTACGCGCGTTATACCGGCCAGCCGTTCCCGCGCGCTCGCAGTGAATGGAAGACCATTGCGGTGGCGGCCGTGTTCCTGCTGGTCGGCGCCAACGGTCTCGTGGTCTGGGGCGAACAATGGGTGCCCTCCAACCAGGCGGCGTTGATCGCCGCCACCGTGGCGCTGTGGCTGGCCGGGCTCGGCGCACTCGGGCCACGGGGCGAGTCGTTTTCGCGCCGGCGCCTGACCGGCTTGCTCACCGGGTTCGCCGGTGTGGCGGTGCTGATGTGGCCAACGGACAGTTTCCTGCTGACGCACTTCAGTGCGCAGTTCGCCATTTTGCTGGCCGCGCTGTCGTGGGCGGCCGGCTCGATCTACATGAAACGCCGCAGGCCTTCGACACCGCCGCTCATGGCCGCGGCCATGCAGTCGCTCGCCGCCGGTGTGCTGCTCAGCGCCATCGGCTTCGCCGGTGGCGAGGCCGAGCGCTGGACCTGGGACGGAAACGCCCTGTTCGCCCTGCTCTATCTGATCCTGTTCGGCTCGTGCCTCGCGTACGCCGCCTACGTCTGGCTGCTGCACGAAGTGAGCCCGACGGCGCTCGGCACCTATGCCTACGTGAACCCGGCGGTCGCCGTGCTGCTGGGCGGCTGGCTGCTGGGCGAATCCCTCAACGGCAGTCAGATGGTCGGGATGCTGGTGGTCCTGCTGGGCGTGGTGCTGGTGAGCCTGCCGGAGGGCACGGGCAAACACCGTCTATAGATCCGAAACGCGTTAGCGCACCAAGGCCACACCAGGCTGACGATGAGCGTCGGGCGCTGGCATAGAACCATCGTGTACCAACACCAGGCCGCATGCCGAGAGACGGCGCCAGGATGAACGCGCTCACGCCTACTCCTCGGGAATAGTTTTTTCTTTCCCGGCGGCGTGCTGCGCCGCCTCCCAGCCGAGTATCGCCTTCTTGCGCGCGCTGCCCCAGCGGTATTCGCCGAACGCGCCGGTCTTGCGGATCACGCGATGACAGGGAATCAGAAAGGCGACCGGATTGCGCGCGATCGCGCTGGCCACCGCCCGGGTCGCCGTGGGGGCGGCGATGCGCGCGGCGATCGCTTCGTAGGAAACGGCGCTGCCGGGCGGTATGCGCAGCAGCGCCTCCCACACCTTCACCTGGAAGTTGCTACCCTGTACGTACAAATCAAAACGATCGCCGGCGGCGCGCTGAGCGGCGAATAAACGCGCCGCGGCCGGTTGCGTGGCGCGCGGCTGCTGACGCCAAGTGGCCTTGGGCCATTGCCTCTTCAGGTACGCGAGCGCCGCGCCACGGCCACCCGTGGCGACGAACTCGATGCCACAGATACCGCGCCCGGTGACGGCAAGCAGGCATTCGCCAAACGGGCTCGGGTGGAACCCATACTGGATGTGCAGGTTCACGCCCTGGGCCTTGATTTCGCCAGGCGTCGCGGCGTGCAGGTTGACCAGCAGGTCGTGCAGACGGCCGGCGCCCGACAGCCCGGCCGCGTCGCTCGCCGCCAGCACGGTGTGCGATTCGTGCAGCAGACGCCTGGCAAATTCCGCGGTCAGATATTGCAGGAAGCGCTTCGGGCTGATGCCGGCCCAGCGCCGGAACAACCGCTGGAAATGGTACTCGCTCAAATGCACCTGCGCCGCAACATCGGCGAGCGCCGGTTGCGCGCGGAAGTTCGCCTCGAGGTAGCGAATCGCCTTTTCGATGCGCGCGTAATCCGATGTGGCCATGGCGTTGCCCAAGCATCCTGTCCGGCCGCCATCATAGTCAGCGCGCCGCGTTTGCCACAACCCGGTTCTTGCGGTCATGCGCGCTGGCGGTGGTAAGATGGTTGCCAGTCCCGAAGTGTCATCCCGCGATGTTTCAATTCACCGCCCTGCCGCCGCTTTCGCTCTATATCCATTTTCCGTGGTGCGTGCGCAAGTGCCCGTATTGCGACTTCAACTCGCATGCCATGCGCGGCGAGATCCCGGAGGATCGATACGTCGATGCGCTGCTGGCCGATCTTGAATCCGACCTGCCGCGCGTCTGGGGCCGGCCGGTGCGCTCGATTTTTCTCGGTGGCGGCACGCCCAGTCTGTTCTCGCCCGAGGCGATCGAACGCCTGCTCGCCGGTGTCCGCGCACGCGTGGCGCTGGTGCCCGAAGCGGAAGTGACATTGGAGGCGAATCCCGGCACGGTTGAGACCGAGCGCTTCCGGGGCTACCGCGCGGCCGGCGTAAACCGGCTGTCGATCGGCATCCAGAGCTTCGACCCTGAACAACTGCGAAAACTCGGGCGCATCCACGGACGCGATGAAGCGCTCGTCGCCGCACAGGCCGCGCGGAGCGCCGGTTTCGACAATTTCAATCTCGATCTCATGTTCGGCCTGCCGCAACAAACGCTCGATGAAGCGCTCACCGATCTGCGCACGGCGCTGGCGCTCCACCCCGCGCATCTTTCGGTTTACCAGCTCACGCTCGAGCCGAACACGCTTTTTCATGCCCAGCCGCCGGAGTTGCCGGATGAAGACGTGCTGGCGGCCATGCA
>Ga0209706_10002232_pt1 | contig 10802 bp, 9 predicted proteins | sample PPLLaktember2015_6_FD_187263 | JGI IMG/M metagenome (GOLD analysis project Ga0209706, IMG submission 187263) | Freshwater sediment microbial communities from Prairie Pothole Lake near Jamestown, North Dakota, USA - PPLs Lake P8 Core (1) Depth... | ecosystem: Environmental > Aquatic > Freshwater...
GTCGATCTGCATGTCACAGGCCATCGCCAGCCGGTCGACATCCGGGTTGATCGAGCACAGCCCGTTGGACAACGGTTCGGGCAGCATGGGGATCACACGGCGCGGAAAATATACCGAGTTGCCGCGGTTACGCGCCTCCTCATCCAGTGCATCGCCAGCCTGGACATAGTGACTGACGTCGGCAATGGCGACGACCAGGCGAAAACCGCTGCCTGCCGGTTCGCAATACACCGCATCATCGAAATCCTTGGCCGTTTCGCCGTCGATGGTCACCAGGGCCATGTCGCGCAGGTCGACACGGCCCTTGTGATCGACGCTGCGCACGGCCTTGGGCAGTTTCGCGGTGATCGCCTCGGCATCTTTGGGGAAGATCCACGGCAGCGCGTGCTTGCGCAGTGCGATTTCGATTTCCATGCCGGGATCGGCATAGTTGCCCAGCACTTCCACCACCCGCGCCAGCGGCTGCGCCTGGCGTCCCGGCTGGGAGATGATTTCAACCGTGACCACCTGGCCGGCACGGGCCTTGCCCGCCTCGCCTGCCGGCACCACAAAATCCTGGCTGATGCGCTTGTCTTCGGCAGCGACGAAGGTGACCCCATGCTCGACATGCAGCCGGCCGACCAGTCGTTGCTGGCCATGCTCCAGCACTTCGACGACCTTGCCTTCCGGACGGCCGCGGCGGTCCATGCCGCTGATGCGCGCCATGACCCGGTCGCCATGCAGCACTTTCTGCATCTCGCGCGGCCCCAGGAACAGGTCAGGACCGCCATCCTCGCGCTGCATGAAGCCAAAACCGTCCTTGTGTCCGAGCACGCGACCGCGGATCAAGTCGAGTTTTTCGACGACGCACAAATCACCGCGGCGGTTGCGCATGATCTGCCCGTCGCGCTCCATCGCCGCGATACGGCGGCCAAAGGCATCAAACTCGCGTTTGCCGATATCGAGCTGGCGGACGAGGTCCTGCTCGTCCATCGGCACACCAGCCTCGATCAGGACTTCAAGGATCAGCTCACGGCTGGGCAACGGATGTTCATAACGCTCCGCTTCGCGGGCCTGGAAGGGGTCGGCATGGCGGCGCGATACGTGTCCACCAGCCGTGGATTTTTTAGGTTTTTTCATTTGAATAATCAGCTTTCATGGGCTAGAATCGCGCCCTCATTGGGCCCAGGTGGCGAAATTGGTAGACGCACCAGCTTCAGGTGCTGGCGGGTAATACCGTGGAGGTTCGAGTCCTCTCCTGGGCACCAGCAATTTTGAGTATCAGACTTCCGGCAGGGCGGGCACGGCAGCATAAACAGTCCGGCCTTCCCCACGTGCTACTCGAAGGGATGACGGCGAACGATCGTGTGTTCGCGATCGGCCCCGGTGGAAACGATGTCAATCGGCACGCCGCAAACGGCTTCCATGCGCTGCAGGTAATTGCGCGCGGCGACCGGCAAATCCGCAAAACGGGTTACGCCAACCGTGCTGTCCTGCCAGCCCGGCATTTCCTCGTATACCGGCTGGCATTCGGCCAGCAGTTCGGCGCCGAAGGGCAGGATGTCGCGCGCGACCCCGCTCATTTTGTAGCCGACGCCCAGCTGCACGCTCTCCATGCCGTCGAGCACGTCGAGCTTGGTCACGCACAACCCTGATACGCCGTTGATCTGGATCGAGCGCTTCAGCGCGGCCGCGTCAAACCAGCCGCAGCGCCGCGGCCGGCCGGTGGTCGCGCCGACTTCGTTGCCGCGGCTGGCGATCTGCCGGCCGATATCGTCATCGAGTTCGGTCGGGAACGGCCCCGAGCCCACCCGCGTGGTGTAGGCCTTGGTGATCCCCAGCACGTAATGCAGGTTCTGAGGGCCAATGCCCGCGCCGGCCGCTGCCGCGCCGGCCACGCAGTTGCTCGAGGTCACAAACGGATATGTACCGTGATCGACATCGAGCAGCGTGCCCTGGGCGCCCTCGAACAGCAAGTTGTGCCCGCCCTGTTGCGCCTCAAACAGCAAACGCGGTACATCAGCGACCATCGGCTTGATGCGCTCCGCCAGCGCCATGGTGTCATCCAGCGTTTTCTGGAAACTGACGATATCCGTGCGGAAATAGTTCTTCAGCACGAAATTGTGGAAATCCAGCACTTCTCCGAGCTTCGCCGCAAAGCGCTCGCGGTAGAACAGGTCCTGCAGGCGGATCGCGCGGCGCGCGACCTTGTCTTCGTAGGCCGGACCGATGCCCCGTCCGGTAGTGCCTATTTTCCCCGCGCCCTTGGCGGCTTCGCGCGCGCGGTCGAGCGCGACATGGTGCGGCAGGATCAGCGGACAGGCCTCGCTGATTTTCAGCCGCCCGGACACGTCGACCCCGGCCGCCTGCAGCGTATCGACCTCTTCGAGCAGCGCTTCGGGCGAAATGACCACGCCGTTGCCGATGTAACAGGCCACTTTGTCGCGCAGGATCCCTGAAGGAATCAGGTGCAGGACGGTCTTCTTCCCGTTGATCACCAGCGTGTGTCCGGCATTGTGGCCACCTTGAAAACGCACTACGCCTTGGGCACGATCGGTCAGCCAGTCGACGATCTTGCCCTTGCCTTCGTCACCCCATTGGGTGCCAATTACCACGACATTTCTGCTCATAGCCCTGCAGCCTTTTCTGTTTCTGCCGACGTCATGTCTTCAGACAATTTTATTTTTAAAAACAATAACTTATTTACCGTTATTAACGTAACTTCTGGATCACCCAGCGCCCGCGCCGAAGCACCAGCGCGCGGTCGCAGCCGAGTTCGCCGCGAAACCGGCCATGGCCCGGCATGTCCTCGATGACCACGACGCCCCGGGTCCGCAGCGCCGCGATGCGTCGCTGCAGCGCGCGGTCAGCTGGACGATACGGCGCCAATACGCGCGACTCGCGCGGCGCGGCGCCGCCGGCCGCCACCAGTTCACGCAGGTCCATGCTGAACCCGGTGGCCGGACGCGCCCGCCCGAACGCTTTGCCCACTTCATCGTAGCGCCCGCCCTGAGCCATCGCATTCGGGCGGCCGTTGGCATAAGCCGCGAACACCACACCGCTGTGATAGTGATAACCCCGCAGTTCCCCGAGGTCGAAACTGCGGATCTGCACCAGGTCGGCCAGTTGTTTCGACAGCACCGACAAATCGCGCAGCGCCGCACGGATCTCCGGCAGTCCCGGCAGCACCCGGCGCGCCCGCGCCAGCACCTCCGCCCCGCCATAGAGCTCGGGCAACGCGGTGAGCGCCGAACGGGTACTGCGGTCCAGTCCCCGCGCCAGCGTGGCGATGGCCGGCGCATCCTTGGTCTGCATGGCCTGAAACAGGTCCGCTTCCAGTGCCTTGGCCACACGGGCACGGCGCAGCAACGCGCGAAACACCGCGACGTGGCCAATGTCCACCGAAACCTGGTGCACCCCGGCAAGCTGCAGGGAACGCAGCATCAGGCGCTGCACTTCGAGATCACTCTCGATGCCGCGATGCCCGTAGATTTCGGCGCCGATCTGCAGCGGCTCCCGGGTCCGGTTGAGACCGTCAGGCAGCGTGCGCAAGACGCTGCCCGTGTAACACAACCGGGTCACGCCGCTGCGATTGAGCAGATGTGCATCGATACGGGCCACCTGCGGCGTAATATCCGCCCGCACCCCCAGCATGCGCCCCGACAACTGGTCGACCAGCTTGAACGTCTGCAGATCGAGATCATGCCCGGTCCCGGTCAGCAGCGAGTCCACGTATTCCAGCAACGGCGGCATCACCAGCTCATAACCATGCACCGCGAAGTCATCGAGGATCCGCCGGCGCACACGCTCGACGCGGCAAGCCTCCTCGGGCAGGATATCCTCGATATATTCGGGCAGCAGCCAGGTTCTCATCGGACTATTTCAAAAGGGCCGTTCTTCAGGGTTCAATACGGGGACCACATACAGGGCGCCAGTATGCGCAAACGCGCATTATAGAAGCTTGAGCGGCCCGCGGGCTCAGTGACGAACGAAGTACAGCAGGATGAGGCCCAGCAGCATCGAGCTCAGCCCGATGAACCGCAATTGGCCGTCGCTCAGCTCGATCAGCCGCCGGAAGGTTTCCCGCCAGGCCGCCGGCAACAGGAACGGCAGCAGCCCTTCGATCACCAGCATCAGGGCAACGGCCGTCAGCAGGATGTCAGGCATGGACGGGCACGCCGATCAGCGCTGTCGCCACCGCTACGGGGGCCGCAGCACCCCGCCACCGCGCCGAAATCACTTGCCGCCGGGCTTGCCCCCGGATTTCAGATACCTGAAGAACTCCGAATTCGGCTCCAGCACCAGGATATCGTTCCGGTTCTTGAAACTGGCACGATAGGCCTCGAGACTGCGGTAGAACGCGTAGAACTCGGGATTGATTTCATAAGCCCGGGCATAGGTGGCAGATGCCTTGGCATCGCCCTCGCCCTTGATGCGCTGCGCTTCGCGATACGCTTCGGCAAGTATCACCTCGCGCTGCTTGTCGGCATCGGCACGGATCTTCTCCGATTCGGCGCCGCCGGTCGAGCGCAATTCATTGGCAACGCGCTTGCGTTCGGCCTCCATCCGCCGGTAGACCGACTCGCTGACTTCCTGCGGCAGGTCAACCCGCTTCAGCCGTACATCGAGCACCTCGACGCCGATCTTCGAAGCGTCCTCATTGGCCTTGTTGCGCATCAGATCCATGATCTTGTCGCGTTCGCCGGAGACGACATCATGCACCGTGCGATTGCCGAACTCGGCACGCAAGCCGTCATTGATGGTCTGCAGCAACCGTGTCTGCGCGCGCATTTCCTCACCGGCGACCGAAGTGTAATAGCTGCGCACGTCGGTGATGCGCCATTTCACAAACAGATCGACCAGCACGTTTTTCTTTTCCGACGTCAGGAAACGTTCGGGCTCTGCGGAATCGATGGTCAGTATGCGTATATCGAAGAACCGCACGTTGTCGAGCAGCGGCACCTTGAAATAAAGGCCCGGCTCCTTCTTGATCGCGATCACCTCACCCAGCCGGAACACGATGGCATTCTGGCGCTGGTCGACGACAAACATGGACATGGCCGTAATCAGCAGCACGACAATCAAGCCGATCACGAGAGTGCCAAAACTACGTTTCATTGGCGCACCTCCCGCTCGCGACTGCGCAGCGCTTCGCGGCCGCGGCCCGCGCTGTCCGCCGGTGCTGCCTCAGGCAATTTCACCGCCGGTGCCTCGCCGGCGCCGGCCAGCGGCGTCTGCATCAGCTTGTCAAGGGGCAGATACAGCAGGTTGCCGCCACTTTTCTGGTCTATCAGTACTTTACTGGTATTGCTCATGATCTGCTGCATCGCGTCGATATAGAGACGATCCCGCGTAACCTGCGGTGCCTTGGTGTATTCCGCAACAATCTGCCGGAAGCGGGCAGCATCACCCTGTGACTGCTCGATCACCCGACCGCGATAGCCTTCCGCTTCCTGGATCAGCCGCGCCGCCATGCCGCGCGCACGCGGAATCACGTCATTGGCATACGCCTCGCCCTCATTTTTCTGGCGCTCGCGGTCCTGTCCGGCCTTCACCGCGTCGTCAAACGCAGCCTGGACCTGCTCCGGCGGCTGCGCGTTCTGCATGGTGACCTTGCTGATGCTGATCCCGGTGCCGTAACGGTCAAGAATCTCCTGCATCAGTTTCTGTGCCCGCGCCGCGACCTCGGCCCGCCCCTCGAAAATGACGAAGTCCATGCTGTTGCGGCCGACGATTTCACGGATCGAGGTTTCGGCAGCCTGCAACACCGAATCGTCCGGTGCACGATGGTTGAACAGATAATCATTCGGGCTTTTCAGCACATACTGCACCGCAAACTGGACGTCGATGATGTTTTCATCGTCGGTGAGCATCAGCGCCTCTTTCAGCACCTTGCTCTTGACATTGTTGCGGTAGCCGACCTCGACCGTACGCACCTGCGCCACGTTCACAACCTCGGCCGTCTCGACCGGATACGGCAGGTGCCAACGCGGTCCGGGCATGGTCGCTTCAAGGAATTTGCCGAAGCGCAGCACCACGCCGCGCTGGCCCTCGTTGACGATGTAGAAGCCGCTGGCGATCCACACCACAACGATTAGCGCGAGCAGCAGGCCGGCACCGCCGCCCATGGCGCCCGCGCTGGGGCCGCCATTGCCGGGGGCTGTGCCGTTGCCGCCCCCGCCCCTGCCACCAAGGAGTCGGTTCAGTTTGCGATTCAGATTACGCCAGATTTCGTCGAGGTCGGGCGGGCCCTGATTGCCGCTGCCGGGACGTCGGCCCCATTGCGGGTCATTCAGGGACAGCAGCGGCGCCAGCATTCTGGCCACGCCGCTTTTCAAGCGGTCACGAATAGTCGGTGAGGATTCAGTCATTGGGTCAGGAAAAATTCAGGCCACTGCGGGTTCGCTTGGACTGCGGGCATCCAGCGCGTATTCACGAATGGCGGTGCGCAACAGGTCCACTCCATCTCCGGTCAGCGCACTTAACCAAAGCCGGGAAATTCTAGCATATTCGTCCCGCTCGGCCCTTGCCGGCAACGCGGTGCGATCAATCTTGTTGAACACCATGATCTGCGGCACCTTGGCGGCGCCGATTTCGGCCAGCACCGAATTGACCGCGGCGATCTGCGCATCGCGGTCGGGGCTGCCGGCATCAATCACGTGCAGCAGCAGGTCAGCCTGTACCGTCTCTTCCAGCGTCGCCTGAAAGGCATCGACCAGGGTATGCGGCAGATGGCGGATGAAGCCAACCGTATCCGAGATCACCACCGATGCCCCTTCGATGCCACCGAGGCGGCGCGTGGTCGTGTCCAGCGTCGCAAACAGCTGGTCGGCAGCGTAGGCGTCGGCCTTGGCCAGCCGGTTGAATAATGTGGACTTGCCGGCATTGGTATAGCCGACCAGCGAGATCGAAAAAACATGGGCGCGCGAACGGGACCGGCGCTGGGTTGCATGCTGGGCGCGCACCTTTGCCAGCTTCTCCTTCAGCACTTTGACCCGTTTGCCGAGCAGCCGGCGGTCGGTTTCGAGCTGGGTTTCACCGGGGCCGCGCATGCCGATACCGCCGCGCTGTCGTTCCAAGTGGGTCCAGCCGCGGACCAGCCGCGTCGACAGGTGTTCGAGCTGCGCCAGTTCGACCTGCAGCTTGCCTTCGTGGCTGCGCGCACGCTGGGCGAAAATGTCGAGAATGAGGCTGGTACGGTCGATGACCCGGCAGGAGAGCTGGCGCTCCAGATTGCGCTCCTGGATCGGGCTCAGCGCATGATTGAAAATGACCACTGATGCGCCGGCATCGCGTACCGCCTGCGCAATCTCCTCGACCTTGCCCTTGCCGGCGAACAGTGCCGGATCGGGCCGATCCCGGCGCCCGCGCACGACGGCACGCACGTCGACACCGCCGCTACGAGCCAGCAACTGCAGTTCTTCCAGGCTCTCGGCGTAGTCCGGTTCGCCCAGATCGAGCGCAACCAGCACCGCCTCGGCGCCGCTGCCCGGGCGCTCAAGCATCAATAGATAAAATAAATAAAATCAACTACTTATCTTGACTATCGTCTGCCTGCAAGCTGACCGCACGCGCTGGAACCACGGTAGAAATGGCATGCTTGTAGACCATCTGGGTGACCGTGTTTTTCAACAGCACCACGTACTGGTCGAAGGAGTCCACTTGGCCCTGCAACTTGATGCCGTTGACGAGATAAATCGAAACGGGGATATGTTCCTTGCGCAAAGCGTTCAGGAACGGGTCTTGTAGCAACTGCCCTTTATTACTCATGGCACCCTCTGGATTGTAGTTATTGGAAAGATCACTCTAGCCTAAATTTCTGCGTCTGGCCATAGAGTTAGCTGCGTTTCGCGTCACCCCTGTCAAACGGGTTACGCCCGGTCTTGAATTCCACTTTAAGGGGCGTACCGGTCAATTTGAACGCGTCGCGGAAAAATCGTTCCAGATAACGGCGGTAAGTGTCCGGAATGCGGTCCAGTGCCGTGCCATGAATGATGATCCGCGGCGGATTATGTCCACCCTGATGTGCATAGCGCAGCTTCGGCCTGACCATGCCCGAACGCGGCGGCTGCTGCTGCTGAACCGCGATCTGCAGTACCCGCGTCAGGCGCGGCGTCGGCAACCGTGACATCGCGGCCGCATACGCAGCATCGGCCGAACGCAACACCGCGCCAACCCCCTGGCCTTGCAGCGCCGAGATGAAATGGAAACGCGCAAAATTGAGGAAACCGAGCTTGCGGGCACCATCGCGCTTCACCTTGTCACGCTCCGCCTCGCTCAGGCCTTCCCACTTGTTGACCGCCACCACCAGCGCGCGGCCGGCCTCCAGGATGAAGCCGGCGATATGCGCATCCTGCTCGGCGATCTCCTGTCGCGCGTCCAGCACCAGAATCACGATGTTGGCGTCGCTGATCGACTGCAGGGTCTTGATCACCGAAAATTTCTCGGCAGCCTCATCCACCTGCCCCCGCTTGCGCATGCCGGCGGTATCGATCAGCGTGTAGCGTTTGCCGGCGCGCTCGAAATCGACGTAGATTGAATCCCTTGTCGTACCGGGCTGGTCAAACACGACCACCCTTTCTTCGCCGAGCAGGGCATTGACCAGCGTGGATTTGCCAACGTTCGGCCGGCCAACGATCGCAATCTTTGGCTGCTTGTCCGTGCTCTCGGGCTCGCGCTCGGGTTCCGGGAATTCCTCGAGCACCAGGTCCATCAGGTCACCGATGTGCTCGCCGTGCTCCGCCGATATCGCCAGCGGCTCTCCCATGCCGAGCGCGTGAAACTCCGCAGCGGCAGCAACATGGCTCATGCCTTCGGCCTTGTTGACGATCAGCCAGATCTTGCGGCCGCTGCGGCGCAACTCGGCTGCCACTTCACGGTCCTGTGCCGTCAGGCCGCTACGCGCATCGACAATAAACAGCACCGCGTCGGCTTCATCCACCGCTTGCCGGGCCTGACGCGCCATTTGATGAAAAATGCCGTCCTTGGCGACGGGTTCGAAGCCTCCGGTGTCGACGACCAGATAGGGCTTCTGTCCGACCCGTCCTTCGCCATAATGGCGGTCGCGGGTAATGCCGGGCGCATTGGCAACGATCGCATCGCGACTGCGGGTGAGCCGGTTGAACAGCGTCGATTTACCGACGTTGGGTCTGCCGACGATGACGACGGTGGGTTTCATGATGGAAGCAGTTCGGGGACTGCGGTCAGGCCGCCGCAGCGTTCGGGCCGCAATGATCCTTATTGAACGCTGATCGCGAAGACGCCGCCGTTGCGCGTCTGCACCAGGAAAGTGGACAGATCGAGCGCTACCGGTGGCACCCGGATCGCACTGCCGTCCGTGGCGATGCGTGCGACAAACGCGCCATCGTCGCGCGACAGCACGTGTACATATCCCTCGAAATCGCCGACGATCACGTAACGGCCCATCGCCAGCGGCGCACTCGCCCAGCGTCCTTGCAGCTTGTCCTGTTTCCACAGACTCGCGCCGCGCGCGCGGTCCAGTGCCTGTACCGCACTGCGATCATCGGTAATGTAGACATTGCGCGCATCGATCCCCATGCCGGCAATGCTCGACGCATCGCGTGCCCACAGCGTCGCACCACGAATCGGGTCAAAACAGGCGACTCGCCCCTGATACGCCACCGCACAAACCTGGGAACCATCGACCACAGGATAGCTCGTCACATCGGTGACCCGGTCCAGTTCGGTTGCCCCCTTGGGCAACGCGACCACGGACTCCCAGCCGACGTTGCCGGTTGCCAGCGCAATAGCGACCAGGCGCCCTCCCGGAAAGCCCGCGAACACCGCACCCCGGTGCACGACCACGCCGGCGTAGCTGCGCACTGCCAGCGCTGGCAGGGCGCGCTGATACACCCAGCGCTGTTTGCCGTCGGCGGCGTTCAGGCCGTATATGCGGCCATCGCCAGTGCGCACGATCACAACACCGTCAGCTGCTGCCGGGGGCGCCAGCACCTCGCCAGTGAGCTGTGCCTTCCAGACTGGTTTGCCCGAGGGTTCGAACGCGAGCACCTCGCCTCGTGCCGTTCCCGCGAGCACCAATCCGGCACCCGCGCCAACGCCGCCCGACAGCCGCGTTCCGGCATCGAAGCGGATCTGGTTGCCGCCGGAATTCGCGGTAAAGCCGGCAATCCCGCCGGACGCGCCAGCCGCGTACACCATATTGCCGGTCACTGCCGGATAGAAAGCACCCCGTTCCGCACTGCCGACATTGCCCTGCCAGACGATACGCGCCGTCGCAGTCGCCTTGAACTGCACCAGTTCCGCGGCCTTCTGTGCCGGAGACGCACCGAACCAGCCATCGTACGCATTGGATACAGTTTCGCAGCCAGACAGCAGCGCAGCCGAAATCAGCAGCGGAACCAGACGTCGCATCACTTTGCATCACCCACGGCGTCGAGTTTCAACTGGATGATCTGGCGCAACGGGCTCGCCGCATCGCTGCGGTCGAGCGCCGCCTGGTAAGCGGCACGGGCTTCTCCCCGCTTGCCCTGCGCCATCAGCACATCGCCTTTGACATCGGCGTAGAGTCCGCTGAAGCTCTCGCCGTGTTTGGTTTCCAGCAGCTTCAGCGCCTCATCCGGTTTCTTCTCATCGAGCAGCACCCGCGCCAGGCGCAACCGGGCGACATCCCGGGCTTCGTCTTCTTTTGCGTTGTCCATGACCCATTGCAGCCGGGCCCGGGCCGCTGGCAGATCACCGGTATCGAAATCGCTTTTTGCCCCGGACAATGCAGCCAGCGCCGCATAGGGCGTCGATCCGTATTGATCGACCATCTGGGTGGCGATATCGCGCACCTTCTTGTG
>Ga0209706_10002234_pt1 | contig 10791 bp, 14 predicted proteins | sample PPLLaktember2015_6_FD_187263 | JGI IMG/M metagenome (GOLD analysis project Ga0209706, IMG submission 187263) | Freshwater sediment microbial communities from Prairie Pothole Lake near Jamestown, North Dakota, USA - PPLs Lake P8 Core (1) Depth... | ecosystem: Environmental > Aquatic > Freshwater...
GTTCGAGAGCGTCGACCCCGAGGCCCAGGACCGCGCGCTGGGCTTCGCCTAGCCGCTCGCGGCGGCCGGCTTCCGGACGCAGGTCTTCACCGTGAGCACGGGGCACGGTGCGTGCTGCACCACGCGCTCGGCGATGCTGCCGAGCAGCAGGTGCTTGAGGCCCGAGAGGCCGCGCGTGCCGATCACGATCAGGTCGGCGCGCTGGCGCCCGGCCTCCTCCTCGATCACCGTGGCGGGGTAGCCCTCCCGGGCGACCGTCTCGACCGTGAGCCCGCGCGCGCGCAGCGTCTCGGCGTAGCGCGCCAGGCTCTGTTCGGTCTCGGCCTTCACGTTCGCCCAGAAGTCCTCGGGCAGATAGGCGCCCTCGAGCTGCTGGAACTCGACCGGCAGGTGGTAGGCGTGCAGCAGCACCACCTGGCTGCCGTGCTCCTCCGCCAGGTGGGCGGCCCACTCGAGCACCGCGGGGGTGTTCTCGGAGAAGTCGAGCGGCACGAGGATGCGGCGGACGTCGATCGGCATCCCCCTAGCCTGCCCCGGCTCGCGTTGACGGGTCAAGCGCCCGGACCTACCGTCTTGCGCTTCCCGGGGCCGTAGCTCAACTGGGAGAGCGCTGCGTTCGCAACGCAGAGGTTGGCGGTTCGATCCCGCTCGGCTCCACCACCTTCGCCGGGCGCTCGCCGCCCGCTGACCGTCCCGGCCCCGGGGCGCCGGACGTGGCGCCTGCGCCCGGGATCCGGCTTCCCCGCGGCGGCTACTTGTCCCTGGCGAGGTAGCCGTAGACCGTGATGCCCATGTCCTCCAGGTTCGTGTCCAGGGTCGTGAGCTGGGGGATGGTCTCGAAGACGACGCCCCCGGCGAGGGCGATCGTCTTCTGGAAGCCGTCGACCGCGGTGTCCATCTGGATCGGCACCCGCGTGAAGAGGCATGGCGTGTCGCAGAGCCCGCCGACGTAGCGGCCCGGCGGCGTGGTGCCCCGCGGCAGCGTCGCGACCACGTCCGTCACGACGAGCACGGCGCCCACCGGGATCGCGAAGGGCTGGGGGGCGCCTCCCGCGGGAGACAGGGCGAACGCCAGCGGCGCGATGGCGTTCGGCGGCGTGGGCGAAGTCTCCGTCACGAGCTGGACCAGATCGGCGGCCGCGGCGCCGAGGTGGGTCTTCGCGGGCGGCTTCGCGACCGCCGGCGCGGCGGCCAGGAGCGCGGCCGCGATCGATACACGGAATACACAGGGCAAGGATCGCATTCGGTGTCTCCTCTCCACCCGGCGTTCTACCATGCGCCTACCCGTGAAGGGGAGGAGGTCCATGGCCGCGGTCCTGCGCTTCGCGGCCTGGACTCTGCTGGTCGTCGCCGCGCTGCTCGGCGGCGCCTTCGGCGCCGCGGCGCTCTGGATCGACGGGCCGGCCTCGCGGCCGCTGGCGGGGGCGATCGCCGCGGTATTCGTCGCGGCCCTGCTCGGCGTGCTGGTCGCGGTGCGGCCGCTGCCCGCGGCGGCGCTGGCCTGTACGGCGCTGATCGCGGCCCTGCTGGCCTGGTGGCTCTCCCTGGTGCCGCGCATGGACCGCGACTGGGCGCCGGAGTACGCGGAGCTGGCGAGCGCGGAGATCGAGGGCGATCGCGTCACGATCCGGAACCTGCGTCATTTCGCGTATCGCAGCGAGTCGGACTTCGAGCCGCACTGGGAGACGCGCAGCTACGACCTCGCCAAGCTGCGCGGGCTCGACCTCTTCTTCTCCTACTGGGGCTCGCCGCACATCGCGCACACCATCATGAGCTGGGAGTTCGAAGACGCGCCGCCCCTCGCCATCTCGATCGAGACGCGCCGCGAGCGCAGCGAGAGCTACTCCGCGCTGCGCGGCTTCTTCCGCCAGTTCGAGCTCTACTACGTGGTGGCCGACGAGCGGGACCTGGTGAAGCTGCGCACCAACTACCGGGGCGAGGACGTGTACCTCTACCGGCTGCGCACGCCGATCCCGCGCGCGCGGGCGCTGCTGCTCTCCTACCTGAAGCGGGTGAACCGGCTCTCCCGCCGGCCGCGCTGGTACAACGCCCTCACGCACAACTGCACCACCTCGATCCTCGTCCACACCGACGCCGCCGGCATGAAGGTTCCGCTCGAATGGGAGCTGCTCGCGAACGGCCACCTGCCCGAGCTGCTCTACCGCGGGGGCGCGCTGAACAAAACGCTGCCCTACGAGGAGCTGCACGCGCGCAGCGCCGTGAGCGAAGCCGGCAAGCGCGCCGGCGACGCGCCGGACTGGTCGGCGCGTATCCGCGAAAGCCTGCCGGCCCGCCCGCCCCAGGTGGTTCCGGACTAGGTCCTCAGCCGACCATCTCGACGCGCGCACGATGGCCCCCCGCGCGCGCGAGCTTCTGATCCAGCGTGAGGAGAGGCGCACCGATCACCTCGGCGAGGGCGAGGTACGCGGCGTCGTAGGCGCTCACGCTGTCGCGTAGCTCCCAGATCCGCGCAAGGAAGAGGTCGTGCGGGTGCCGCTCGACCCCGAGGTCCGCGAAGTCCTGGAGCGCTTCCCGCCCGCGACGCGCGTCGATGGAGCCGAGCCGGGCATGACGCCGCAGCACCTGCGCGACCTCGAGATCCAGCAGGTGGGGGGCGTGCAGGGTCTCGCGCTCCGACCGAATCCGATCGGCGATCTCTGCAGCACGTCCGAGGCCGAGAACCAGATCCACGACCACCGAGGCGTCGAGGACGATCATCGTCGCTCGCGCTCGGCTCGCACCGCCCGGGCGGAGTCGAGCCGAGAACGAACGGGAGCTCGGCTCGCGATCCGCCGGAGCAGCTCTTCGCGGGTCGGGCGCTCTGCGATCCGGCGCAGCTCCGCCAACAGATAGTCCGAGAGCGAAACGCCGAGCTGCGCCGCGCGCACCTTGAGGGCGCGATGCAGGTCGTCGGGAACGTGGCGGATCTGGATCATCTTGGGCATGTAGGAAGGCTATTTGCATGTGGTGAACATGTCAACGCGTCCGCCCGTTCACGCGCCGACGTAGAGCGCTCCCAGCGCCCCGACCAGCAGCGCGCCGTCCACGACCGCGAGCCCGTAGCGCTCGGTCGGGCGAAAGCCGAGCAGCGCAACCAGGGTCGCGGCGCCGACGAGGCCGAGGGGGCGGATCGCGGGCGGCGCCGCGAACGTCGCGGCGAGCGACGCCGCGGCGAGGGCGCGCGCGAAGCGGAGCGCGCGCTCGCCGCCGATCACCGCGGCCGCCGCCTCCGCGTCGCGCACGTTCGACGCCACCGCGTTCGCGAAGAGCGCGAGGCCGAGCACGCCGGCCGCCCACGCCGCATCGGGAAGGGGCGCACGCGCTGCGAGAGCCGGCACGCCCACCACCACCAGCAGCCAGCCCGCCGTCACGTAGAGCGCCTTCGCCATCCACAGGCGCTTCAGGCGCCGGTGGAGGAGGGCGAGGGGCAGCGCCGGCAGCAGCGGCAGCAGGGCGCGGGGGCCGCACAGCCAGGCGCCGGCGGCGCCGAGCCCGGCCCCGACCGCGGCCAGGCCCATCAACACGCGCAGGTGACGCTCGACGAAGGCGCTGCGCCGCGGGGCGCTGGCGCGGTCGCGGGGCAGGTCGCGCAGCCGGTCGAGGCCGTAGACCGCGAGGGTGCCGCCGAAGGCCAGCAGCAGCGGACCAGGGGCCAGGCCGGCCCCCAGCGCGACCCCCACCGCTCCGGCGAGGGCGGCGGCGGCCGCCGCCACCCAGAGTGACGAGAAGAGCAGCGCGTCGAGGGCCCCCACGGCGCCCAGTATCCCCCCTGCGGCGCGGGTTCCGCCGCCCCGCCGCCCGTTGCTACGCTCGGGTCGTGTGGGTCAGCAAGGTCAGCGAGCTGATCGGATCGTCGCCGCTCTCCTTCGAGGACGCGGCGCGGGAGGTCGTGGGGCGCGCCAACCGCACCCTGCGCGGCATCACCGGCATCCAGGTGCTGGAGAAGCGCGTCAAGGTGGAGGGCGATCGCGTGGTCGAGTACCGCGTGCGCCTGCGCCTCTCGTTCGACATGGCGCCCGAAGCGGTGCTGCACTGGTGAGGAGCGCGCCATGGCGGTGGCATCGGTCTCGACGATCACGGCGGCGTCCGAGAAGAGCTGGCACGACGCCACCCTGCGCGGCTTCGAGCGGGCGCGCAAGACGCTGCGTCACATCACCGGCCTCCAGGTGGTCGAGGAGAAGGCGCGCGTCGAGGACGGCGTCATCACCGAGTACCTGGTCACGCTGCGCGTGATCTTCGTGCTCGAGGACCCCGACGGGTAGCGCCGTGCAGGTACCCGCCGTCGTCGCCGCCGGGGATCGCGGCGCCGCCAGGGCGATCCTCGGCGAGAGCAAGGCCTACCTCGCCGTCGGCGAGCGCACCCTGGTGGCGGACGCCGTGGCCGTGCTCCAGCGCGTGCCCGAGGTGTCCGAGGTGTTCGTGGTGGGCGACGCCCCGCGCCTCACGAAGGTGCTGGGCGACGACGAGTCCCTGCGCCGCGAGCTCCGCAAGCCCCTCACCGTGGTGCCGCAGTTCCGGAACCTCTACGAGAACGCCTGGGAGACCTACCGCCGCGTGCTGCCCGGGGCGGGCCCGGCGGGCCGCGACCCGGCTTCGCCCGCCGACGAGGACCAGGCGGTCCTCTACGTCTCGGCCGACCTGCCCTTCGCCACCGCAGAGGAGATCTCGGCCTTCGTGCGCCAGAGCCTCGCCGCGGGAGTCGACTACGGCCTCGGCCTGGTGCCCGAGGAAGCGATGCAGGGCTTCTACCCCGAAGAGGGGAAGCCCGGCATCCAGATGGCCTACTTCAACCTGCGCCAGGGGCGGCTGCGCCAGAGCAACCTCCACCTGGTGAAGCCGGCGAAGCTCGGCAACCGCCACTACGTCGAGGAGATGTACGAGAACCGCTACCAGCGGCAGCTCGGCCCCATCGTGCGCATGGCCTGGCGCATCCTGTTCCGCGAGGGCGGCGGCTTCGCGGTGCTCGTCTCCTTCGCGCTGATGCACCTCGCGGGCCTCCTCGACCGGCGCGGCTGGCGGCGGCTCGCGGACCGGCTGCGCGGCTACCTCGACCTCGAGCGCGTCGCGGTGTACTGCGGGCGCCTGCTCGACACGAACTTCCGCTTCATCGTGACCCAAGCGGGCGGCTGCGCGGTGGACATCGACAACGAGGAGGACCTCGAGATCGCGCGCCAGCGCTACCGCGAGTGGCGCGCCGCCCAGGAGGAGCGCGCGCGCCAGCTGTACGGGACGCTCGCGCTGCCGGAGCGCGCCGGCGAGCCCGTGGAGCTGCGCCTCGCGGCGGGCGGGGCGTCGTGAGCGGCGCCGGGGCGGCGCGCGCGGGGGCGGGCCTCTTCATCCTCCCCGAGCGGGGCGCCATCCTGGTGACGGGCGCCGACCGCGTGCGCTGGCTCGACGGCATGCTCACCTGCGACGTGCGCGGCCTCGCGGCCGCGGGCCCGCGCTCCGGCGCCTACGGCCTGGCGCTGACCCGCGAGGGCCGCATCGTGGCGGAGCTCCACGTGCTGGCGCGCGAGTCCGCGCTCCTGCTCGAGCTGGAGCGCGACGCGATCGCGCCCCTCGTCGCCCACCTCGGGCGCTTCGTGGTGGCCGACGACGTGACGCTACGCGACGCGAGCGACGACTGGCGGCGCCTGGCGCTCGAAGGGCCGGCGGCGGCGGCCGTGCTCGAGGCCGCGCTCGGGCGCCCCCTTCCCCTGGAGCCGGACGCCGCCGGCGAAGCCGAGCTCGCCGGGGCGCCCGCGGTCGTCGGCGCCTACTCGCTCTCCGGCCTCGGCGGCCGGCAGCTCTTCGTACCCTCCGCGTCCGCCGCCGCGGCGCGCGATGCGCTGCTCGCGGCGGGCGCCGCGCCCGCCACGGCGGCGGACCTCGAGGAGCTGCGCATCGAGTGCGGCGTGCCGCGCCAGGGCCGCGAGCTGACCGGGGAGGTGCTGCCCGCCGAGGCGCGCCTCGAGCGCGCCGTCTCCGAGACGAAGGGCTGCTACACGGGCCAGGAGGTGGTGACGCGCATGCGCTCGCGCGGCCGCGTCTCGCACCTGCTGGTGGGCCTGCGTTTCACCGGCGGATCGCTCCCGGCGGCGGGCACTGAGCTGCGCAAGGAGGGGCGCGTCGTCGGAAGCGTCACGAGCGCCGTTCTCTCGTCGCGGCTCGGGTCGATCGGCCTCGGCTTCGTGCGCCACGGCGAGGCGGAGCCCGGCAACGCGCTGGAGGAGTGCGGCCGCGAGGCGCAGGTGGCGCCGCTGCCGTTCCCGGACGGCGCTTGAGCGGGGCGCTCCTCGTCTTCGCGAAGGAGCCGCGTCCGGGCGCCGTGAAGACCCGCCTCTGCCCACCCTTCTCGCCGCAGCAGGCTGCCGAATTCTACGCCTGCCTGCTCGACGACGCGCTCGCCGCCAGCGCCGCCGCCGCGGTGCGGCTCGGCCTCGCGCCCATCCTCTACGTCGCGCCGGCCGAGGCCTGCGCAGCCGTCGCGGGCCGCGCGCCGGCCGGCTTCCGCACGCTTCCCCAGCGCGGCCCGGACCTGGCGGCCCGAATGGAGAACGCGTTCGCCGAGGCGGCGGCCGCAGGCTTCGCCCCGCTGCTGCTGCGCGGCAGCGACAGCCCGCTGCTCGGCGAGGCGACCCTCGCCGCGGCGCTCGAGGCGCTGACTCTCGCGGACCTCGCCCTCTGCCCGGACCTCGACGGCGGCTACAACCTGGTGGCGCTGCGGCGGCCGGCGCCGGGGCTCTTCGCCCACGCCATGAGCACCCCGGAGGTGCTGGCCGACACCCTCGCCAACGCGCGCCGCCTCGGCCTCTCGGCGCGGGTGCTCGAGCCCGGGCTCGACGTCGACACCGCCGCCGACCTCGCGCAGCTCGCCGCGGCCCGCCGCGCCGGCCGGGCCGTCGACTGCCCCCGGACCCTCGCCTTCCTGGATCGCCACGGGCTCTGGCCCTAGAGGTCGCCCATGCTGCCCGCCTGGGCAGCCGCGCCCAAGCATCGTGCACGGGTCGGCACGCCAGCTCTCCATTTCGTGCCGATCTCGGCGCAAATGCGCCGCCACGGGCTCGCAACTCGCCTTGCAAGGCCAGGCATGCCCTTTGCTTTTTGGGGCGCCGGGCCCGGGCGGGGCGCGCTGATGTCGCCTAGCTTTCCCGTGCCCCCCTGTTCACCGTCTGAGGAGGGATCATGCGTTTCAGGGGGACTTGTCTGGCCGTCGCGGCCGGGCTCGCGTTGGCGCCCAGCGGCGCTCTCGCGGACGACGTGCAGGAAACGCTCAAGCAGATGCAGGAGCGTCTGAGCGCGGTCGAGGATCAGCTCGAAGCTTCGAACGCGCGCGTTACGGAGCAGGAGAAGGTGATCAAGGAGGCGGGCCTCGCGCCGCCGCCGGTCGGCTCCGGCAGCAAGCTGAACTCGTGGCTCAACACGCTCGAGTTCGACGGGTGGGTGAGCGCCACCTACTGGTACAACTTCAACGACGTCGACAACGACGCGCTCGTGAACGGCAACAAGGGCGTGTTCGGCCAGTCGAACCCGTTCAACCCCGACGCGAACCAGTTCTCCTTCGATCAGCTCTGGTTCTCGTTCGGCAAGCCCGTCACCGAGGACAGCCGCGCCGGCTTCTGGGCGGACATCGTCTACGGCAAGGTCGCGGGCCTGCTGCCCTACGGGAACTTCGCCGACGGCGGCAACAGCCTCTACCTGGGCAACGCCTACATCCAGTACCTGACGCCCTTCGGGCCGACGGTCAAGATGGGCAAGTTCGCGACGCTGCTCGGCGCCGAGGTCGCCCAGGCGCCGCTCAACTTCAACATCTCGCGCGGCCTCGTCTACAACATCCTCGAGCCGATCGACCACACCGGCATCCTGCTCACCGGGCCGGTGGGCGAGAGCGGCTTCGACTACGGCTTCGGCGTGGTGAACGACGTGTTCAAGAGCCAGTCGACGTCGTCGAACGGCAAGGCCTACCTGGCGCGCGTCGGCTACGCCGGCGAGAGCTGGTCGCTCGGCCTGAACACGATCTACGGGGCGATGTCGTCGAGCATCGGGCCTCCGGGCGACGAGGACGCGCGCGGCGGCATCGTGAACCTGCTGTTCAAGCACGACCCGAGCGAGAGCTTCTCCTGGTACGTGAACTACGACTACTCGTGGCGCGACGGCGACTACGACGGCTTCGAGGGCGCCACCGGCCACGGCATCTCGGTGGCGGGCCGCTACGCGATCACGGAGCGCATGGGCGCCTCGCTGCGGGCCGAGTACGTGACCACGGACGAAGGCTTCCTGCTGGAGCGCGAGGTCAACCTCTGGGGCCTCACGGGCACGATCGACTACGCCCTCACCGAGCAGCTCACCGTCAAGGCCGAGCTGCGCTGGGACCAGGGCTCGATCCGCCGGGCGCCCGACGACCTCTACCTCAGCAACCACAGCGGGCTCCTCGTCGACGAGGACGACCAGGCCGTCGTCGGCGTCGAGGCGATCTACCGCTTCTGACCCGACGGGGTCCGTTACGGAACGGGGAGCGGCGCAGGCCGCTCCCCGTTTTCGTTTCCGCGTCGCGAGTCGCGACGGCAGTCGACTCGGCGAAGGCCGTGGAGTCGGCGAGACCTGGACTCAGCGCAGGCCGTCGAGGCGGGGCGAGTACCAGGCTTCGGAGATGCCGAGCTTCTCCATCTTCGTGTAGAGCGTGCGGCGCCCGATGCCGAGGGCGCGCGCCGCTGCCGAGCGGTTGCCGCGGCAGTGCTCGAGGGCCTGGACGATGCGCCAGGCCTCGGCGAGGTCGACCCAGTCGCGCAGGCCGGGCAGGTCGGCGCTGCCGCCCCGGCCCGAGGCCTCGACGAGCCGCAGGAAGTCCTGGAACCACGGCCGCCCGTCCGCCTGGGGCGGCCGGTCTCCGTTGGCTCGGGGTCGCGGCATCGACTCGCTCACCTGAAATCGCCAGTGCAAGGCCTATTCCAGCCGCGGACTCCGCGTCCGCGAGGTCCCCGAAGCAGCGGCGGGCGCAGACCGCCGGGCCGCGTGCCCAGGTCCTGGGCAGCGATGCCCGCCGGCTGGGCAGGCCTCGGCGCAACCCGCGGGCGCAACCGGCCGCGGAGGGCCCTTGGCGCGCCTCGGGGTGCGCCGGAGTTGGCACGACGGTTGCTCTCCTCCAGCGGGATTCGGGAACCCTGCCGCCGGGGGGAGGCCCCGAGGCACCTCTGCCGGCGGATCGGTTTGGGTAGTACCGTGTCCCCGCCCCCAGAAGGTGGGCCGATCCCGGCCAGGAGGAGCCTTCCAATGCACAAGGTCGAAGCGATCATCAAGCCGTTCAAGCTCGACGAGGTCAAGGAAGCCCTCCACGGGATCGGCATCCAGGGCATGACCGTCACCGAGGTCAAGGGCTTCGGCCGCCAGAAGGGCCACACCGAGCTCTACCGCGGCGCCGAGTACGTGGTGGACTTCCTGCCCAAGATCAAGATCGAGATCGCCGTGAGCGACGACCTGGTGGACAAGGTGGTCGACGCCATCGTCCAGGCCGCCAACACCGGCCGCATCGGCGACGGCAAGATCTTCGTGACCAACATGGAAGAAGTGATCCGCATCCGGACCGGTGAGCGCGGTCCGGACGCGCTCTAGCAACTCGCTCGTCATCCGCGCATCGCGCGGTCCAAGAGGAACAAGGAAGCACGATGACCCCCAAGAAGGTTCTGGAACTGGCCAAGAAGGAAGAGGCCGTGATGGTCGACTGCCGCATCACGGACTGGCCGGGCAGCTGGCAGCACTGCTCGCACCCGATCTGGACCCTCGAAGAGTCGACCTTCGAGGACGGCTACGGCTTCGACGGGTCGTCGATCCGCGGCTGGCAGGCGATCAACGAGAGCGACATGCTCATGATCCCCGACCCGAGCACCGCGTTCATCGATCCGTACATGCAGCACAAGACGCTGGTGCTGATCTGCGACGTGTGCGACCCGATCACCCGGGAGAAGTACTCGCGCGATCCGCGCCACATCGCGAAGAAAGCCGAGGCCTACCTGACGCAGACCGGCATCGGCGACACGGCGTTCTTCGGCCCCGAGGCGGAGTTCTTCGTCTTCAACAGCGCGCGCTTCCACACCGCGACGAACGAGGGCTTCTACCACATCGACTCGAACGAGGGCATCTGGAACGCGGGCTCGGTGGAGGGCGGCGCCAACCTGGCCTACAAGACGCGCCACAAGCAGGGCTACTTCCCGGCGCCGCCGACCGACACCCAGCAGGACCTCCGCACCGAGATGTGCCTCGACATGGCGAAGCTGGGCATCCTGATCGAGACCCAGCACCACGAGGTGGCGACCGCGGGCCAGGCCGAGATCGACATGAAGTTCGACTCGCTGGTCACCATGGCCGACAACCTGATGAAGTACAAGCACGTGGTGAAGAACGTTGCCCGCAAGCACGGCATGACGGCCACCTTCATGCCGAAGCCTCTCTACCAGGACAACGGGTCGGGCATGCACGTCCACCAGTCGATCTGGAAGGACGGCAAGCCGCTGTTCGCCGGCGACGGCTACGCGGGCCTCTCGAAGACGGCGCTGTATTACATCGGCGGCATCCTGAAGCACGCGCGCGCGCTGGCGGCGTTCACCAACCCGGGCACCAACTCCTACAAGCGGCTGGTGCCGGGCTACGAGGCGCCGGTGAACCTGGCGTACTCGAGCCGCAACCGCTCCGCGGCGTGCCGCATCCCGACCTACTCGGCGAGCCCCAAGGCGAAGCGCGTGGAGGTCCGTTTCCCGGATCCCTCCTGCAACGCGTACCTCGCCTTCGCGGCGATGCTGATGGCCGGCATCGACGGCA
>Ga0209706_10002236_pt1 | contig 10785 bp, 5 predicted proteins | sample PPLLaktember2015_6_FD_187263 | JGI IMG/M metagenome (GOLD analysis project Ga0209706, IMG submission 187263) | Freshwater sediment microbial communities from Prairie Pothole Lake near Jamestown, North Dakota, USA - PPLs Lake P8 Core (1) Depth... | ecosystem: Environmental > Aquatic > Freshwater...
TCCTGGGTGCGCTCCCTGCAGCCGTCCGCGGCCAGGACGGCGGCGTGCCGATGGGCCAGGTCCGGGAGGGGCTCCATCTGACGAGCCGCATCCTCGGAGGCGACGTCAACTACGCCGTCTATCTGCCTCCCGACTATGCGATGTCCAGCCGGCGCTATCCCGTCGTCTACCTGCTTCACGGCTACACCGACGACGAGTCGGGCTGGATCCAGTTCGGGGAGGTGAACCTGGCCGCCGACCGGGCCATCGCCGCCCGCGAGATCCCGCCCATGATCATCGTCATGCCCGACGGCGGCGTCTCCTTCTACATCAACGACTGCCAGAACAAAGTCCGGTTCGAGGACATGTTCATCCAGGAATTCATCCCCCACATCGACGCGACCTTCCGGACCCGGCCCGAGAAGGAATTCCGGGGCCTCTCGGGGCTGTCCATGGGCGGCTGGGGCTCGCTCGTCCTGGCCATGCGCCATCCGGGCCTCTTCGCCGCCTGCGCCGCCTTCAGCGCGGCCATGTGGATCGACGAGGACATGGTGAACATGCCGGAAAAGAACTACGACGGGCTCATCGCCGGCCTTTTCGGCCCCGGCCTCAAAGGCCGAGCCCGTTTGACCCCCCACTTCCGGGCTCACAATCCGATCGACCAGGCCAAGAGCAGGTCCGTCGACGAATTGAAGGAGGTCCGTTTCTACATCGACTGCGGCGACGACGATTTCCTGATCAAGGGCAACATGGCCCTGCACGCCACTCTACTCGAGCGCAAGGTCCCCCACGAGTTCCGCGTCCGCGACGGCGGCCATTCTTGGATCTACTGGCGCACCGGGATCGTCGACGGCCTGGCCTTCATCGGCCGGAGCTTCCACCGCTAGGCGTGTTTTCCCCAAAGCCCCGCCTGCGGTGAAGCGCCGGAGAAATCCTTCTTGTGCTAACCGTGAGCTGGCCCTAAAATGGCCCCAGGCCACGAATCCAGGGCGTGCGTCAGGGCGGGTATGGTCGTCCGTGACATTTCCGTGACAACCGCGGTCCGGCCGGCTCATACAATCTGACCAGAGCGTCGTTAGCGATGAAGGTCGAAGGTCACCGGAAACAGGTCGCTCTCTTTCTCGTCGCCGTCCTCCTACCGGCCGTCGTTCTCGTAGCCCTGACGCTGCGGATCGTCAAGCAGGAGAAGGAGCTGACCATGAAGCGCGTCGCCGACGAACGCCAACGCGTGGCCGCGGAGATCGGTCGCGATCTCACGTCGCGCCTGGACGTTCTCGCCCGGGAGGAAGCCTCAGCGATCGCGGACGAGCCCGCCAGGCTCGCCCGCCGCGACTACAGGAATCCCGAAGTCGTCCTCGTCGCCAGGATCGATGACGCCCGGCTCTTTCTTCCCTGGGAAGCCGGCCCGGAAACGGCCGCCTCCAGGCCGCCTGAGAACGACTCGGCGTACGGCCGGATCCTTCGACAGGCCGAGAACGCTGAATTTTCCTCGAAAAACTATGCGGTGGCCGCCGCTCGCTACCTGAGGGCCGCGTCTGCCGCACGGCTTCCGGTCGAGGAAGGTTACGCCCGTCTGCAACGGGCCCGGGCGCTCGCCAAATCGAAGAAGGAACAAGAATCCCTCTCGGAATACGCGAAGGTCCTTTCTCTCTCGCCCGGCGTCATCGACGAGTACGGCATCCCTCTGTCTTTCTATGCGTTCGAACCCCTCCTGAGAGCGGGGTTGATGGTCCCCGAAGCCGTCGCCCGGATCGGTCAACAGCTCGCTGACCCCGCATGGCTTTCTCCCGCCGGGCTCTATTTAATGAGAGACCTCGTCCAACAGATCATCGCAGCATCGCCTGCGGCCTCCGGGGCATCCGTCCGCTCCGGCGCCGAGGAGCACCTCGGGAAGGTCCTCGGGCGGATCCAGGCCGTGGAACAAGCTCTGCGCCTCAAAGAGGACTTCCCGCGCTTGGGCCTGGAGCCCGTGCCCGGTCCGGATCTGAAGAAAGCCGGATTCCTCTGGGTGTCTTACGGCCAGAAACCCTGGTTGGTAGGCCTGACTCCTGAAGCCCCCGGAGAAGGGAACATGCTCGTCGCCGTCGATTTTCAGGCCTTTTCCTCCACCCTCCTTTCGGACGCGGATTATTCAACAGGATATCCCGCAGACGTCGACCTCCAGGCCGGGCTGTCGGCCGACGGCACCTCCCTGGGGCCGGGCCTTCGGGGGATCCATGTCGCCTTCGCGTCCGGAGGTGAACAGCCGTTCGCGACGCAGTGGTCCCTCCCCCGTCTCTTCTATTTCCTCGCCCTGGCCGTCGTCCTCAGCATAACGCTCTTCGGGGCCTATCTCCTTTGGCGGGACGTGCGGCGTGAGGTCCTCATGGTCCAGATGAGGTCGCAATTCGTCTCCAGCGTCTCCCACGAGTTGAAAACGCCCCTGACGGCCATCCGGATGTTCGCTGAGACGCTCCGGCTGGGCCGCTCTAAGGATCCGGCCACGCAGGCGGAGTACCTGGATACGATCATTAACGAGAGCGAGCGCCTGACCCGGCTTTTGAACAACGTCCTCGATTTTTCCAAGATCGAGCGGGGCAAGAGGATCTACCATCCGGCCCCGGCTTCCCTCCCGGAGATCGTCCGGGCCGCGGCCCGGGCCATGGAATATCCCTTGAAGCAACAGGGCTTCGAGTTTGAAGTCCGGATCGACGAGAGCCTGCCCGAGGTCTGCGTCGACCGCGACGCCATTGAGCAGGCCGTCCTGAACCTCCTCAGCAACGCGATGAAGTACTCGAACGAATCGCGAACGGTCAGCCTGAGCGTCCAGCGGCAGGGCGATTCTGCCGTCATCGAGGTCGTCGACCGGGGCGTCGGCATCGATCCGGAGTATCAGGCCCATCTCTTCGAAGAGTTCTACCGGGCTCCCGCCCGCGAGAACCAATCCCTGCCGGGAACGGGACTCGGCTTGTCGCTCGTCGCCCACATCACCAAGGCCCACGGCGGGTCGGTCAGAGTGGAAAGCGCCCCCGGCCGAGGGAGCACCTTTTCCATCATCCTGCCATTGAAGAGCGAATCGTGAAGAGGATCCTCGTCGTCGAGGACGACCCGGCCATTCTCAGGGGGCTCAAGGACAACCTCGAATTCGAATCCTACGAGGTTCTGACCGCCGAGGACGGCGAGCGCGGCTACGCCGCTCTGAAGGAGAAGAAGCCGGACCTCGTCATCCTGGACCTCATGCTCCCCAAAATGAGCGGCTATGAGCTCTGCCGGAAAGCGCGGAAAGAGGGTCTCACGACGCCCATCCTCATGCTGACCGCGCGCGGCGAGGAGAAGGACCGGGTGGCCGGCCTGGACCAGGGGGCCGACGACTATGTGACCAAGCCGTTCTCGGTGCCGGAACTGCTGGCCCGGATCAGGGCCCTCATCCGCCGGGTCGATCTGGCCAAGACGGGAGACCTGCCGGCTGAGATTCATTTCGACGACGTCGCCGTCGATTTTAAGCGTTTCGAGGCGCGCAAGGCCGGGAAAGCGATCGAGATGTCCCGGAAGGAGTTCGGGATCCTGAGGCTGCTGGCGGCCCGGCGCGGCGTGGTCGTCGAGCGAAGCGAACTCCTCGACGAGGTCTGGGGCTACGACCAGTTCCCGACGACCCGGACCGTGGACAACCACGTCGCCCAGCTCCGCGGCAAGCTCGAGGATGACCCGGCCCATCCGCGGCGGCTCATCACGGTCTACGGCGTAGGTTACAGGCTGGTCCTCGATCAATGACGCTTCCCGAGAGCCGGGCTGATCCGCTCGGTATTCCCTGCGGCAACGAATTTTGCTTTATCGTGACAGTCTCATGACACCTGCCGTAGGCCGACAGCGCATCATGTGAGCGAACCTAAAGAGCAGGAGGCGGCAAATGAAAAAACCGGCTTTATTGACAACCCTATTGATAATCGCGGCCTTCACCCTCGGCTCTCTCGCCGTTCAGAGCGGGCACGACCAGTTCCAAAAGGCCCTGGCCAAGGAAAGGGGCGAAGGGAACCTCGAGGAGGCCATCGCCCTCTTCCAGAAGGTCATCGATGAGACCAAGGACGAGGCGCTGGCCGCCCAGGCCCAGCTTCGGATCGGCTTCTGCTACGAGAAGCTGGGCCATGAAAAGGCCCAGTTGGCCCAGCAAGCCTTCCAGAAAGTCGTTGATAAATATCCTGCCCAGACCGAGACGGCCAGGACAGCCAGGGAAAAATTAGCCCTTCTCCTGAAGGGACCTATGGCTCCGGAAAAAGGAGCGGCTCAGACGCGGCTGCGGCTGGTTTGGGAAGGACCCGATGTTGAGCTTATGGGGGCCCCCTCTCCGGACGGACGTTTCGTCTGTTATACCGACTGGGAAACGGGCGATCTGGCGGTCCATGATCTGCAGACCGGCGGAAAGCGCAGGCTTACCGGCCAAACCGCCTGGGATGGGAGCTGGGCCGAAAGCTCGAGATGGTCGCCTGACGGCAGGCTCATCGCCTATACATGGGATATGGGCGTTACGGCCGAGCTCCGCATCGTCGGATTTGACGGCGCTAAGCCCCGCGTCCTCTACCAAGGGGGAGGATATCCTTCGGTCAAGGACTGGTCACCGGACGGCCGACAGATCCTGGCGGTTGTCTATTCGGAAAAGGGCGATCCGTCCTTCTCCCTCATCTCCGTCTCTGACGGCTCCATTCGTCATATCAAGAAAACGGGGCTCCCGGCCGGCTTTATGAACGGCCAAATGAGATTCTCGCCAGACGGCCGGTCTATCGCTTTCGACCTTCGGAACGATATCGACCTCCTTTCGACCGACGGAAAGACCGAAGGCCCGCTCGTCAGGCATCCGGCCAATGAACGTCTGCTGGGCTGGACTCCCGACGGGAATCACATCCTTTTCGCGAGCGACCGGAGCGGAGCGATCGATGCCTGGATCCTGCCGGTCACGGAGGGCCGGCCGGGGGGAGAGGCGGAGCTCCTTCGAAAAGACATCGGGGAGATCTCCCCTCTCGGGCTGACCCGTGACGGAGCCTTTTTCTACGGGCACGGCAAAGATACGCAGAAGATCTATCTCGCCTCGCTCGAACGGAAAGCCGGGGCCTTCCGTGCGACCTATCAAAGAGTGGAGCTTCCTTACGAAGGGCGCAACCATGCGCCCGAATACTCTCCAGACGGAAAACGGCTGGCCTATATTCGGCAGGCGGTGCCCAGGATGGACGGCTCCAATGCTCTTTACGTCTTTTCCCCTGAGACCGGAGAAGAGAAGAAAACGGCATTGAATCTCCAACAGGTCAGCTCTGTGGCCTGGGCCCCGGATGGATCATCGATCATGATTTCGGGCTTTGACGAGATGCGGACCTTCATCGGTCGGATCGATCCGGGAACGGGGGAAATCAAGGAGATATTCCCGAGCGATAAGGACGTTCGCGAGGAACTGTACATGGCTCCCGCCTGGTCGCCCGACGGCCAGATCGTCTATTGCATCCACGGGGTCCAATTGACGACGGCGGAACCATCGCTTTCGATCATCGCGAAAGACCTTTCAACGGGCCGGACCTGGGATGTCTATAAGATGAATGCCCCTTTTAATTTTCCCATGATCTCCGTTTCGCCGGATGGCCAGTGGCTGGCTGCTCTCGAACATCCTCGGGGAACCAATCCAAATAAAGAGAAGATTCTCATGGCCATCTCCACGGAAAACGGAAAAGCCCGGGAATTATGCCGGTTCGTGAGCGGCACGGGTAACGTCGTCCAGCCGAGATGGAGTGCGGACGGGCGATACATATTCTTCCCGGGCCTCCGCAAGGGCGAAGAGAGGTGGGACATCTGGTATGTTCCGATCGAGGGCGGCGAACCAAGGAAACTCGGGCTGGCCCTGCACGAGATCAACTATATCAGTCCTCTTTCCGACGGCAGCCGGATCGTGTTCTCCTCGATGGGCCCCACCGTCCACGGCCCCGAGGTCTGGGTCATGGAGAACTTCCTGCCGAAATCCCCCGGCAAAAAGTGAGAGGTCTGTCTCGAGCCAACTCTGACGATAGAGCTCCCGGGCGGCCGTGAGATGGCCCCGTCATCTTGACCGATTCTGGACACACTCTGGACACGATCTCGATTGAATAACCGGACCGACGGGGGTAGAGTAAGGACCGGGTGGGATGATCATGTCCAGGGCCCGGATTCGAAGGCACCCTTCCCGCGGCACGGCGATTCTTTTTCTGGGCGTCGCCGCGGTGTCGGTCGGGGCGCTTGTCTGGATGGGCGTGCGGCTCATCGAACAGGACCGCGCTCTAGAGGCCCAGCAACTGAGAGAACGGCGGGAGGCGGCCGCGGACCGCCTGACTGTTTCGTTGGAGCAGGCCCTTTCGGCCGAGGAAGCAAGGCTGGCCGATCCCGAGACTGTGGACCTCCCTCCATCGGCGGACGCGGTCATCTTGGCGGTCTCCGGGCCCTCGGACTCCCCGATTCTCCGCGTTTGGCCCGAAAGTGGTCTGCTGTACTATCCGGCGGTCAACCCGGGCCGGGAAGCCCCGGCCAGGCTTTTCGCCGAAGCCGAAAAACTTGAATTCCTCGAACAAGACTTCGGCCGCGCCATCCGCGCCCTTCTCCCCTTCTCCAGATCCGAGGACCCGGCTGTCAAAGCCGGAGCGCGGCTTCGACTGGCGCGGAATTATCGAAAAGCCGGCGGCCTCGAGTCGGCTCTGAAAACCTATTACGAGATGGCCGGATCCTCCGATGACGGGATCTCGATAGCCGGCGTACCCGCCGACCTGGCGGCGCGCCGGGCCTGCTGTGCCCTGCTCGAGGAGCTCGATCGCAGGGCTGAGTTGGGAAGATCCGCGCAGGAACTCCTTGATGATCTGATGAGCGGTCGCTGGCGCCTCGACAGGGCGTCTTATCTCTTTTATCGCGAGCAGGCGGCCCGTTGGCTGGGCCGGGAGCCGGGATCCGACGCCGGGCGACGGGCCCTGGCGGATGCCGCCGCCTGGCTATGGGAAAACCGTCAAAAGGTCGCCGGATCGGCCAGTGGGTCCGCCGGGCGCGAGCCGTTGAGGCTTCAAGGCCTCCCAGTCACCGTTCTCTGGCGCCGGTCGGCGAGTCAGCTGGCCGCCATCGCCGCCGGTCCCGCCTATCAGCAGAGCCGATGGTTCAGCCCGCTTCTCGGGAGGCCCGAATTCGGCGGCGTGCGCGTCGCGATCAGCGATCCGCAAAGCGGGCTGGTCTATGGAGATGATCCAGCGGCCGATGGCCCCGCCGCTTCGCGTCTCGCTTCTGTCACCGGCCTGCCCTGGGACATCGCTCTCGTCAACGCCGACCGCGAGGCCATCGTCAGCCAATTCGCTCAGCGGCGGCGGCTGATGACGGCGGGCTTAGTATTATTGACCCTTCTTGTGGTCGCCGCGAGCTATCTCATAGGCCGCGCGGTCTCGCGCGAGCTGGCGGCAGCGAGGCTCCAGTCGGACTTCGTTTCCGCCGTCTCGCACGAATTCCGGACGCCCCTCACCTCGATGCGACAGTTCACCGAGATGCTCGTCGAGGACGAGAGCCTCCTGCCGGAGAAGCGCCGGGATTATTACGGCGCCCAGGAGCGCGCCACCCGTCGGCTGTCCCGGCTCGTCGAATCGCTTCTCGATTTCGGCCGCATGGAGGCCGGCGCCCGGCCCTATCGGCTCGAGCGACTGGACGCGGGCCGCTTTGTCCGAGACACGGTGGAGGAGTTCAAGTTGGAGACCGGCCCCGCCGATCTGGCCTTAGAATGCGCCGTCCCGGACCAAGGTCCGATCGTGAAGGCCGACCGGGAGGCGCTCACCCAGGCCCTGTGGAATCTCCTGGACAACGCCGTCAAGTACTCGGGCGACAATGCTCTCGTTCGCGTCGAAGTCGAGGCCGGGAACGAGATCGCGATCCGGGTTAGGGACAAGGGGGCCGGCATCTTGCCGTCCGAAAGGAAGCGGATATTCCGGAAGTTCGTCCGTGGCTCGAGCGCGACGGCCTGCGGCGTCAAAGGCACAGGCATTGGGCTGGCCATGGTCAAGCACATCGTGGACGCCCACGCCGGAAGGCTCCTCGTCGAGAGCGAACCGAAGCAAGGCAGCACATTCACCATCCTGCTGCCCCGAGGAGAGTGAACCATGCCGAGGATCCTGATCGTCGAGGATGACCGGGATATCGCCTTGGGTCTCGAGGAAGACCTCTCCCGTCACGGACACCGGGTCGAAACGGTCGGCGACGGCGAGGAAGCTGTGCGCCGCGGCAAGGAGAGCGGCTGGGACCTGATCGTCCTCGACCTCATGCTGCCGCGAAAGGACGGCTTCGAGGTCTGCCGGGAGCTGCGAAAGGCCGGCCTCAGAACGCCGATCATCATGCTGACGGCCAAGACCCACGAAGCCGAAAAGGTTCTCGGCCTCGAGCTCGGAGCGGACGACTATATCACCAAACCGTTCAGCCCGAGGGAGTTGCGGGCCCGGATCCAGGCCGTGCTGCGTAGAATGACGGAGGGGTCCGCGGGCATCTATCGGTTTGGAGATTGCGAGATCGATTTCGATCGTGGCGAGGTCCGCCGGTGCGGCGCACCGATCAACGTCAGCGCCCTGGAATTCCGCCTGTTGGAGGCCTTCGTACGCCACCGCGGCCACGTGCTGAGCCGCGAGCAGCTAATCGACGCCGCCTGGGGGCCGGAGACCATCATCACCGATCGGGTGGTGGACACCCACATTCTCAACCTGCGCAAGAAGATCGAGCCGAAGCCGGCCAAGCCGCGTTTCATCCTCAGCGTCCGCGGCATGGGCTACCGCTTCGAGGGCGAGTCATCTTGACGGACTCTGGACATGGGCTCGATACGGCCTTGATATCGGACCCCTATGATGAGGGCAGGAGGTAAGGTCCGATGAAAATCAACACCAACAAAGCGATAGCTGTTTTCTTTCTGATCGCCCTCTTGGGCGCCCTGGCGTCCATGGCCGGCGATGTTCGTCAAGCAGAGGATCCCGGCGTATTGCTCCGGGCGGCCATCGAAAAGGAAGAGGTCGACGGCGACCTCCAGGGGGCCATCGACCTTTACAAACAGATCGTCGCCAAATATAGCGACAACCGCAGCGTAGCCGCCAGAGCGCTTATCCGCCTCGGCGGCTGTTATGAGAAGCTCGGCCTTCGTGAAGCGACGAGCGCCTATCAACGGGTGCTCGCGGACTACCCGGACCGAACCGAAGAGGTCGGTATCGCCAGGGAGAAGCTTTCTCTTCTCATGGGATCACGAGTTCCCATGCAAGCGGGACCTGCCGGAATAACCCTACGCCAGGTATGGTCCGGGGCCGACGTCGATATCGAGGGATCCGTTTCGCCTGACGGGCGCTATCTCTCTTTCGTCGATTGGAGTACGGGCGACTTAGCCATCAGGGACTTAGCAACGGGGATGAATCGTCGCCTGACGGACAAGGGCTCATGGGCGCAGTCCCAGGAATTCGCGTTGTTCTCGAAATGGTCCCCCGATAGCCGCCAAATTGTTTACCAATGGTACGCCAAGGACGAGATTTTTGAGCTGCGCATCATCGATATCAAAGAGGCGGCTCCGCGCGTCCTTTATAGAGTTCTTAAAAAAATGGAATATGTCCAGGCCTTTGACTGGTCCCCTGATGAAAAATACGTTTTGGCAGGCTTCTTTAGAACATCGGCCCCGGAACCCCCTTTTTCCGTTGAACATATCACTCAACTGGGCTTGATTTCCGTCGCCGATGGCTCGGTAAAAATCCTTAGAGACTTTTCAGGACAACCTTCGATAATCCACAAAGCCTGGGGATTTGTGTTCTCCCCGGACGGAAGACATATCGCCTTTGACGCCTGGCTTGGAGACGAGCTAGATCAAAAGCGGGATATCTTCTTGCTGTCGGCCGACGGAGCCACAGAGACTCCCTTGATCGATCATCCTGCCGTCGATATGGTCATCGGCTGGACGCCGCGCGGCGAGGGCCTTCTGTTTCTCAGCAACCGGACAGGGACACAGGACGTGTGGTTCACCCGCATCAGCGAAGTCCACCCTCTCGGAAGTCCCCTTTTGATCAAGTCCGGTGCGGGTTCTATCTGGCCGATGGGCATCACCTCGACAGGGGCATTCTATTACGGGCTCCAACGCGGCGGCACCGATGTGTACGAGGTCGGAATAGAGCCCCTGACTGGAAAGATCTCAAGCCCCGCAATAAAGGCTGTCCGGCTTTTTGAGGGGCACAACGCGCACCCCGATTACTCTCCTGATGGGAAGCTTCTTGCGTACGTCTATACCTTAAACATGCCGATCATCGGATCTCAGCAGCTCCTGCGCATTCTTTCTCTGGAAACAGGCCAGGTTCGCGAGCTCAGTCCCGATCTTGATGGATTTGGATATCCCCAGTGGCAGCCCGACGGCCGCGCCGTTTCCGTCGAAGGAACCGGCAGAGATGGCCGCAAGGGCATCTACAAGGTCGATGTCCAACAAGGCGACGTTACGCCGATTGTGCTGATCGAGCAAGGGACGGAGATCTATTCGCACCGGTGGTCACGGAACGGGAGAGTCCTATTCTATTCGACCGGCGACCGGGCCGGAAAAACAGGCTCGATGTTCGTCCATAATCTTGAGACGGGGCAGGACGAGAAGATCCCCGGTTCCCCTTCTGATGCGCAGTTCTTCGATATCTCGCCGGACGGGAAACGGCTAACCCTCGCGAACAGAGGAACGAAGATCGCGATAAGAATAATGCCGGCGTCGGGCGGAGATCTTCGAGAGATCTACAGCTTCGAACAAGCAGGAAGTCCCCCTAATACGCCGGCGTGGAGCGCCGATGGCCGTTATGTTTA
>Ga0209706_10002238_pt1 | contig 10779 bp, 8 predicted proteins | sample PPLLaktember2015_6_FD_187263 | JGI IMG/M metagenome (GOLD analysis project Ga0209706, IMG submission 187263) | Freshwater sediment microbial communities from Prairie Pothole Lake near Jamestown, North Dakota, USA - PPLs Lake P8 Core (1) Depth... | ecosystem: Environmental > Aquatic > Freshwater...
GCCGGGCTCGAGGTGGTACCGGCGCCGACCCAGATTCCGCACTTCTCGATCGCCGGCCCGCTCGACTTCCTGCCAAGCATGGTCGCGCTGCAGGGAAGCTACTATGCCCTGTACGAGCTGCTGGCGAACGCGGTGCGCAGCTGGTAGGGGTTTGATTCAGCGCAACCGTCCAACCAATCGAGCTGGGTTATCCTTCCCCGAATGTTCCGCCCCGGCCTCCCCCGCCGCTTCACCGCGCTCCTTGCGATCGCGGCGCTCGTGCTCGCGCAGGCGCTGGTCGCCGCGCACGCCTGCAGCCTCGCCGCGCCCGCGGACGAGGCGGCCGAGGCCTGCCATCACGGCGCGCCCGAACAGCCGGCGTCCAACACGCTCTGCAAGGCGCATTGCGAAGCCGGCACGCAGACCGTCGACCAGGCAAAGCCGCTCGTGGCGCCCGACCTCGGCGCGCCGCTCGCCGTGCTTCGCGCGGACGACTTCGCACGCACTGGCGCCGGCGCGATCGCCGGATCGACCCGCTGGCTCGCGCACGCCGGCGCCCCACCGCCCTTCCTCCTGCACCGCCGCCTGCGCATCTGACCTGCGCCTGATCGACGCGCCGTGCTGCATCGGCACGGCTTGCATCAAGTTCGATCGAGCGGAGGTTCCATGCATCGCACTGCCATCGCACGCGTTGCCGCGTGCATTCTCATCGCCGCCTTGGCGCCGCGCGTCGCGGCGCAGGCGCTGTCGCTGGACGAGGCGATCCGCATCGGCGAGGGGCGCTCGGCGCGGGTCGCCGCGCAGTCGTCCGCGGTCACCGCCGCCTCGGATCTCGCCGGGCGCGCGTCCCAACTTCCCGACCCGAAGCTCAAGTTCGGACTCGAGAACGTGCCGGTCAGCGGCGAGGACGCCTGGAGTCTGACGCGGGACTTCATGACGATGAAGCGGATCGGCGTGATGCAGGACATCGTGAACGGCGACAAGCGCAAGGCGCGCAGCGAGCGCGCCGCGCGCGAGCTCGGCGTGGAGCAGGCCGGCCTCGTGCTGGAGCGCGCGAACCTGAGGCGCGACATCGCGCTCGCGTGGTACGACACGCTACACGCGACGCGCGCGCTCGAAGTCATGAGCGATCTCGTCAATGCGGTCGCGCTCCAGCAGGACACCGTGGCCGCGTCGATCGCCGCGGGCCGCGCGGCGCCCGCCGATGGCTTCATGGCACGCTCGGCGGTCGAGGCCGCCCGCGATCAGGTGATCGACCAGGAGCGCATTCTGGCGCGCGCGCGGATCGCCCTGTCGGCGCTCGTCGGCACGGACGCGCAGCGTCCGATTGGCGAGGCGCCCGACACCGCCCGGCTCGCGGTGCCGGTTGCGGCCGTGCTCGACTCGCTCGACCGGCAGCCGGCGTTGCAAGTGCTCGAGAGCCGCACCGCGCTCGCGCGCAGCGACGTGGCGGTCGCGCAGAGCAGCAAAAAACCCGACTGGGGCGTCGAGCTCTCGTACGGCCAGCGCAGCCCGTACTACTCCAACATGCTGAGCCTGATGTTCAGCGTCGACCTGCCGATCGCGCCGGCGAACCGCCAGGACCGCGACGTGGCCGCGAGCTTGGCGCAGGTCGAGCGCGCCCGCGCGCAGCTCGAGGAGGCGCGCCGCATGTACGCCGCGCAGGTGCGCGGTCTCGCCGTCGACTGGGAGGCGTGGAACAAGCGCGTGCAGCGCTTCGAGCAGCTGCTCGTGCCGCTCGCGCGCGAGCGGGCCGAGGTCTCGCTCGCGTCGTATCGCGGCGGCAAGGGCGAGCTGATGGCCGTCATCGAGGCGCGCAAGGCCGAGGCCGAGACGCGGCTCGGGCTGCACAACGCGCTACTCGAGCGCGGCCGCGCATGGGCCGGGCTGAACTATCTCGTGCCGAATGAGGAGACCAAGCAATGAAGCCCGCTGTCGGATGGACGCTCGCCGTCGTGCTCGCGGCCGCCGGGATCGCGGGCGCCTACTGGTACGGCATGTCGCAGGGGATGAAGCACGTCGCACCCGCCGCACCGCCCGCGCCCGTCGCGGAAGTAGGCCGCAAGGTCCTGTACTGGTACGACCCGATGCGGCCCGAGGTGAAGTTCGACAAGCCTGGCAAGTCCCCGTTCATGGACATGCAGCTCGTCGCCAAGTACGCGGACGAGGCAGCGACCGAGGGCGGCGTTGCAATCAACCCGCGCGTCGCGCAGAACCTCGGCATGCGCACCGCGGCCGTGCGGACCGGCGCGCTCGAGCGCAAGGTCGAGGCGGTCGGCACCGTTGCCTGGAACGAGCGTGGCGTGGTCGTCCTGCAGTCGCGCACCAGCGGATTCGTCGAGCGGCTCTATGCGAGTGCGCCGCTCGACCCAGTGGCGAAAGGCGCGCCCCTGGTCGAGCTGCTGGTGCCGGAGTGGGCCGCCGCTCAGGAGGAATACTTGGCGTTGATCAAGAGCGACCTGTCGGGCATCGAGACGCTGCGCACGGCGTCGCGTCAGCGCCTGCTGCTGCTGGGAATGAGCGATGAGCTGATCCAGGCGGTCGAACGCGACCGACGCGCTCAACCGCGCTTCACGCTGCGCGCGCCCATCGGCGGCGTGATCGCCGCGCTCGAGGTGCGCGAGGGCATGACGGTGATGTCGGGCGCGACGCTCTTCCGCATCGTCGACCTGTCAAGCGTGTGGGTGAACGCCGACGTGCCGGAGGCGGTGAGCGCCAGCGTGCGGCCCGGCACGCCGGTCGAGGCGCGCGTGGCCGCTTTCCCCGGCGAGACCTTCCGCGGCCGCGTCGCGGCGATCCTTCCGGAGCTCAACGTCGACACGCGCACCGTGCGAGCGCGCATTGAGCTCGCCAACCCCGGTGCGCGGCTCGCGCCCGGCATGTTCGCTGCGCTTTCGTTTGCGCCCGCGCAGGCGCGCGCGACGCTGCTCGTTCCGAGTGAGGCGGTGATCCGCACCGGCACGCGGACCGTCGTGATCCTCACCGACGAGAAGGGCATGTACCGCCCCGTCAACGTCGAGGCCGGCGCGGAGTCGGGCGGCGAGACCGAAATCGTGAAGGGCCTCGCGGTCGGCGATCGCGTCGTGCTCTCAGGACAATTCCTCGTCGATTCGGAGGCGAGCCTGAGGGGGACGCTCTCGCGCATGCAGCCAGTCGCCACGGAAGCCGCCGTGCATCGCGCCGAGGGCCGGATCGATCGCGTCGCCGCCGAAGGCCTCACGATCACCCATGAGCCGGTGCCGAGCCTCAAGTGGCCGACGATGACGATGGAGTTCCTGCCGCCGAAGGGCGGATTGCCGCCAGGACTCAAGGCCGGCGACCGCATTGTGTTCGAGTTCACACAAGTGGGCGGTGGGGACTGGCAGGTGACCAGCATCGCGCGCGCGGACACGGCGGCCCGGCCCACGCATCGGGCGGAGGGCGTGCTCGTGAGCGGCGACGACAAGTCCATGCTCGTCAAGCACGGTTCGATCCCCAGCGCCGGCATGGGCGCAATGACGATGGAGTTCAAGACGCCGCGGGGCGGGTTGCCGCCCGGCGTGAAGGCGGGCGACCCGATCCGCTTCGAGTTTGTGATCACGCGCGACGGCGAGTTCCAGACGACCAAGGTCGAGCCGGTCGGCCGTGGTACGAAGGCGCCTGAGCCGCAAGCCGATCACGGAGCGCACAAATGATCGCCGGCCTCATCCGCTGGTCGATCACGAACCGCTTCCTCGTCCTGCTCGCGACGCTCATGGTCGCGGCGTGGGGCGTGTGGGCGGTGCTGCGCACGCCGGTCGACGCGATCCCGGACCTCTCCGACGTGCAGGTGATCATCCGCACGACGTTCCCCGGCCAGGCGCCGCGTATCGTCGAAGACCAAGTCACTTATCCGCTCACGACGACGATGATGTCGGTGCCGGGCGCAAAGGTCGTGCGCGGGTACTCGTTCTTCGGCGACTCGTTCGTCTACGTGCTGTTCGAGGACGGCACCGATCTGTACTGGGCACGCTCCCGGGTGCTCGAGTACCTGAACCAGGTGCAGTCGCGCCTGCCCGCGGGCGCGAAGGCGGCGCTCGGCCCCGACGCGACCGGCGTCGGCTGGATCTACCAGTACGCGCTCGTCGACCGTTCCGGCCGCAGCGATCTCGGCGGCCTGCGGGCGCTGCAGGACTGGTTCCTGAAGTACGAGCTTAAGAGCGTGCCCAACGTCGCCGAGGTCGCGACCGTCGGCGGCATGGTGCGGCAGTACCAGGTGGTGCTCGACCCGGATCGCCTGCGCGCCTACGGCATCCCACTCGGCATGGTGGTCAAGGCCATCCAGAACGCGAACCGCGAGACCGGTGGCTCCGTCGTCGAGCTCGGCGAGGCCGAGTACATGGTGCGCGCGAGCGGTTACCTGAAGACGCTCGACGATTTCCGCTCCATCCCGATCCGGACGAGCGAAACCGGGACGCCGGTGATGCTCAACGACGTCGCGTATGTCCAGATCGGTCCGGAAATGCGGCGCGGGATCGCCGATCTCGACGGCGAGGGCGAGGTCGTCGGCGGCGTCATCGTGATGCGATCGGGCAAGAACGCCCTGGAGACGATCCACGCAGTCAAGGCCAAGCTCGCCTCGCTCAAGGCAAGCCTGCCGAAAGGTGTCGAGATCGTCGAGACGTACGATCGTTCGGGCCTGATCGAACGCTCGATCGCACACCTGCGCGACAAGCTCGTCGAGGAGTTTATCGTCGTCGCGGTGGTGTGCCTCGCCTTCCTCTTCCATCTGCGCTCGGCGTTCGTCGCGATCGTCACGCTGCCGCTCGGCGTGCTGATGGCGTTCATCGTCATGCAGTACCAGGGCGTGAACGCGAACATCATGTCGCTCGGCGGGATCGCGATCGCCGTCGGCGCGATGGTCGACGCGGCGATCGTGATGATCGAGAACGCGCACAAGAAGCTCGAGGCCTGGCAGCATGAGCATCCGGGCGCGACGCTCGCGGGTGCGGAGCACTGGCGCGTAATCGGCGATGCGGCAGCCGAGGTCGGCCCGGCGCTGTTCTTCAGCTTACTCATCATCACCCTCTCGTTCGTGCCGGTGTTCTCGCTGCAGGCGCAGGAGGGGCGGCTCTTCTCGCCGCTCGCGTTCACCAAGACGTACGCGATGGCCGCGGCGGCGGCGCTGTCGGTCACGCTCGTGCCGGTGCTCATGGGCTACCTGATCCGCGGCCGGATTCCGTCCGAGCAGGCCAACCCGTTGAGCCGCTGGCTGATTGCGCTGTACCACCCGATCATCCGCCGCGTGCTGGCGGCGCCGTGGGTCACGCTCGTCGTCGCCGTGATCCTGTTTGCCGTGACGTGGTATCCGGCGACCCGGATCGGCGGCGAGTTCCTGCCCCCACTCGACGAAGGCGATCTGCTGTACATGCCCACCGCGCTGCCCGGCCTGTCGCCGGGCAAGGCGGCGGAGCTCCTCCAGCAGACCGATCGGCTCATCGCGACCGTACCCGAGGTGAAGCGCGTGTTCGGCAAGATCGGGCGCGCCGAGACCGCAACCGACCCCGCCCCACTCGAGATGATCGAGACGGTCGTCCAGCTCAAGCCGCGCGAAGAGTGGCGTCCCGGGCTGACGACGCAGGCGCTGATCGACGAACTTGACGAGCGGCTGCGGCTGCCCGGGATTTCGAACATCTGGGTGCCCCCGGTGCGCAACCGCATCGACATGCTCGCCACCGGCATCAAGAGTCCGCTCGGCATCAAGGTGAGCGGGCCGGACCTCGCGGAGATCGACCGCGTTGGCGCGGAGATCGAGCGCGTGGTGCGCGACGTGGCGGGCGTGACCTCGGCGCTCGCCGAGCGGCTGACCGGCGGCCGTTACATCGACGTGCGGATCGATCGCAACGCCGCCGCGCGCTACGGCTTGAACGTGAGCGACGTGCAGGAGATCGTCGCCGCGGCGATCGGCGGCGAGAACGTCGGCGAGACGATCGAAGGCCTGCAGCGCTTTCCGATCAACGTCCGCTATCCGCGCGAGCTGCGCGACTCGATCGAGAAGCTGCGCACGCTCCCAGTGGTGACCGAGCGTGGCGCGCAGATCCCGCTCTCGGCCGTCGCCGCGATCGTGGTGGCCGACGGGCCGCCCGGCATCAAGAGCGAGAGTGCGCGCCCTTCCGGCTGGATCTACGTCGACATTCGCGGCCGCGACCTGGTGGCGGTAGTGCGCGACGCGCAGCGCGTCGTCGCCGAGCGCGTCGCGCTACCCGCGGGCTACTCGGTCTCGTGGTCGGGGCAGTTTGAATACCTCGAGCGCGCGAAGGAGCGCCTGACCGTGGTCGTGCCGTTCACCCTGCTGATCGTGTTCGTGCTGCTCTATCTCACCTTCCGGCGCTTCGACGAGGCCGCGCTGATCATGGCGACGATGCCGTTCTCGCTGATCGGCGGACTCTGGCTCATGTACCTGCTCGGCTACAACATGTCGGTCGCCTCGGCGATCGGGTTCATCGCGCTCGCGGGGGTCGCCGCCGAGTTCGGCGTCGTGATGCTCATTTACCTGCGCCACGCTCTGGATGCGCGCGAGCAGGCCGGGATCGCGCTTACGCCGAAGGAGGTCGAGCGTGCGATCGAGGAGGGCGCGGTGTTGCGCGTGCGTCCGAAGGCGATGACGGTCGCGGTGATCGTCGCCGGTCTCATGCCCATCATGTGGTCGGCCGGCACCGGCGCGGAGGTGATGCAGCGCATCGCCGCGCCGATGATCGGAGGCATGATCACCGCGCCGCTGCTCTCGATGCTCGTGATTCCGGCGGCGTACTACCTGATGCGGCGACGCGGCGTCGCGCGCGAGCCGGCGGTGCCGGCCGGCGCTTCGGTCGTGCAACATCCCGCCGCATGAACCGGATCGCCGCCATCGAGGTCAGTGCCGGCGCAGTCTTCGCGGCGCTGGGTGCCGCGGTGCTCTTCGGTGCGAGCACGCCGGTCGCGAAAGCGCTGGTCGCCGACGTGCATCCCGTCGTGCTCGCCGCGTTGCTGTACCTTGGTAGCGGGCTCGGGCTGCTCGCGATCCGGGCCCCCGCGTGGCTGCGGCCGGGCGGTACCGGCCTCGCACCGCGCGACTGGCCATGGCTCGCGGGCGCCATCGCGTTCGGCGGCGTGCTGGGGCCGATCGCGCTGATGCTGGGCCTCGTGCGCACGAGCGGTGCGAGCGCGTCGCTGCTGCTCAACCTCGAGGCGGTGCTGACCGCGCTGATCGCGTGGGTCGTGTTCCGCGAGAACGCGGGCCGGCGGATCGTGCTCGGGATGGCGTTGATTGTCGCCGGCGGCGTCGCGCTCGCGTGGCCGACCGATGCGCCGGGTGCGCACGATGCCCTGGGTGCGGCGCTCGTTGCAGCCGCGTGCCTGTGCTGGGCGATCGACAACAATCTCACGCGCAAGGTGTCGGCCGGGGATGCGACGTTCATCGCGGGGGCGAAGGGGCTCGTCGCGGGCGGCGTCAACCTGGCGATCGGGCTCGCGATCGGCGGCCACCTGCCGGCTCCGGCGCCGGCCGCCGCCGCGCTCGCGGTCGGCCTCCTCGGCTACGGCGTGAGCCTGGTGCTCTTCGTCGTTGCGCTGCGCGGGCTCGGCGCGGCGCGCACTGGGGCGTACTTTTCGACCGCGCCCTTCATCGGTGGCGCGGTCGCGATCGGGGCCTTCTCCGAGCCGACGTCGCCGGCGTTTTGGCTGGCGGCGGCGCTGATGGGCACAGGCGTGTGGCTGCACCTGACCGAGCGGCACGCGCACCCGCATACGCACGAACTGCTCGAGCACGCGCATCCTCACGTGCACGATGAACACCACCGGCACGATCACGATTTTGCGTGGGACGGTGCCGAACCGCATGCGCACGCGCACCGGCATGCCGCGATCTCCCACGCTCACCCGCACTATCCGGACCTGCATCATCGCCACGCGCACGGCGCGGCTGAGCACGACGCGCGGTGATGAACTCCCTGCTACCCTTGCGGTCTGTAACAAAGCGGGGTGGCGTGTCGTCCTTCCCCGCGCTTATACTTGCCGCCGTCATGCGCCGCCTGACTCGCACCATCGCTTTCGCGCTCCTGGCGTGGCTGCCCTTACAGGCCGCTGCGCTCCCGGGGCTCATCGCGCTGTGCGAGCTCGACCCGGCGCACTCGCCGATGCATCCCGCGATAGACGCCGCCGCCGCGCACGATCACGGCGACCACGCCCACGAGCATGGCGGCGATGACGGCGCGGGCGGCCACGACGGCGGCACGGGCCACGGCGTCGGCGGCCACGGCTGCTGCCATCACTACTCGAGCGCTGCGCCGACGCTCGCGATCGGCGCGCCCGATGCGGCGCACGCGGTCTTCGTCACGGCATCGTCCCACCTGCACGACTTCTTCCCCGAGCAGCCCAAGCGTCCGCCGCTGGCGGCGCTCTGATCTCTCGCGCGCGGTCACCGCGCGCACGTTCCGACTTGTGCACGCGAGGCTCGCGCCGCCCGGCGCCTGCCTCCCATGGAGCTTGGAGACAGATGCTTGCCAGGAAACTTGCTGCCGTCGCGCTCGTCTGCGCGGCCGGCACCGCCGGCGCACAGACGCCGGCCCCGCGCGAAGCGGCAGTCGCCGCGCCGCCGGCCTATCGCTCCGCGTTCGAGGGCTATCGGCCCCACGTCGAGGAGCCCCTGGCGCCCTGGCGCGAAGTGAACGACACCGTGGGCCGCGTCGGCGGCCACGTCGGCGTGCTGCGCGCGGACGAAAGCAGCGCACCGCCGCCGCCCGCCACGCCCGGCGCGGCCCCGGCGCCCGCGGCGAAGGAGCCGAGCCATGACGCTCACCACCGCAAGTAGGCGGGCGGCCGCCATCCTCGCGGCGCTGGGCCTGGCCGGCTGCGCGACTTTCTCGCCGGACGGCGGTTTCGGCGCGGTCGAGAAGACGACGCAGGCGCGCGCGGGCGCGCAGCCCCGCTGGCAGCGCACCGACGCCGACCGCGATGCGGTCGCCGCGCTCGTCCGGGAGAAGCTCGCCGCGCCGCTGTCCGCCGAGGATGCCGTGCGGATCGCGCTCGTGAACAACCCCGGCCTGCAGGCAACTTATGGCGAGCTGGGCATCGCCGAATCCGACGTGGTCGCCGCCGGCCGCCTGCCCTCGATCCACATCGCGAGCCTCAAGACCAAGTACGGCGGAGAGACCGTGAAGATCGAGCAGGCCATCGGCATCGAGGTGATCTCGCTCCTCACCGTGCCGTTGCGCCACCGCTTCGAGTCGAAGCGCTTCGAGCGCGTGCAGGCGGAGGTCGCGCGGGACACCGTCGCGGTCGCCTACGAGACGCGCCGCGCGTGGATCGAGGCAGTCAGCGCCGACGAGACCGCGCGATACATGGCGCAGGTGAGAGAGGCCGCGGAGGCGAGCGCGGAGCTCGCGCGCCGGATGGCGCGCGCCGGCAACTTCTCGCGGCTGCAGCAGATGCGGGAGCAGGCGTCCTACGCTGACGCGGTCGCCCAGCTTGCGCGCGCCCGGCAGGCCGCTGTGTCGGCGCGCGAGAAGCTGACCCGGCTCATGGGGCTCTCCGGACGAGAGGCGTCCTATCGCCTGCCGGAGCGCCTGCCCGACCTGCCGGCGAGCCCCGCGCAGCCGGCCGAGGTCGAAGCCTCGGCGCTGGAGGGGCGGCTCGACCTTCGCGCGGCGCAGCGCGACGCCGCGAGCCTCGCGGACTCGCTGGGCCTCGTGAAGACGACGCGTTTCGTCGATGCGTTCGAGGTCGGTCGGGCGCGCACGAAGGAAGGTGACCACCCATACGCCTACGGCTGGGAGTTCCGGATCGAGATCCCGCTGTTCGACTTCGGCACGGCGCGCGTGGCGCGCGCGGAGGCGCTTTACCTGCAGGCGGTGAGCCGGGTCGCGCAGACGGCGGTCGACGCGGAGTCCGAGCTGCGCGAGGCCTACACGGCGTACCGCACCGCCTACGACACCGCGCGCCACTACCGCGAGGAGATCGTGCCGCTGCGCAAGAAGATCTCGGAGGAAAACCTGCTGCGCTACAACGGCATGCTCATCAGCGTCTTCGAGCTGCTCGCCGACGCGCGCGAGCAAGTCGTCGCGGTCAACGCCGCGATGGACGCAACGCGCGACTACTGGCTCGCCGAAACCGACCTCCGGTCGGCGCTCGCCGGGGCCGGCAGCGGACTGCGCGGCGCGCGGCGCGGCGTGCCGATGCCGGTCGCGCAGAACGGTGGAGGGCACTGAAGATGAGCACCGGAGACGCGAAAGACACAACCGGCCGGCGCAACTTCCTGCGCGGTGCCGGCGCGGCGATGCTGGGCGCGGCCGCGGTGAGCCGCGTGCAGGCCGCCTCGCTTCCCGAGGCGCCAGTGCAGACGAGCGCAGCGACCCAGCCCCCCCTCGCGCCGCCGAACGGGCGGCCCTACAACCCGGTCGTCACGCTGAACGGCTGGACGCTGCCGTGGCGCACGCGGGACGGCTGGAAGGAGTTCCACCTCGTCGCCGAGCCCGTGGTGCGCGAGCTGGCGCCCGGGATGAAGGCGAACCTGTGGGGCTACAACGGGCAGTCGCCGGGACCGACGATCGAGTGCGTGGAAGGCGACAAGGTCCGCTTCTTCGTCACCAACAAGCTGCCGGAGCACACGACCATCCACTGGCACGGCATCCTGCTCCCGAGCGGGATGGACGGCGTCGGCGGGCTCACCCAGAAGCAGATTCCGGTCGGCAAGACCTACGTGTACGAGTTCGTCATGAAGAAGTCGGGCACGTTCATGTACCACCCGCACGCCGACGAGATGACGCAGATGGCGATGGGCATGATGGGTTTCATCGTCGTCCATCC
>Ga0209706_10002242_pt1 | contig 10775 bp, 15 predicted proteins | sample PPLLaktember2015_6_FD_187263 | JGI IMG/M metagenome (GOLD analysis project Ga0209706, IMG submission 187263) | Freshwater sediment microbial communities from Prairie Pothole Lake near Jamestown, North Dakota, USA - PPLs Lake P8 Core (1) Depth... | ecosystem: Environmental > Aquatic > Freshwater...
GGCCGTCGGCGACCTCGTAGACGGCGACCGCCTCGATAGGCTTCTCGGCGAGGCCCGATATCCGCTCGTGGTCGATCACCTTGTTGCCGATGACGATCCGCTGCAGGATCTCGGCGCGAAGCGCCGGCAGATTGAAGCGCTGCGTCCGGTAGAACTCCGCGAACGCGGCCTTCCCGGCGAGCGCAGGTTCCGAAGAAGGCATCCGGTAGAGCCGGATTCCTTCGCTGCAAGTCGCGAGGAACGCAGGCAGGTCGCGGCGGTTGTAGGCGTCGACCTGGCGCTGGACGATCGCGACCGGAGTACTTTCACTGTTCGCGGCCAAGTTGATCTCCGGGATTTGGCCCGGATTGTGTTGCAGCCCTGAGCGCGGGTCGAGCGCTTTCGATCGGGAGGTCGAGGGCTACGCGGTCGATGGCCTGCCCGGAGTGCCCCTTGACGCGGCCGACAACACATGTAACTCTTAGGTTACTTATCAAGGGCACAGTGAATCGGTGACCGAAACCGAACTCGATACGGTGTTCCAGGCGCTGGGCAACAGCATCCGCCGCCGGATGCTGGACATCGTCGCCGCCGCGCCGGGATGCACGATCAACCACGTGGCCGAACACTTTGACATGAGCCGTGTCGGCGTGCTCAAGCACATCAACGTGCTCGAGGACGCGGGCCTGCTGATTTCGGAGAAGGTCGGCCGCGAGCGGCCGCTTCACTTCAACGCGGTGCCCTTGCAGTTGATCCACGAGCGCTGGAGCGACCAATACCGGAGCTTTTGGGCCAACCGGCTGACCCGCCTGAAGTACGCCGTCGAGGGAGGAAGACCCAGATGACCGAAAGCAACCGGCTGGTGTCGCGCATCACGATCAGCGGCAGCGTGGACGCCGTCTGGCGCGAATTGACAAAAAGCGATGAGCCGCAGGCTGCGGTGTTCAACGCCTGGCTGCATGCGCAGGCCTTCGTGCCCGGGGCTGCGCTGCAGATGCGCACCCCCGACGGCCGCAACGTGCTGGTCGTCGGCCGCATCGTCGAGTTCGACCCGCCCCGCCGCTTTTCGCACACGTTTCGCTTCACCCAATACGATGACCCCGAGTGCACGGTGATCTACGAACTGAAGCCGGTGCCTGCGGGCGTCGAGGTGTCGCTTGTGGTTGAGAACATCCCGCTCGGCACGCGCACCGCGAAGGAGATGACCGGCGGAAGCAAGGCGATCCTCAACGCACTGAAGTCGGTCGTCGAAACGGGGCGGCCGGCGTTCGGCACGCGATTGATGTACTGGATGTTCGGCCACCTCGGTTTCATGCTGCCTGCAAAGACCAGGGCCGAACATTGGCCGATGTGATCCTGAACGCAGTCGATTTACGGAGGCATTGATGAAGAGGCATCTCTCGTGGTTCGCGCTGGCGCTTGCGATCGCTGCGAACACCGCCGGCGCACAGGCGACGCAAGTCGAGAACTCGTCATTCGTGGCGCCCGACGGCACGCGAACGCTGCAGCAAAGCATCGTGCTGCCGGCCACGCTCGCCGATACCTGGGCAGCGTTCACGACCAGCGAGGGATTCATAACATGGGCCGCGCCGGTGGCGCAGGTCGACTTCCGCCTCGGCGGGATCATGGAGTCCAGCTTCCAGATCGACGGCAAGATCGGCGCGGCCGGGAACATCAGGAACGAGATCGTCGCCTTCGTACCGCAGCGAATGATCGCGTTTCGCAACCGCCAGGCGCCGCCGGACGCCCCGTTCGATGCGCCCACCTTCCAGACGCTGCACACGGTCGCGTTCTTCGACGTCGTGGGCGAACGCGCGACGCGCGTGACGCTGACGCAGCCAGGCTACAAGTCCGGCGCGTTGTTCGACGGCGTCTACAAGCACTTCGAGGAAGGCAATGCGTGGTCGCTCGGGGCACTGAAGTTCCGCTTCGAGAAAGGTCCGCTCAACTGGAAGCGGATGGCCGAGGCGCAGGCCGCCTCGAAGAAGTCGAAGTAACGCCTCGGACGTTCGCACCAGGCGGATCGCAACGGAAGGAGGAGCAGCCATGACCGACAAGCTGGCCGCGGCCGAAGAAAGCCAATGGCGCAACCTGGAGCAGCAGACCGGACGCTCGCAGGCGCAGTGGATCGAACTGACCCGGGCCAAGGGGCTGGCCAAGCATGGCGCGATCGTGGCCTGGCTGAAGCAGGAATTCGGCATCGGCCACGGCTATGCCAATCTTGTCGCGATCCGCGCGCGGGAGGCCGCGGCCGGCGGCGCGCCGGCTGAAGAGGACTTGGTGGGGGCGCAGTACTCGGGAGCAAAGGCCGCACTCAGGCCGCTTTACGAGACGCTGATTTCAGTCGTTCAGGCATTCGGCAAGGACATCGAGGTCGCGCCGAAGAAGACCTATGTCAGCCTGCGCCGCAGCAAGCAGTTCGCGCTGGTACAGCCATCGACAGCGACGCGGCTCGATCTCGGGCTCAACCTGAAGGGCGTCGCGCCGGCGGGCCGGCTGGAAGCGTCCGGCAGCTTCAACGCGATGTGCAGCCATCGCGTGCGGATCGAGGCCGCCGCGGACATCGACGGCGATGTCCGGCAGTGGCTCCGCCAGGCCTACGACGCCGCCTGAACCGCCTGTCGAGCGCTGAACTGGCTAGATGTCCCGGACAACGACCCCGCGGCTGAAGGCGATCCGTCCGGCAATTTCCTGCGCCGCATCTTTAGGTTCCGGGTAGTACCAGGCAGCGTCGCGGATGATCTGTCCGTCAACCCGGACCGAGTAGTAGCTGGCCGTACCCTTCCACGGACAGACGGTCCGCGTATCGCTCGGCACGAGATGCTGGCGCCGGACCGAATCCACCGGAAAGTAGACATTGCTCTCGACCGTCACGATGTCGTCGGATTCCGCGAGCACCGTGCCATTCCATTCCGCGCGCTTCATTGGGCGCTCCAGAACCTCACCGGTCGATTAGACAGCGATTCTCCTTCGACATTGCATCCTGCCGCCGTGCGGCCGCGCAGCCCGGCCGGGCGGGTTCCGGCGAAGGCAGGTAAGCTTGCGTCCACGTCCGGGCCCGCGCCCGGCCCCACCTCGAGGAGATCGTCCTGGCCAAGCCCAACTACTCGTTCGAAAAGCGTCAACGCGAACTGGCGAAGAAGAAGAAGCAGGAACAGAAGCGCCAACAACGCCTGGCCAACAAGGCCGGTCCCGACTCCACCCCACCGCCGGCTGACACGCCTCCCGCGCCGGTTGATACCGGCACCTCGAGCTAGACCGCTGCGTGTATCACGGCGAGCGGTTCAACAGCATCACTCACCTGGTTGGCACGGCGCTCGCGATCGCCGGCTCGGCCGTGCTCATCGCGCACGCCGCATTGCAGGGCGACCCATGGAAGATCGTCGCCTTCAGCATCTTCGGCGCGGGTCTCGTCGGCCTGTATGCGATCTCGACGCTCTATCACTCGATCCGAGGCCGCGCCAAGGCGGTTCTACGCAGGCTCGACCACGCAGCGATCTTCCTGCTGATCGCGGGGACCTACACGCCATTCACGCTGGTCAGCCTGCGCGGCGCATTCGGCTGGGCGTTGTTCGCTGCGATCTGGGCACTGGCGCTGCACGGCATCTGGAATGCCTGGCGGCGCAAGGACGGCCGCGATCCCTCGCCGGTCCCGCATCTGGTCATGGGCTGGCTGGGCCTGACAGCAGTGCTGCCGCTCGCCGACGAACTCGGCTGGGCCGGCATCGGGTGGCTGGCCGCCGGAGGGGCGCTCTACACCGCCGGCGTCCTGTTTTATGTGAACGACACCCGCTGGCGCCACGCGCACGGGATCTGGCACCTGTTCGTGATGGCTGGCAGCGCGAGTCACTTCGTAACCGTGCTGTTCTTCATCGACTAGCCGCGCCTCAGTCGTCGACCCGCCGGCGCTGCGCCTTGATCAACCCGCGCCGGACCTTGGTCTCGACACGCTTGCGCTGCGACGTCGCAGTCGGCCGCGTCGGCCGCCGTACGCGCGGCACATGGGCCGCAGCCGAAATCAGCTGTTCCAGCCGCGCCATCGCTTCGCCGCGATTTTTCTCCAGGCTTCGGTGACTCTGCGCTTTGATGACGACGATTCCTTCGTCGGTGATGCGCTGGTCGCGTCGCGCCAGCAGGCGCACCTTGAGCTCATCGGGCAGCGAAGACGCGCGGACATCGAATCGCAGGTGAACGGCGTTCGAGACCTTGTTCACGTTCTGGCCCCCCGCGCCCTGCGCGCGGATGGCGATGAACTCGATCTCGTCTTCGCGCAGCGTGTAGGGAATCGTCTGGCTCATTGTGGTCAGGGCGGCGCCGGACCGAATCAGCCCCGCGCAGCCTTGCCGAACGGTTTCGTCGGTGCGCCCAGCTCATAGAACTCGGTTCCTTCGGCGGTCGACATCAGCAGGTAGCGCTTGCCGAGGTGCGGATACTCGATGACGTCGAGCGGCTTGTCTTCGCCGCCCATCAGATAGACGAGTTCCTCCTGCGAACGGTTCTTCAGCAGGTGCGCGACCTGGGGCGTCGCGAATCCCATGAAATCGCCGGGACCGACGCGGTGCTCGTTGCCGTCGATTTCCGCGATGCCCTCGCCGGCAAGTATGTAGATCCACTCCTCTTCGAGCAGGTGGCCGTGGTAGGCGAACGAATCCTTGCCTGGGGCGATGCGCGCAATCGACACTTGTGCGCGCTGCAACCCGGCGAGCCGCGACAGGCTCGCACCTGAAAAAAGCGAGTTCGGATTCAGTCTCTGCGTGAACTCGCGCTGCCGCTGCGTGATTTCATTGGAGCGCCATAGGATCTTTCGTTCTGCCATCTGCGTCTCCCGTGTCCGCGCCCGTCAGCGCGCTTTGATCGATCGCGTCATTCTGAACGCTCGCGTTCGACGGCGAAATACCGGAACCTAAACTCCTAGATAGCGTCCGGGACGGTGGTTGACTGCAATGACGAGGTTCAGTGCGACCGCGCTGACGACCGAGATCGCGATGCGCTGCGGATCGACGAAGGCGAAGGCCGCCAGCACGATCAGGCTGTCGATCGCGAGTTGCATCTTGCCGGCGCTCCAGCCTCGGCGTTCCTGCAGCCACAGCACCAGCACGTTCAGCCCGCCCAGGCTCGCATGGTGCCGGAACAGCATCAGCAGTCCGACGCCGATCAGGAATCCGCCCATTACGCCGGCATACACCGGATGGAGCCACTCGAAGCGCAGCACCAGCGGCACGCACTCGCTGAAGACCGACAGCAGCGCCACGGCCGAGAAGCTCTTCAGCGTGAAGCCCCAGCCCATCACGCGCACCGCGAGCCATGCAAAGGGCAGGTTGATAAGGAAGAACACGGGACCGAAACGCCATCCGGTCGCGTAGTGGACCAGGAACGCGATTCCCGCGGTTCCACCCGTCAGCAGCCCCGCCTGCTGGTACATCGCGATGCCCAGCGCGACGAACAGCGTCGCGGTGACGATCGCCTGCGCGTCCTCGAACCCGCTGTGACGGAGGGGTGCCTGGTCGGGGTACATGAAAGTGGAATCCGGGAGCGAGCGTCCAGGGGCGATCGTCGTTGCATTTGCGACGGCTGCGGTTGACCTGGAGCCAACTTTGGGCGAAGCTCGCGCCCTCGCTCAGTCGAGCGCCCACTTTGTATCAGGAGGCGCGCATGCAAAACACTGATCTTGCAGTCTAGTCGGCCGCTTGCGCTGACCTGGTCTGGTCCGGCTCTCCGGATCGTCCCGATCCCTGCGCCGCAATCGTGCGGCCGGCGAATTTCCCGCGTTTGAAACGGGCCGCGCGCCTCGAGCGCGCGATCGCATGCGCACACGTGCGCCGATCGAGGACATCGAAATGATCGAAGTGGATGTAAAGCGGCTGCGCGCCATCGGGTGCACGCAGCCGGTGGCCCAGTCCCTGGCGGGACTGGATGAAGAGCAGGGCACGCCGATGCGTGTCACCGAAGTGCACCGCGAGACCGTCCGGGTTTCAGACGGCAGCGACGAACTGTCGGCGCGCCTGCTGCCGCGGCTGCAGCGCGCGCTGTTCGATGCCGACGCGCTCGCGGTCGGCGACTGGGTCCTGACCTTCACCGACGAACACGGTGATTCCTGGGTCGGCGCGCGCATGCCGCCGCTGACGCAGATCGTCCGGCGCGATTCCTCAGGTGCGCGGCAGGTTTTGGTCAGCAATGTCGACACCGCAATGCTGCTGATGGGTTGCGATGGCGATTTCAACCCGCGCCGAATCGAGCGTTATCTGGCGATGGTGAAGCCGGCCGGCATCTGGCCAGTCATCGTGCTGACGAAGGCCGATCTCGCCGGCGACGCAGAGGCCCGCCGCGAGACGCTGAGCGAACGCCTGCCGCGCGATGTCGCGATTCACTGCGTCGACGCGCGTGCGACCGCCGCCGCGGTCGAGCTCGCACCTTATCTCGGCGCCGGACAGACGATCGTCATGCTCGGATCGTCGGGTGCCGGCAAGTCGACGCTGACCAACTCGCTGCTCGGCGCCCATGTGCAGGACACAGGGGCGGTGCGGGAGGACGACAGCCGCGGCCGTCATACGACGACGACGCGCTCGCTGCATCAGCTCCCGGGCGGAGCTTGCGTCATCGACACGCCGGGATTGCGCGGGCTGCGGCCCGATATCGGCGAAGAAGACCTGGCGGCCGCGTTCAGCGACATCCAGGCGCTGGCCGGACAATGCCGCTTCCGCGACTGCAGCCACGGCGACGAGCCCGGATGCGCGGTGCGCGCAAACGTTGCTGCCGATCGCCTTGTCAACTATCAGAAAATGCTGCGCGAGATCCGCCGCGAGACAATGACACCGCTGCAGCGTCGCGAGCAGCTGGCGATGTGGAAGGCGCGCGGAAAGGCTGCCGAGCTCCGCATGAAAATGAAGCGCGGTTAGCGAATCTTCCGGCAGCACTTGCGTCAGCGGGTCGATCGCACTCAAATTCCCGGATCATGCAAGACACTTCTCCAGTTCGCAGCGTGCCGCTGTGGCCGCTTCCGCTGCTGGCCGGTCTGCTCCCCATCGTCGCGACGCTGCTCGCGCTGCTGCTTTCGATCCGCCTCGAACTGGTTCCGGCCTGCAATCCCTTCATCGAGGGCTGCATTTCGGTGAGCCGTGCAGCCCGCCACGGACTGCCGAATCACCTGTTCAAGGCGCTGGTGCTGCCGGCGGCCGCGCTGCAGGCCCTCACGTGGCTGCTGTGCCGAGCCTGGCTGGCCGGACTGTCCGGCTCCGGCACGCCACAATCGCGCTGGCTGCGACATCTCGCGTGGATCGGCATCACGGCGGCCGTTTTCCTCGTTCTTTACACGGCGTTCCTCGGCACCGAGGGACGCATCTATCGCTGGCTGCGGCAATACGGCACCGTCGTCTACTTCGGCTTCACCTGCATCGCGATGCTGATCACGAGTGATGCGGTGGTGCGACTCGGCCGGCGGCAGGCGGCGCTGGCGCGCGGCCGCTTCGATCTCGCGTTGCCCGCGCTGTGCGGCGTGCTTTTGATGGCGGGCCTCGTCAACACCTTCGTTGCGCCCTTCTTCAATGTCGACATCGAGGACCGGATCGAGAACGCGACCGAGTGGTGGGGAGCGGCGACGCTTGCGCTGGTGTTCCTCGTCCTGTCCTGGCTGTGGCGTCAGACCCGTTACGCAGCCGCGCTGAAAGTCGACTCCGGCTGACGACCGGATGATCGCGGGCGGGGCCGCGCTCGGGGCTGCGGGCCCTGTCTAAAGGTACGGCGCGGTCAGAGAACTTCGATCAGCTCGACTTCGAACACCAGAGTCGCGTTGGGCGGAATCACACCACCGGCGCCGTACGGGCCATAGCCGAGATCGGGCGGGATCGTCAGCGTGCGGCGGCCACCGACCTGCATGCCCTCGACTCCTTCGTCCCAGCCTGCGATGACATTGCCCCGGCCGAGAACGAAGCTGAACGGCTCGTTGCGATCGAGACTCGAATCGAACTTGCGGCCGTCGGTCAGCCATCCGGTGTAGTGCACGACGACGCTGTCGCCGCTGCGCGCGGGTGTGCCCTCCCCCTTGACCAGTTCTTCGTAGATCAGGCCGCTCTTGGTAGTCACGGAAGCCATCGGTCCTCCTGATTCGTCCAGCCCGGATGGTACCTGCGGACCCTGTCGATGACGGACCCCAAAACTAGGGACCGAGATCGACGACCTGAACTTTCAGCTTGCGCTGCTTCCTGCCGCGAACAACCGTCAGCTCGGCAGCATTGCCGACGCCGACGCGGTCGAGTTCGTTGGCGAACTGCGACGGAGTCTCGATCGGACGCCCGTTGACCGCGACGATGACATCACCGACTTCCTGCTGGCGCGGCGTGGTCGCGGTCAGACCCGCCCGGGCCGCCGGCGAGCCCGGAACCACCTGCTGGATGACAACTCCAACGATGCCGGCACGCGCGACGATCTCCGGCGCGTACGGAACGATGCCGACGCCCGGGATCGGCGCGCGGCCGCGGGCGATCAACGACGGAACGATCCGATTGACCAGGTCGGCCGGAATCGAAAAGCCAACCCCGGCCGAACCTCCCGACGCCGACCGGATCGCAGTGTTCACACCGATCAGGCGACCGGCGCTGTCGAGTAGCGGGCCGCCCGAATTGCCAGGGTTGATCGCGGCATCGATCTGGATCACTCCGGCCACTTCGCGAAAGCCGGCCGTCGGCAGGTCACGATCGAGTGCACTGACGATCCCGTGTGTCAGCGTGCGCTGCAGTCCGTACGGGTTTCCGATCGCGTAAACGGACTGGCCCACCTTGACGTCCTTCGACGCTCCGATCGGAATCGGCCGCAGGTCCTTCGGGACACGGTTCAGGCGGACGACGGCAAGGTCGTATTCAGGGGCCCGGCCGACCACATCGGCAGGGATCGGATCGCCTGCGTTGAGCTGCACGAAAACGCGTCGGGCGCCTTCGACGACATGGTTGTTGGTCACGACATGCCCTGCAGGGTCCCAGATGAAACCGCTGCCGGCACCGCGCGCGACACCACCGCCGAACCATCCGCCCTGTACCGGCACTTCCGTCGTGATGTAGGCGACCGATGGCGCGGAGTTCTGAAACAGTTCGACGACGGCGCGTTCGCTTTCGCCCAGCGCGGGCCGCGGGGTGACCTGGCGCGGCTCGGCCCGGGGCGGGGTCTGTCCACGGCTGCTCCCCACGCCGAGCGCGAGAAAACCTGCGATCAGCGCCGCGGTGACCGAGCGGAATGCATGCGGGTTCATCGTCCCTTCTCCAGGAAACCGGCTTCGGACAATCGGTGGCGCTGGATGGCGGCACGACGGCCGCTGGCCTGCTTGTCGCGATCGAGCCGACTTCGTCCGGCGCGGGTCCGCCCTGCGCGGTCGGCGCACGTCCGCTGCAGCCCGAGCCTGAAATCGTGCATTTCATCGCACGCGCATGGCAAGCGACGGTCCCGCCACCTAGAGTCCCGCCATCGATCAGATTTGATTGTCAGCCGGGAAACGATAGAGGACGGGAACATGGGCAAGCAAGCCGAAACGACTTTCTTCTGCGCGGCCACGATCAGCGCGCTCGCGCTTGCGGCGGTGATCGCTGTGCAGGAGTTCGCGCTGGAACCGGCGCCCGAGACGATGGCCGCCGCGCCCATCGTCAAGCTCGAAACTGCGGAAGTCGGCCGGCGCAGCGCGACCCACGACGAGCAGCTCGCGCTGGCGCGCTAGTTCCGGTACGTCGACAGCAGCCGGCGGAGCATCGCCGGCCGCTGGTCAGAACGAATACGTGATGACGGAAAGCGTCGCCCCCTGAGGGTCGCGCACGACCGCCATGCGGCCGACACCGGGCACATCCATCGGCGGCATCACGACGGTGCCACCCAGCTTTTCGGCCCTCGCCAACGTTTCCTCGACGTTGTCCACGGTCACGTAGACGCCCCATGACGGCGGCATGCCCTGCGCTTCGGCCGGGACTCTCATGATCCCGCCGACCGACGCTTCACCGACCTGCACCGTTGTGTAGTTTCCGTTCGGCATCTCCATGTCGCGCGCGCTCCATCCAAAGAGCTGCGAGTAAAAGCCTTTCGCGGCTTCGACGTCGGTCGTCATCAGTTCCGACCAGCTGAAGGCTCCGTGCGTCTTGTAGACATCCATCGTTCGCTCCTCCATTCGATCGCGGCCACGCCGCCGCGGCAACTTGTACGCCGAAAATGACGGACATGTACTGACATTTCGACGGAATGTCTGTCTGTACGACCAAACCCCTGCCCACTGTGGTGTCAACTCCGGGCCCTGTCGGGCCGTTATGACGACAGGACTAAAATTTGCTTTTCCGTCTTTCCCAATGCCCGAAACCGAGGACTCCCGCATGAAGATAACCATCAATTCCAAGACCCTTGTGGCCGGCGTCGCTACCGTCGCCCTGCTCTCGGCCTGTGCCTCCTACGAACCCAATACCGCGCGCGACACCGGTGTCGGCGCCGCGGCCGGCGCCGCGATCGGCGCGCTGGCGCATGGAAGCAACCGGACGCACGGCGCGATTGCCGGCGCGGCCATCGGCGCGCTCGGCGGCTACGTGTGGTCGAGCCAGATGGAGAAACAGAAGCGCGAAATGGAACAGGCCACAAAAGGCACCGGCGTCCAGGTAACGCAGACACCGGACAACCAGCTGAAACTCGACGTTCCGAGCGATGTCTCGTTCGATGTGGGCCGGTCGGAGATCAAGCCCAATTTCGCGCCGATCCTCGATCGGTTCGCGCAGACGCTGAACGAGAACCCTGCCACGACCGTGCGCATCACGGGCCACACCGACAGCACGGGCAGCGAC
>Ga0209706_10002246_pt1 | contig 10771 bp, 10 predicted proteins | sample PPLLaktember2015_6_FD_187263 | JGI IMG/M metagenome (GOLD analysis project Ga0209706, IMG submission 187263) | Freshwater sediment microbial communities from Prairie Pothole Lake near Jamestown, North Dakota, USA - PPLs Lake P8 Core (1) Depth... | ecosystem: Environmental > Aquatic > Freshwater...
TCTCCTGGAGGAAAGTCTGGAAGTCGGGGAGAGGGCGCTCCTGGGGCCACGCGGGAGCGGCTAGGAGGAGCGCGAGGCAGACGAGGGCGTTACGCATGGGTCAGCAGGCTGGCAGACGAGGGTTCGCCCTTCAGCCACTTCGAATCCTCAACACCTGTTAAGACGTTCGGAGGCATGGGGTTGGCTCATCCATAAACCCGCCCATGTCGCCTGGCCATTCGCCTGACGTCCTCGTGATAGCCTTCGGCCCTCGGGAACCGCCTTCAGCTCGCGAGGGCATCATGCCAGACGACGTAGCGCCGGTCACGCCACCGCGCTGGAGCATCGCGCCCTACTTCATCGTGGACGATGTGGTGGCGACGGCCAACTACTATCGCGACACGCTGGGGTTCAAGTACGAGCGCTTCTGGGGCGACCCGCCGGCGTTCTGCATGGTTTACCGCAGCGGGATCATCATCATGCTGAGCCAGTTCGAGGAGAGCGGACTGATGCGGCCGAACAGCAAGGCCGATCCGGAGCGCTCGGCCTGGGACGCGTACGTCTGGGTGGACGATGCGGATGCGCTGATTGCGGAGTTCAGGAGCAAGGGCGCGACGATCGCACGGGACACCTGCGATCAGCCATACGGCAACCGCGACTTCGACGTCGAGGACTGCAACGGTTACCGGCTGTGCTTCGGGCACAGCATCGTGTAGCGACCGCTCGACCGCGGGGGAAACCGTCAGGCGAGGGCCAGCGCCCGCAGCATCGGCGCCGCCCACACGGCCCCGACGATCAGCGACAAGGTACCCGCCGCCAACTGCAGGTAGGCGTGCGCGCCGCGGCTGGACGCCAGTCGTGAGAGCTGCCAGCCGGCCAGTCCCGAGAGCGCCGCCATGGCCGCCACCGAGCCGAGACCAAAGAGCGCCACGTAGAACAGGCGCGCGGGCATGGAGGTGAGCTCCGTCATCGCCAGCGCCACCAGCGCGCCGCTGCCCGCCAGTCCGTGGAAGATACCCACGACGAACGAGCGCGGCGAGAGCGCCCACCGCCCCACGTGCACGTGCGACCCGATGGCGGGGTGATGGTGCGCGTGCTCGCCATGGCTGTGCCACGCGTCCGGTCCGTGACGCATCTCGGCGATCCCACGCCGCACGGCGCGCGCGCCAAGGGCCAGCAGCATCAACGCCACGCCGAACTCGAGCGCCTGCTCCACGCCGGGCGAGAGCGTCGCGCGCAGCAGCCCGAGCGTCAGGCCCACGCCCAGCAGCGCCCCCGTGTGCCCGAAGCCCCACCACGCGCCCAGCCATGCGGCACGGCGGCTGCCGTGCCCTTCGGCCAGCAGGGTGGACATGGCCGCCACGTGATCCGGCTCGAACGCGTGGCGCATGCCCGAGACGAGCCCGAACATCCACGTGGTGACGATGGCCTCGATGCCCATCAGCAGATTCTCGGCAGCAGCTCGCCCAACGGCAGCGGCACCACGCGCGTGGCGCCGATGGCCGTGCGCGTGGCCACCATGCCCGCGCGATCCGCGCGGACCTCGCCGATGATGGCGGCATCGCGGCCCAGCTCGTGCGCGCGGAGCCACGCCAGCACTTCGTCCGCCGCCTCGGGCGCGACGATGGCGACGAGCTTGCCCTCGTTGGCCACGTGCCACGGGTCCAGCCCCATCAGCTCGCACGCCGCCTGCACCTGCGGCTTCACCGGCACCTGCCGCTCCTCGACGATGATGCTCACCTTCGACTGTCGCGCGATCTCGTTGAGCGTGGCGGCGAGGCCCCCGCGCGTGGGGTCGCGCAGCACGTGTACGCGCCCGGTGTTGTCCACGATGGACTGGGCCAGCTCGGCCAGCGGCGCGCAGTCGGTCTCGATGACCGTCTCGAACTCCAGGCCCTCGCGCACGCTCATCACGGCAATGCCGTGATCGCCAATCGTGCCGCTGACGATCACCTTGTCGCCCGGCCGCGCGCGGTCAGGACCGATGCGCGCCACGCCGGCCGGCACCACGCCCACGCCGGAGGTGTTGATGTAGAGCCCGTCGCCGTGCCCGCGCTCCACCACCTTCGTGTCGCCGGCCACGATCTGCACGTCCGCGCGCCGCGCGGCGGCCGCCATCCGCTGGACGATGGCGCCCAGCGTGGCCATCTCGAGGCCCTCTTCGATGATGAAGCCGGCCGTGAGGAACTGCGGCACCGCGCCGGCCATCGCCAGGTCGTTCACGGTGCCGTTCACCGCCAGCTCGCCGATGCTGCCGCCGGGAAAGAACAGCGGGCGCACGACGAACGAGTCGGTGGTCATGGCCACCTGCCCGGGAGGCAGCTCCACGAGGCTGGCATCACCCAGCACATTCAGCGTCGGGTTGCCGAACGCCGGCATGAAAAGGTGCTCGACGATCTCTTCCGAGAGCTTGCCGCCCCCGCCGTGCCCGAGCACCACGCGCGGGTAGTCGCGCAGCGGTAGCGGGCAGGTCCACGCCTCGAAGTCCAGGGTGTCGGCCATCGATGGTTACGCGACGGTCACCGGCTCCGCATCGCGGAAGCGGCCGTAGTGGTAGTACGCCGCACACGCGCCCTCGCTCGACACCATCGTCGCGCCGAGCGGCGTGCGCGGCGTGCACTCCTTGCCAAAGGCAGGGCACTGATTGGGCTTGAGCGCGCCCTGCAGCACCTCGCCACTGTGGCAGAGCGGTGACTCCTGGGTGTGGATGCCGGACACATCGAAGCGCAGCGCTGCGTCGAACCCCCGGTACGCCTCGGACAACCGCCAGCCGCTGGCGGGGATGGTGCCGATGCCGCGCCATGCACGATCCGCCACCTCGAACACCTCGGCCAGCATCTTCTGCGCTGGAACGTTCCCCTCCATCGTCACCACGCGCTCGTAGGCGTTCTCGACCCGGGCCTCGCCGGCTTCCAGTTGCCTGACGGCGCGGCGAATGCCCTCGAGGATGTCGAGCGGCTCGAAGCCCGTGACCACGATGGGCACGTGGAAGCGCTCGACGAGCGCCGGGTACTGGTGCATTCCCATCACGCAGCACACGTGCCCCGCGGCCAGGAAGGCCTGTACGCGGTTCTTCGGCGAGGTCATGATGGCCGCAATCGCGGGCGGCACCAGCACGTGCGAGACGAGCATCGAGAAGTTCTCGAGCCCCTGCTTCTTCGCCACGTGCACGGCCATCGCGTTGGCGGGCGCGGTGGTCTCGAAGCCGATGCCGAAGAAGACGACCTGCCGGTCGGGCAACTGCTGCGCGAGCTTCACGGCGTCGAGTGGAGAGTAGACGACCCGCACGTCGCCGCCCTCGCTCTTCACCTGGAACAGATCCTTGCTGCTGCCGGGCACGCGCAGCATGTCGCCGAACGAGCAGAAAGTGACGTTGGGCTGGCTGGCAATGGCCAGCGCCTGATCGATGACGTCGAGGGGAGTGACGCAGACCGGGCAGCCGGGCCCGTGAATGAGCTCGATGCCGGAGGGCAGGATCTGGTCGATGCCGTTCCGGATGATCGAGTGCGTCTGGCCGCCGCAGACCTCCATGATGGCCCACGGCTGCGTGGTGGTCCGGTGGATGTCTTCGGCCAGCTTCTTCGCGATGTCGGCGTTGCGGAACTCGTCCAGGTATTTCATGACCGTCCTCCCCGCTTCCTCACTCGGCAGTGGCCTCATGGGTGGCCTGCCTGAGATTGCGCTGTTCCACCAGGAAGGCCATCCACTCGTTCATGCCGGCGCCGGTCTTCGCCGAGGTCTCGAACACGCGAATGCCCGGCCGGATGGCCTGGAGGTTCGCGTGCATGGCCGCGAGATCGGTCTCGCAGGCCTCCGCCAGATCCAGCTTCGTGATGATGGCGAGATCCGCGGAGTTGAAGAGGGAGGGGTACTTGATCGGCTTGTCCTCGCCCTCGGTGACCGAGAGCATCACGACGCGCAGGTCCTCGCCCAGGTCGTAGCTCGACGGGCACACCAGGTTGCCCACGTTCTCGATGAACAGGATGTCGAACTGGCCGAGGTCCCACCCTTCGAGGTGTGTGTTGATCATCTCGGCCTCGAGATGGCAGCGCCCCGCGGTGGTGATCTGCCGCACGGGCACGCCGCTGCGCATCAGCCGCTGCGCGTCGTTGTCGGTGGCGAGGTCCCCGACCAGCGCCGCGGGCTTGAGCCCACGCGCCACGAGGCGGCCAAGGGTCTCCTCCAGCAGCCGTGTCTTGCCGGTGCCGGGGCTGGACACGAAGTTCAGCGTCAACACGCCGTGCGCGTGAAGCCGATCGCGCAGGCTGCGGGCCAGCTCATCGTTCTTGGAGAGGACCTTCTGCCGGATCTCGAGGACGCGTGGGGTGGTGGTCATGCGCTCGCCGCCTCGGGGTCATCGTACTCGATCGAGGCGAGGTCCAGCTCGCGCCCCTGGCGGATGTCGCCGCTCAGCGTCCCGCACAACGGGCACTGGAAGGCGATGCCCTCCAGAGTCTGATCCGCGTGGCACTCGGGGCAGTGGATGACGATGGGAAGTTCGACAATCCGGAGGGAGGAGCCCTGCAGGGGCGTGCCCTCGGTGGCGATGTCGTAGCAGAACTCGAGGGCGCCGCGGACCACGCCCGCGAGCGCGCCGAGGCGCATGTCCACGGCGGTCACACGGGTGACGCCTTCGGGCAGCTGCTGCTGGACGAGGCTCACCAGGCTCTGCGCGATCGACAGCTCGTGCACGGAGGCTCAGTGTAGATCGCGGCCGAACCGGCGCAGGTCGCCCACCATGGATGAGGCCGACTCGGCGACGTCCACGCGATCCAGCAGGCGGGTGAGGCTGTCGCAGGCCCCTGCACTGCTGGCGCGGCGTGATGGCCACCACTCGCGCGTGAAGTCCGCTCTCTCGAGCGCCACGTCCGCGAGGCCGTCGCGCCGGCCGATCTGCTGCCCTTTGTGCCGAGGCGGGCTGAACGAATCGGGGCTCTTCCGGCACCGGGTTCCCGCCAGTTTGATGCGGGTTGCCGGTCCCGCGACGCCTGCACGCGGCCCCGATCGGGGTCTAGCTGCCTGACTTCGCGCGGTGCCTGTGGCTCGTCCCTTGCATCGTCCGCACGAGGACTGCCATGGGCGAATACGCTCGCCGGCTCTTGCCTGCGCTGGCCGCCGCCTTGGCGCTGGGACCACCCGCGCTGGCGTCCGCGCAGCCCCTGTGGCCCGGGACCGTCGTAGATGTCTCGGCCGCCGGGGAGGTGATGCTGCCGAAGGTGGGTGTCGATGGCGAGGGCCGCGCGATCGCCGTGTGGCACGAGTACTTTGCGCCGGGCCAGGGGCGGATCATGTCGGCGCGCCGCACCTCATCCGGTTGGTCGCCGCCGAGAATCGTGGCCTCTCCAGGCACACCGTCCGCCCCCGAACTCACGGTCGATCCGCAGGGGTACGCCACGGTGGCGTGGGCCGTGTACAGCCCGCCCACCTCGCCTCTCCAGGTCTCGCGATACTCGCCGGTCACGGATACATGGAACCTGCCGGTCACCCTGGCCACCGTGGGCTACGCGCCGCGCGTCGCGGCTGACGCCGAGGGGAATGTCCTGGCGGTGTGGATAGGGCCGTCCGGCCTGGAAGCCTCTCGATACACCGCGGCGACGGGTGCGTGGGGACCTCCCGTGGCCGCGGGCCCACCCGGGGGGGTACCGAGCCTCGCGGTGAATGCTGCTGGCGATGCCGTCGTGCTGTGGTCAGCAGAGGGCGAACTGGTTCTGAGGTGCTTCGTCGCGTCCGAGAACGCCTGGTTCAACATCCCGCCCCTCCCAAGCCGATCGACGTTCGGGACCGCGGCAGCCATCGACCCGGCAGGCAACGTCGTGGCGGTATGGACGCCCTACTCAGGGAATCCGCTGGACGTTAGCGTGATGGGCGCGTGGTTCGACAGGGCCGCCCGGCAATGGCGCGGGCCCATCGTCGTGGCCCCGTCCACGTCCGTGGTCGGATTCTCTCCGATCGTGGTGGTGGATGCCGCCGGCGATGCGACCGCCGTCTGGGGAGCGGCCACGCCCACGGGCGCGCAACTGCAGGCCGCTCGCTACACGCCGGCCACGGACGTGGTGTCAGCCCCGGTGACGCTCGGGTCCGGAGGCTACCCTGCCATGGCCGTCGATGGCGCCGGCAACGTCTTCGTGGCGTGGCCGGGGTCGGTGAACAACGTGCCGGCAGTCGAAAGCACGCGCTTCGACGTCCTGACGGGCACATGGGCCCCGGCCGTGCCGCTCTCGGACCCTGCTGTTTCGGCGAATGAAGTGCACGTGGCCTCCGATCCGTTCGGTAACGCGACCGTGGTCTGGACGGCCCGCAACGCCGCGGTCGCGACCATCCAGGGCACGGCCTGGCTGGAACGGCTCGGCCCTCCCGCGATCATCGCCGTCACCGCGTCCGCGCACACGCTGGCCGTCGAGTTCACCCCGCCGTCGCTGCCGGATCCGGCATACGGGCCCGCCAACTACGAGTACTCGGTTGACGATGGTGCAACCTGGGCGGTGCGTGAGCCTGCGTCCACCACGTCGCCCCTCACCATTGCCGGGCTCACGGACTACGCTCGTTACCCGATACGGATTCGCGCGGTCAACGCCCTCGGAGCCGGCGTCGCGTCCGCTCCGGTCGTGGCCATTCCCGGCGTCGGTTGCACGGCACCGTGTGCTCTGCTCGCGACCGATGTGCGGGGCAACCAGGTGACGCTGGAGTGGCAGCCCCCGGAGGTGGGCGCGGTGCCGACGGGCTACGTGATCGAAGGCGGCCTCAACCCTGGCGAAGTGGTGGCGAGCGTGCCGACTGGCGGCGCGGCGCCGCGATTCACGTTCGACGCGCCGACGGGCGCGTTCTTCGTGCGCGTGCACGCCCTGTCCGGCTCCATGCGCAGTGGACCGTCGCCAGAGATCCGCATCGTCGTGAACGTGCCCGTCCGGCCGTCGACTCCGGCCAACCTGCGGGCGCTGGTGGATGGGGCAACGGTCACGCTGTCGTGGACGAACACGTTCGACGGCGGGGCGCCCACGAGCCTGTGGCTGGGCATCAGCGGCGCCCGGAACCTTGGGCTGCAGATGCCACTGAGCGAATCCGTCACCTACACGAACGTGCCGTCCGGCACGTACTGGCTGAACCTGTCGGCGGCGAACGCGAGGGGCGTGAGTCCGGCGTCGAATGTGGTGACGCTGACGGTCCCGGGCCCGTGCGCGGGGGTGCCCGATGCGCCGGTCAACTTCCAGGCCTGGACAGCGGGCAACACGATTCATGTGTCGTGGTGGGTTCCGCCCACCGGACCGGTGGCGACGAGCTACGTCGTCTCGGTGGGTGGTGCGTACGTGGGTCGCTTCACGACGACCGGACGCACGCTGTCTGGGGCGGCGGGGCCTGGCACGTACACGCTGGGCGTGGCGGCGGCCAATGCGTGCGGAGTCGGTCCGCCCGCGTCGACGCAGACGGTGGTGATTCCGTAAGGGGAGGAGACGATAGTCGGAATAAACGTGGTGGGTGGTGAAGGGTGAACGCGAGTCCGCTCTCGCGCAGGCCCGCCGGGCCGCGCCGGGACTGCCGGGCTCGTGACACTCGCCGTCAGTGTGGTGTGGCGAAGCCCGCGGCGGCCGCCACTCTGCGCTGGGCCACGTCGAGGGTCACGAACGCCAGTTCTCCAGCCGTCGGGTCGAGATACAGCGCGCAGGCCACGTGCCACAGGTCGGCGCCCCGCAGGCCGCCCAGCGCGGCGACGCGATCGATTTCCATGGTGAGGGCCCGGTCGGGAAGGATCCAGTCCAGCCCGGCGCAAACGTCGGCCGTGGCGGCGACGCGCTCACGCACGAACGCCGCGCGCACTTCCGCCTCGAGCAGGTTCGACGACATGAGCCGCTCGAACCTGCTCAGCGTGGCAGCCAGCCGCCGCGCCCCGGGCTCACCGAAGGCCAGGGCCACCACACACGAGCTGTCGAGGTAGGCGACGGCCACGCTCAGTCTCTCGACGCCACGAACCGCGACAGGGCACCGCGCCTGCGGGCCACCGGCGTCGGGGACTCGCCGGGCTGCGCCGCCCGTTGGACGACGCCGGCGCGCTCCAGCTGCGCGAGACGGGCCTCGAGCGCCGCCGGAGCGGTCTCGACCGGGCGGATTTCGGCCACCTGGGTGCCGTGGTGCGTGACGATGACGCGCCGTCCGGCCCGCACCTTGCGAAGGATCTCGCTGAACCGCGCCTTGGCCTCGTAAGTCGAATAGGTCTCCACGGGCCAATTGTAGTCTAGTCTGACTAGTGCCAGTTCAGTTCGTATCCGCCGATCCGGGCAATGGAGGCCAGCGCGACGCGGAGTCGCGCGCGAGTGTGCGCAAGGTGGGTTCTCGCGCCGCGCGCTTCGCTCGACGTGGGACCCGGACTCGCCAACCTCGTGATCGCAGCTACGACGGCCACCACGATCGGCCCCGCGCAGGAGCTCGCAATCATTGGATCGGCACGCGCTGCTTCAACTCCTCGACCCAGTTGAGGACCACCCGCAGGTCGGAGTAGATCGAGCGTCCCGAATCGCTGCGCGTCACGACACCGATCAGTCGGCCGTCGGGGAGCAGGTCGAAGCTTCGCGGCTCCGCTGACAGGCGCTCGCCGGTCACGCTCGCAGGGAAACGCGACGGCGCCCCGAAGGTCAGCCCTCCGTTCATCACGACGCGGGTCGCCACCATCTGCCTCGCGTTGGTCGACGCGAGGAAGACCAGTTCGCGGCCATCGGTGCCCCACACCGGATGGAAGTCGACGAGCTGCCGCGGCGCCTGGAACACCGCGCCGCTCGGCGGGAACGGCTGGACGAACACGCCGCGATTCGCCGCCGACACATCGTCGCTGGAGGTCGAGCTGTAGGCAATCCACCGCCCGTCGGGCGAGAACACCGCCCCAATCGGTTCCCGCGAGCTCACGTTCCCGAGCGGCGCCGTCTTTCCGTCCGCCGACAGCACGCGGAGTGCGTAGGCAGGCCCCTGCGGCCCTTCGGTTCGCACCGAGAACGCAAGGTGCCGCCCATCGGGCGACCACGACTCCGGTATGTGCGAGCTGCCGGCGGGAGCCGTCGTCAGCCGCTCGGCGCTCCCGGTCCCGTCGGCACGTTGCCGGTAGATCCCGGCGCCGTCGCCCCGCTCCGACTGGAACGCGATCGATCGGCCGTCCGGCGACCAGATCGGGAAGCGGTTCTGGCCCTCGAGCGTCAGCCGCCGCGCAGCACTCTGGCCGTCGAGCGCGTACACCCACACAATCGCGTCCTTGCCGTTGTCGCTGCCGAGGGCCGCCAGGGTGGCGTCACGATTGACGCGTACGTGCACGAACGGACCAGCCAGCAGCGGGAGCCTCGTGACGACGCCGGCGCGATCCCCAATCGCCAGCTCACGTTCGTTCGAGTTGATGCCGACCGGGCCCGGCATGTAGACCAACGTTCCGTTCGGCGCGAGGGCCATCTGCGTGGTCCCGTTCGTGCCTCGCATGATGCCCTCGACCACGGGCACCGGCTCGCCGCGGAGCTCCAGCCGTTCCACGTCGAACGGTACCGCATACAGCACGCCACCGTAGCGGTACAGCAGGTGCCCGGTGTCGAGATAGCGGCTGTCGCTGCCGGCCTGGACGACCACGCGACGCTCCCCTGTCTCGAGCGACTGGACGACGATCGACGCGCGATCCCAGCGGACCGCCGGCACGTCGCTGGTTCGTCCCGCCGTGAACATGATCGCCGTGCCGCGGCGGAGGATTTGCGGCGCAATCAAGGTCTCACCCTCACCAGGTTTGGCGAGTGTCTCCGCCGCGCCGCCTGCCGGGTCGCACCGGAGAATCCCCTGCGGCCCGGCGCCCACCAGGAGGCCGCTCGTGTCCCAGGACAGTGTCCCCGGCGGGGGGAGCTCGCAGAGGCGCGTCGGGGCGCCGCCCCGGGTGCTCACACGCTTGAGCACCCGATCGGTTCCACTGTGGAAGGCGAGCCAGGCGCCGTCTGGCGAGTAGACCGGCGAGGAGATCCCCTGCCCGGCCTCGACCCCGACCGGCGTCGCCTGGAAATCCGCCATGCGGCGCACGAACAGTTGCGTGTCGGTCACGTAGGCGAGCTCCCGCCAATCCGGTGAGAGCGCGACGCGCAGGCTGCGATCCCACCGTGATAGTGTGGGCGGCGGGCAGGCCGCCGCCTCACGCCTGCCCGGGACGGTCATTCTCCGGTGCAACTGGTCCACTCGCTCTCCGCCAATGACGTCGACCGCCTTGAAGGAGCTCCTCCATGTTTGAACCGTCCCGCGGACTCGACTCGAGTCAGCCCGCGGTCCGTGGTCGCGAACGGCTCGTCGCCAAGCACTCGGCCGTGGACGGCACCGGCCGCCTGCGCGCTACGCCCATCGACGGCGTGCGCTTCCGGCCGACACGCCCGGTCCCGCACGATGACGGCACGCTGGCCGAGATCGCGCGGACGGACTGGCCGGAGGTGGATGCGCCGATCGTGCACGTGCACGTCACGACGACCGAACCGGGCCGGATTCGCGCGTGGGGACTGCACCAGCGCAGCACGGATCGACTGTTCGTCGTGAAGGGCCTGGTGTCGATTGTCGTCTTCGACGGACGGATCGGCTCTCCCACCGAAGGCGTGCTCAACGAGTTCAAGGTCTCCGAACGAAATCCCGGTCTGCTCGTGATCCCGCCGAACCTCTACCACGGCTGGAGGGTCATCGGCACCGAGGAGGCCTTCATCGTCAACATGCCGACCTCGCCTTACGACTACTCCGAGCCCGACGCCCTGGACCTGCCCTACGACAGCCCCGCGGCTCAGGAGGTGGTCCCTGGCGATGGTGA
>Ga0209706_10002248_pt1 | contig 10766 bp, 9 predicted proteins | sample PPLLaktember2015_6_FD_187263 | JGI IMG/M metagenome (GOLD analysis project Ga0209706, IMG submission 187263) | Freshwater sediment microbial communities from Prairie Pothole Lake near Jamestown, North Dakota, USA - PPLs Lake P8 Core (1) Depth... | ecosystem: Environmental > Aquatic > Freshwater...
ATGTCAAAACACGAAGAAGATCGGGGGCATGGAAAATGGGGACGTTTCTATTTTTCTTTCACACACATGATCGCAGGTCTGCCGATATCCTCCAGAAAAATAGAAACGTCCCCATTTTTCGCGTCCTCGGATTCCATGTTATAATCGGGTCATGCTCGACCCCAAGTTCGTCTTGGAAAACATTGAATCCGTTCAGAATAGGCTCGCGACGCGGGGCCAGCGGATCTCGTTCGACGAGTTCGTCCGCCTGTCCCGGGAAAAGAAGGACGTCCTCAAGCGAACCGAGGACCTCCGGGCCGTCAGGAACAAGGCCTCCGAGGATGTCTCTCGCCTGAAGAAGGCCGGCCAGGACGCCTCGGCGATCATCGCCGAGATGCGCAAGGTCGGCGAAGAGATCGGGGCGCTCGAGGAGCGGCTCAAAGCCTTCGACGAGGAGCTCAAGGCGACCCTGCTCAACATCCCCAACATTCCTCACGAGTCTGTCCCTGTGGGCCAGAGCGCCGAGGACAACAAGGAAGCCCGGCGGTGGGGGAGCCGTCCGGAGCTCGGCTTCAAGCCTCAGGCCCATTGGGACATCGGCGAGCGGCTCGGCATCCTCGATTTCGAGCGGGCGGCCAAGATCGCGGGCTCGCGGTTCACGGTTTATTTCGGCGCCGGGGCCAGGCTCGAGCGGGCCCTCATCAGCTTCATGATCGACATCCATACCCGGGAGCGGGGCTTCACCGAGGTCCTGCCGCCCTTCATCGCCAATGCCGAGAGCCTGACCGGGACGGGCAACCTGCCCAAGTTCAAAGAAGACCTGTTCAAGCTCGAGGGCTTCGACTGGTACCTCATCCCGACGGCCGAGGTGCCGCTGACGAACATCTACCGCGGCGAGATCCTCGACGGGGCCGCCCTGCCGACCCGTTTCGTCGCCTACACGCCCTGCTTCCGCAGCGAGGCGGGCTCCTACGGCAAGGACGTCCGCGGGCTCATCCGCCAGCACCAGTTCAACAAGGTCGAGATGATGATCTTCAGCCGGCCCGAGACGTCCTTCGACGAGCTCGAGTACATGACCGCTTCGGCCGAGGAGGTCCTGAAACGGCTGGGCCTCCATCACCGGGTCGTGCTCCTCTGCACGGGCGACATGGGCTTCGCCAGCGCCAAGACCTACGACCTCGAGGTCTGGATGCCCAGCCGCGACGGCTTCATGGAGATCTCGTCCTGCTCGAACTGCATGGATTTCCAGGCCCGGCGGGCCAACATCCGCTTCAAGCGCGAGGCCAAGGGCCGGCCGGAGTTCGCCCACACCCTGAACGGCTCGGGCCTGGCCGTCGGCCGGACCGTCAGCGCCATCCTCGAGAACTGCCAGCAGGCGGACGGCTCGGTCGTCGTCCCCGAGGCCCTGCGGCCGTACATGGACGGCCTCGAGCGCATATCAGCTTCCAAGAAATAGATCGACGGAGGGATGGCCGAGTGGTTGAAGGCGGCGGTCTTGAAAACCGCTTTCCGGTTCGCCGGAACGGGGGTTCGAATCCCTCTCCCTCCGCCATCGTCGCTTTCCTGAGGGGCATCAACGTCGGCGGGCATAAGAAGGTTCCGATGGCCGCTCTCAAGAAGGCCTTCGAAGCCATGGGCTTCAAGGACGTGAGGACGGTGCTCGCCAGCGGCAACGTCATTTTCGAAGCGCCCGGCAAGGACCCCCGCCTGGATCTCGCGATCTCCCGGGGGCTCGAGAAGGCCCTCGGCTTCCCCGTGAAGGTCGTCCTGCGCACGGTCAAGGAGCTGCGCGCGATCGTCGGTTCCGAGCCCTTCAAGGGCGCCCCGTCCGGTCCCGACGTCCGGCTCTATGTCACTTTTCTGGCTGGGAAGACGCCGGCCGGTTCACACCCCCGGCCGACTTCACCTCCCAAGGGGGTCCGCCTCCTCGCGGTCCGGCCAGGCGAGATCTTCAGCGCCGTGACCCTCTCGGCGGATGCCGGCACGCCCGAGCTCATGGCCTATGTCGAGAGATATTTCGGAGGCGAGGGCACCACGCGGAATTGGGCGACCGTTCTCAAGCTCGCCGGATAAAGCATATGGAGATAAGCACACGGAGGGGATCATGAACCGGGATCTCACAAGCCGGGAACGCCGCCCGATCAAGCAGGCCTCGACCCCCGGGAAGCTGACCGATCTGCCGAACGTCGGCAAGACGACCGCGGCCAAGCTCGAGAAGATCGGGATCAGGACCTGCGAGGATTTCCTGAAGCGCGATCCTTACGACGTCTTCCACGAGCTGAGGACGAAGGTCGACGAGACCCTCTGCCGCTGCGCCCTGGCCGGGATCATCGGGGCCAAGACGGGTGAGCCCTGGCACAAGATCACCAAAAGAACGGCGGCGGAGTATGTGCGGCGCCATCCCGGCCACCGCTGGGGCCCCTGCTGACGGCGATCGGACCAAGAGGGGCAGTCCCCGACAGCCCCTTCCAGCCCCTCAGTTTGGCTTCGGCACCCCTCTCATGCTAGAATAACCCGGTTCCCCGACCGCGGAGAGGTGCTGGAGTGGTCGATCAGGAACGCCTGCTAAGCGTTTGCCCTGGCTCAAACCGGGGCCGCGGGTTCGAATCCCGCCCTCTCCGCCATTGAACCTCGCCATGAACGACGCTTTTTTCGACATCCACAGCGGCCTGCCCCGCGAAGGGCCCGGCGACGAAGCGTCCACAGTACGGGCCTTGTCCTACATCCGCGAACTGCCGGCCCAACCGATCGTCCTCGACGTCGGCTGCGGCCCCGGCGCCCAGACCCTCGTCCTGGCCCGCGAGACCGGGGGAGTCGTGACGGCCGTCGACAATCACGCCCCGTTCCTCGACGACCTCCGCGAGCGGGCCGCTCGAGCCGGCTTGGCCGGCCGCATCCAAACGGTCAACGCCTCGATGCTCGAGCTGCCCTTCGATGACGCCTCGTTCGATCTCATCTGGTCCGAGGGCGCGATCTACAATGTGGGCTTCGACAAGGGTCTCCGGAGCTGGCGGCGTTTCCTCAGGCCCGGCGGCTGGATCGCGGTCACCGAGGCCGCCTGGCTCCTGGGCGATCCGCCGCGGGAGCTCCTCGAATTCTGGCAAGCCTGTTACCCGGCCATCCGGATGGTCGACGAGAACCTGGCCGCCATCTGCGGCGACGGTTATGACCTGGCCGGGCACTTTGTCCTGCCCGACTCGTCCTGGTGGGACGCTTATTACGTCCCCATCATGGCCAAGCTGCCGCGGCTCCGGGAGAAGTACAAGGACGACGCCGAAGCGCTGAAGGTCCTCGACGAGCATGACCTCGAGATCGACCTCTTCAGGAAGTACTCGGCCTATTACGGGTATGTCTTTTTCATCATGAAGCGGCCCGACTGAGGGCGGCGCTCCGCGCCTTGACTTTGAGTTAAGCTTACCCTAGATTTGAGGGCGAATGTTTCCCGTTCTGCACACTCTCCGGCCCGCCCCAGAAATCCCGACGGAGAGCGAAAGGCCAACGCCATGACAACGAACCGCCGATCTCGAGCGCCGCATGCCGTCGTCCTGATCCTGGCCCTCGCCGCCGCGGCCGGCGTGTCCTGCGCCCGGAAAGTCGAGGGACCGACCTACGAGGCCCTCCGGACCGCCTTCGCCGACCCGCCGGCCGGCTATCGGAGCGCCCCGCTGTGGGTCTGGAACGACGAAATGGACCGCGACAAGATCAAGCGCCAGCTCGAGGATTTCAAGGCCCGCGGCATCGGCGGCGCGTTCATCCATCCCCGTCCCGGCCTCATCACGACCTATCTCACCGAGGAATGGTTCTCGCTCTGCGCCTATGCCGTCGAGGTCGGGAAGGAGCTCGGCCTCAAGATCTGGCTCTATGACGAGAATTCCTATCCCTCGGGCTTCGCCGGCGGGCACGTCCCGGCGGCCATGCCCGACGCCGCCCGCTCGGGGCTGAGGATGCGGACGTTCAGCGGACCGCCTCCCGCGGCTGCGCTCGAGCCCCGGCCCCTGGTCGTCCTGCGCCGGACCCTGACCGGACTTGAGGACGTCACCGGCAAGAACCCGCCGGCCGGATCCGACGCGTCCGCTTATTATGTCTTCGATGTCGTCCGCGCCTCCCCGTCGCCCTGGCACGGCGGCTTCACCTACGTCGATGTCATGCGCAAGGATGTGACCGAGAAGTTCCTCGACCTGACCCTGAACGGCTACAAGGCCGCGATCGGCAAGGACTTCGGCCTGACCGTTCCCGGCGTCTTTCAGGACGAGGCCGAGATCAACCCGGCCGGCGGCCGCGAGGCCGTCAACTACACCCCGGCCCTCTTCCAGGCCTTCCAGGCGCGCTGGGGCTACGACCTCCGGCCCGAGCTCGTGGGCCTCTTCGAGGAGGCCGGGAACTGGAAGCGCGTCCGCCACGATTTCTACAGCACGCTCCTCGACCTCTTTATCGAGAACTGGGCCAAGCCATACTACGCCTACGCCACGGACAACAACCTCGTCTTCACCGGGCACTACTGGGAGCACGAGTGGCCGCGGCCGCGCGTCTCGCCGGACAACCTGGCCATGGCCGCCTACGCCCACATGCCCGGCATCGACAACCTGATGAACGAGTTCTCGACCGCGCCGGACGCCCAGTTCGGCAACGCCCGGGCCGTCCGGGAGATCCGCAGCGCCGCCAACCAGCGCGGCCGCGAGCGGACGATGTCGGAGACCTACGGCGCCAGCGGCTGGGACCTGACCTTCGTCGACCAGAAGAGGATCGGTGACTGGGAATACGCGCTCGGCGTCAACTTCCTCAACCAGCACCTGTCCTACGCCACCGTCATGGGCGCCCGCAAGCGCGACCATCCGCTCTCGTTCTCCGACCACGAGCCCTGGTGGCCCCACTACAACACGCTGGCGGACTATTTCGGGCGCCTCTCGGTCGCCCTGAGCCTCGGCCAGCAGGTCAACAAGATCGCCGTGATCGAACCGACCACGACGGCCTGGATGTATTATTCGCCGACGGCCGAAACGGAGGACTTCCGGGCGGTCGGAACCGATTTCCAGGCCTTCATCCACCTGCTCGAGGCCGAGCACGTCGAGTACGATATCGTCAGCGAGAAGACGCTCCAGGAGTTCGCCACGGTCAGTCACGCCAAGCTGAACGTCGGCGAGCGCTCCTACGGCCTCATCATCCTGCCGCCGGGCCTGCGCAACCTCGAGGACACGACCGTCGCCCTCGTCCGCGACTACCTCATCCGCGACGGCCGGATCCTGTCCTGGGTCGCGCCTCCCGACTTCGTCAACGGCCTGATCACCGAGGACATCAGGGACCTCCAGGCGTCTTTCGGCGATCGCTGGCGCGACATCGGCCCGGGCGGCGGGTTCGACCGGCTCCGGGAGATGAACCCCCCGGCGATCACGTTCACGGGCCTCCGGCCCGGGGCCAAGCTCTTCCACCAACGGCGGGAGTTCGCCGGCGGCCGGCTCGTCTTCCTGGCCAACACGGACGCCGAGGCGACAGCGGCGGGGACCCTGTCCCTTTCCGGAGGCTCGGCCGAGGAATGGGACCCGTTCACGGGCCTGGTCAAGGCCTATCCCTTCGCCAGACAGGGCGTCCAAGTCGAGATCGCATTCTCCCTGCCGCCGGCGGGAAGCCTGCTCTTATGCGTGAAGGACGAGCGCGGGAAGCCGGCCCCCGTTCAGCCGGCTGTCACATGGGAGGCCGTTCCCGCCGAGGGCGGCCTTTCGGTCCAGCCGCTCGGCCCGAACGTCCTGACCCTCGACTATTGCGACCTCACGGTCTCCGGCAAGACCGAAAAAGACCTCTATTTCTACGACGCCCAGAGAAAGACCTTCCAGGCCCATGGGCTCGACCGCAACCCCTGGGACAGCGCCGTCCAGTACAAGACGAACATCGTCGACCTCGATAACTTCCCCGCGTCGTCCGGCTTCGAAGCGGTTTTCTGGTTCCGGGCCGTCAAGGACGATGCCCAGGACTTCGTCGGCCTCAAGGCCGTCGTCGAGCGGCCGGGGCTCTTCCGGGTCTTCGTCAACGACAAGGAGGTCGAGGCGACACCGGGCGAATGGTGGCTCGACCGCGCCTTCGGGGTCTATCCCGTGGGACCGAGGATCGTCTCCGGCCGGAACAAGATCACCGTCCGGGCCCGGCCCTTCACCATCCACAGCGAGCTCGAACCCGTCTATCTGCTCGGCGACTTCCGTCTCGGCGCGGCGGCCCGGGGCTTCGAGATCCTCCCGCCGGCGACTCTCGCGGCCGGGGCCTGGAACGCCCAGGGCTGGCCTTTCTATGGGGACGGCATCCGTTACACCAGGACCTTCACCGTCCCCCAGGAGGCCGCCGGATCCCCGTATCGTCTCCGGCTCGGGCCCTGGCTCGGCGCCACCGCCGAGGTCTTCGTGGGCGACAAGCGCGTCGGCACGGCGGCCTTCCCGCCCTATGAGATAGACCTGACCGGAGCCTTGTCCGCCGGCCCGAACCAGGTCTCCGTCGTCGTCTACGGAACGCTCCGCAACACGCTCGGGCCCTTTCACAACAACCAGCCGCTCGGCCGGGCCTGGCCCGGGTCATTCCAGCAGGGCGCGAAGGGCGGGCTGCCCCCGGGTGCGGAGTATTCGTCGGTCGGCTACGGCCTGTTCGAAGGGTTCGAGCTGATGAAAGGCACGGGGCGCTGACCATGAACCACGCCGTCGGATTCGACAACGCCCGCTACCTCGAAGAACAGAAGAAAGCCATCCTCGAACGGATGGGCCGCTTCACGAACAAGCTCTACCTCGAGTTCGGCGGCAAGCTCTTTTTCGACTACCACGCCGCCCGGGTCCTGCCGGGCTACGACCCCAACGTCAAGATGAAGCTGCTCCAGGAGCTCCGGAGCCGGGCCGATTTCCTGCTCTGCATCTACGCCGGCGACATCGAGCGGAAGAAGATGCGCGCCGACTTCGGCCACACCTACGACGTCGACGCCATGAAGCTCATCGACGACCTGCGGGAGTGGGGCATCCAGATCCGGGCCGTGGTCATCACCCGGTTCGACAATCAGCCTGCCGCCCGGATCTTCAAGAACAAGCTCGAGCGGCAGGGCATCCGCGTCTACACGCACCGCTTCACCAAGGGCTATCCGACCGACGTCGACGTCATCGTCAGCGACGAGGGCTACGGCGCGAACGACTACATCGAGACCGAGCACCCGCTGGTCATCGTCACGGGGCCCGGCCCGGGCAGCGGCAAGCTGGCGACCTGCCTGTCCCAGCTCTATCACGAGTACCGCCGCGGCCTCGCCTCCGGCTACGCCAAATTCGAGACCTTCCCCATCTGGAACCTGCCCCTCAAGCACCCCGTCAATGTCGCCTACGAGGCGGCCACCGCCGATATCTGCGACTTCAACCTGGTCGATCCCTTCCATATCGAAGCCTACGGCCGCGTCGCGGTGAACTACAACCGGGACGTCGAGGTCTTTCCGGTCCTCAAGCGCATCCTCGAGAAGATCACCGGAGGCCCGTCCTTCTACAAGTCGCCGACCGACATGGGCTGCAACGCCGCCGGCTTCGGGATCACCGACGACGAGGTCGTGCGCGAAGCGGCCAAGCAGGAGCTCATCCGGCGGTTCTTCCGCTACTCCTGCGAGTACTCCCTGGGCTTCGTCGAGAAGGAGACCGTGCAGCGGGCCGAGCTGCTGATGAAGGAGCTCGGGGTCGAACCCGAGGACCGGCCCGTCGTGGTCGCGGCCCGCCGGGCGGCCGCGGAGGCCGAGGCGGCGGGGAAAGGGAACAAGGGCGTCTTCGTCGGCGCGGCCATGGAGCTCCGGGACGGCTCCCTCATCACCGGAAAGAACTCGCCGCTCATGCACGCCGCCTCCGCCCTCGTCCTCAACGCGGTCAAGAAGCTGGCCGAGATCCCGGACAGGATCCCGCTCCTGTCGCCTTCGATCGTCGAGTCCGTGGGTTCCCTCAAGAAGAGCGTCTTCGGGGCCAAGAGCGTCAGCCTGGACCTGTCCGAGGTCCTCATCTGCCTGAGCATCAACGCGGCCACGAATCCCATGGCCCATCTCGCCCTGGAGAAGATGTGCGAGCTCCAGGGGTGCGAGGTCCACATCACCCACATCCCGACGCCGGGGGACGATTCGGGGCTGCGGCGGTTCGGGATCAACCTGACGACCGACCCCAACTTCGCCAGCAAGCACCTTCTGGTGACCTGAGAGAGAGGCGCATGGCCAGCCCCCAACCGAAGAGCCTCAAGGCCAAGGTCCGGCGTTTCAGGAAGCGCCACCCGATGCGCTGGGCCGCGTTTTCCCTCGCCCTGGCCGCGCTCGCTTACGCCCTCACCTCGGCCGTGCTGGCCGCCGCCGGGTCCGTGCCCAAGGCGCCGGTCATCGCCGGGATGGACGTCGACAATTATTACGCCTGGCAGATCGTCTTCATCCTGCCCGTCGTCTTCGCCGTCTGGGTCCTGGCTTCGGGCGTCCTCCTGGCCCTGGGGACGAAGGGCTGCCACCGGAGCGATGTCCTCTTCCGGGCCTCGCGGGCTTGGGGCGGGCCGCTGCTTCTGGCCTGGACACCCTCGGCCGTCGAGGCCGTCTTCGCAGCGTTGGGCATGGGGCAGGCGGAGTGGGTCGACATCCTCTCCAGGCCCGGGATCTGGCAAACGCTCTTCATCGCGGTCTACGCGGCGGCGGCGGCCTGGGCCGCCCTGAGGTTCGTCCAGGCGGCGCGGAGCATCCATAAGCGATCGTGGCCGGCCGCCGTCCTGACGGGACTGGCCGCCTCGGCCGTGGCCATCGGGACGTACGTCCTGTTCGTCCGCTGACCGCGCGGCGCGAGCGGCGGACGGGAGGCTCGAAAGGAACAGCGATGCCCGTGAAGATCGGAGACTTCCGGATCGAGGACTACGACCGGGTCATGGCCCTCTGGTCGGAGGGGGGCCTGCCCTTGAAACCCCAGGGACGGGACAGCCGCGCGAGCATCGCCCGGCAGATGGAGCTGCCGAACGTCCGTTTTCTCGTCGCCCGGCTGGGGGACCGGGGCCCGATCATCGGGACCGTCTTGGCGACCCACGACGGGCGGAAGGGCTGGATCAACCGTCTGGCCGTCGACCCCACCTCGCGGAGGCGGGGGATCGGAGCCCGGCTCGTCCGGGAGGCCGAACGCTGGCTCGAGGCCGAGGGGATGGACATCCTGACCTGCCTCATCGAAGACGGCAACGTCGTCTCGATGGCCGTCTTCGAGCGCCTGGGCTACACCAAGCACCCCGAGATCATCTACTTCGCCAAGCGGAAGCACCCCGGCGTCTGAGCCTTTATTTTTCGGGTCAAATACTATAATATAAGTAGGAATTCGACCGCTAAATCCACGAGGAGACAGCCAACATGAAACCGCGAGAGATCATTCCCGATGTGCAATATGTCGGCGCCCCCGACTTCGACCGCCGGCTCTTTGACTCCCTGATCCCGCTGCCCGACGGCACGAGCTACAACTCCTATCTCGTCCGGGGCCGGGACAAGACCGCCCTCATCGAAGCGATCGAGCCCTCCAAGCTCTATGTCCTCGAGGCGTACCTGAAAGACGTTCCCAAGATCGACTACCTCATCTCCAATCACACCGAGCAGGACCACTCCGGCGGCATCCCCTGGGTCCTCGACCGCTATCCCGGGATCGAGCTCCTGTCGTCCGAGCCGGCCAAGCCCATGCTGGCCGATCACCTCGGGCTGGACGCGGGCCGGATCCGCACGGTCGCCGACGGCGAGAGGCTGGAGCTCGGCGGCAAGACCCTGCGCTTCATCTACACCCCCTGGGTCCACTGGCCGGAGACCATGTCGACCTATCTCGAAGAGGACAAGGTCCTGTTCAGCTGCGACTGGTTCGGTTCCCATATCGCCCAGACGGGGCTCTTCGTCGACGGCGCCGACTGCATCCTGGCCGAGGCCAAGAGGTATTACGCCGAGATCATGATGCCCTTCCGCAAGGTCGTCCAGAAGAACCTGGACAAGATCAAGGACCTCGAGGTCGCCCTCATCGCCCCGAGCCACGGCCCGATCTACCGCGATCCCCGGTCGATCATCCAGGCCTACCGCGAGTGGACCGACGACAAGCCCCTCAACTCCGTCGTTATTCCCTGGGTGACCATGCACGGCTCGACGGCTCTCATGGTCGAGCGCCTCACCGCGTCGCTGGTCCAACGGGGCGTCGCCGTTCATCCGTTCAACATGGCCAGCGCCGACATCGGCCAGCTGGCCATGGCCCTCGTCGACGCGGCGACGCTCGTCGTGGCCGCCCCGACCGTCCACGTCGGCCCCCACCCGATGGTCTTCAATGCCGTCGTCCTGGCCAACGCGCTCCGCCCCAAGGTCCGGTTCGCCTCGGTCATCGGGAGCTACGGCTGGGCCGGCAAGATGGTCGACATGGTCAAGGCCGCGATACCCAGTCTCAAGGTCGAATTCCTGCCGACGGTCATCGCCAAGGGGCTGCCGAGACAAGCCGAATTCGAGGCCCTCGACGCTCTCGCCGACGCGATCGCGGAGAAACACAAAGATCTGGGCCTCTGATAAGGTTCTTCTCCAGATTCCGGAAGCTCCTCTCTCCGGCTTAGCTCGGGATCGGCGGGTAGCGGACCCTTGGGAGCGACCTGCAGAATCGGGGCTGAGCACTCGAAGCCACGATTCTGCGAGACATCTGAGAAGAGGATTCTCTTAAGATACTTCCCAGAATAGCGGCTCCGAGCCGCTCCGCCGCCATTCTGGAGCTCCGCTCCGAAGACTTCGCTACGCGCCGATCCCTCGCCGCCTCGAGAGGATTCCCGGAAATGGG
>Ga0209706_10002250_pt1 | contig 10762 bp, 8 predicted proteins | sample PPLLaktember2015_6_FD_187263 | JGI IMG/M metagenome (GOLD analysis project Ga0209706, IMG submission 187263) | Freshwater sediment microbial communities from Prairie Pothole Lake near Jamestown, North Dakota, USA - PPLs Lake P8 Core (1) Depth... | ecosystem: Environmental > Aquatic > Freshwater...
TGTGGACATGAAATCGGAGTCATGTTTTCCTTTTCATCCTGGGCCCTGGTTACATAATCACCACTTTCGTAATGCTCAATATTTAAATCACTTAGAAGCTCTTTTGTGATTAAATTCTTTTTACCACAAAGTCACACTAAGGTTTACACGAAGGATTCACAAAGTACATGAATTTTAAAAGTTAAATACTGCTTATAATACTGCTTATAATACTGCTTATAATACGTTGTTAACTATTTTCCAGCCTATAATGGCCTGATATATAGTCACCTCTGCTATCTGGCCATGTATTGATGCAGTTGAGGTAGCTCCCTAGTCACTCGTGGTTAAGCTTAAAATATTAAATCAAAGTGTAAAATTAATTTAAAAATATTTGGAAATAATGTTATCTATTTCTAACTTTGTGTTAGAATTACTTAACAAATACTTAAAAGTCATGAAAAAAGGAGTAATCGTATTTATCTTAGCAGCCCTGGTTCTTGTTACAACCGGGATATGGTTTTTTTCATCAACAGAAAAATTTAAACTATATGAATTTGTCGGGTTTGGTGTTATAATCCTTGTAGTCGGATTTGCAGTTTTTATAGGATTTAAAAGATTAAGCAGTGCAAAAAGAGGTGAACCGGCTGAAGATGAATTATCAAAGAAGGTAATGCAGAAAACAGCAGCCTTATCATATTATGTATCACTCTACCTCTGGCTGGCTATAATGTATTTCTCAGATAAAATTAAATATGAGACACATACAGTTATCGGAGCCGGGATTCTTGGAATGGCAATAACTTTTGCAATCTGCTGGCTGGTATTCAACTTCAGAGGCATCAGAAATGAATAACAGGATCAAAGAGTTCCGGGCAAGGCACAATATGACCCAGGAGGATCTTGCTAAAAAAGTTAATGTGAGGCGTGAGACAATTGTTTTCCTCGAAAAGAATAAATATAATCCTTCCCTCAAACTCGCCTACGACATAGCCAGGGTTTTTAATTCAAAAATTGAAGAAATCTTTTTATTCGAATGAATTATTCCTCCGGGATTAGTAATTTTATTTCTGATCCGGATCCAGGATCAGTAACTATAAATAGCAATTATCCCGGCAATGAAAAGATCACTTATTTTAATTCTGACTGCATTACTTCTGAATTTTTGCAGCAAAGAAACTCCTTTCTCACTTTCAGTTGAACAGCTGAAATGCAATAACTTTGAAAATCCTGCGGGAACAGCTGAATCTCCGGTTTTCAGCTGGACTGCTTCGTCTGCAAACCGTGGTGCCGCGCAGACCGCATACCAGGTAATCCTTGACTCTGATGCAGGGGATCTGAGATCAGAAAACAAATGTGCCTGGAATTCAGGGAAGATTGCTTCTTCAGGATCTGCATGGATCCCCTATTCCGGATCAGAACTTCAGCCCGGAACAAAATATTTATGGAAAGTCAGGATCTGGGATAACAATGATAAGGCCTCGCCATGGAGCAAACCGGCATTTTTTATCACAGGTCTGTTCGTTGATAAGGACTGGAGCGGAGCAGAATGGATCGGATTTGAAGAGATCCCCGACTCATTATTGCTGGTGCCGGGGATTCATAAAGGTTTGGAGATCCCCGCAAATAAAGCGGTAAAGCGGACGATTATCCCTTATTTCCGTAAAGAATTTGCATTGAATAAAAAGATCAGGGAAGCTTTCATCTTTGTGAGCGGCCTGGGCCATTATGAGTTGTATATCAACGGCAATAAAGCAGGTGATCGTTATCTTTCTCCGGGATGGACAGATTATGACAAGACATGCTTATACAACACTTTTGATGTTACTGATCAGCTGAAAAGAGGACAAAATGCAATCGGTGTTATTGCCGGTAATGGTTTCTATAATATCAACAGGGAACGTTATTATAAGCTTGTCATAGCCTATGGTGTTCCAAAAATTATCCTGAAGCTGAAAGTCAGATATACTGATGGATCGGAGTCGGTTGTGACAACTAACCGTACCTGGATGACAGCCCCGTCACCTGTCACTTTCACAAGCATTTTCGGAGGAGAGGATTACGATGCAAGGCTTGAGCAGCCCGGGTGGAACACAAGGGATTTTGACGATACCAGCTGGAAAAATGCACTGACGGTCAGGGAACCGGAAGGATTGCTAAAACCGGAAAGCGACTATCCGGTCAGGGTTAAGCAGGAGTTTGATCCTGTAAGCATTTTCAACCCCGCAACCGGTATTTATGTTTATGATTTCGGGCAGAATGTTTCGGGAATTATACGTCTGAAAGTAAGGGGAGAAAAAGGGCAGGAGGTCCGTCTGATCCCTGCTGAACTTATTGATAATGATTCTCTTGTTACACAGAGAGCCTCGGGAGCCCCATATTATTTCGCCTACACACCGGGCAGCACAGAGGAAGAGACCTGGACTCCGCGGTTTACTTATTACGGTTTCAGGTATGTCCAGGTCGAGGGAGCAGTTCCATCAGGATGGCCGAATCCTGATAAACTGCCTGTTATGTCAGGCCTTCAGTTACTGCATACCAGAAATTCATCACCAACAACCGGCAGCTTTAAATGTTCGAATGAACTTTTCAACTCTATTTACAGCCTTATTAACTGGGCGATAAAAAGCAATCTTGCAAGTGTTGCCACTGATTGCCCCCATCGTGAGAAACTGGGCTGGCTGGAACAGACACACCTGATGGGAAATTCGATAAAATATATTTACGATATACATAACCTGTATAACAAAATGATTGATGATATGATCGAAGCGCAGCTCGATAACGGTCTCGTCCCTGATATTGCACCTGAATTTGTGGAATTTTCAGGGGGATTCCGCGATTCTCCTGAATGGAGCAGCGCCTGCATTATCCTTCCATGGGATATGTACGAATGGTATGGCGATATTGATCCAATCAAAAAAGCATATCCGATGATGAAGCGCTATATGGATTATCTCGGGATTCTTGCACCTGTCGGTATTCTGATTCACGGGCTTGGTGACTGGTACGACCTGGGACCCAAATTCCCGGGTGTTGCCCAGCTTACACCCAGATCCCTCACGGCAACATCAATTTATTATTATGATGCGAAACTGCTTGCGAAAATGGCATCATTGATTGGTGAATCCGGTGATGCTTCATATTATGCTGACCTGGCTGAACAGATCAGAATTGCTTTCAACAAAGAATTCTTCAATCCCGGCACAAAAGTCTACTCAACCGGGAGTCAGACAGCATATGCAATGCCGCTCTTTTTCGGAATGGTTGATGATTCCTGTCATAATGATGTTGTAAAGAACCTCGTAAAGTCGATCAGGGAGAATAATAATGCTCTTACAGCCGGAGATGTGGGATACAGGTACCTGTTAAGAGTTCTGGAACAGGAGGATGAGTCTCAGCTGATCTTCGATATGAATTCAAAGACAGATGTTCCGGGTTATGGCTACCAGCTTTCGAAGGGCGCTACATCACTGACGGAATCGTGGGCAGGACTCCGGGATGTTTCAAATAACCATATGATGCTCGGGCATCTGATGGAATGGTTCTACAGTGGCCTCGGTGGAATACGCCAGACGTCAGATTCAAAAGGATATGAACATGTACTTATCTGTCCCGAACCCGTTGGCGATATAAAATGGGCTCAAACCTCATTCACGGGCATTCATGGCAAAATATCATGCAACTGGGAGTTCACTGATGGCAGATTCAATCTTAAAGTCAGCATCCCGGTAAATTGTATGGCAACAATTGTCTTTCAGCAATCCGATCCTGATAATATAACTGAGGCAGGCACAACTGTGAAAACTTCAGAAGCTGTAAAAGGAGTAAGCACGTCGGGAGACAAAACTTATGTTGAAATCCAGTCCGGAAATTATGAATTCACTTCAATCAGCCCAGACCTGTAAAATTTGCTTAATTTTGTTCACACATTTTTAGTATGAAACCCATCCTTCCCCAGGAAGCAATAGAAATCCTGAAAGCCATTTCAAAAGACAGATTCAGGACCAACCTGTTAAAGAGCTTTGAGCAAAAAACTCTTGTTTTCCTGGTTCAGCGCATTCCTTCCTTTATTAAGCCGGATATGCTCACTTTTATTGGATTCCTGGGTGGTCTGGTAATTCTATTAAGCTTCGTATTAGCTACTTATATTCAGCGAAATTATCTCTTACTTGGTGTTCTGGGCTTTGCCATAAACTGGTTCGGCGACTCCCTTGACGGCCGACTGGCATATTACCGGAAACAGCCCCGTAAATGGTACGGATTTTCACTCGATCTTATGGTCGACTGGATGAGCACAATTTCCATCGGTCTGGGATACCTGATCTATGCTGAAGGATTGTGGGAACTGGCAGGTATGGGATTCGTGGTAATGTATGGATGGTCGATGATCATCACCCTGATAAGATATAAAGTAACTGATACCTATTCAATTGATGCCGGCCCGGTGGGTCCGACAGAAGTCAGGGTAATCATCTCAGCAATCCTTGTAGCTGAAGTATTTTTTAAAAACTCCATATACTATTCAGCCACAGCTGCATGTGCTATTCTGATAATTATCAATTTATTCCACACTTTGAAACTGCTTCGGCTGGCCGCTGACAAAGACCGGACTGAGAGAAAAACAGGATCGAAAAATGAATAAAACAAATAGTCTTACGCATCTTAAGGAAGCAATCACCTATCTCTCCGGTTTCATCGAAAAAGTGCTTGAAGAGACCCTGGATCAATCTGATTTCGCAGATCTTACACCACAGCAATTGCAATATCTGAAGGTTATCGTAAAATTGAAAAATCCTACCCTGACCGAACTTGCCAACGAACTTGACCTGACCAAGCCAACAGTTACAGTGCTGGCTGATAAACTATCCGAAAAAGGTTATATTAAGAGGGTTCATTCGGATAAAGACAGAAGGGTGATGCACCTTCATATTGATAAAAAGGGAACAAAGATCAACGCTTTACGCGAAATTGCCCATCAGAAAATGGCAGAAAAAATCAGGTCGGGACTAAGTGAAACCGAAACTGCAATTCTGACTGAACTGCTTAAGAAAATTGTTAAATCTTCGTAAAAAATTGAAACCAGCACGGCGAGCCCTGTTCTGTTAGTAACATTTTTTTCCAACTTGCACATTTAAATATACATTATTTCTCATGATACATTTTTATGATCAGGAAATTAACGAAATAACCGCCGGCCTTAAAACCAGTGAAACCACCGGGCTGACAACTGAAGAGGTCAAACGGCGACTCGTAGAATACGGCTACAACCAGCTTGATTCCAAACGGAAGAAAAGTTTCCTCCGGATGTTTTTTGTCCAGTTTAAAAGTTTTATGATAATAATCCTGCTTATTGCAGCGGCAATATCCGGGGTCGTAGGTGTCATGGAAGGTGAAGGACTTCTCGACACGTTTGTTATTCTCGGTATTCTGATACTTAATGCATTTGTGGGAGCATTCCAGGAACGGAAGGCTGAATCATCGCTTGAAGCCCTGAAAAACCTTACTGCCCCTGAAACTAAAGTCATGCGCGACGGAGTAATAAAAGAGATCCCCACAAGGGACCTGGTCCCCGGCGATATAGTAATTATTGAAACCGGAGCAATCATTCCGGCAGATCTCAGGTTAAATGAAGCAATTAACCTGAAAATCCAGGAATCTTCCCTTACAGGCGAATCTGTCCCGGTGGATAAACAGACCGACCCGCTCCAGGGAAGTGAAATAGCTCTGGGTGACAGGATAAATATGGCCTTTTCGACCGGCATGGTAACTTATGGCCGCGGCCGTGGAGTTGTTATAGCTACAGGTATGAAAACGGAGGTTGGAAAGATAGCAAATATGCTGCAACACACTGAAGAAACGAAAACACCCATGAGCCTGCGCCTGGAGCAGTTAGGAAAAATACTTGGGATTGCAGCGTTAATCATCTGTGCTGTAATATTTCTTGTGGGAGTACTTTACGGCAACTCGGTATTAAGCATGTTCATGACAGCCGTCAGCCTTGCAGTCGCGGCAATCCCCGAAGGTCTGCCTGCCGTTTCAACAGTGGTCCTGGCAATGGGGGTTCAGCGTATGGTTAAGAGGAATGCCATAATCCGCACACTTCCTTCAGTTGAGACGCTTGGAAGTGCTACAGTTATATGCTCTGACAAGACCGGTACTCTTACTCAGAATAAGATGACGGTTGTTGAAGCGTATGTCAATCATAAGAGGGATCTCATAAACAGGGCTGCTCCATCCACAAAACTCAATGAAGAGGAAAACAGGCTGCTTTCTATCTCGGTTTTGTGCGCAGACGCCCAGTACAGAATTAATGAAGATGGTAAATATGAATTCACCGGAGATCCCACAGAAACTGCACTCCTGGATTTTGGCATTCTCTACGGGATGTATAAGGATGAAGCTGAAAAAAGCTATCCAAGGATTGCAGAGATCCCGTTTGACTCGAAAAGAAAACGCATGACAACAGTCAACAGGTTATCCGATAAGAGTACCAGGATAAATGTGAAAGGAGGTCTTGATGAAGTATTGAGTGTATGCGACAAGATTATTATAAATGGGGAGATCAGACCGGTCACTTCAGACGATACAGAGAAGATCCGTCAGGCTAATGAGGAGATGGCAAATTCAGCCCTGCGTGTCCTCGCGATGGCTTACAGGGATCTCCCTGAACCGCCTCAGAATGTTCACATTGGAGAGCTTGAAAACAGCCTCATCTTCATTGGTTTGCTGGGTATGATGGATCCGGCAAGACCTGAGGTTATCGACGCTGTCGCAAGATGCAATTCTGCGGGGATCCGCCCGGTAATGATAACAGGTGATCATAAAATAACTGCAATGGCAATTGCACGTGAGATCGGAATTTACAGTGATGGGGATCTGGCTATCACGGGCGCCGATCTCGAAAAGCTCAGCCAGGAGGAATTGAATAAAAACGTTTCCCAATACTCAGTGTACGCCAGAGTGGCTCCTGAACACAAAGTCCGCATCATTAAAGCATGGCAGAGTAATAATGAAGTTGTGGCCATGACAGGCGATGGCGTGAATGATGCGCCAGCCCTCAAACAGGCCGATATAGGAGCTGCAATGGGTATAGTCGGGACAGATGTGGCCAAGGGAGCTGCGGATATGGTTCTTACCGACGACAATTTCGCAACTATAGTGTCAGCAGTCGAAGAGGGCAGAAGAATTTATGACAATATTCTCAAGGCGATACAATTTTTACTCTCCACAAATATTGGTGAAATTGTACTCATTCTTATCACCTCAGTTTTAAATCTGGGTACACCACTTTTGCCGATCCACATTCTCTGGGTAAACCTGGTGACCGACAGTTTGCCTGCGCTTGCTTTGAGCGTCGATCCGGCCGAAAAGGATATAATGAAAAGGAAGCCGCGTAATCCCAAGAAAGGATTTATGACAAATGGCATGATCTGGAGGGTTATTTATCAGGGTGTAATGATGGGGTTTATTCCATTGGCGGCATTTATGATCGGACGGAATGACGGTGGTGTGATTCTCGGTCAGACCATGGCATTTGCCACACTTATTTTTGCCCAGCTTACGCATGTACGTAACCTGCATTCCAATACCAGGTCCTCGCTTACAATCAGTCCGTTAAAAAACAAACCGCTTATAGCTGCCATATTTGCTTCCACCGGACTCGCCATGCTGGTCCTGCTTGTTCCTCCAATCCGTGATGCCTTCAGTCTTACTGAAATGGACAGGGACCACTGGATCGCGGTGATACTGATGTCGCTTATTCCGATAGTGGTGGTTGATATTTTCAAACTGCTCAGGATCAATACAACCAGGGATGAAAAGAATAACTAAAAGCACGGAGGGAAAAAAGTTCTTTGGTTTTCCCGGAAATATTTTTTTTACCGGATTAGCAAGTTTTCTTACTGACACGTCTGTAAAGATGGTCTATTCGGTCATGCCAATGTTCCTGCTCTCCCTGGGTGCATCAAAAACCAGCATCTCGCTGATTGAAGGAATTGCCGAAAGCACCTCTTCACTTGTCAAAGCTCTCTCCGGGTTCTGGAGTGATAAGATCGGAAAGAACAAACCCTTTATGCTGATCGGATATGGTATAACAGCTCTGATTATCCCGCTTTACACTTTTGTGGTCTCCCCTGTTCAGGTCCTTTATATGCGATTTATCGAAAGAGTCGGTAAGGGGATCCGGACTGCTCCCCGTGACAGCCTCATTGCAGGCTCCGTGATTAACGGCGCGACAGGCCGAAGCTTCGGACTTCAGAAGGCAATGGATAACAGCGGAGCAATAGCCGGGCCCCTGATGGCATTTGCATTGCTGCTGTTCTTTCCGGATAACTACAGGCTGATCTTTATCCTTGCAGGAATACCCGGATTACTGACATTGTTTGTTATAATTTTCGGAATAAAGGAAAACGGGATAAAAAATAAAAAACTCTTTACCAGATTTCATTTCAGTGACTTTCCTAAAAGATTCTATTTATTCCTGGGGATTATATTCATCTTCACACTAGGCAATTCTACGGATGCTTTACTAATGGTCAAAGCCAATGATGTTGGGGTCCGGGTTGCCTATATCCCTCTGGTTTACCTCATAACCAGCGTGGTCTCTGTTTTGCTTGCCATACCCGCAGGCTCATTATCCGACAGGATTGGCAAGGAAAAGATCCTTATAGCCGGGTTCATGATTTATGCAGTTGTCTATTTTGGATTCGGGATCACAACAAGTACTGGAGTAATTGTAGCACTTTTTGCACTATATGGTTTGTATTCGGCTGCCACCGACGGTATTCAGAAAGCATTCATATCCGATCTTACTGATAAGAATAAACAGGGCACCGGGCTTGGGATATATCATGCCCTGCTTGGTATAACTTTATTACCAGCCAGCGTTATAGCGGGCGTACTCTATGATAAAGTCAATTCATCCGTTCCGTTCTATTTTGGAGCCGCAACCGCAATGATTTCAACATTGTTAATGCTGGTCTATTTCCTGGGTTCCCGTAAAGAACCTGTTACACGTAATTTTTCATAAATTTATAGCCTGATATAACACATAAATATGAAGCAGGTATTAAAATATACCGGGTATGTCTTACTTCTTTTTATCATCGGATTCCTGATCTGGCGTTTCTATTATATAATTGTATGGGTGCTGGTTGCTGCAGTACTCTCATTTATAGGCCAGCCCCTTGTGAGGTTTTTCGACAGGATCCATATCAAAAAGTTTAAAATACCCCATTCTATAAGCACACTCCTTTCTCTCCTGGTCATAGTGCTTGTCCTGTTAGGATTGGTTGCCATTTTCGTCCCCCTCATTGTCAGCCAGGCGGAAACAATTTCAAGGATAGATGTCGGGAAGCTTGCCCAGAATTTAGTCGGCCCTCTTCAATGGCTGGATGAAAAATTGCACGGTCTGGGTGCAATCCCGGAAGGCCAGACCATTCAGGATTTTCTTGTTGATAAGGCTAAATCGGTTGTAAACCTCGGGAGTGTGGGTTCCCTGATTGGTAATTTTTTAAGTGTGGCAGGAAATATTTTCATTGCGGTGTTTTCAATATTATTTATCGCATTCTTTTTCCTGAAAGATGAAAATATGTTTGAAGAAGGTCTTCTCCTTTTCATTCCTGAAAAACATCACAGTGCAACCCACAGGGTGGTTGGCGACTCAAAAAACCTGTTAATCCGTTATTATATAGGAGTACTGGTGGAAGTTCTTGGTGTAATGTTGCTTATTGCTACAGGTCTCTGGATATTCGGAGTTAAAAACGCGCTCCTGATTGGGTTTTTCGGAGGGATTATGAATATAATTCCGTATCTGGGACCTATTATTGGTTCCGCAATCGGAATAACATTGGGAATCACTTCAACACTTGCAACAGGTTCATATAACGAATTACTCCCCGTCATGATCAAGCTTGCCGGTGTTTTTATAGTTGTGAACTTTATCGATAACAATATACTGGTTCCACTGATCTATTCAAGAAGTGTAAAATCACATCCCCTTGAGATCTTCCTGATTATTTTAATCGGTGGAGGGCTTGCAGGTTTGCTGGGTATGTTGCTGGCTGTTCCCGTATATACGCTGTTAAGGGTAATCGCCAAAGAGTTCTTTCAGCAATTCAGGGTGGTTAAGAAGCTGACCGATTCTATCGATCAGGGTTAACAGCTATTTGATAACTCCCAGGTAACGCCCTGCCCAGTATGGCAGCAACCAGATATCTCCGGCGCTGTATTCCGATCTTCCGCCACCTTTTCCGTCAAGGTCAAAACGGTTGGCATTATGCCTTGCAACAGGAACTTCATCAGGAGGTAAAACCTCCTTTGTGGTTTGTCCCCTGAACCCGGGCTCAATCAATTCAATATCCTTCCGGTGACTGTTGGTTACAGTCCAATTCGTCAGATCCAGGGGATATTCCTGAAGGTACCAGATCGCTTCTTCCAGATCGATGTCATTTGTGTTTGCCAGGGCAGTCATGATATTCCATAAACCCTCTTTTTCTGGTCGTTCTGATTCCCAGTGATCGATTATAGCTTCCCTGTATTTTATTTTCAGGGTATCATTGAATGCATAACGGTACAGACCCCAGTAACCGCAGTAATACATTTCATCATCCGAATGGTTCCAGCTCTCCGATAACATTCTGCTCCATGTATCCGACTCTGCCGGGGCAGTACCAATTTCACTTATCGGACGTATCAGGTTTTCGAAATACCCATGCTCATTCATCAGATAAAATGCGGCATCCCTGTACTTCTGCTTACCGGTAAAATGGTAAGCCGTCTG
>Ga0209706_10002253_pt1 | contig 10758 bp, 5 predicted proteins | sample PPLLaktember2015_6_FD_187263 | JGI IMG/M metagenome (GOLD analysis project Ga0209706, IMG submission 187263) | Freshwater sediment microbial communities from Prairie Pothole Lake near Jamestown, North Dakota, USA - PPLs Lake P8 Core (1) Depth... | ecosystem: Environmental > Aquatic > Freshwater...
GAAGACGGCTGCGGTGGCGAAGGCGAGCAGCATGTTGCCGAGGATCGCCACCGACTGTGCACGCCAGACCTTGCCGGCGAAGTCGTTGAGCAGCCTCTGCTGGGCGCTGGCGCTGCGCACGGCGATGAGGGTGCGGGCGAACAGGCTGGCAGTCATGGCCGGCTGCTTGGTGGCGACGGTGAAGCCGAGCAAGTAGATCAGGATGAAGCCCAGCGCATAGTTGAGGCTGACCAGTAGCGCTTCCTGCAGCGGCGCCAGGTGCAGGCCGAGCAAACCGATCTTCAGCCAGGCCATGAAGGCGATGATGACGCCGCCGCCGCTGGCGGCCCGGAGCATCCGCCACAGGGTGGCCCGATCCTCGGCCAGGTAGTGCTCGCCGGTCTGACCAGCGAAATGCGAGATCTGGTGGGCGAGGCGTCCGGTGGTGTCGCGCACCAGGCCGGCGATGCTTCGCAGTTCGGAGTTGCTCTGCATCAGCTCGACGAACAGCCGCGCAAGGTGCTCGTCAGGATTGCCGCCGGCCGGGTCGGCGAGCGCGACGAGGTTCCGCAGGCGCGTCATCTGCTGGGTGAGACGGGTCGATTGCAGGGTCAGCTCGATGCTGGTTCCGACTTCGGCGCTGCGGCGCCGCACCCGGTCGAGCGCATCGCGGCACTGCTCGAGCAGGACGTCGATCTGGCGGGTATCGTCGACCGCGCCGCGCCGCCAGGCGTCGACTTCGTGGTGCAACGCGAGAAACGGCGAATCGTATTCTTCCAGCGCGGGGTCGATACGCAGCAACTCCGGGTCGAGTCCGCCCGCGGCGATGCGGTGCGACAGCGAATTGATCGCGTCGTTCAGCACGCCAGGCTCGCCCCGCCGGAATAGCTGCCGCAGTTGCAGCAGCTTGCACAGGCGCACCCAGTAGGCTGAGTCGACTGCGGCGATCCATTCGCGGTCATGCGCGCTGACCAGGGATTCCAGCCAGTCGCTGAGCCGGCTCGGGTCGCGCTCGGGCGGCAGCAGCTTGTAGCCGATGCGACGCTTGAGTTCGGAACCGAAGCTGCGATAGGGCAGCAGGCCGGATTCGGTCAGCAGGCGTGTTGCCTTCTTGCTGGCGAATAGCGCAGCGAGGTGGTCGCGCAGCGCCGCGACATAGACCGGCTTCCGCTGCAGCAACTCGGCCAGGGTTTGCAGCCTGTCTTGGGCGACGCCGGGAGACTGTTTGGCACGCGGTCGCAGCAGCACCCACAGGCGCGCCAGCAAGGTGCTGTCCTCGGGCGGCGCCTCGACCAGACGCGCCAGGGTCTGATCCAGCGAGTGCGCGAAGGGGTCTTCCGGGACGGAGGCGGCCATGTCCCGGCTTACAGCAGTACCCGCTCGATGCCGCCGTTGCCGACGCTGCTGAGGTAATGCGACATCCAGTTTTCGCCGAGCAGTTTTTTCGCCAGTTCGACCACGATGTAGTCGGGCTCGGTGAAGGTGTCGTCGCTGTAACGGGCCAGGCCCTGCAGGCATGACGGACAGCTGGTGAGAAGCTTCACCGGCTGGCCGCTGCGGCCTTCGCGCAGTGCCGCCGCCCCCTTGCGGATTTCTTCTTCCTTGCGGAAGCGGATCTGGGTGGAAATGTCGGGGCGCGTCACCGCGAGGGTGCCGGATTCGCCGCAGCAGCGATCGGACAACTGCACCACGCTGGTTTCCGGCGAACCGCCGAGCAGCGTGTTGGCGACTTTCATCGGCGCATGGGTCTTCATCGGCGTGTGGCAGGGATCGTGGTAGAGGTAGCGCTCGCCGCTCACGTCATCCAGCCTGACGCCCTTTTCCATCAGGTATTCGTGGATGTCGAGCAGGCGGCAACCGGGGAAGATCTTCTCGAATTCGTACTTCAGCAGCTGATCCATGCAGGTGCCGCAGGACACGATCACGGTGCGGATGTCGAGGTAGTTGAGGGTGTTGGCGACGCGGTGGAACAGCACGCGGTTGGCCGCGGTGATCGCCTCGCCCTTGTCGGCCTGACCGCCCGCGGTCTGCGGATAGCCGCAGCACAGGTAGCCCGGCGGCAGGACGGTCTGCACGCCGAGTTCGAACAGCATCGCCTGGGTGGCGAGTCCGACCTGCGAGAACAGCCGCTCCGAGCCGCAGCCGGGGAAGTAGAACACCGCGTCGCTGTCGTCGGAGAGCTTCGCCGGATTGCGCAGGATCGGCACCATCGACGGATCTTCCAGCCCCAGCAGCGCACGCGAGGTCTTCTTCGGCAGGTTGCCCGGCATCGGCTTGTTCACCATATGGATGACCTGGGCGACCAGCCTGGGCTTGCCCTGGGTCGACGGCGGGTTGCGCGTTTGCGCCTGGATCAGCCCGAGCTGCCGGAACAGGTTGTGACCGAGTCGCTGGCCGGCGTAGCCCCACTCGATCAGGGTTTTCCTCATCGCCTTGATGGTCGCGGGATCGGTGGCGTTGAGGAAGGCCATCGAGGCCCAGGTGCCGGGATTGAATTTCTTCTTGCCCTGCTTGCGCAGCAGGTTGCGCATGGCGATCGAGACGTCGCCGAAGTCGATGTCGACCGGGCACGGATTCTTGCACTTGTGGCACACCGTGCAGTGGTCGGCGACATCGCCGAATTCGTCGAAGTGCCGGAGCGACACGCCGCGCCGCGTCTGCTCCTCGTAGAGGAAAGCCTCGATCAGCAGCGAAGTGGCGAGGATCTTGTTGCGCGGCGAATAGAGCAGGTTGGCGCGCGGGATGTGGGTGTTGCACACCGGCTTGCACTTGCCGCAGCGCAGGCAGTCCTTGATCGATTCGGCGATGGCCTCGGTCTCGCTCGACTCGAGGATGATGGACTCGGCTTCGAGCAGGCTGAACGATGGCGTATAGGCGTTGCGCAGGTCGGCGCCGGCCATCAGCTTGCCGCGGTTGAAGTGACCTTCGGGATCGACCTTCTGTTTGTAGGCGGCGAAGCTGGCCAGAATGGCCTCGTCGAGGAATTCCAGCTTGGTCAGGCCGATGCCGTGCTCGCCGGAAATGACCCCGCCGAGTTCGGTGGCCAGCGCCATGATGCGCGCTACCGCCGCGTTGGCGGTCTGCAGCATGGCGTAGTCGTCGGAGTTGACCGGAATGTTGGTGTGGACGTTGCCGTCGCCGGCGTGCATGTGCAGGGCGATGAAGACGCGGCCCTTCAGCACCTGGGTGTGGATGCGGTCGCAGGCCGCGAGCACCGGTTCGTACTCGCGGCCGATGAACAGCTGGTGCAACTCGCGTCGCACCTCGCGCTTCCACGACACGCGCAGCTGCTTGTCGCGCAGGGCGGTGAAGACCGTTCCGCCTTCATGCGGCGCATCGAGGTCTTGCAGGTAGCCGCTCCAGCGCGCGCGCACCTCGTCCAGCAGGCCGAGTGCGCGCAGGCGCCGCTCCTCGACCTGTTCCGGGTCGGCGACGGTCTCGTCGTCCTGGTGCAGCGGCAGCGGCGCGCTGAACAAGGCGTCGAGCGACTGCAGCAGCGCCAGCTTGTTCTTGATCGACAGTTCGATGTTGATGCGCTCGATGCCGTCGGTGTAATCGGCGAGGCGGTCGAGCGGAATGACCACGTCCTCGTTGATCTTGAACGCATTGGTGTGGGCGGCGATGGCGGCGGTGCGGGCGCGGTCGAGCCAGAAGCGCTTGCGGGTTTCCGCCGACACCGCGACGAAGCCTTCGCCGCCGCGGGCGTTGGCCAGCCGCACGATATGCGAGGCCGCTTCGCCCGCGGCATTTTCGTTGTCGGACACGATGTCGATCAGCAGCACCATGTTCGGACGGCCGGAACGCGGCGCCTTGGTGGCGTAGCCGACCGCCTTGACGTAGCGGGCGTCGAGATGTTCCAGACCGGCCAGCAGCACGTCGGGATTGCGGTCGCAGTAATCCTTGACCTCGACGATCGCCGGCACCGCTTCGGCGACCTGGCCGAAGAATTCCAGGCAGACCGTGCGGGCGTGCGCCGGCAGGCGATGGAGGATGAAGCGTGCCGAGGTGATGAGGCCGTCGCAGCCTTCCTTCTGGATGCCCGGCAGGCCGGCGAGAAACTTGTCGGTGACGTCCTTGCCGAGGCCGGTCTTGCGGAAGCGGCTGCCGGGGATGGTGAGGATTTCCGGCGATCCCTTCGGCGTCCTGCCGTCAGGGGCGAAGCGGCGGATCTCGAAGGTGGCGAAGGGAGCGTCGTGGATCTTGCCGAGGTTGTGGTTGAGCCGTACGACCTCGATCCAGTCGGCGTCCGGCGTGACCATGCGCCACGACGCCAGGTTGTCGAGCGCGGTACCCCACAGCACCGCCTTCTTGCCGCCGGCGTTCATCGCCACGTTGCCGCCGATGGTCGAGGCATCGGCCGAGGTCGGGTCGACCGCGAACACCCGTCCGGCGGCCTCGGCCGCTTCCATCACGCGCTTGGTCACCACCCCGGCGCCGCAGTGGATCGTCGCCACCTCGAAGTCGAGTCCCGGCAGATGCTGCATTTCGACTTCGCTGAGGGTTTCGAGCTTTTCGGTGTTGATCACCGCGGCCTTGGCGGTCAGCGGGATCGCACCACCGGTATAGCCGGTGCCGCCGCCGCGCGGGATGACGGTGAGTCCGAGCTTGATCAGGCCGGCGATCAGCGCGGCCATTTCGGCTTCGCTGTCGGGGGTCAGCACGACGAAGGGGTATTCCACCCGCCAGTCGGTGGCGTCGGTGACGTGCGAGACGCGTGCCAGGCCGTCGAAGGCGATGTTGTCGCGGCGGGTGATATGGCCGAGACGGCGCAGGATGGCCTCGCGCAGGCCGGCCGTCTCGCTGAACCAGGCCTCGAAGTCGCGCACCGCGTCGGACGCCGCCGCCAGCAGCTGGCCCACCAGTTCGTTGCCCTGGCGACGTTTTTCGATCTCGCCCAGGCGGTGCCGCAGCGCGTCGACCAGCATCTGCCGCCGCTTGCGGTTGGCGAGCAGGTCGTCTTCCAGATAGGGGTTGCGCCGCACCACCCAGATGTCGCCCAGCACCTCGAACAGCATCCGCGCCGAGCGTCCCGTCTTGCGTTCGGCGCGCAGCGTGTTCAATACCTCCCAGGCCGGCTCGCCGAGCAGGCGGATGACGATTTCGCGGTCTGAAAACGAGGTGTAGTTGTAGGGAATTTCCCGGAGGCGGGCGGTCATGGCGGATGGCGCTGCAAAAAGCGTATTTTACGGGATATGTCCTGCTTCCGGCAGGCCGATCAGGCGCCCGGGATGGTGCAAAACCCTGTCTGGTACATTGATTTGACCGGCTTCAGAATCCACGGCGCCGGGCCGTTATTGATTCGGCCTGATCAAGTTTGACGTGGTATTGAAGATCAGTTTGTCCGGGCTGTGTGGGGCAGCGCGGAAGGCCGAATCAATAAGCATTGAAAACAGCCTGCTATTGAGACGGCTCAACGGACCGACCCACTCACGACAACGCGAAAAAACCTTAGGGTTTCAAACATCACCGGGCCGTCTCAATAGTCGAGTGACGGCAAATTGTTTTGCCGTCTATCCTTTTTGGGAGATCGATTTGCAGTGTGGCCTGAGCACCAAGCTTATCGGTTATGTCACGGCGGGTGTCCTGATCACCTCGGCCGCGATCGGCGTGGTGCGCGTGCAGAACGAGCGTGGGCCGCTCGGTGAACTGATCGACAAGTCGGGGCAGAGCGTCGCCAATGCCACGGCGTCCGGTGCGGCCTCGCTGGTCGCCGGCTATGACTACGGCAACCTGGAAATTCTGGCGGCGAACGTGTCGCAGCAGGCCAACGTCAACCGGGTCGTCATCAGCAACCAGGAAGGGCGGACGATGACCGAAGCGGTCGCCAAGGTCGACCAGACCTACCGGCGTTTCGAGTCGCCCGTCGTGTTCGATGGTCAGACGATCGGCGCGGTGACCGTGGATATTTCCACCCATGCCATGGAGCGCGCCCTCAGCGCGCTCTATTGGCGCGTATTTTTCGAACAGATCATCTTCGGCGCGATTCTCGGCCTGATCGTCTATCTGTTTACCGCCAGCGGCATCGTTTCGCCGGTCCGCAAGCTGACCATGGCGATGGAGGAAGCGGTCAAGAATGGCGATTCCTTCATCGCCCGCAACCTGGAAGTCAGGAGCGGCGACGAGATCGGACGCCTGGTGTCGGTTTTCAACACGCTCAACCAGTCGCTCGCCAGCTATCACGACAAACTGCACAACAAGATCGATCTGGCCGATCAGGAACTCAGGGAGAAGAACATCGAGCTGGGCGGACGTACCCGCGAACTCGAGCATGCGCTGGAAATGCTCAACGTCATGGCGACGACCGACTGGCTCACCGAACTACCCAACCGCCGCAAGTTCGACGAGAGTGTGTCGCGCATCTTTCATCAATCCGAGCGCTTCGACGAAGAGCTCAGCCTGGTGCTGTTCGACATCGACCACTTCAAGCTGATCAACGACCAGCATGGCTACGGGGCAGGCGACCAGGTGCTGCGCGACATCGGCGTCATCCTGCAGAAAAGCGCACGCAAGTCCGATATTCCAGCACGCCTGGGCGGAGACGAATTCGGCATCATCCTCTACCGTACCGCTGCGAAAGAGGCCGAAGGCTTCGTCAGGAAACTGGTAGGCAAGGTCAGGGAGCATGAATTCAGCCATGAGGGTGTTCGGCTGAATGTCAGCCTGAGCCTCGGCATCGCCCAGTACAACGCCTCGATGGGTTCGCCGCAGGCGCTCTATTACGCCGCGGACAAGGCGCTCTACTGGGCCAAGAAGAACGGACGCGACCAGCACAACGTCTATTCGGAGTCATTCGGACGCCTGCATTGAGGACGCATGACATGAAACGACGTGATTTCCTCACCACGCTGCCCTTGCTCACCGGGAGTTTCTTTGTGTCCCCGGCAGCGGCAGCCGGGCAACGCGCATACCGTGCCTCGGACGTAACCATGGGCTCGGTGGCCATGGACATCCCGGTGGAAATGATCCGGCGCATGAGCGCATTGACCAATTATCTGGCGCTCAGTACCGATCTCAGTGTCCGCTTCCGGCCTTCGCCCAATCTCGGCTCGGCGGTCGCTGATCTTGGTGGCGGCCAGACCCAGATCGCCTATCTGACGCCGGTCGCCTATATCGAGGCGCGCAGGAAATATGGGGTGGTTCCGCTGGTTGCGCCGACCACTGGCGGGCGACCGCATTTTTCCCTGGTGATCGGGGTGAAGGCGGGCTCGGGTATCGTCTCGCCGGCCGAACTCAAGGGCAGGCGCTTTGCCTTCGGTGACGAGAAAGCCTTGCTGCAGAAGGCTGCGGTCGAGTCGATGGGACTGAAATCCGGCGATTTCGCCGCTTCGGCCTATCTCAAGCACTACGACAATATCGCCAAGGCGGTGCTGGCAGGCGACTTCGACGGCGGCATCCTCAAGGATTCCGTCGCCGATCGATTTCGCAGCAGGGGCATCATGGTGATTGCCAGCACCGCGCCGCTGCCTTCCTATTTGTTCGCGGTCCATCCCGGGATGCCGGGCGCGGTTCGCAACGCCCTGCGCGACGCCTTTCTCGCACTGAAGCGCGATACACCGGAACAGTCGGCCACCCTGGAGGCGTTCGACAGCGCCTACGATGGCTTCGTCGTAGTCGAGGATCAGGCCTACGATCCGGTGCGCAAGCTGATCCAGCCTTACCAGAAAACAGGCTGAACGATCAGCGAAACAGGCGCCGAGCGATCGACACGGCGGCGAGGATCACTGCTCCGGCGATGATGCCGGTCAGGGCGTTTATCAGCAGCGGTGCCAGCATCGCCAGCGCGCCGCCGACTCCCGGCAACGTTTCCGTAGCGTGAACGACGGCATGGACGAAATCATGGCTGCCGGGAATGCCGTGCACCAGGATGCCGCCACCGACCAGAAACATCGCCGCGGTGCCAACCACCGACAGGGTTTTCATCAGATAGGGCGCAGCGCGCAGAATGCCGCGGCCGAGGCGGCGCTGCAGGCTTGCGAAACCGCCCCCCTGCTGCAGGCTCAGATAGAGGCCGGCATCGTCGAGCTTGACGATGCCGGCGACCAGGCCGTACACCCCGATCGTCATCACCACGGCGATGCCGGCGAGCACCGCGACCTGCGTGCCGAAGGCCGCATCGGCGACGATGCCGAGGGTAATGACGATGATCTCCGCCGAAAGAACGAAGTCGGTGCGGATCGCGCCCTTGATCTTGTCCTGCTCGAGGGCCATCAGATCGACGTCGGCATCGGCCAGTGCCTGGGCCAGCTCGGCACGATGGGCGGCGGTTTCCTCGCGATGCAGCCAGGCATGCGCCAGCTTTTCGACCCCCTCGAAGCAGAGGAAGGCTCCGCCCAGCATCAGCAGCGGCATGATCGCCCAGGGTGCCAGCGCGCTGATGGCGAGCGCCGCAGGCACCAGGATCAGCTTGTTGCGAAACGAGCCCTTGGCCACCGCCCACACCACCGGCAGTTCGCGCTCGGCCCTGACGCCGGCGACCTGCTGCGCGTTCAGTGCCAGGTCGTCGCCGAGAACGCCGGAGGTCTTCTTCGCCGCGACCTTGGTCATTACCGAGACGTCGTCCAGCACGCTGGCGATGTCGTCGAGCAGGGCGAGCAGGCTGGCGCCGGCCATGATGGGTGCCTCAGTCGCCGAGCTGGATGCGCCCGGCCTTCTCCGCGGCGGCGAAGTCGAGCATGCGCTGGATCGACACCGCCGCCTTGGCGCGGATGGATTCCTCGACGAGGATCTCGTTGCCGCCGCCTTCGAGCACGGCGGCCAACTTGCGCAGGCCGTTCATCGCCATCCATGGACAGTGCGCGCAGGAAGTGCAGGTCGCGCCTTCGCCCGCGGTCGGCGCTTCCAGCAGGATCTTGCCGGGCGCGGCCGCATGCATCTTGTGGAAGATGCCGTTGTCGGTGGCGACGATGAATTCCGGATTCGGCAGGGTGCGCACCGCCTCGATCAACTGGGTGGTCGAGCCGACGACGTCCGCCAGTGCGATCACCGCTTCGGGCGACTCCGGATGCACCAGCACCGCCGCGTCGGGGTGCTCGGCGCGGAGCTTCTTCAGCGCCTCGGCCTTGAACGCCTCGTGTACCACGCAGGAACCCTGCCAAAGAATCATGTCGGCGCCGGTCACGCGCCGCACGTAATCGCCGAGATGACGATCCGGCGCCCACAACAGCTTGTGGCCCTGCTGGTGCAGGTACTTGACGATCTTGGCGGCGATGCCGGAAGTCACCACCCAGTCGGCACGCGCCTTCACCGCCGCGCTGGTATTGGCGTAGACGACCGAAAGGCGGTCGGGATGGGCGTCGCAGAAGGCGGCGAACTGGTCCGCCGGACAGGCCAGGTCGAGCGAGCAGTCGGCGCCGAGGTCGGGCATGATGACGCGCTTTTCCGGGTTGAGGATCTTCGCCGTCTCGCCCATGAACTTGACCCCGGCGACGATCAGCGTCTTGGCCGGGTGGGCGTGGCCGAAGCGCGCCATCTCCAGCGAATCGGAGACGCAGCCGCCGCTTTCTTCGGCGAGGTCCTGCAGGTCGGCCGAGGTGTAGTAGTGCGCGACCAGCACCGCGTCCTGCTCCTGCATCAGGTGCTTGATGCGCGCCTTGAGCTCGCTGCGCTCGTCGTCGCCGAGCACTTCCTCGACCATCGGGGGGGCCTGGATGACGGGCTTGAGCGGAATGGGGAAATCGAGACTCATCGGCTGGCTATCCGGGATAGGGTGAAAAAGGAAGAAGTATAGCCAGACGCATCGCTGCGTGTCGTAGCTGCGAGGTCGCGCATGTCCGGAAACCGAGTGCGGCTGACTCGCAGTTCCTGTGATAATGGCTCGCGGATTCACGGGGGCCATCCTCCCGCCGCATCAGGGGATGGGAGTTGTCAGGCATCAAGCATAAACAGGGGGCGCGGTAATGGTGACGGCCTGGACCGATGTGTATTACGCAAGTGAATGGGCAATTCGCCTTGCGATGCTGTTCTATGTGCCTTATCGCCGCGATGCGGCAGCCGCCAGGGGCTGGCTGCTGCTGATCTTCTTCATGCCCTGGGTGGGACTGTTTCTCTATGGCTTGCTGGGGCGCACCTATCTGCCGCGGCGGCGGCGGGAGCGGCAGCGGACGGTTCGCGAAGCGATCGAACGGATCTACCGCCAGATTCCCGATCCGGAGCCGTTCCGCAACGACGCGCCGGCCCAGTTGTGGCCGGCGCTGGACCTGACCAGTGCACTCACCGATTTCCCTGTGGTCGGTGACAGCCGTTTCGAACTGATTCACGACTACGACGCCGCGCTCGATCGCCTGATCGACGGCATCGATAAGGCCCGCAGCCATGTCCATCTGATGTATTACATCTTTGCCGACGATGCGGTGGGGCACCGCGTGAGCGAGGCGCTGGCGCGCGCGAGCCAGCGCGGTGTTGCGGTGCGCGTCCTGCTCGATGCGATCGGCGCGCGCGACGGACTGAAGGCGCATGCTTCCGCACTGCGCGCTGCCGGGGCCGAGGTGATTGCCTTGTTGCCCTTGCAGCTGTTCGAGCTCGACCGTTTGCGCCCCGATCTGCGAAACCATCGAAAGATCGTGGTGATCGATGGCTCCGTCGCTTTTTTCGGCTCGCAAAACATCGTCAGCTCGACCGCAAACAAGGGGCTGACCAACGAGGAGGTGGTGGTGCGTGCCGAGGGCGCCGTGGTGAAACAGTTACACGCGGTTCTGCTCGGCGACCGCTATCTGGAAACGGCAGACGTGCCGCCCGAAGTGGACATTTCCCGCCATGTTGCCCCGCCGACGCATCGGCCTG
>Ga0209706_10002254_pt1 | contig 10755 bp, 10 predicted proteins | sample PPLLaktember2015_6_FD_187263 | JGI IMG/M metagenome (GOLD analysis project Ga0209706, IMG submission 187263) | Freshwater sediment microbial communities from Prairie Pothole Lake near Jamestown, North Dakota, USA - PPLs Lake P8 Core (1) Depth... | ecosystem: Environmental > Aquatic > Freshwater...
CCATTCGCTTTCCCGGAGGGTTGGGCCGAAATGCGGCGTCTGCTTTGTCGGAACGGCTTGCGAAGGGGATCCACCCTTCGCCGCGCCGTCCTTCGCGCATCCATCCGCATTGCGGCCCAACGCATCTCCCGCATTTAGCGTGAACAGGCCCTAAGTGGAGCGCGGCCTGCGGGCGCTGGCGACCGGGCTTGCGCTGGCAGGCGGTGCGCTGCTCGTCGGCCTCGCCGGGCTGACCGTTGCTTCTATCAGCGGCCGCTGGCTGGCGTCGCGGCCCATCACCGGCGACGTCGAGCTGGTCCAGCTGGGAGTCGCAACAGCAATTGCGCTGTTCCTTCCTTATTGCCAGCTGCACCGCAGTCACCTGATCGTCGACTTCTTCACCGCGCGCTTCTCGGGACCGATGCAGCGCAGGCTGGACGCGATCGGTTCGGCAGTGGCCGGCGCGGTCTTCCTGTTGCTGGCTTGGCGTGCCGGCGCGGCCGTCCTCGACATGCGCGCGGCCGGCGAAACCACGATGGTGCTGGGCGTGCCGCTCTGGCTGCCGTATGCCGCGATGGTGCCCGGACTCGCACTCGCGGGTGTCACGGGCGTGCTTGCTGCAGTCCGGCCCGCGCAAGCGGCGGGCGAACGATGATCGGGGTGGCGCCCTATCTGCTGTTCGCCGGAATGCTGGCGCTGATGGCGCTGCGCTGGCCGATCTGGACCGCGATGTTCGTGCCGGGCGCGATCGGCTATCTGTGGCTGTCGGGGCTCGATCCCCTGCTCGCAAGCCTCAAGGGACTGACCTTCGCGCGTTTCTCGATCTACGACCTCGCGGTGATTCCGCTCTTCCTGCTGATGGGCCAGCTGGCGACGCAGGGAGGGCTTTCGGCGGCGCTGTTCCGGGCGGCGACTGCCTTCGTCGGCCACTGGCGTGGCGGACTGGCGCAGGCGAGCGTGCTGGCGTGCGCCGCCTTTGGTTCGATTTGTGGCTCATCGGTCGCCACGGCGGCGACGATCGCGCAGGTGGCGTTGCCCGAGATGCGGCGCTATCGCTACGACGGCGGCTTCGCGACGGCCACCCTGGCTGCGGGCGGCACCCTGGGAATCCTGATTCCACCGTCGGTCGTGCTGGTGCTCTATGCGATCCTGACCGAGCAGAGTATCGCCAAACTCTTCGCTGCTGCGCTGGTGCCCGGCTTCATCGCGGCGGTGCTTTACTGCGTGGCCATTGCGGTCTTCATGCGTTTCCGGCCGGCATTCGGCCCGGCCGAGCCGCGGGTACCCATGCGGCAGCGTCTTGGAACGCTTGCCGCGGTCGCGCCCGTGCTGGGGATTTTCCTGCTGGTGCTCGTCGGCATCTATGGCGGTGTCTTCACGGCGACCGAGGCGGCCTCGGTCGGGGCGCTCGCGACCGCAGTGGCCGGTTTCGCCGCCGGCCAGCTCACGGTCCGGCGGTTTGCACGCGCGTTGTTGACGACGGCGCAGACGACCGGAGCGATCTTCATGATCTTCATCGGAGCGGACCTGCTGAACTCGGCGCTCGCGCTGTCGCAGATGCCGGCCCAGATCGCCGGTCTTATTACGCAGGCCGATCTGCCGCCGGTCGCGATAGTCGCCTGCATCATGCTCTTCTACATCGTGCTCGGCGGCGTGATGGACGAGTTGTCGATGCTGCTGCTGACATTGCCGGTCGTGTTCCCGGCGGTCATGCAGCTGCCGCTGTACGGCCTAGGCTACGAGCACAAGGCGGTGTGGTTCGGGATCCTGCTGCTGACCGTCGTCAACATCGGGCTCATCGCACCGCCGATCGGGCTCAACGTATACGTGGTCGGGATGCAGGCGCGCGACGTTCCGGTCGCGCGAACCTATCGCTTCGTCTCGATTTTCCTCGCGGCCGATGTGCTGCGGCTTGTGCTGCTCGTTGCCGCGCCTATCCTCTCGCTTTGGCTTGTCCGCTTCGTTCGCTGACGATGATGAAGCTCTACAACTACTTCCGCAGTTCGGCCTCGTATCGCGTTCGCATCGCGCTGAACCTCAAGGGGCTTGCCTACGAGTACGTCGGCGTGCATCTGACGAAAGGCGGCGGCGAGCAGCTCGCGGCGTCGTTTCGCGCGCTGAATCCGGAGGCTCTGGTGCCGGTCCTCGACGACGGCGGCACGCTGCTGACACAGTCGCTGGCAATCATCGAGTACCTGGAAGAGACACACCCCGCGCCGCCGCTGCTGCCGCGCGACGCGGTCGAGCGGGCCTACGTGCGAGCGATCGCGCTGGCAGTCGCCTGCGACATCCACCCGTTGAACAACCTGCGGGTGCTGCGCTACCTGGTCCGGACGCTCGGCGTCAGCGAGGAGCAGAAGGACGCCTGGTACCGGCACTGGGTCGAGGACGGCCTGGCCGCGATCGAGACCCGGCTCCTGGCCGAGGCGCGTGCCGGGCGCTACACGCTGGGCGACCAGGTGTCGCTGGCCGATGTGCTGCTCGTCCCGCAGATCTTCAATGCGCAGCGCATGAACTGCCTTCTCGATCACGTGCCGACGATCATGCGGATCTTCGAGCAGTGCATGCAGTTGCCGGAGTTTGTCGAAGCTCAACCCTCGAACCAGCCGGATGCCGAGCCGTGACGCCTACAATGTTTTGGTTGGACTGGGACCAGGAGGCCCCGGCCGGCTGTGTGAGGAACGAAAGGAACTGCGCATGAAATCGAGCACTGCATTGATAATCGCGGCGTGTGCCGCACTGGTTTCAACCAACGCGCTGGCTGCCGACCCCGCTGCCAAGCGCGCCGAAATCCGCAAGATGTGTGACGAGGCGGTGGCCACACTGGTCAAGGCCAAGCCGGAGATGCGGGGACGGATCGACAAGGCCCCGGGATACGGCTGCTTCACCAGCTTCGGGATGTCATTCTTCATTGGTGGGGCGGGCGGCAGTGGCCTCGTTCACGACCGCGCGGCAAAGAAAGACATCTTCATGAACATGGGCGCGGCGTCCGGCGGGCTCGACTTCGGCGTCAAGTCGTACCGCGAAGTGCTGATCTTCAAGGATGCGGCGACACTCAGGAAGTTCGTCGACTCCGGATGGGAATTTGGCGGTGGAGCGAGCGCAGCTGCCAAGGCCGGTGGCAAGGGCGCCGGCGGCGACGCGGCCGAAGTCACCAGTTCGCAGATCGAGGTCTATCCGCTGACGTCGACCGGAGTGGCGCTCGGCATCTCGGCCGGGGGGCGCAAGTACTGGAAGGACAAGGACCTCAACTAGCCGGGCGGCCGGCTGCGGGGGAGGGCGGCTCCTCCTCCGCCCTCGCGGCGATCGCCTGCGCATATTCGACGACGGCGGTCCCGTAGAAGTAACTGCGGTTGTAGTGGAGGATCGCGCTGAAGTTTGCGGTGCCGACACGAAACTGCCGCTGCACTGCGCCGTCTGGTGTCGTGTACGGCAGATCGATGACGATGACCGGCGTGTCGGCCTCGAGCGGGAGCTCCGCCTCGATGCCGGCCGCGAGCGCGTCGTACCAGGTGACGGCGGTTGTGATGCCGCGGCCGAGCGAGTCGACAATCGCCTCGCTCGCTTCGACTTCGAACAGGATCGGAAGTCCCGGCTGCCAGCCGTGCGCGACGAGGAAGCTCGCGACGGATCCGATCGCGTCGTCGGGGCTCGAGGTCAGGTCGATGCGGCCGTCGCCGTCGAAGTCGACCGCGTGGCGCCTGATCGATCCCGGCATGAACTGCGGCAGTCCGATTGCACCTGCAAATGACCCCTTGATCGCGAGCGGATCGAAGTTCTGCTCGCGCGCCATCAGCATGAATTCGATGAGCTCGCGCCGGTAGTAATCGGCGCGACGCAGATAGTCGAACGTCAGCGTCGCCAGCACATCGAGCGTGCGGAAGTTCCCGGTGAGGCGCCCGAACCGTGTTTCGATGCCGATGATCGCGGCGATGATCTCCGGCGGCACGCCGAATTTCTCTCTGGCCAGTTCGAACGCCGGACCATGCGAGCGCAGGAACTCCGCTCCGGAACGCACACGGGAGTCCTGCAGGACCCGGTCACGATATTCCAGCCAGTTGCGCTGGCCGAACGGCACCGGCGGCTGCATCAGGCGCTCGGCGCTGGACGAGTAGCGGGCGGCGCCGATCCAGCGCTCGACGAGCTCCCGCTCGAATCCGTGATACCAGACCAGTTCGTCGATCAACTGCTGGACTTCGCTACGCGCGAGATACGGCGGAGGCGCAGCTTCACGTGCCAGTGACGGCCGCACGGCCGTCACTGACAGTACCGCGAGCAGAGCCGCGAGCAGAGCCCGCTGCCAATGCTGGTCTCGTTTCATGCTGCAGCTGCGCGGGGACGGAAGCTTCGAATCGCGCGGCGCAGCGCTCGGACATCGGCGGCTGACACGGCCTCGGAGCTGCGCGAGTAGCGCATGCGCTCGTAGCGCGACAGCAGCTTTCTTGCACGCAGGACGTCTTCGCGCTCGAGCGCGCGCTTGCTGCGCGAGTAGAGCTCGCGCGGTCCGAGGTGTTCGGCCGTGGTCACGCCTGCCTGGTCGAGCTTGTCGCGCAACTGCCTATAGGCGTCTCCGAGCGGATCGCGCACGGCGCGGGAACGCAGCGAAAGCGCCGCCATCACCGCAAGCAGGACCCCGATCACGGCCGCCAGCACCAGCGCGATGCTTTCGAGCGTCGGTGCCAGGCCGAGCAGGTCGGCCAGGGCCTGCTGGTGTTCCTGTGAGTACGACAGCACCCACTGATTCCATGCGTTCTGCACGGCTTCCCAGTTGAAGCGCACCGAGCGCAGCCAACTGAAGTCGCCGGCCGCTCCCGGAAGAACGAGGCCGGACTGGCGCGCGAGTTCAGCCGCGCCGCGATCGATGCGCATCGGCGCAACCACCGCCGTCGGATCGATCCGCACCCAGCCGCGGCCCTGCAGCCAGACCTCGGCCCAGGCGTGGGCATCGGATTGCCGGATCGTCAGGAAGTTGCCGACCGGATTGAGTTCTCCGCCCTGGTACCCGGTGACCACGCGTGCCGGGATGTCGAGTGCACGCATCAGGACGACGAATGCCGACGAATAGTGCTCGCAGTAGCCCTCGCGCGTGTCGAACAGGAATTCATCGACCGAATGCCGGCCGAGCCGCGGTGGCGCCAACGAATACTGATAGCCGCCGCGCCGGAGGTGGTCGATAACAGCAGAGACGAGCTGGCCGTCGCTTCCAGTTCCCGCGCCGGCCGCGAAACGGTCACGCAGCTCAGAGGCGAACTGCAGCGTGCGCGGGTTGTAGTTCGGCGGCAGTGCCCGCCAGTCCTGAAGCTCGAGTTCGCTCGCCGTGGCGCCAAACCGAAAGCGGGTGAACGAACGCATCTCGTAGCGCAGGCGCTGGCTGACCAGGTCGTCAGCGACCAGCTGCATTTCGGGCGTCAGCTTTGCCCGCAGCTCACCGCCCACTGGAATCGCCGCCGGCGCTTCCAATGCGAACAGCCAGTCGCGCTTGTGCGGTTCCAGCGTCACCGTGTAGCTTGTTTCGGAGCGCTCATCGGGTTCGATCGACAAGGGCGCCGGATCGACGGTTCGCTGCTGCAACGGCGACCAGGCGCGGCCGTTGAAGTATCCGAAGACCGGTCCGCGCCAATAGAGCTTGTCGTTGCCCGGCGGGGCACCATCGAAGCGGGCACGAAATGCGATTTCACCCGACTCGAGCAGGCGACTGATCGAACCCGGCGCCATCGAGTTCGAGAGTCCGGTGTTGCCGGTCGATCCGTCGCCCGGCGTTCCCCACAGCGGTCCCGGGATGCGCGGAAAAAACACGAACAGCACGATCGTCAGGGGGATCGCCTTCAGCAACGTCCAACCGACAATCCGGAACTTGCGCGCTGCCGGCAGGTCGGTCTCGTCGAGATTGACGCTGACGAGCACGAAAAAGAGCGCGACCACCGCAAGCAGGGCCATTGCCGCGATGTGCAAGCCCTGGCCATACAGGAATTGCGTCAGCAGGATGAAGAAGGATAGGAAGATCACGACGAAGATGTCGCGCCGCGCGCGCATTTCCAGCAGTTTCAGTCCCATCAGCAGCAGCAGGAACGTGACGCCCGCCTGCTGGCCGACCAGCGTCCTGTGCTGCAGGTAGACCCCAACCGCCGCCGCAAGCAGCAATGGCACCATCAGCCATCGGCCCGGCAGCGGCTGCTGCGTGATCGTCAGGAACGCCCGCCAGAAGAGAAGCAGCAGGAGCACCGCGGTGGCCCACCAGGCGAGATGTTCGAAGTGCGGCACGACGACAAACGTCACCGCAAGCAGCAGGACCATCATGTCGCGCCGCTCGCGCGCGGCGCTCGACATCTGCGGTGCGAACAGCCGCGTCAGCGGGGCGAAGAAGCTCGCGAGCCGCGCGCGTCGGCCGGGCGGAGGCGCTGCGACGGCCGCCATCTCAGTGCCCGCCCGGCCGCCCGAAGGGCACTGAACGCCCCCTCCGGGGGCAGCGAACGAAGTGAGTGTGGGGGCGCTTCATGCACCCGCCCGGCCGCCCGAAGGGCACTGAACGCCCCCTCCGGGGGCCGAGCCCGCGCCGAGCGAGCGCCTGCGCGCTCGCGAGTGGCTGGCGAGGGACCGCCAGCCTGCATGCCGGCGGGCAGCGAACGAAGTGAGCGTGGGGGCGCTTCATACTCCGCCCGACTGTTCGAAGGGCAACGAGCGTTCCCTCCGGGACCAGCGAAAGCAATGTGCGTGATGGGCCTTCACTTCAGCCTTTGCAGAGCGCGAGTGCGGTGAGGCAGTGTTCGCGATGCGCGGCACCGCTGCCAATGAAGATCAGCGAGTCGGGCAGCCGCAGGCCATAGCGTGCCTGCGCGGCGTCCGCGTCCAGCACCCAGCGGGTGAGACGCGACAGGCGCGCCTCGACGCCGAGCGTTGCCGGCAGCGCATCGAAGTCGAGCATCAACTCGCCACCACCCACCGCTTCGAACTGCTTGACCGACAGATCATCGGAGCGTGCTGCGAGCTTCCACGCGATCATCTTCTGCGCATCGCCCGGCTGGTACGGGCGCACGCCCGCGAAGTCCTCGCCGCTCGCCGCCATGCCGACGCCGTCGCCACCGCCCGCACCCATCATCGGCAGCGGCGGGGCGTCGATTTCGGGCGCGGGATAGACCATTGCCGTCAGCGCCGGCGTCAGGTATGCCCATGCCCGCCACAACCCGAATGGATAGCGGGTCTCGATCGTGATGCGTGGCGCCGGCAGTCGTCCGCGCTCCGGTGCGGGCAATGCAACCGCGACCGCGCGCAATCCACGCGCTGGCAGCTCGATCGTAACGACCGGTCGCGGGCTTGACGCGACCGGCTCCCTGAACAACCGGAAGCGCTCGACCTTCGGTGCGAAGGAAAAGCGCAATGCAAAGCGGTCGGCGGTCGTCGAGTTGGTCGCGCTGATCTCGAAAGCAGCGACATCGCCGGCGAACACCGGCTCGACGCGTACGCCTCGCAGGATGATCTGCGCGAGATTCGAGTGCGTGTGATGCATGCCGACGACCGCCATGCTGGCAACCAGGAAGGTCAGCAGGTAGCCGAGTTGCAGGCTGTAGTTGATCGAGCCGACGAGCAGCATCAGCACGATGGCGGCGAACGTCAGCCCGGGAATCGTCGGCAGGATGTACACGCGACGCCGGTCGAGCAGCACGTCGCCCGCCTCCGGCCCGTGCCGCCCGGCGATCCAGTTCGTGATGCGGATCGTCAGCGGGTTGGCAGTGATGTTCACTGCAAACGTTCCTAAGGTACGGGCACGGCCGAGATGAGCTGGGTCACCAGTTCCCTGCCGTGCAGCGCGCGGCCGCTCTCCCGGCTGGTCGCGTGCAAACGATGCCCGGCCACGCACGACATGATGTTCTGCACGTCTTCCGGTATCACGTGTTCGCGGCCATCGAGCCAGGCCCAGGCGCGCGCCGCGGCGAGCAGCGCCAGTCCGCCGCGCGGGCTCAGACCTTCCGCATATTTGCCTGACGCGCGCGTGTGTGCAATCAGCGCCTGGATGTAATCCAGCAGCGCTGCCGAAACGTAGACCTTTTTCACTTCGGCTTGTGCGCCAAGCAGATCGGCCGGGCGCGCGACCGCGGGCAGCGACTTCAACAGGTCGCGCCGTGCCTCGCCCGCGAGCAGCGATCGCTCCGCCGCGCGATCCGGATAGCCGAGGCTGATGCACATCAGGAAGCGGTCGAGCTGTGATTCCGGCAGCGGAAAGGTTCCCACCTGGTGCAGGGGATTCTGCGTTGCGATCACGAAGAACGGCTGCGGCAGCGGCCGCGACAGGCCGTCGGTCGAGACCTGGCTCTCTTCCATCGCCTCGAGCAACGCGCTTTGCGTCTTCGGGCTCGCGCGGTTGATCTCGTCGGCCAGCAACACCTCGGTGAAGATCGGGCCCGGGTGGAACACGAATTGACCCGTGCCGCGATCGTAGACGGAAACCCCGATCACGTCCGACGGCAGAAGATCGCTGGTGAACTGGATGCGGCGGAAAGGCAGTCCCATGGAAAGCGCGATCGCATGAGCCAACGTGGTCTTTCCGACTCCCGGCGCGTCCTCGATCAGGAGGTGCCCGCCGGCCAGCAGGCAGGTCAGGCTCTGACGAATCTGCAGCGACTTGCCGACGATGATTGTGCCGATCTGGCTGGCGGTCGCGCGGAATTTCTCTAACATTGGAAGGACAGGCGCCGGTTATTGGTTTGGCAGCAGGCGTCAAAGAATAACGGGCAGGATGGAGACAGATGCTGCAAACCGGGCTTTTCACGCACCGCGCTTGCGCGGAACACGAGATGGGGTCCTGGCACCCCGAGAGCCCGGAGCGTCTGGCCGCGATCCACGATCACCTGATCTCGACCGGCATCGCGCCGCATCTGGAGCACTTCGATGCCGCGCCCGCTTCGGTCGCCGCGCTCGCACGAGCGCATGACATCCGGTACATCGAGCGACTGCAAATCAGCGTACCACAGCAGGGATACCGGCCCTTCGATCCCGACACGTCGATGAACCCGCACACTTGGAACGCGGCGCTGCGTTCCGCCGGGGCGGTGATCGAAGCGGCCGACTGCGTGCTGCGCAAGGAACTCGCCAACGCGTTCTGCGCGGTGCGGCCGCCGGGCCACCATGCGCGCAAGGCCGCCGCGATGGGCTTCTGCTTCCTGAACAACGTCGCGATCGGCGCGCGCCATGCCCTCGAGGTGCACGGTCTCGAGCGGATCGCGGTGGTTGATTTCGATGTTCATCACGGCAACGGAACCGAGGAGATCCTGGCAAACGACGAGCGCGTGCTGATGGTCAGTTTTTTCCAGCATCCGTTTTATCCGTACACCGGCACCGACAACCCGGCGAAAAACATGGTGAACGTGCCGCTTCCGGCTGGAACCAAGGGCGACGTCGTGCGGCAGGTCGTCGACGAGGTCTGGCTGCCGAGGCTCACGTCCTTCCGTCCGCAGATGATCTTCATTTCGGCCGGATTCGACGCGCATCGCGAGGACGACCTAGGACAAATGGGCCTGGTCGAGTCCGATTACGCTTACATCACGACGCGCTTGATGGAAGTGGCCGCGGAGTTCTCCGAAGGCCGAATGGTCAGCTCACTGGAGGGCGGCTACAACCTGAGCGCGCTGGCGCGAAGTGTCGGCGCGCACGTCAAGACGCTGGCGCAGCTTTAGTGCCGGCGTGCCCAAAGCGGCAGCTTTTCGGTTCACTCCTGATGCGGAGACCCTGTGCATGGCCAAGCTCTGGATTGTCAACGTGCCGCCCGAACTCGACGAGGACGAGCTTGCTGCCTTCCTCGAGAAGTTCGGGCTCCCGCGGTTCGAGGAAATTCTGAGCGTGCCGGGCGACGGCTCGCGTCCGGCCGTTGCGCTTTCGTATCCCGGCCTCGGTGAAGAGGTGTTGCGCCGCTTTCAGCCGCGCATAAATGGCGTGCAATGGAAGGATCGTCGCCTGTCGGTCCAGGTCGTTCCGCCTGCACTGGGCGACGAGAAGTAGACGGGCTGCCGACGATGGGCATGCTGGACTGGCTGTTCGGGCGACGTACCGACGGCGATCGGACCGATGAACTGCTGACGCGCGCGCTTGGCCGCACGGTCGAGGTGGTTGAACCGAAGCTCGCCCTCGCGCGCGACTGGCAATCTCGGCTCCGGCCCGGTGTGGAAGCGGCGGTGGATCTGGCGCGTTCGACCGCCATGCGTCTGCAGGACTTTCATGACGCGTCGGAGATCGCGTGGAGTTCCGATCCCGTCATTCGAGCGCTGTTTGCGACCGCTGAGGATTTGACGCAAGTGCTCAAACGTTCGAGTGACCTGCAACGGCATTTTCGCGCCGGCGACACAGGCGACGAGGCCTACGCCGTATTGGGCGCGGACTTCGAGGCGAAGCGCGTACTCGGCGCCGCGCTGGAAGGCGATCGAGTCCGGCAGGACGCCGCCATGACGCAGGCCCGCTTCGGCGGACAGCACATACGCATTGTCGCTGCCACGCCGGAACTGCTGCAGCAGGCGACAGGTGTTCGCATCTTCAACCAGATACTGCTGGCCGCGACCGGCCGGTTGGTCGAAGTCGATCGCCAGCGCGAAGATACCAACGTCACGCGCGCGCTGCTGCAGGCGCGGCTACGCATGCTAGATGCCAACGAGTCGACCCTTGAACCGTGGGCGGCGGGCGACGCCGAAGCAACGGGCGACCCTGCGGCAGAGCGCGCAGAAATCGAGCGGCAACTGGCGGCGATGACGGCGGCAACGGAATCTCTCGGCGCCGGTGTACAGGGCATCGACA
>Ga0209706_10002256_pt1 | contig 10751 bp, 7 predicted proteins | sample PPLLaktember2015_6_FD_187263 | JGI IMG/M metagenome (GOLD analysis project Ga0209706, IMG submission 187263) | Freshwater sediment microbial communities from Prairie Pothole Lake near Jamestown, North Dakota, USA - PPLs Lake P8 Core (1) Depth... | ecosystem: Environmental > Aquatic > Freshwater...
GTTCGCTGCTCACCTCCGCGGCATGCGGATAAATATGCCGGCCATTGCTCTTGACGGCCACGCCATCCAGACGCTCTGCCATGCCACGCGCCAGCGTCCGTGCAACCTCCGGGCGTGCAACAAACGACGGTAATCCCTCACCCTGCAGCAGGCGCTCGGAGATTACCTCATCCGTCACCTCGAGATGCTGCTCCGCGCCGTGCGGGCAGGACTTGTGCGTGGCGATTCCCCCGCACGGCTCGCAGTGGAAGGCGGCTGGCATATACACCGGTCGGATCGCAAGTCCATGGCGTGCGGCTTCGGCAAACAGATCGCGTGCCGCGCCATCGTCGTCCTGCAGGAGTATCTGACTGGCACCATAGTTCTGGCTCAGAATCGCATGCATGAGCGCGGCGCGCGGGTGTGGCGCAAAAAATGCGGGCGACATCGGGTTCTCGGATATCCGGTCTACGGGAAAGTAGTTTTCAATCAACATGCGGCTTGCCGTCTGCAGGATCTCCGGCGCAATGGCCTGTGGTGCCGATTCTTTATTAGCCGGCGTATGCAGCAGCAAGGCATCCGAGGATTCGAGCGCACACTTGAGTAGGTACTCGTGGGTACGCCGCCAAGGATGCTTGATGTGCGGAACCGCCACCTGACGCCAGCCGTGGTGCATAATCTGACCACGCATCTCGAGCGGCCAGAGATGCCGGTGCTGCATAAAGCCGGCGCTGCGCGCGGCAAGCAGCGCCACGGGCCCACCGACCAGGTATTCTGCCTGGCGCTCACGGCGCGCAGCAGTGGGTGCATCGCTCGATGCGGCGCCGAGCGAACGCGTTTCTGCCTCCGCGTCCCACGCGAACATTTCCTCCACCAGCATCACGCCGACCGGATTGGCGCCGTGGTACAGCGCCACCTCCTGCCCGGAGCGTATTGAGAGCGCCGCGGCGCGCGTCACGGCGAGCGTCACCGGCAGGCCCCACGGCCGGCCGTCTGGCAACCGCGCGTTCGCCAGCACATCCTCGTACGCCGCGCGCGTCATAAAACCGGTGAGCGGACTGAGTGCCCCGCAAGCAATCATCTCCATGTCGAGCAACTCGGCGGGTGTAATCTGCAGTGCAGGCAGCGTTGAAAGACGACCGAGCACGGAGGCCCGGTCGTGTGCCGGCACGAATGCCTGCACCAGCTCGCCGCCATACGACGCCACCAAGCCGTCATCCTCCGTGCGCAGGTGTCTGGCGTAAGTGAAGGTTTGTATGCCGTGCCTGTCCATCGTGCCTCCCGTGCGTCAGCGTCGCATCAGAACAACAGCAATCCTGTTAGCCCTGCCGCCGGAATCACCCAAACGACCTGCACGCGCAGACGCATGAGCGCTACGAGTGCGGCAACAAAGATCAGTAATGACACCCAGTGGTGCGGCGCCGTCCCGCCGACCGTGAACGCCGCGGCCGCGATCATGCCGACCACCGCCGGACGGATGCCGCGCAGCGCGGCGCGGATGGCCTGCGATTTCTTGATGAACTCCAGTGCGCGCGTGCTGGCCACCATGAGCAGGGCCGGTGGCAGATAGATACCAATGGTGGCAACAACCGCACCGGCGAATCCCGCAACTTTAAGTCCGATGAACGCGGCGCTGACCAGAATCGGTCCAGGCGTGATCTGGCCCATGGCGATGGCGTCAATAAATTCCTGGGTCGTCACCCAGCCATGACCGTCTACGACGATTTCCTGGATCAGGGGAATAAACACGTAACCACCACCGAACAACATCACGCTCATACTGGCAAACACCAGAAACAATTTGAGCATCAGACCCGAGTCGATGGTCAGAAACGGTACCGCCAGGGTCCAGGGCTGAACCATCAACAGACTGGTGCGTGTGCTGAGTTGCAACGATTGCGGCTTTGCCGCCTTATCAGTCACCGCGCCACCGGGCGGATTCGCAGCGCGGAACCACCACCAGCCGGCCAGCCCGGCGATCAGGATGATTCCGAGTGTGCTGTAGAAACCGCCAATCGCGAGCAGTGCGCCGGCCGAGGCGACGGTCAGCACGCCTTCGCGCCAGCCGATCACGGCCTTGCGGCCCATGTTCCAGGCCGTGCTCACAATGATCGCCGTCACCGCTGGGATGAAACCCATGAACAGCCTGTTCACCGCGGGCACTTGGCCCCACTGGAAATAGGCAACCGACAGAATCAGAATAAAGGCAAACGACGGCAGCACTGCACCCAGTGCACTCACCAGTGCCCCCGCACCGCCGCGCAATCGGTAACCGACATACACCACGAGATTGACCGCGACCGGACCGGGCAGGATCGAGGCTAGCGAAATGCCATCGAGCATGTCTTCGTGGCGCATCATCCCGCGCCGCGCGACCGCTTCGCGTTCGACCACCGAGATCATCGCCATGAACCCGCCGAAGCTGGTGCAGGCGATTTTGAAGAACATCCAGAACAACGTGGACAACGACACCCGCGCCGCCGGCATTTCTGTGCTCTCTGGCCCTACGTCCATGTGCGCCACACCCCGAACGCCGCAAACGCGACGCTCCATTATTTTCCGTGAGTAGAAGTAAATTTAGGCCGTGAAGCCAGACACTGCCTTGCCGTTCAGTATTTGATCAACGCCGCTAGTCGGAGATTGCCCCAATCTGTCCGGGCAGGGCGGAGGTCAGGGATATGCCTTCCAGCATGCTGGTGTTCTACCAATACGTGGCGCACCACCACGATTATGGCCATGAACCCACCGAGGCTGATCCGCGCGGTTCTGAATAAGATTCAATCCAGACTTTTCAGGTTTGGGCCTGGCAAGCTCGTCTGATCGGGAGGAGTCTGGCCTGTCATCCATGGCGGTGTTCGTTCACCCTCAGGTGAGTCACCCCGTCACGCGATGGTCCTCGTTCACCGGCACCCGCACGACACCGGAGGAATAGCGGTTGCCTAATGTGAACCCGTGCCGGAGGACATGACTGGCGGGTCGCCGATCGCAAGCCAGACCGCGCCCTCTTTGACGAGCGCGCTGACCAGCAATAGGCTGACCAGCAACGCCAGGGCCATCCAGTAGCGGCGCGCATATTTCTTACCCAATTCGGGCGACCGGCTATAGGGAGGAAAACTGAACAAGGCTCCGAACGTGCTCTCTTTCACGCCATGCTGTTCTTCGTAGAAATGCCTGACCAGCAACCGGTAATAGATCAACACATAGCCGTTCACGACCAGCAGAATACCCAGCATGGTGCGCAGTGACATGGTGTCAGGATCCCAGGCCGATATTGGATTCACACGCTTGCGCGGCGACAGTCTTCGGTCCGGTGTGGACTGTAGAAGTTGTCTCGGCCAACCGTTCGGGGTCCGTCAGGCGGAAACGATGACCCGTGGTCGTCAGCAACCCCTGCTGCCGGAAGTGAGTGACTGCGCTGCTCACGGATTGCCGGGTGGTCCCGATCATGTCGGCCATCTCCTGGTGTGTTAGCGGCAGATCGAGCAAGAAACCGCCGGTTTCCTGGGCCCGCCCGTAACGGGCATGAAGCCGCAGCAGTAATTTCGCCACCCGGGTGTTCACATCATCGGCAATCAGGTTGAGCAGGGCATCGGAAAGCTGACGCAAGCGGGACGACAACATATCGACCAGCTGCATGGCGGTGGCTGCATCCGACATCAGCCTTGCACGCAGCCGATCACACGGCAGAATCAACACCTCGGCGTCGGTGCAGGCCTCGGCAAATACTGTTCGCGGGCTGCTGCGGGCCATTTCCGCCAGACCGAAAACCTCGCCCGGCAGACAGAACCAGAGTGTTACGGCCCGGCCCGCCGGCGACAGGGCATAGACCTTGACGCGACCGGACATGAGCACGTACACATCTCGACCGTCACTGCCGGCACGAAACATCACTTCATGTTTCCGGAACCGGGTGCGTGTGCCCAATTGTTCAAGGTCGGTGCGCACTGCCGGTGACAGGCTGCCCCAGAAGTCCGATGGGGCGGAATACCAGGCATGGTCCATTTGCAGCTCCTCCCGCTTTTCCAGAATATTGTTAACGAATGATTAAATAATAATGTGTTGGGTAATTTTATGCTTCAGCATATCCGGTCGGCGCACTGTCGGCCAGCCGACAGACTCCGAGGCGTACAACCTTAATTAATAGCAGCTGAGTTTGCCAGAAACGGGCTATTCTATTTGCGGAGGTACGATTCATCGGCAGTATTTTGTTATCACAACTACCACTGTTGTCCAATTACTAACTGGGGGAACACTAAGGATGGCTACAAAAACTGATGGCGGCGTGATTGGCTATCTCAGCCATAACGTCAAGGAAAGTGGACGCAATCCGGCACGCACCCTGATCGGATTCGCGCTGGCGTGGATCGCCTTTGCGCTGATCATGTGGGTGCTGCCCGCACCGGAGGGCCTCAAGCGGGAAGGCATGATTGTGCTCGCGATTGTGGTCTGGGCCAGCATCATGTGGGTGGCGGAGGCGATGCCGGTCGGTATCACCGGCATCGGCATCCCGACGCTGTTGATCATCACCCATGCACTACCCTGGGACAAGGGCAAGCCACCGCTCGCTCAGGTGTTCTCCGGTTTTACCAGCCATGTCGTGTGGCTGCTGCTGTTTGCGCTGATGGTCGGCGCCATCATGCAGCTGCTCAAGCTCGACCGGCGCATTGCCCTGTCGATCCTGGACAAGGTCAAGGCCTCGAACGTCGGGCGCGTGATCTGGGGATTCTTCGGTGTCAACCTGGTGCTGTCGTTCCTGATCCCGGCGGCTGTGGCGCGCTCGGCGACGCTGCTGCCGATCATCCAGGGCGTCACCGATCTGCTCGGCGACTCGGAAAGGGAGCGCGAGGCCAAGAAGGCCATCGTCATCCAGACCCTGGTGTACGGCAGCATGATCACCGGCATGTTCATCATGACCGCACACCTGCCGAACATGATCCTGGTCGAGATGTTCGGCAAAAACGGTTTCAACATCGGTTACCTCGACTGGATGCTGTTGCAGTTCCCGTACCTCGGTATGTTCGTACTGACCCAGTGGTGGGTGCGCTACCACTTCAAGACCGCTGGCGTCGAGATTGCCGGCGGACACGCCTCGATCCGCAAGATGCACAAGGATCTCGGCCCGACGGCGAGCGGCGAGTGGCTGCTGCTCCTGATCTTCAGCGGCGTGGCACTGTTCTTCATGCTCGGCAAGAACAGCCCGATCATGAAGGTGCATAACGTTCAGCTCGGCATCATTGCGCTGGTCGGTTTCCTGGTGCTGTTCATCCCAGGCCTGTTCCCATTCAAGTGGAAGCAAATCCAGGACCGCACAATGTGGGGCACGTTCCTGCTGCTGGGCGGCGCGCTCACCATGACTTCCGCCATGTCCAAGTCGGGTCTGGCCGGCTGGATGGCCGACGGCGTGCACGGCATGGTCGTGGGTCAGACCTGGTGGATGGTGCTGCTTATCATGATGGTTGGCACGCACGTCATCCGCATCGGTATGCTGTCGAACGTCGCCGCCGTGGCGATGCTGGCGCCGATCCTGTTCGAGCTCGGCAAACAGCTTGGCCTGCACCCGGTGGCCTTCACCATGCTGGTGGCCGATACCGATACCTTCGCCTATTTGCTGCCCACGCAAATCACGGCGGCGGTGATCGCCTACGGCACCGGCACCTTCAGCACCGCCGACTACGCCAAGGCCGGCTGGGTGTGCATCCTGATGGCCATCGCCTACGGTATCCTGATTATGGCCCCGTGGTACGCGATGCTCGGGATGCCGGTGTGGGATCCGACGGCACCGTGGCCGTTCGCGAAGTAATCCTATTGTAATTCATCATCGTTGCCCGCCTCCTTCTGGAGGCGGGTGTTTTTTCATCACCAACGTCGTGAGGTCAATCCATGAAGAAAATTCCCGAAGAGGAAATCAAGAAGCAGCTCGGCGACTACCATGCGCCGAAAGGTCTCTATTCCGCCACCAAGGACATGCCGTTCCTCGGCAAGGTCAGCTGCAACGTCGAGAGCATTGTCGCCGGCTCCTGGCAGGAGATCGTGATCGATTACGAACTCGGCGCCTCCGGCATGGCCGACGGCTCGTGGTTCAAGGCCACCTTCCGCTTCTATTCCGACTGGGCGCTGTTCCAGACCACCGATCCGACAGCTGCCAACTACGTCTCGGCCGAATACCACGGCGCGCCGACCTTTCCCGGCCAGAGCCCGGCCACGGTGCAGAAACTCACCGTGCGCTTCGACCAGAAGGGCCATGAGCGCCCGTTCCAGAAGGCGATCATCGTCGACACCTTCGACGGCTATCTCAAGGCCGGCGACCACATCGTCATCCGCCTCGGCGATCGGCGCTTCGGCAGCGCCGGCACGCGCGTGCAGACCTTCGTCGAACAGAACTTCAAGATCCGCTGCTATGTCGATCCGCTTGGCACCTCGCGCTTCGCGGCGATCAATCCCGATCTCGTGATCCAGATCGTGCCGGGCGTGCCGGCGCAGCTCATGTGGGCCGGTTCGCGCATCGTGAAGCTTGGCGAAAAGCTGCCGCTGCGCCTGCGCGCCGAGGACGAGTGGGGCAATGCCTGCTGGGACCGCCCCGACCAGATCGAGATCAGCGCGACGCTCGACGGCAAACCGGTGTATGAAAAGAAAACCACGCTCGCCGGCAAGGGCTGGGCGGTGCGCCTGCTGGAAGACGTGCCGACCGACAAACCCGGCGAACTCGCGATCACCGCGCGCCTGCCGCAACATCCCTGGGTCAAGCCGCAGACCTTCTACGCCACGGTGGACAAGGCCTTCGAAGCACCACGCATCTACTACTGCGATCTGCACGTACACTCCGAAGATACGATCGGTACCAATTCCACCGTCTACAACCTGACCTACGGCCGTGACGTCGGCGGGCTCGATGTGCTGGCGTTCGCGCATAACGACTTCAACATCACCACCGAGAAGTGGAAAAAAACGGTGGAACTCATTCGCGAGATTACCAAGGACGGCAACTTCGTTGCCTACCCCGGCACCGAGTGGTGCGGATCGTCGTGTGCCGGCGGCGACCACAATGTGGTGTACCTGCACGACGGCGAGCCAGAGTTTCCGTTCCTCAAGACCGGCGAGCATGTGCGTTCGGTCGATTGGAACGAAGACACCAAGGGCTCGAGTGTCGAACCCGGCGCCTGGCCGCTGGAAGAGTTGTGGATGGCCTACGCCAAGGACCCGGAAGGCCATTTGCTGATCCCGCATGTCGGCGGGCGCCGCTGCATTCTCGACTGGCACTACCCGAAGCTCGAACGCCTGATCGAAATCGGATCGAGCTGGGGCCACTTTGGCTGGCTCTACCAGGAAGCGATGGAGCGCGGCTACAAGATCGGCGCCACCATGGCCGGCGACGAGCACCGCGGGCGCTGCGGCGGCGGCGTGCCGGGCACGGCGGTGTTCGGCACCAAGGGCGGCATGGCCGGCGTGATCGCGCCGGCGCTGACGCGCAAGGCCATCGCCGCGGCGCTGCGCGCGCGCCACACCTTCGCCTCCACCGGCGAGCGCAGCTACGGCATGCTGCGTTGTGGAAAGCACATCATGGGTGATGAGTTCGAGCACAAGGGTGCGGCGACACTCGAGTACCGCTTCCTCGGCGATGCCGGCTGGGACGAGATCGTGGCTTTCGACCATACCGGCGAAATCTGGCGGCGCGAGCTGCAGAAGGAACTCGGACTCTCGGATCGCAAGATCCGCTTCCGCTGGGGCGGCGCGCGCGTGAAAGATCGCTACCGCTGGGCGGCATGGAAGGGCAAGATCACCATCACCAATGCCGTGATCAACGAGTTCACCGGCCGCGGCTTCGAGCACATCGAGGAAACCTGCTGGCGCGAGTCGGCGACAACGATCGGCTTCAAGAGCGACACCTACGGCGATGTCGATGCCATCGAAATCGACGTCTCGCACCTCAAGACCGCGAAGATTCGGGTCGAAGGCACGATCGACGGCTACGTGAAGGTCGGCGATCCGCTCAAGGGCAACCCGTTCGTGCACTGCCCGAAGTTCGAGTGGGAAATCACCGGTGCCGAACTGCTCGAAGCGGCGCGCCTGCGGAAGGACCTGCCGGGCGTGGACATGTTCCTTGGCTTGGAGCGCATGTCCGATGCCGCTGCGCCGCGCGAGGTCACCGGCACGCTCAACATCGATCCGCACAACGGCCCGCACGGTCACCGACCAGTGTACTTCTTTGGCCGACAGGTGGACGACGCCAAGGTCTGGACCTCGGGGCTGTTCATCAATTTTAAATAATCCCGCTCTGGCCTGGGCCAGGCGCTTTCTCTGAACTCCGCCTCGGGCGGAGTTTTTTTTGTGCAGCGCATGTGCCGTTTCTCGGCACAGTTCCGATAGCTGCGCGCTGATTCCGTGCCTATCGGTAGCGATACGCCGCTGGTCTGACGATGCGGCATTTTCGGCACGTCCGCGCTGGAATTCGCCGTGCCCTGTCCTATGTTCAACAAGCGAAGCAAAGAAGTCGGTCAGCCGACAGTTGCAACAAGCTGTCGGCACCGAACCCAAAACGAAGCAGAATCCAGTCAAGGACGGGGGTTAGAAATGTGCACCACAAGATCGCTATCTGTAACACACTATCTGTGCATCGTGACGACGCTGGGCCTGCTCGCCACTGCTCCGGTTCATTCCGCCCAGAGTGACCCCGTCAACTCGGACAAGGCGACAAACGTCGCCGTCTCGTATCGGCCACAGGAGTCATTCCAATCGGTGGCGACCCCGGAAAAAGCCCTGAAAAATAGCACCACAGAACTGGTTTTCAGCGCCCCGCCGCGTGGGTCTTACCAGGAGGAAGTCGCCATCTACCAGCCGATTGTCGACCTCCTCTCCAAGGTCATCGGCAAGAAGGTTACATACCAGTACTCCGATAACTGGCTCAGCTACAGCAAGGACATGACCGAGGGCAGCTATGACATCGTCTTCGACGGGCCGGCGTTCAACGGCTGGCGTGTCGAAAAACTGGGGCACACACCGCTGGCCAAGCTGCCGCAGGATTTCGTTTTCGTGGTCATCACCAAGGCCGACAATGATCGCGTCAAGCAGGTGAAGGATCTCTCTGGACGCAAGATCTGCGCCCATGCACCACCCAACCTGGGCACGTTGACCTTGTTGTCGCAGTTCGACAACCCGGCCCGTCAACCGCTGATCATCGAAACCAAGGGCTGGGATACTGCGTACAAGGCCATGCTTGACGGAAAGTGCGTGGCAACCGTGGTGCCCATCACCAACCTCAAGAAGAACGACGCGGGGGCAAAGAAGCTCACCAAGACGCTCTATCAGCACAAGGCCATGCCGAACCAGGCCATTTCGGTTGGCCCACGCATCCCCCCGGAGCTGCACAACAAGATTGCGCAGACACTGATGTCGGAAGAAGGTAAACAGGCCACGGCCAAGCTGCGTGCGGCGTATGCCGGCAAGGACTTTGTGTCCACGACACGGGATGAATACGCCGGCTTGGGCGACCTATTGAAGACGAGCCTCTACTACCGATAACCGGGTACCGATAGCAGGTGCCGTGGCTTTCCAGGCACGGCACCTGCCATTGGCCGATGTCCGGCATTTGTCATGTCGATGCTTTCGGAGGAAGAAACAGAAATATATTTAAAGGTGCAGCATTCGGATCTGATTAAACTTTAAGGAGGAAGTATGCGCAAGCGAAAAGGATTTCCGTTCAGACAGACAGTGCTGTTCCTGATTGCCATCGGAGTTGCGTGTGCCACGACCGCCTCCGCGGACCCCACTGGGCAGAAGACCGCACCTGCCACAAAGGTTGCCTTCCGTGCGACAGCGAACGATACCGCTCCGACATTCCGCCTGGCCGAAAACAACGAGCTCGTTCTGAGCGCCGCACCGCGCGAGGAAGAAGCTGAGGCCGAGGTCATCTATGGCCCGGTGGCCGAATACCTCTCGACCGCGCTCGGCAAAAAGGTCGTCTTCAAACATGCCGGCAACTGGGGTGTCTACCAGGGCCTGATGCAGAAGGGCGCCTACGACATCGTGTTCGATGGCCCGCACTTCAACTCCTGGCGCGTGGACCGGGTGCAGCACAACGTGTTGGTGAAGGTTCCGGGCGACCACGTGTTCGTCGTGCTGGTGCGCAAGGACAACGACAAAATCCGGGAACTCAAGCAGCTCGCTGGCCGCACCATCTGCGCACACGCCCCGCCCAACCTCGGCACACTGACCGCGCTCAATGAGTTCGAAAATCCGGCGCGCCAGCCGATCATCGTCAACACCGACGGCTGGAAGGAGATCTATCATGGCATGCTCGCGAACAAGTGCGTGGCCGCAGTCGTGCCGCTCAAGGCTTTCGAGAAGTTCGAGAAGGATACTGGCCATCAGGCAAAGATCGTTTTCCGCGGCGCCACCCTGCCGGACAACGCTCTCTCTGCCGGCCCGCGCCTGAGCGTTCAGGATCAGGAGAAGATCACGCGTGCCCTGCTCTCACCCGAGGGTGAGAAGGCAACCGCCAAGTTGCGCGCGAAGTACGCCTCCAATAAGCCATTCAGCTCTGCCAACAACAAGGAGTTCGCGGGCCTCGGCAGCTACCTCAAGAACGAGTGGGGCTATTGATGTGAAGTATTGACCCGCTGCCTGGAGGCGGCGCGGTGTTTTATTGGAAATCAAAAATCATTTCCATGTCGAATAACACGGAGGTTGTATCCATGCGTACCAGATTCTTCCCGACCCAGACATTGGCTGCTCTCGTTCTCGGCACGTTGTCCACGGCCGCCATGGCCGCCGACCCG
>Ga0209706_10002257_pt1 | contig 10749 bp, 11 predicted proteins | sample PPLLaktember2015_6_FD_187263 | JGI IMG/M metagenome (GOLD analysis project Ga0209706, IMG submission 187263) | Freshwater sediment microbial communities from Prairie Pothole Lake near Jamestown, North Dakota, USA - PPLs Lake P8 Core (1) Depth... | ecosystem: Environmental > Aquatic > Freshwater...
AGCAGGAAAAAATTAAGGGATCTGAGAAAAAATGGCGATAAAGTTACCTTTAATGCCTGGATAATTAAAGTGATCAGCAGCGTACTCCGGAAACACCCGGAAGCTTCTGGATATATTTACAATAAGGGGAAGCTGATTATCTTTGATGATATTAATATCTCATTTATCGTAGAAAAGAATATTGATAACAACAGGGTTCCGATTCCGCTGGTCATTGAAAAAACCAACGAGAAAAATGTCCTGGAAATAGCTCTCGAAATTGAATGTGCCAAACAACAGGAATTGTCAGCCGTCGATACCGTTATTAATAAAAAAGCTTCTTTATCTGAAAGGCTCTATTACAGGATGCCTGGTTTTATAAGAAGGTCAGTCTGGAAATTCCTGCTTGGAAATCCGAAGACAGCTTTCAGAAAAATGGGGAATGCTGCAGTTACTTCGGTGGGCATGATGGGAAAGATAAATGGTTGGTTTATACATCGTTCAATTCATCCTGTCTCTTTTGGCATTGGTTCAATATTAAAAAAACCGGTAGTGGTTGACAATGATATCACGATCAGGGAGATTTTGAATATGACCATACTGGTTGACCACGATGTGATAGACGGTGCCCAGATGGTCAGATTCCTCAATGATTTAACTGAATATATTGAAAACGGGAGGGAGATACCGGACAAAAAGCAGGAAACGTTGTTATAGCTTTGGACAAAAAACGAATATTATGGCCAGGATTTACAGAATAGCTGCAGTGTTACTTTTAATACAGCTAAGTAATTCTCATGCCCAAAATAAGCAACTATATCCGTCAGGCTCTGTATCTGACTTTAGTGAAGCTCCTGGAATAAAATGGACTTTTAAAACCGGAGGGCCTATATTTTCTTCTCCGGTAGTAGATGAAAGTGTTGTTTACATCGGGAGCCTTGACAGTCTCTTATACGCAATTGACATCAGCACCGGTGAAGAAATCTGGAAATTTCATACCAATGGGCAAATCCGCTCGAATGTTTATACAGACGGGAATCAATTATATCTGAATGGCGGGGATGGATCCCTGTATTCCTTAAATAAAAGAAACGGGGAAATAATATGGAAATTCAATACAAGGGGTGAGCGGAAGTATGATTTTGCAGATTATTTTCATTCAACTCCCATTTTAGTAAACGGAACGCTTTTCTTTGGTTCCGGAGATGGGATTTTTTATGCTGTAAATTCTGAAACAGGCCGGTTGGTCTGGTCGTTTGAGACAGGAAATGTTGTTCATTCCACCCCGGCCGTCAATAAAAACAAAATATTCTTCGGATCATTTGATGGTCATGTATATGCCCTGAGCCTTACAGATGGCAGTTTGATCTGGAAGTTCAAAACTGTGGGTCATCGCTTTTTCCCTGCCGGGGAAGTTCAGGGATCTCCATCTGTATCCGGCAATCTGGTTTTTATCGGGGCACGGGATTATAATGTTTATGCGCTTGATCAGGAAAAGGGATATTGCCATTGGAACAAAGCTTTTTCAAATGGATGGGGTTTAAATGAAAATATTCATGATTCAATTTTAATCATCGGGACCTCGGATGAACGGATTCTGATGGTAACAGAACCTGAAACCGGCAAAGAAATCTGGAAAAAGAATATGGAATTTCTTGTTTTCGGGAATAATGCCTACAGTAATGGGATGCTCTATGTGGGGACAACAAATGGCAGGCTCCATGGCATCAGTCTGAAATCGGGAATGACTGTTTGGAGTTTTGCAACAGAAACATTTTTAAATAACCGGCATAAGTATTTTAAACCTGACGGTTCCTATAGAGATGATATATATTCGATTATTAAATCAAATGAGCAGTTTCTTGAAGTGGAATGTGAGCTTGGCGGCATTTTTTCCACCCCTTTTGCGGCTGAAAACATAATAATCTTCTCAAGCACCAACGGAAACTTGTACTGTCTGCGGAAATAGTGGCTGTTGACATTGAACAAAAAAGAATATCATTCCTTTTATTAAAATATCTGTGGAACCGGCTGTTGTTAGTTTTATACCAGGACATTTCAGATGAAGAAAAGGAGTGAAATATTTAAAATACTTGGATTCGTATTATTGTCTGTCTCCTGTATTCTGTTCATTCTGATTCCAGTTGTTCCGTGGTTTGATTTTACCGCAGGTCAGATTGCCGGAATTACAGCCGGCCTGCTGATTGCGGGTGAAATATTGTTCTATTTAAGCCTCGCAATTTTAGGAAAGAGTTTTTATAATAAAATAAAAAGCAGGCTTAAGTTTTGGAAGCCAAAAGACCAAATAATAAAATGATTATATTCGAATCCTGAAAGGAAGGGTTTAGTTCAGGTTTTTCGTTTCTTGTCCCTGATTGTGTGTCTTTAATCTTGTTGGAAATCAAGTTTATACTAAGTAAGTTATATTTTAATGAAAAGAATAGCTGTTTTTCCCGGTTCTTTTGATCCGTTTACCATCGGGCATGAGGGAATCGTAAGACGCGCGCTCAGCCTCTTTGACGAGATCATTGTCGCTGTCGGCGCCAACCCTCTCAAAAAAAACCTTTACTCCCTGAGTGACAGGAAGGGAATGATAGGTAAAGTCTTTGCCGATGAACCAAGAATCACTGTTGATCAGTATGAGGGGCTGACGGTTGATTACTGCCGTAACAAAGGTGCAAGGTACCTTCTCAGGGGATTGCGGACTGCAGCCGATTTTGAATTTGAAAGAGCAATAGCTCAGGTTAATAAAGCCCTTGCCGCTGATGTGGAATCGGTTTTCCTTCTTACAATACCCGAACATTCACCAATAAATTCAACGATCGTACGCGACATAATAAAAAGCGGCGGCGATGCTTCGCAGTTTGTCCCTTCAGCAATACATCTGGTGGATTACAATTGGGAAGAAAATATGTAAATTACCCGGGTTTCATCAGATTTTCAATACTGAAGTATTGATCATATCCATCAATGATAACCATGCTGTACCTCTGATCTTGCTCAATTCATCAGGCCACAGCCATTCAACTTTTGTGATTCCTTCTTCAACCTGTGGATCGGTAACCATCTCCCCGTCATATTCCATCAGAAACCAGCTTGTCTTCTTAAGATATGAAATACCCTCCCAGCTGTAGGTATGATAGCTTGGCTGGAGGGGTTTAACTATCATATGGCCTGTGATACCGCATTCCTCATGCACTTCCCTGATAGCACATGTCTCAGGCTCTTCGCCGGGTTCAACATGTCCTTTGGGGAGATCAAGCTTGCCCTTCTTCTCAATGAAGAGGTATCTTCCCGAGGAGTGTCTGATAAGTCCACCTGCCGCGAAGACCTCGGTGAAGAAAATCCTGAAGATCTTCCAGATATGACTTATATCGGGACCATAGATATTTATGCAGGGTATCGTATTATCTGCCTGGAATTCAGATATTAATTTATAAAGTTCACTTGTGGCATGGAACTTATGGAATAAGCCGTATTTTTGTATCCGGTCCGGTTCGGGACTTAAAAGTATGAATCGGTTTTCAAAATGAACTTTATACATACCCAGATGGAGAATAGTGCTAAAAAAATAGCGGAATATCTGTTACAAATTAAAGCAATAAAATTGCAACCATCAAATCCTTTTACATGGGCCTCGGGATGGAAATCGCCTATTTATTGCGATAACCGGAAAACTCTGTCCTTCCCCGAAGTCAGGTCATATATCAGGGATTCATTTGCCGGCATGGTCAGGGAGTATTACCATGGTGCTGAACTTATTGCGGGTGTGGCAACCGGAGCAATAGCCCATGGTGCGCTGGTTGCAGACAAGCTCGGGCTACCGTTTGTATATGTAAGGTCGGAGGCAAAGGAGCATGGGCTGGGAAATCAGATCGAAGGTTATTTTCAGCCGGGTCAGAAAGTTGTTGTGATCGAGGATCTTATTTCAACCGGAGGAAGCAGTCTTAATGCCGTGAAAGCCCTGAGGGAGGCCGGATGTACGGTTCTTGGAATGATCGCGATATTCACGTATGAATTCAAAAAATCGTCGGACGGATTTATTGCGGCAAACTGTGCGATTTACACCCTCTCCAACTACAGCACTCTGATTGAAACGGCCGTTGATTCGGGATATATAGGCAGTTCGGAAGTGGAGACACTGAAAGAGTGGAGGGCTGATCCGTCGGCGTGGGGAGTAAAAAGATAGAAAATCCGGATTTTAATATTTAAGTTCCATTTCATTAATCTCAGATTAAAATTTTATGTCATCTATATCAACATTTGAAAGCAGAACAGGGAGGCTTGATTGCAGGCCGGAGGAATTATTTGAATTTGTGACCGACATAAGGAATCTCAGGACCTTTGTCAGGGGCAACACCGTTTCCGACCTGCAGATTGAAAGGGATTCGTGCAGCTTTAGCGTCTCACCGCTTGGAAACATCAGTCTTGGGATCTCTGAAAAGGTGGCTTCAACAAAAGTCGTTTACACAGGTTCGGTCTTTAAGTCAAATGACTTTTCGATGCTCCTTGATATACGGGAAGGCAATGCCGGGAGGGCAGAAGTGACTGTAACGCTGAACGCCGAGATGAATCCTGTTCTTAGGATGATGGCTGCAAAACCTGTTGCACAGTTCCTTGAAAACCTGATAGATGAAATGGAACGGTTTAAGGATTGGAACGATGTTAAAGCATGAATTCGATCTCCTTGAACAGGAATTCATGCGGTTTCATCCATTGATCCTCAATTTCCAGGCTGCCTGAATCCGTTACTCCGGTTATCCTTCCGTAAAGATAACCCGTGGCTGTCCTGAAGTTATGCCACTCCCCGGACCTGTAAAGTAAAGAGATATAGTCTTTTTTAAGGTCGGAGATCTTCCCTGACAGGAGCTTTTTGTATCTTTTGTCGAGTTTTGCGGAAAGCTGCTTCAGACACAATTGTATGTCGAAATCTTTTCCCGATGCCATCTTCAGCGATACAGGATTCGCTATTTCTCTCGGGAATTTAACCTGGTTGATATTCAACCCGATTCCGGCAATTGTATTTTCGATATGCTTTCCTCTGATCGAATTTTCGATCAGGATGCCTGCTATTTTGTCATCATTTACATAAATATCATTCGGCCATTTTATTTTACAACCTGAGATATGCTCATTCAAAAAGTCACATATCCCCAGTGAAATGGCAATCAGTATTATGAACTGATCTTCTGGCCTGACCGACCCGGGATACAGTATTATGCTGAACAGCAGGTTTTTACCATCCTCACTTTCCCACCTGTTGCCCTTCTGCCCTTTCCCTGCCGTCTGGTAATTCGTATGGATAACCGTCCCTTCCTGCGGTTTTTCCCGTTTTAATAAGCGGGCGGCATAGGTATTGGTGGATGTAAGGTTTTTGCAGAATATGATCTTCGATCCGATTATCATTGCCTTATTTGTAATTAATTACCTGTCAAACCTGCCGGTGATGCCACGCTTTATCCAACTGGCATTGAAATTGTAATTGTAATAAAGAGGTTGACTATGACAAAAATACTGATAAAAGTTTGTAATTTTGCAACCTGATATCTAACTGATAATTATTGATGAGGAAAAGACAGAAAGGGACTGATTTACTATTGGGAAGTATAATAAAAGGAATTTTCGAAAAAAAGGGACAGGATATTCTTAAAATTGATTTAAGAAAGCTTGAAAACAGAATAACAGATTATTTTGTTATATGTCATGGGTCTTCAACCACTCAGGTTGATTCGCTGTGTGACTCGGTTGAGGATAGTGTACGAAATGAATCCGGTGAAAAACCTTTGCATGTGGAAGGACTTGAAAATTGTTTCTGGGTCCTTCTTGATTACGGCGATGTGATCGTCCATATCTTTCTGGATGAGTACAGACATTTCTACAGCCTTGAATCGCTTTGGGCTGATGCATCAATTGAAGCGATGAAGGATAATTTATGATAAGTTAATTTTATGGCTGAAAACACTAATAAGAATCAGGCACCCGGAACGCCTCCTGATAAGAATCTGAAACCAAAGTTCAACTCAAACTGGATTTTTGCAATTATTGCATTCTCTATAATAGCTGTTCAATTAATATACGGTGGAAAAACGGTTCCGAAAGCTCAAACCCGTGATTTAAAGGAAATGATCGCGAACCGCGATATAGAAAAGATAGTTGTTGTAAACAAGGAGATCGCAGAAATTTACCTGAAGAAGGAAGCAAAGGGATCAGGAAGATATCCCGATTTGCCTCAGAATGGCAACAAGGGAATGGGATTGGGAGTGCCCAAGGCCGACTATACTTACAATATCGGCGATATAAGCACATTCCAGCCGTTTATTCTTGAAGAACAGAAAAATGCCGGATACGAGGAAAAGGAAATTATCTATCCTGAATCTGAAACCCGTCATAATTATCTCGGCGAGATACTGGGCTGGACCTTACCCTTTATTATCCTTATCGTCCTCTGGATGTTCCTGATGAGGCGGATGTCGGGAGGGGGCGCCGGTGGGGCCGGAGGAATATTCAGTGTCGGAAAGTCACGGGCCCAGATCTTCGACAAGGATACCAACGTAAAACTGAATTTCAATGATGTTGCCGGGCTCGAGGAAGCCAAGACGGAGGTGATGGAGATTGTTGATTTCCTTAAAAACCCGAAGAAATATACCCAGCTTGGAGGAAAAATACCCAAGGGAGCGCTTCTGATAGGTCCTCCCGGGACCGGTAAGACCCTCCTTGCAAAAGCTGTGGCCGGAGAGGCAAATGTTCCGTTCTTCTCAATATCGGGTTCCGATTTTGTTGAGATGTTCGTTGGCGTGGGAGCTTCAAGGGTCAGGGATCTATTCAAGCAGGCCAAGGAGAAAGCCCCGTGCATTGTCTTTATTGATGAGATTGATGCAGTTGGACGTGCAAGGGGGCGGAATGTTAATTTCGGTTCAAATGATGAGCGTGAAAATACTCTTAATCAGCTTCTTACCGAAATGGATGGTTTCGGTACCAATATGGGTGTGATAATACTCGCGGCAACCAACAGGGCAGATATTCTCGACCGTGCTCTTTTAAGGGCAGGACGATTTGACAGGCAGATACATGTTGAACTGCCCGATCTGAATGAGAGGGAGGCTATTTTTAAAGTTCACCTGAGGCCGATCAAGCTTGAGAAAAACCTTGATGTTACGTTTCTTGCAAAACAAACACCCGGTTTTTCAGGAGCGGATATTGCCAATGTGTGCAACGAATCGGCACTTATTGCCGCCAGGAAGAACAAAACCGTGGTCGAGAAGCAGGATTTTCTCGATGCCATTGACAGGATTGTGGGCGGACTGGAAAGGAAAAGCAAGATCATTTCAATGGTCGAGAAAAAGACAATTGCCTACCATGAAGCCGGACACGCAACTGTAAGCTGGCTCCTTGAATACGCCAGCCCCTTGCTCAAGGTGACAATTATACCCCGGGGAAGAGCGCTTGGTGCAGCGTGGTACCTGCCTGAAGAAAGACAGATAACCACGCGCGAGCAGCTTCTTGATGAGATGGCTTATGCACTTGGCGGGAGGGCCGCGGAACATCTGGTTTTCGGCAAGATCTCAACAGGTGCTCTCAGCGATCTCGAAAAGATAACCAAGCAGGCTTATGCGATGGTCTCATTTTTCGGGATGAGCGATAAGGTTGGCAATATCAGCTTTTATGATTCATCAGGACAGTCTGATTACGGTTTCACAAAACCTTACAGTGAGAAGACTGCAGAGGTCATTGACCAGGAGGTAAAGCAGATAATTGAAGAGTCGTACATAAGAGCACAGGAAGTTCTTAAAAGCAGTATGAAAGGTTTGATCGAGCTTGCTGAATTGCTTCTCGAGAAAGAAGTGATATTCAGTGAGGACCTTGAGAGGATATTCGGCAAGAGAAGGGCCGAAGTTTTGAAGGAAGAAAGGGAAGCTGCGTTGAAACTGCAGGCTCCTGCCCAGACGCTTGCCGAAAAAAATCCGGTGAAAAGTGCTGCCGGGAAAAAGGTGCAGGATCCGGAACCTGGTCCTGGTCAGAAAGAAAACAGTCCCGAAGAGGGAACGGAAAAAGAGAACAAACCAACTGAAAAGAATAATAGTCAGGAATTTTGAGCAACTTTGCCAGGCGGACCTTAACCGCAGTATGGATCGTAATTTTTATTTTGGGAGGATTCTGGCTTCACCCGATTTCATTCTTTTTCACTGGATTATTGATAATCGCTGGTGCACAGTACGAATACTACCAGGTGGTCAGGGACAGTGAAGTGCATCCCCAGATCGCTGGCGGGATAATTACAGGCATTGCCCTGTACTCTGTCTCAACTCTGGTTGCAGCCGGTTTTACCGGTCAAAGATCCTACCTGTTCCTGTTGCCGCTGATTGCCATTATAATGGTGATCGAGCTTTACCGGAAACAGGATAAACCTTTTGATTCACTGGCGCATACCTTTTTTGCGGTTATCTACATTGCAATTCCGTTATCATTTTTCCCCTATGCGGCATTCTCAAAAACCGGCCTTGATTCACTGCTTCCCAACGAAACAGCGGGCTTTTCACCAGGTATCATCGTAGGTTTCCTGCTTATTTTATGGGCAAATGATACAGGCGCTTACATTACAGGTGTCTCTTTAGGCCGTCACAGGCTTATGGAAAGAATATCCCCGAAAAAATCATGGGAAGGATTTTTTGGCGGGGGCTTAGTTGCAATACTTGTTGCCTGGCTGCTTTCAGGGTGGCTCGGAGTGGTTGGTAAAACAGATTGGATTATAATCGCGATACTGATAACAGTGGCGGGCACTTTCGGCGACCTCGTCGAGTCGATGTTCAAAAGAAGCGCCGGGGTAAAGGATACAGGCTCCATAATGCCCGGCCACGGTGGTTTTCTTGACAGGTTCGACAGCGCTTTCCTGTCATTTCCGATTGTCTATCTTTTCATATCTCTTTTTGGATGATTGGTTAGTCTTGATTAGCTTTGCAAAAAATCTTGAAACATGGGAATTCACAAGGAGGGGTATAATATTCTGGCAGTTGGTTTCATAATTCTGCTATTGCTAAACGTCCTGGCTGCTTTTTTATGGCCCGGGAATACCCTGTTCAGATGGGTTTTCCTTTTTTTCTCCATTGTGTTCTATGTTTTCATACTGTTCTTCTTTCGTCTGCCGGTCAGGCGACTGGATCCTGATCCCGGGCTGGTATATGCTCCTGCCGACGGAAAGGTGGTAGTGATCGAAGAGACCATGGAAATGGAATATTTCAAGGATACACGGCTGCAGATCTCTATCTTTATGTCTCCGTTCAACATGCACAGCAATAAATATCCGGTGTCGGGTCATGTTACGCATGTAAGCTACCATCCCGGACACTATATGGTAGCCTGGCATCCAAAATCATCAGAGTTGAATGAACGCAGTTCGGTTGTTATCGAGACCAGTACGGGAGAAGAGGTTCTTATCAGGCAGATTGCAGGGGCTGTGGCAAGAAGAATTGTTACCTATGCAAAGGAAAATCAGGATGTTACGCAGGGAGAGGAATTGGGATTTATCAAATTTGGATCGAGGGTTGACATTTTCCTGCCGCTCGGGACCGAAGTTGAAGTCCCGATCCTTCAGCAGGTAAAAGCCAACAGGAGTATTATTGCGAAGATCGGATAATATCAATGATTATGAAAAGGGAAGATGACAGGGTAATAAATATTACTGATGACATTAAATGGATAGGGATTCTTGATTATGATATTGAGACATTTGATATCGTGATGACCACTGAATTCGGCACAACGTATAACTCTTATTTTATAAATGCCGGGAAAAAAACCCTGGTAGAGGTTGCAAAGGAAAAGTTCAGCGATAGGTATCTTGAGAAATTACGCTCGGTGACGGACCCGCAGGAAATAGAGTACATAATTCTTGATCATACCGAACCGGATCATTCAGGTAGCCTTCAGATGCTTCTCGAAGTTGCTCCCTCCGCTACCGTGGTTGGCAGCGGAAATGCCATAAGGTATATTGAGGATATTGTGAATGCCCCGTTCAAATCGCTTGTGGTGAGGGACGGAGATACTCTCGACCTGGGCAATAAGACATTAAGGTTCATCTCGGCACCCAATCTGCACTGGCCCGATACGATCTTTACATATCTTGAAGAGGATAAATTATTGTTTACCTGCGACTCGTTCGGAGCTCATTACTGCGATTATAATATGTTCAGCAGCCTTACACCCGATTTTCTTAAATCTTACAAATATTACTTTGATGTGATTCTGAAACCCTACAGCAGGTTTATGGTCAAAGCAATTGAGAAGATAAGGCCACTTGAAATCAATATGATCTGTCCCGGTCATGGCCCGATGCACCGTGAAGACCTGAGAGAGATCATTGACCTTTCCGAACAGTATTCGGAAGAGTACCTTAAACTGACCGGGGATAAACCTGTAAAGAAGATCCTCATTGCATACGTGTCGGCTTACGGGTATACAAAGGATGCAGCCGGTCATATAGCTGAAGGTATATCCGCTGTAGGGAACTTTGATGTGGACATAACCGATATTGAAAACATTGAGCTGGGAGAACTTGATGCAAAGCTTGTTACTTCCGACGCCATCCTTGTGGGTTCACCCACCATAAATCAGAACACTTTGCTCCCGGTATATAAGTTATTTGCCCTTATTAATCCATTAAGGGACAAGGGAAAGCCGGCAGGCGCTTTCGGTTCGTACGGCTGGAGCGGAGAGGGTCCCAAAATTATTTCTGAGAATCTGAAAAATCTGAAACTTAATGTTGTTGATGAGCCC
>Ga0209706_10002258_pt1 | contig 10749 bp, 10 predicted proteins | sample PPLLaktember2015_6_FD_187263 | JGI IMG/M metagenome (GOLD analysis project Ga0209706, IMG submission 187263) | Freshwater sediment microbial communities from Prairie Pothole Lake near Jamestown, North Dakota, USA - PPLs Lake P8 Core (1) Depth... | ecosystem: Environmental > Aquatic > Freshwater...
TGGCGATCCGCTGGGCCTCGCCCTCCGCAACACCATCGGCGTGCCGGCGGTCTACGCGCCCGGCCTCGAGCTCTGTCTGAAGCGGGTGCTGCGCCTCGGCGTGGTGCTGCTCGGGATCCGCCTCAGCATCGGCGCCCTCGGATCGATCGGCATGGTCGCGCTCCCGATCGTGATCGCGTCGATCGCGACCGCGCTGCTCGTGGTCTCCGCGGCGTGCCGGGCGCTCGCCGTCTCGCCGCGCCTCGGCACCCTGGTGGCGGTCGGCACCGCGATCTGCGGCAACACCGCGATCGTCGCGACCGCGCCCGTGATCGGCGCGAGCGACGACGAGACCACCTACGCGGTGGGAACGATCACGGTCTTCGGGCTGCTCGCGCTCGTGATCTACCCCTTCCTGTCGCACGCGCTCTTCGCCGGGGACGCGACCCTCTCCGGCTTCTTTCTCGGCACCGCGATCCACGACACCGCCCAGGTCGCGGGCGCCGCCCTGCTCTACGCGCAGCAGTACGCCGCGCCGGAGGCCCTCGACACCGCCGCGGTGACGAAGCTCCTGCGCAACCTCTTCATGATCGTCGTGATCCCGCTGATGGCGCTGCTCTACCGCCGGACCGAGGCCGCCCGGGCCTCGTCGAGCCCTGCGTCCCTCGCGCGCCTGGTGCCGCTCTTCGTGTTCGGCTTCGCCGCCATGGCGCTCCTGCGCAGCGCCGGCGACCTGCTCACCGCGCGACCGGGATCGCCGCTCGCCCCGGAGACCTGGGCGGCGTTCGTGACGAGGGTCTCGACGGCCTCGGAATGGTGTCTGGTGACGGCGATGGCGAGCGTGGGGCTCGGCACGAGCCTCGATCGGCTCCGCGCCCTCGGCGCGAAGCCCCTCGCCGTCGGGCTCGCGGCCGCCCTCACCGTGGGCGCCGTCAGCGCGACGATCCTGCTCCTGCGCTGAGCCGGCGCGCGCTACTCGCGCTCGGGATCGTGGTCGTCGTCGAGCAGCATGCGCTGGGCCGGCCCCTCGAGGTCGTCGAGCTCGCCGCGCCGCACGGCACGCAGCACCAGCACGAGCAGCACGCCGGCGAGCAGCAGGGTCGCGGGGATCGTGATCGCGAGGGAGCTCATCGCGCCTCCGGCTCGCGCGGCCGCCAGCGCAGCAGCCGCACGGCATTGCCGGTCACGACGAGGGACGAGAGGCTCATCGCGATCGCGGCCGTGAGCGGGCGCAGCACGCCCGTCGCCGCGAGCGGCACCGCCAGCGCGTTGTAGAGCAGCGCGATCGCGAGGTTCTCGCGGATCCGCCGGCCGGCGCTGCGCGACAGGCCGATCGCGTCGGCGAGGGCGCCGAGACGCGGCGACGTCACGACGACGTCGGCCGCCGAGAGCGTCACGTCCGAGCCCTCCGCGAAGGCGATCCCGAGATCGGCCGCCGCCAGGGCCGCGGCGTCGTTCAGGCCGTCACCGGCGAAGAGCACGCGCTCCCCCGGCGCCGCCGCCGCGCGCGCTGCGCGCACGGCCTCGACCTTGCCTTCGGGCGACACGTCGGCGTGAAGCTCGGCGATTCCGGCCTCGCGCGCCGCGCGCAGCACCGCGTGCGGGTGGTCGCCGCTCACGAGCGCGACCTCGAGCCCGAGCGCACGGCAGCGCGCGACCGCCTGCGCCGCATCGTCCCGCAGCGGATCGGCCAGGGCGAGGACGCCCAGGCAGCGCGCACCGCGCGCCACGAAGGCGAGGCCGTCGCCGCGCGCGGCCGCGGCCTCCGCGCGGCGCACGACCTCCGCGGGCAGCGCGACGCGCTCCCCGGCGAGGAGTGCCCCGGAGCCGACGATCGCGCGCTCCTCGCCCTCCCCCGCCACCACGCCGCAGCCGGGCAGCGCGCGCCGCGGGCCGCGCTCCGCCTCGCCTTCGGGCTCTGCGGCGATGCCACGCTCCGCCGCAAAGGTGCGGATCGCGGCTGCCGCCGGATGCTTCGATGCGCCTTCCGCCGCGAGCGCCGTTTCGAGCAGCTCGCGCTCGGCCACCCCCGTCGCGAGCGCGAGCTCCGTCACCGCCGGCCGCCCGCGCGTCAGGGTTCCGGTCTTGTCGAGCAGCAGGCGGGTCGCTCCCGCGCAGCGCTCCAGCGCCTCGCCGCTGCGGAACAGCACGCCGAAGCGCGCCGCTCGGCCGACCGCCGCCATCACCGCCGCGGGCGTTGCGAGACCGAGCGCGCAGGGACAGGCGACGATCAGCACCGCCGCCGCCGTGAGCGCGACGTCCACCAGGGAGGCCCCCGCCCACGCCCAGGCAGCCGCGGTGATCGCCGCGGCGGCGAGCACGGCCGGCGCGAAGACGGACGCCACGCGATCCGCGAGCCGCTGCACGCGCGGCCGCTCCGCCTGCGCGCGCTCGAGTAGCGCTGCGATCCGGGCGAGCGTGCCCGCGCCCGCGGGCGCCGTGACCGCCACCTCGATCTCGCCGAGAACGCTCCGGGTCGCGCCGATCACCCGCGCGCCGGGGCCGCGCACGACGGGCACCGACTCGCCGGTCACGAGCGCCTCGTCGAGCTCGCTCTCGCCGCGCACGATGCGGCCGTCGGCCGGGACGCGCTCGCCCGGCGCCACCACCACCACGTCTCCCACGCGCAGCGCCGCCACCGGCACGCGCTCCGTTCCCCCGTTTGGCGTCCGCCGCAACGCGTGCTCGGGCGCGAGCGCCACCAGGCGCTCGACCGCGCCCGTCGCGCGCGCCCGTGCGCCGCGCTCGAGCGTGCGCCCGAGCAGGATCAGGAACACGATCATCGAAGCCGAGTCGGCGTAGACGTGGCGCGCCTCGGCGAGCGTACCGGCCACGGTGGCGACGAAGGCGGTCGAGACTCCCAGCACCACGGGCACGTCGAGCGTGAGCTCGCCCCGCCGCAGGCCCGAGAAGGCGCCGCGCCAGAACGGCGCCGCGCACCAGGTCGCAGCGGGCACGGAGAGCGCGAGCGAGAGCCAGCGCAGGCCCCGGCGCATCGGCTCATCGAGCCCATCGGTTCCGAGGTAGAGCGCGAGCGAGACCAGCATCACGTTGCCGGCGAGGAAGGCGGCGACGAGGAGACGCACCAGCGCGTCGCGCGCCTGGCGCTCGGCCGGCCGCTCGAGCCGCTCGGGGTCGTAGGGGGTCGCCTCGTAGCCGAGCCCGCGCACGGTTGCGACGAGCTCGGCGACTTCCGTCGCCGCGGGATCGAACGTCACGCGAGCGCGCAGGCTCGTGAAGTTCACCTGGGCCTCGCGCACGCCCGGCGTCGCGCGGAGCGCCTTCTCGACGCGCCCGGCGCAGCCGCCGCAGCGCAGGCCGTCGAGGAAGAGACCGATCTCCTGCGCCGCGGCGCTGGCCGCTCCGCTCGCAGGCGCGCCGACGGCGAGGGTCGCGCCGCTCATCGCCCCGTCTCCGGCGCGGTCACCGCGAGCCGGCCCGGCGGCACCAGCGCCTGGGCGCGGACGCGCCCCGCCGCCGCGTCGTCGTCGACGGCCACGTCCGCGTGCCGGATCGCGATCGCGAGCAGCAGCATCGAGGAGGCGATCATGGTCGCGAGCAGCCCGGCCACGATCCACGGCCACGGCTCCCGGCGCGCGCGCGCGCCGTCCCGTGAGGGCGTGGTGTCAGTCGTCATCGTCTTCTTCCCCTGCGTCGCCTCGCGACACGAAGTACGCCGTACGATGGATCGGATTCCCTGCGCCCTCGGTCGGCTCGAGCACGAAGTCGAGCTTCGCCGTCGCGATCCCGTGCTTCCCTGCGTCGGCGTCGCGCAGCACGAAGACCCGCGCCTCGCGCAGGGTCGTCGCCGGAACGGCCACCGGGTTCTCGCCGGTCACGAGCTCGTAGCCTTCCGGGGCGTCGAGCACGATCCGGAACGAGCGATCGATGCGGTCGCGGTTCTGGATGTGCAGCACGAAGGCGTTCGCCGGCCGGCCGTCCGCGGCGGCGCCGAACATCGCCTGGCTGTTGTGGGCGACGGTCAGGTCGAAGGGCGTACGCCGCGCGAGGCCGGCGGCGAAGACCACGCCGACCAGCACCAGCAGCGCGCCGTAGACGACGACGCGCGGACGCACGATCCGCACCCGGCGCAGCCGCTCGAGCCCGACCAGCGATCGGTAGCCGATCAGGTTCGGCGCGCGCTCGAGCTTCTCCATCACGCCGTTGCAGGCGTCGATGCACTGGGTGCACGCGATGCACTCGAGCTGCTGCCCCTTGCGGATGTCGATCGCCGTCGGGCAGACCGCGACGCAGAGCCCGCAGTCGATGCAGTCGCCGGGCGCAGGCACGCCGGCGGCGAGCGCGCGCTTGCTCGCCTTCCCCCGCGGCTCGCCCCGCAGCGTGTCGTAGGCCACCACGAGCGTGTCCTTGTCGAAGAGCACGCTCTGGAGACGCGCGTAGGGGCAGAGGTACTTGCAGAAGGTCTGGCGCAGGATCACGAGATCGAAGAAAGCGAGCCCGGTCGCGACGAGCAGGAAGCCCGCCTGGGTGCCGGAGAGCGTTCCGAGGCGCAGGCCCGCGAGGAGCTCGCGCGGGCCCGTGAAGTAGGACACGAGATGGAAGCCCAGCACGAACGAGAGGCCGAGGAAGACCGCGTGCTTCAGCGCCCGGCGCCAGGGCGCGACGTGGGCCGGCGGCCCGCTGCCGCTCCACCCCTCGATGCGCCGCGCGATCCCCGCGTAGACGTCGGTCAACACCGTCTGGGGACAGGCCCAGCCGCACCAGAGACGTCCCACCAGCGCCGTGAAGAAGAACAGCGAGAGCGCGAGCGCCGCCACGATCAGCCACAGGAAGTAGAGCTCCTGTGGGAAGATCACGAGGCCGAAGACGTGGAACTGGCGCGCGGGCACGTCGAGGCGCACCAGGGGCTCGCCGCCGCCGATCTCGATCCAGGGGATCACCAGCAGGATCGCGATCAGGATGGCGTCCGCCGCCCAGCGCAGGCGGCGGAACAGCCCTTGGACCGGACGTGCTTCGAACATCCTCCTCTCAGCCTCCCGGCGCGGGTGCGACGAAGTCCGGCGCGCCCACGCCCGGCGCCGCCGACTTCGGCAGCGTCTCCAGGTACGCGAGCACCTTCCACACCTTCTCGGGACCGAGCTGCGGGCCCCACGGCGGCATGCCGGCGGGGCGGCCCTCCATCACGGAGTGCATCAGATCCGCGTCGGCATTGCCGTACTTCCAGTAGGGATCGACGAGGCTCGGGCCCACGAGCCCGCTGCCGTCGGGCTTGTGGCAGGCGGCGCAGATCGTGTCGAAGGTCTGCTTGCCCTCCGCGATCGCCGCTGCGTCCCCGTGGTAGGGGTTCGCGTCGGGCAGGCTCGCGATCACCGCCTTCTTCACCGCGTCGGCGCGCGCCACCTCGTTCGCCCACTGGCCTGCCGACGTCCAGCCCGTCGCCGTGTAGTAGATCATGTAGACGAAGGCGAAGACGATCGTCCCGCCGAAGGTGACGTTGAACCAGAGCGGGATCGGGTTGTCCTCCTCCCCGATGCCGTCCCGGACCGGCTTCTCCGGCTGCTCGTACTCTGCGATCTCTCCCGGCTTGCGCGCGTCGCTCACGCGTCGTCCTCCTCGAGCATGCGGCGCGCGGGCGCCTCGAGCCGTTCGGCGTTGCGCTTCGAGAACGCCCAGACGGCGATCGCGAGCAGGACCAGCGCGAGCAGACCGAGCCGCCCGATCTTGTAGAGCGCGATCCAGTCGACGGAGTCCATGGCTCAGCGACCTCCCGGTGCGGCCGGCGCGTCCGCGGCCGTCTGCGTCACGGTCGGGGCCGGCGTCGGCTGGAACGCGATCCCGCGTCCGAGCCGCTGCAGGTAGGCGATCAGGGCGACCGTCTCGCTGCGCGCGGCGGTCTCGTCGAGCACGACGCCGTCCTGGCGAAGTCGTGCCGCGACCTCCCCGGCCTGGCGCTCGGCGTCCTGCGCGGCGTTCGCGATCTCGGCGTCCGTATAGGGATGGCCGAGGCTGCGCAGCACCTCGAGCTTGCGTGCGGTGAGCGAGGTGTCGAGCGCCCGCGTCGCGAGGAACGCGAAGGACGGCATGTTCGAGCGCGGCTCGATCTCGCGCGGGTCCCGGAAGTGGATCCAGTGCCACGAGTCGGGGTACTTGGCGCCGATTCGCGCGAGGTCGGGACCCGTGCGCCGGGAGCCCCAGAGGAAGGGCCGGTCGTAGATCCCCTCGCCCGCCACCGAGTAGTGTCCGTAGCGGGCGGTCTCGGTCTGCAGCGGTCGCACCTGCTGGCTGTGGCAGGTGTTGCAGCCCTCCCGGATGTAGAGGTCGCGGCCCTCGAGCTCCAGCGCCGAGTACGGCTTGAGGCCCGTCACGGGCTCGATCGTCCCCTGCAGGAAGTAGGGCGGAATCAGCAGCACCAGCCCGCCGATCACCACCGCCACGAAGGCCAGGACCGAGAGCGTGAGCTCCTTCACCTCGAGCTTGCGATGCCATTCGTACGCCATGTCAGCGCGCCCCCGCGGCGGGCGCCGCCACCAGGGCCGACGGCGCCGGCGCGCGGCTCTCGCCCTGCTGGATCGTCCGCACGACGTTGTAGAGCATCAGGAAGGCGCCCGAGAGGAAGAGCGCCCCGCCGCCCGCGCGCAGCACGTCGTAGACGTGGATCGCGGCGACGGTCTCGATGAACGTGTACGCGAGGCTCCCGTCCGGGTTCGTCGCGCGCCACATCAGACCCTGGGTGACGCCCGAGATCCACATCGGCGTCACGTAGAGCACGAGCCCGCCCGTCGCGAGCCAGAAGTGGGCCTCGGCGAGCCGCACGCTCCAGAGCGTGGTGTGCCAGAGGCGCGGCACCAGGTAGTACAGGACGGCGAAGCACGTGAGGGCGACCCATCCGAGGGCGCCGGAGTGCACGTGGCCGATCGTCCAGTTGGTGAAGTGCGAGAGCGAGTTGACGGTCTTCACGGCCATCATCGGCCCTTCGAACGTGCTCATGCCGTAGAACGTGAGCCCGACGACCATCATCTTGAGCAGCGGGTCGGTGCGCAGCTTGTCCCAGGCGCCGCGCAGGGTCAGGAGGCCATTCAGCATCCCGCCCCAGGACGGCAGGATGAGCATGACCGAGAACACAGTCCCGAGGGATTGCGCCCAGTCGGGCAGCGGCGAGTAGATCAGGTGATGCGGCCCGGCCCAGATGTAGAGGAAGATCAGCGACCAGAAGTGCAGGATCGAGAGCCGGTGCGAGAAGATCGGTCGCCCCGCCTGCTTCGGCAGGTAGTAGTACATGAGGCCCAGGATCGGCACCGTGAGCACGAAGCCGACGGCGTTGTGCCCGTACCACCACTGGATGTTCGCGTCGTGGACCCCGGCGTAGATCGAGTACGACTTCCCGAGCGAGACGGGCATCTCGAGGTTGTTGAAGACGTAGAGCATGGCGACGGTGAGGATCGTCGAGATCCAGAACCAGAGGGCCGCGTACATCGAGCGCTCGCGTCGCCGCGCCACGGTCCCGAGGAAGTTGATGCCGTAGACCACCCACATCACCACCACGGCGACGTCGAGCGGCCACTCGAGCTCCGCGTACTCCTTCGAGGTGCTGTGGCCGAGCACCAGCGACACCGCGGCGCCCACGATGATCGCGTTCCAGAGCCAGAGGTGGAGCCGCGAGAGCCCGTCCGAGAACAGACGCACGCGGCAGAGGCGCTGCACCGCGTAGTAGCTGCCCGCGAACACCACGCCGAGCGTGAAGCCGAAGATCACGGCGTTGGTGTGGATCGGACGCAGCCGCCCGAAGTGCAGGTAGGGACCGACGTTCAGCTCGGGCCAGGCGAGCTGCAGCGCGATCACGAGGCCGACCGTCATGCCGACGATCCCCCAGATCAGCGCGGACAGGGCAAAGCCCCGCACCACGTCCATGTCGTACACGACCGCCGGCTCCGCGCCGGCACGGCTCGCGGGCGAATCGAGGCTCTCGGATCGGGTCAAGGGCGGCTCCTCTTCGCGCTGGCGCCGAAGAGGCGCCGTTGGTCAGCCGTCCGGTCCTCGGTGCAGGTTCGATGCCAGGGACCGGAGTGCACGAGGCGGCGTGGCGCGCGGTATGACCGGGATCAGGCGTGACGATTCGTCACGCGGCCAAGCCGTACTGGGGCAACGCTTCCCGCTTCGCTGCGCGGCGTCAAGAAAAGCCGAGTCGTGGCGCAGTGCGAGAATTGGCCCAGCGGTTGCTAAGGCACCGGGGCGGAGGTGAGAAAGCCATGCGCCAGAGCTTCGTTCGATCCCTCGTGCTTCACAGTGTGGGCCTTACGCTCGCGCTCGCGTCTTTGGCGGCGGCCGCGCGTGCGGAGACGCCCTCGGACTGCCCGACCTGGTTCCCCGACTTCCAGTGCGATCGCCACGGCCGGCCCGAAGGCTTCGTGGCTCCCGCCACGGCACCGTACGTCTTCGAGGATCCGTTCATCACGACCGGCGTCTCCGCCTGGTTCTTGTGGCACCAGTTCCCGCAGTCGAGCCCGCCCCAGGGCGGACACGTGAACGTCGCCGCCGTGCAGGCGCGGATCGCGATCACGGATCGCCTCGCCTTCATCGCGACACGCGACGGCTACGCCTGGAGGGATCCCGATCTCTCGATCCTCGAGCACGAGAACGGTCTGATGGATCTCGGGCTGGGCTTCAAGTACCTGCTGGTCTCGATGCCCGAGCACAGCTTCTACCTGAGCCCGAGCCTGCGCTTCGACATCCCGGCCGGCAGCCGCAGCGTGCTCCAGGGCAACGGCGACGGCACGATCATGCCGGGCGTGTCCTTCGCCTGGGGCCTCTTCGATCGTGTGCACTTCCTGGGCAACACGGGAGTGCAGATCCCGTTCGACGGCGACGACCAGGTGACCATGCTGTTCTGGAACCTGCAGATGGACCTCGAAGTGACGAAGTGGTTCGTGCCCTTCGCAGGCGTCAACGCGTACCACTACCTGAGCAACGGCGACGGCGACCTGAAGCTCGATACCGACATCGGCACCGTCGGCTTCGCCACGGCGACGAACCTGCTCGGCTCGCAGGACGTGAACGGGATGGACTACGGAAACTTCGGCAACAAGGGCGTGAAGGGCAACTCCGTCATCACGCTCGCAGCAGGCGCCCGGGTGCCGATCGGCCGCCACGTTTCACTGTCGGCGGCGTACGAGATCCCGGTCACGAGCCAGAAGGACGTGATCGAGCAGCGCGTGACCACGAACCTGATGTTCGAGTTCTAGCGCGCGAGCTCCACCTGGGGTGCGGCTTCGGCGGCGATCAGCCGCGGCCGGAGCCGCGCCTTCCAGGCCTCGAGCTCCCGGCGGGCCGCGGTGTCCCGCGCCTCGGCGCGGATCCGCCGGACGCGCGCGTCGAGCCCGCCGTTCTCGAGCTCGCCCTCGAGCTGGCCGAGCTGGAGGCTGCGGCCGACGTCCTCGCGCACGCGGTCGAGGGCGCGCACGTCGGCGTCGACGGAGAGCGTGGCGAAGGTCTCGCGCAGCCGGCGCCGGGCCTCGGCGCTCGCGAGCTTCGCGAGGCTGCGCACCTTCTCGCGTTCGAGGGCGCGGATCTCGTCCTGGAAGCGGAGCAGGCTCTGCTTCGCCTCCGCCGCCTCGTCGCGCACGCCCGCGAGCTCGTGCTCCGCGCGCGCGTGGTCCTCCGTCAGCGCCTGGCGATGCGCGATCAGGGCGAGGGCCGCGTCGTCGTCGTCGCGACCGATCGCGGTGCGGAGCTCCTCCTCGACGCGCGTGAGCTCCGTCGCGCGCTGCGCGATCTCGGCCTCGAGCTTCTGGCGCAGGTAGAGGATGCCCGCGACCGCGTCCTTCAGCTTCGCGTAGCGGCGAAGCCGCTCGTCGAGAGCCTGCTCGTAGACCGCGCGCGGATGCGCGCGCTCGACGTCGGAGACGGCGCTGCCGACCCAGCCACGAGCGAGCCGGATCAGACGCGTGAGGATCGAGGGATGGCGGGTGGCGTGCATCGCGCTCTCCTTGCGGCCCGGGGCTCAGCCCTCGTCGCCGCTCCAGTCCGCGTCGCGCAGGCCGAGCTCGCGGATCTTCTGCTGCAGGCTCTGGCGCACCATGCCGATCGACTCGGCGGTGCGGGACACGTTGCCGCCGTGGCGACGGAGCGCGGCCAGGAGGTAGTCGCGCTCGAAGCGCTCGGTCGCGCGGCGCTTGGCGTCGCTGAACGACGCGCCGTCGCCGCCCGACGCCGGAGCGGCGCCTTCGGCCGAGGGACCTGACGCGCCCGCCACGCCGCCGAGGCGCAGATCGTCGGGCTCGATCTCGTGGCCGGTCGCGAGCACCGCCGCCTGCTCGATCACGTTGCGCAGCTCCCGCACGTTGCCCGGCCAGGCATGCGCCGCGAGCCGCGCGAGCGCCGCCGCGGAGAGGCGCCGGGGCGCGCGGCCGAGCCGCTCGGCGAGCTGCGCGAGGAAGCGGTCGGCCAGGGCGGGCACGTCCTCGGGTCGCGCGCGCAGCGGCGGGAGCGCGATCTCGACCACCACGAGCCGGTAGTAGAGGTCTTCGCGGAAGCGACCCTTCCGCACCTCGGCCTCGAGGTCGCGGTGCGTCGCCGCCACCACCCGCACGTCCACGGGCACGGGCTTCGTCGAGCCCACGCGCTCGAGCGACCGCTCCTGCAGCACGCGCAGCACCTTCGCCTGGGTCTCCGGCGGCATGTCGCCGATCTCGTCCAGGAAGATCGTGCCGCCCGACGCGGCCTCGAAGCGGCCGATGCGGCGCGCGTCGGCGCCGGTGAACGCGCCCTTCTCGTGGCCGAAGAGCTCGCCTTCGACCAGCTCGCGGCTGATCG
>Ga0209706_10002259_pt1 | contig 10748 bp, 8 predicted proteins | sample PPLLaktember2015_6_FD_187263 | JGI IMG/M metagenome (GOLD analysis project Ga0209706, IMG submission 187263) | Freshwater sediment microbial communities from Prairie Pothole Lake near Jamestown, North Dakota, USA - PPLs Lake P8 Core (1) Depth... | ecosystem: Environmental > Aquatic > Freshwater...
GGGGCTATCAGAGCCTTTCCGCCAGTACCCGCTCGCGCATTTCCAACCCTCGAGCATACTTTTCGGCCGCGTCTACGCTCTGCTGTGGTGGCGCACTGCGCTATTTGCCGAAGGGTCTGGGTCGCGGCGTGCTGTCGGCGGACGGTGGCAGGATCGGCAGGGTGAAGTTCGGCTGATCGCCGGTCAAGGTCTTCAGGAAGGCGACGATCTGGGCATTCTCGGTATCGGTGAACGTCTTGCCCAACTGCAGACGGCCCATGATGTCCGCCGCTTCCTTGAGGGTGTTGGCGGCGCCGTCATGGAAGTACGGATAGGTCAGCTCGACATTGCGCAGGGTCGGCACCTTGAATGTGAAGCGGTCGATAGCCTTGCCGGTCACGGCGCTGCGGCCCTCGGCTATGCTCTTCGCCTTGTAGGGTTTAACGACGCCCATCTTCTGGAACGAAGTGCCGCCGATGGCTTCGCCGTGCTACGCATTCCAGACCGACAACGACTTGACCTTCCCGGTCTCGGGCCCGGGCTCGGTGGGCATGGAAAGCCGCTTCGTGAATCTGGTGGAGCCGGGCGACAAGGTGATCGTGTGCGTCAACGGCGTGTTCGGCGGGCGCATGGTGGAGAACGTGAAGCGCTGCCACGGCGACCCGATCATCGTCAAAGACAACTGGAGCGAGCCGGTCGATCCAGGCAAGTTGGATGACGCGCTCAAGGCCAATCCCGGCGTGAAGGCCGTGGCCTTCGTGCATGCCGAGACTTCCACCGGCGTGCGGTCCGACACGGATGGCCGGGTCGGGCATCGACCCATCCCGATTCACGTGTCGGCCCCGGTCTCGGGAGCACCAAGTTCGCCGAGAATCTTTCTTGCGTCGCGCAGATCTCCATCGTCCCGTCCTTCGGTGAACGAATCGAACACCGGTCGGAGAAGCTCTCGTGCCTTGGCTGCGGCACCGCAACCCTGCCACAACCGGGCAAGACTCGACGCCAGGCGCAGCTCAAGTGATTTCGCCTGTTGTCGACGCGCCAACTCGATCCCCTGCAGCAGGAATCGTTCGGCCTCGACAGGATCGCCCTGCAGCCAAAACAGCTCGCCCTGAAGCCGGAACAGCTCTGCTTGCCACCAGCGCTCCTCGGTCCGCTCGCAGAATTCTTGTGCCTCGGTCAGGAGGCCGAGAGCCTGATCCCGCTGGCCGTTGCGCCAATAGGCCTCTGCGAGGAGCGAGAGAAAATATGCGACCCCGAGATTGGAGCCTGTCGCGCGCCAGTGATCCAGCCCCTCTCGCATCATGCGTATGGCGTCCTGGTCGCAGGACTGCCGGGTGCGCGCCCAGCCCACCATGATCTCGTCCCATCCGATCCAGAACTGGAATCCCTGTTCGACCGACAGAGCGAGCGCCGACTCCGCGTGGGCGCGCGTCCGTTCGGTATCGCCCAGAAACTGGTTCAGCCAGGCGGCGAAACTCAGGGCCAGCGCGATACTGAACGGATGGTCCAGCGCCCGGGCCAAGGTGATGGCCTGCTCGCTCATCGCTTGGGCCCGCGCCGGATACCCGAGCATCCAGGACGTCCAGGACCCGTAGGACAGGCACGTCACCCGGGCGTCTACGACGTCGTAGACGTCCTGAATCAGGGTATTACCTTCCGGCAGTATCGAATCCGGCCCAACGGCCGCCTGGACGTGCTCCTGCGACCGGGTAAACTTGCCCATGTAGAACGACGTTGCCGCCAATGCGCGATTCGAGGCGATACGAAAGGACGGATTCTGGAGAAGACCGTAGAGCTTCAACAGCTCTTCACCCTGGCTTTGGGCTGTGACGTACTCGGCCCGCAGCGTATGCAGACGGCAGAGTCCATAAAGCGCCCGAAACCGCTGAGGAATATCTCCTATCTCTTCGCACAGAACGAGCGCCCGGCTGTAGGCGTGCTCGACTTCGCTGGCGCAATAGCCCTTGGTTGCCGAGAGCGGGGCGCCCAGCTGCATCTGAAACGCCACCTCCCAGGATCTGTGCGTGTCCGATTCCGGCAATGTCTCGAGCAATTGCAGGCCTTTCGACAGGTGGCCGATGGCTTCGATGTGGGCCGAACGGCCGATCGCGCTCTCCCCGGCCTTGAGCCAGCATTGAATCGCCTGTTCGCCTAGCCCCGCCTCGGTGTAGTGATGGGCCAGAATTTCCGGATGCACTTCCACGGTATCGGGAAAACCCGATTTCAATGCGTGCGCGATGCGTTGATGGTATTGCTGGCGGTCCGTCCTCAATAGCGACCCATAAGCGACATCCTGGACCATCGCATGCTTGAACAGGTATCGCATTCTGGGCGGCAGGCCTTCAATGTACAACAGCTCGGCGTCCACCAGGCGGTTCAGTTCCTGTTGTAATGTCGCGTCATTCAGACCTGACACCGCCCGTATCAACTCATAGGAAAATTCACGACCGATGGCGGCGCCTTGCTGCGCCAACATCTTCGCCGAGGACATTTTGTCCAATCTGGCCATTAGTGAGTCTTGCAACGTGGCCGGAACGGCGAGCGCGGGCAGCGGGCTTGCCAACTCATAGCGGCCGTCTTTCTCCTGAAAATGCCCCGATTCCAACAAGTGCTTGGTTACCTCCTCGACAAACAGAGGCACACCATCGGTTCGCGTTCTGACCTGTTCGAGCATCGCGACCGGTAGATCCATGCCGCCGGTCAACTGCTTAACCATGGATTTCACATGCGCTTCGCCAAACCGGTTGATAAACAACTGCGACAGGTTGGAACTGTTCTTCCACGGATGCCGGAATTCCGGCCGGTGCGTCATGAGCGCGAAGAAACGCGCCCTTTCCGCATGCTGAAATATTTGGCCCAGCAGCCCGAGGGTCGACGGATCGGCCCAATGCAGGTCCTCCCAGACCGTCAATATCGGCTGACGCTTCGCGGATTCCAGAAGCCAGGAGGTCAACAGCGCCTCGGTCTGCTGTTTGATCCGCTCTGCCGTTTGTTTCAGCGGGGGATAACGCTCCAGTACCGGCACACCCAGGAGCGCGGCCATAAGCGGCACGGCCTCTTCCCTGGGGACACTCCAGTCATTCACGAAACCTTCGATCTTGTCCAGCCTTGTCTGGGCGTTTTCTTGGTTGCCAAACTCAAGATGTTTTTCGAGATGGTCGATAATCGGAAAGTAGGGGCTATTGGTTCCATAGGCGGAGCAGCGAAATTCAATCGCCGTCATCCCGTCGTTTCCGATCTTTTCGTGAAACGTCCTTACCAGTCGCGATTTTCCGATGCCGGGCTCTCCGCCAATCAACACGCACTGCCCGCGGGCGCTTTTGCACACTTCCCAGCGCTCCAGCAGTAATGCCAGTTCAGAATCACGCCCCACGAACGACGTCAGGCCCACGACACCGGCGGCATCCAGGCGGCTGCGCGCGCCGCTCTGACCGAGCACACGGTATAACTGAAGCGGGTTGGCCACTCCTTTGAGTGGATGCGGGCCAAGATCGTCAAAGGCGAAATAACCCTGGACGAGTTTATGGGTCGCGGCGCTGACCACCACGGTATCCGGCTGGGCGACGCCCTGAATCCGAGCGGCAATGTTGAGCGTTTCCCCCAGCGCCATATCGTCCAACAGAGAATCGCTTCCACCGATGGCGCCGACAACTGTCAGCCCCGTGTGGATACCGACGCGCACGGAAAGGCGTCTGCCCTGCTCGGTTTCCAGGCGTGCATTGAGTTTTGCCATCGCCAGGATGATATTGAGGGCTGCAAGGACAGCGCGCTGGGCATCGTCCTCGCGCGCCGCGGGATAGCCAAAGTAAACGAGCAGCCCGTCCCCAAGATAGCGGGCGGCATAGCCTTCAATATTCTGGATTACCTGGTTGCAGGTGGATTGGTAGGCATGAATCAGCTCGCTGTATTCCTCGGGGTCGATCTCGCCGGACAGCGACGTCGAGCCCACCAGATCGCAAAACAGCACCGTCAGCTGCCGGCGTTCGGCATAAGACTGCTCTGCCGCGCCGGTCGCTCCAGTTGGCGGAGCTGGCGCCACGGTACCGGAATCAACGTCTGTGCCCGGCTTTGCACCATCAACCGGGCCGTTTCCATCCGCCCAGACCAGGACCACGCCGTCCTCGTCGGCCGCGAGGCGCCGGCCCCGAATCAACTCAATCTTAAGATCCTCGATGAAATCGTCATCCAGATCGAATTGCCGCTTGAGCGCGCGATAACTGATCCGTCCACGCTGCCTGAGAAGCTCAACGACCTTATCTAGAATCTCTTCGAAGTCCGTCATGAGGTATGCGATTGTGGGGTGTCGGTGCAATACGGGGCGGGTCATCGGCCAGCGGCCCGTCAGGATAATCTGTCAGTATCCTGTGTCTCGCGCTGCCGCGAGCGATCACACCCTGCCATTGACATAGGAATATCTGCGGGTTAGATTCAAAATCTCAACGATAATAGTCTTTTCGCATAGTACTATAAATAAAAGCAATATAAGCAAAGGCTTACTATACCGAAAAACCCACTTTAAATCAGGAGGCATCTGTATGCGCTATCAACCGCCCGGATCGAAGAACTCCAAGATCGCGTTCAAGTCCCGGTACGAACACTTCATCGGCAACGAGTGGGTCAAGCCCGCGAAGGGCCGATATTTCACCGAAACCACCCCGATCACCGGCGAGGCCTATACCGAGGTCGCCCGCGGCACTGCCGAGGACGTAGAAACCGCCTTGGACGCGGCCCATGGCGCGGCGAAGAGTTGGGGGAAGACCTCCGTGGTCGAGCGATCGAGACTGCTCATGAAGATCGCGGACCGCATGGAGCAAAACCTGGAGCTGCTCGCGCTCGCCGAGACCTGGGGGAACGGCAAACCGATCCGTGAAACCCTGGCGGTCGACCTGCCGCTGTCCATCGACCACTGGCGCTATTTCGCCTCGGTCATCCGCGCACAAGAAGGTTCGCTGGCGGAAATCGACGAGGACACGGTGAGCTATCACTTCTACGAGCCGCTCGGGGTCGTGGCGCAGATCATCCCGTGGAACTTCCCCCTGCTGATGGCCAGCTGGAAGCTGGCGCCGGCGCTCGCCGCGGGTAATTGCAGCATCCTCAAGCCGGCCGAACAGACCCCGGTCAGCGTCATGGTCCTGATGGAGCTGATCGCCGACCTGCTGCCGCCCGGCGTCATCAATATCCTGCAGGGCTATGGACCCGAGGTCGGAAAACCCCTGGCCTCGAGCCCGCGCGTCGCCAAGGTCGCCTTCACCGGCGAGACCACCACCGGGCGCGACATCCTGCGCTACACGGCCGAGAACCTCATACCTGCGACCCTGGAGCTGGGCGGCAAGTCGCCCAACGTCTTCTTTGCCGACACCTTCTCGCAGGACGACGCGTTGGCGGACAAGGCCATGGAGGGCTTCACCATGTTCGCCTTCAACCAGGGCGAGGTGTGCACCTGTCCGTCACGCGCTCTCGTTCAGGAGTCGGCCTTCGACGACTTCATGGACAAGGCTATCGCGCGTACCAAGAAAATCAAGATCGGCGACCCGCTGGACACCGAGACGATGATGGGTGCGATGGTCTCGAACGAGCAGTACGACAAGGTGAAATCGTACCTCGATATTGGCAAGAAGGAAGGCGCCAAAGTCATGACCGGCGGCAACGTCTACGCAACCGAGGGCAACCTCGCCAAGGGCTACTACATCGAACCGACGATCTTCGTCGGCGACAACAAGATGCGCGTCTTCCAGGAGGAAATCTTCGGGCCGGTCGTCGGGGTCACCACGTTCAAGAACATGGATGAGGCCATCCAGATTGCCAACGACACGCGCTACGGCCTGTGCGCCGCGGTGTGGACGCGCGACACCAATACCGCCTACCGCGCGGCGCGCGGCATCCAGGCGGGGCGCGTCTTTACCAACTGCTACCATCTGTATCCGGCGCACACCGCGTTCGGCGGCTACAAGCAGTCGGGCATCGGGCGCGAGAGCCACAAGATGATGCTGGCGCACTACCAGCAGGTGAAGAACGTACTGGTCAACTATAGCCCGAACGCAATGGGGTTCTTCTAGCTCTGAACACGTTCGTTCGTGGTGAGCCCTTCGACAGGCTCAGGGCGAGCGGCAGGCTTGCTCAGCGCTTCCCTGGCGTCGCCGACCACGCCCGGGCAGCGAGACCCCAGGGCGGAGTGAGTGGATCAGCTGAAATAAAGAATAAGTCCGAGGCAACGCCTCACCGACCTCCAACGAAAAAATAGCAAAGGAGAAATCATGTCCAGCACCCCCCAAGACCCGCGCATGTTCTGGTATGCCTCGTTTTCCGGGCTGTGGGTTTACTTTGAAGTCGACGCCAATCAGCTGGCGAGTTATCTGCGCGACAATACCGCCACCTATATGAAGCCGATAGCGCTGAACGGAAAGGGCGCGGTGAATCTCTGCTTCATGAGTTACGCCTCGCATTCGGGCATCAATGAGCCGGCTGCCTATACCGATATCGAACAGCCGCTGCCCGACCCCGTTCCCACCGGCTGGCTTCCGCCCGGCTTCGGTGTCGAGCCGACCAACGAATGCGAATTCAACGCCGTCTGCTTCCCGGGCTCCCTGCAGAACAGTCCAGGATTGAAAGACATTGCGACGCTGCGTCAATTCGTGCTCGGCGCAGACGTGGCCAAAGTGATCGGGCACTTCCGCCTGCGGGTGCCGTGCGACGACCGCATCGCGGTCTTCTATGGCAAGAACTTCATCGGCGAGAACAAGGTGCTGACCCACCCGTTTCGCTACAACGTGCCGGCGCTCAACAACCCGGGACGAGACCAGTGGAACCTGACCGTACCCGGACCGCTCACTGGGCCAGCCAGCACCGAAATGTTCACCCTGAATGTCGATGTGTCCGGCCTGCCATCCATCGCCGCGAATACCTCCGAACTTGTGAACTACAGCATGACACCTGCGAATTTTCCGGGCATTGTGCAGCAGCGACGGAATCTCTTCGGCGCCTTCAACACCTACTTTCTCGACGAACCAGACACGCAGGGGTGCGTCAACCTGTGCTATGGCGACAGCACCGATCCGATGGTGACCGCCATGAAACAATTGCTCGGTGACAACCCGGTGCCGGTCATCGTCCAGACCTTCACCTCGATGCCGGCCGCTTCCGAGACGCCGACCATCCTGGTCGCCGGGGGACCCTAGGCACGGGATCTCTGCGCCTTCCCCTGCCATACAGGACAGAAGACCGAAACATTTCCGGAGCACACCGCATGACTGATCCGAAAGTGAACGATCGTTTTGTGCAGCTTTCCCAAATACTGACCGGCTTCGGTCCGAAATCCATTGGTCGTGCCTTGGACAGATTCAATTTCCTGCAAGTACTGCAGGAGCGAGCCGGCTTGGAGGCGACCGAGGCCCTGCTCGCCAGGTATCAGCAACTGAAGGATGCCGGCAAGAGCGATCGGGAGATCGGTTACACGATGCTCCATCTGTCCGATCCACGCACCGCACTCCTGGCCCGGACGCTGATGAAGCTCTGGTATCTCGGTCAGTGGTTCCAGCCCTACGACTACGGGCCCTATAAGTCCTACAAGCCCGGTGGCGTTCCGGTCATCGTGGACCCGGGCGCCTATGCCCACAGCCTGGCTGGTTGGGCGGCACAGGCCAAGCCAGTTGGAACCTTCGACGGCAACTCGGCCTATCCTACCGAGGCCAATCCGGGATGGGCAGGGGTCCCGCCGCCGTTGTCCGAGTTCACGGAGTAATGATCGATGACCGCAACCAGCACGGATAGCACCTACGATGTCGTAATCGTCGGCGCCGGTCTGGCCGGCGCCCTGCTGGCCGAGAAACTGGCGGCGAACAACAAGCGCGTGCTGATTCTCGAGGCCGGCCCAAACCCGAAGGATCCGGGGAGCAGTTGGCCAGATCGTCAGGACTACCGGGACAATTTCTTCAAGGCTTGGCTCAAGCTGCCTGAGAGCCCCTACCCGCCGATGGGGCCCAATTCGACCACGCCCGCAGACCCAGCCGCGCAATGCGCGCCGCGTGCCACGAGCGCAGCGCTTGGCGGCTGGCCGCGTCTCGGCGACCCCATGCGCGAGCAGAAGATCGAAGCGGTGAACCGGCAAAGCCATCTCGTCTATCCACCCGAGACGATGCTTCCGTTTCTCAGCACTTACGAGCGGGCCTTCGGAGGCACCACCTGGCACTGGCTCGGCACCTGCCTGCGCATGCTGCCCAACGACTTCAAGGCCCAATCGCTCTACGGGCGCGGCATCGACTGGCCGCTCGACTACGACACCCTGATGCCGTACTACCGGCAGGCGGAGGCGGCACTCCTGGTGGCGGCCGACGTTGCGGACCAGACCTACCATGGCATCCATTTCGAACCCGACTATAAGTACCCGGGCAACGACAACCAGCGAATTCCCCCGACGTACTCGGACCAGTGCCTGGACGCCGGCATGCAAGGTCTGACGCTGTACGGCCAGGCGATGGGAATGACGAGTACTCCGCAGGCGCGCAAAGCCTGTCCCGGCAGCAACAGCTGCATTCCCATCTGCCCGGTCGGCATGAAGTACGATGCCACGCGCACGCTTAACCAGCTCGACAAAGACAAGGTGACGATTGTCACGCAGGCGGTCGCCACGCGGGTCTCAGTGGACAGTTCCGGACGCGTGAACGGAATCGAGTTCCAGCAATACGATGACCCCGGCCGCCGCCCCGCGGGCGCGCGCAAGACCGCAACCGGCAAGATCTACGTCCTCGCCGCCCATGCCATCGAGACCGCCAGATTGCTGCTCCTCTCGAGCACCCCCACGCTGCCGAAGGGTGTGGCCAACAGTAGCGATCAGGTGGGGCGCAACCTCATGGACCACGTCGTGTATCTGGGCTGGGGTTTGATGGACAAACCTTGCTATCCCTTTCGCGGGCCGCGGTCGAGCTCGGGTATCGAGAGCCTGCGCGACGGCGCGTTTCGCAAGGACTGGGCCCCGTTCCGAGTTGACGTCGGCAATGAAGGCTGGGGCTGGGCTGACAACGATCCGGCGACGATCGTCTCGGACCTGGTCGACGGCACCAACTTTTCCCAGATCAACCCTTGCGGCCGGAAACTGTTCGGCCAGGATCTGGTGCAAGAGCTGAACGACAAGCTCACCCGGCAGGTGCGCTTCTGCTATCTGGTCGAGCAAGACCCGGATCCCGAAAACCGCGTCACCTTGTCCAGCCAGTACACCGACGGGCTTGGCCTGGCGCGCCCCGAGATCCGCTACTGGCTCTCGGACTACACCATGGCGGGCTTCGTCAAGGCGCAGGAAGTCACCGAGAAAGTGTTTAGCAAGGCCGGGATCAAGAACTACACCCGGTTCAGCGACGCGCCCGGTTTCCCGGCCTTCGAGTACCGCACCAACGACGGCACGACGTACCGGTTCAACGCCTTTGGCGCCGGCCACATCGTCGGCACCTATCGCATGGGGACGGATTCGAAAACCTCGGTGGTGGACTCCTACCAGCGCAGCTGGGACCATCCCAACCTGTTCCTGCTCGGCAGCGGCACGTTTCCAACCATCGCCACCTCCAATCCGACCCTGACGATCGCGGCGCTCACCTTCCGCACCGCTGAGTCGATCCTGGCTGACCTGGGTCAGTAAACCGCGCTCGTCAGGCTGGGCAGGATCACCCTTTTGAACGCCGCGAAGCCGGCGAGGATCAGCGTGTATACGGTCATGTCGCTCATGCCGACGGCAAGACCGGCCGGGATCATATGAAAAAAGGCGCCGCCCAGCAGGGAGCCGGCAGCGAAGGCCACCAGCGGAAGCAGGATGCGCTGCAGCGTACCTCGCTCGGGCGCGCGAGCGGATAGGCGTCGTTGTGGCCATTGAGGTCGTCGGCGATGGCCTCGGGAAAGATCCCGTAGCCGATGCGGAAGCCCGCCAGGCTGTGCGCCTTGGACAGGGTGCAGGTCACCAGCAGGTTGGGATGCTCGGGCACAAGGTGGACGACCGATTGCCCGGCCAGGCCGATGAAAGCCTCGTCGACCAGGAAGCGCGTCTGCGGATGGCGGCGCAACAGACCCGGCAGTGGGGCCATGTCGAAGATGCCGCCGTTGGGATTGTTCGGATTCACGATGACGGCGAGGCTGGTGCCGTCGGGTATGACCAAGTCCGCGAGATCGAAGGCAAAGTCTCTTTCCGGCGGCAAGCGCTGCTCCGTATAGCGCTTGGCAATCTCCGGAAACAGCACATAAGTCGGCGTCAGTAAATGCACTTGCTGGCCGAAGCGGTCGAACAACTGGCGCAGGATCAATTCCGAGCCGGCATTGATGTGGATCAGCCGCTCCGGCACGCCGAGTTGTGTGCTGATGAGTTTGCGCAGCGGCGCCGAGTAGGGCTCGGTGTAGTAGTTGCTGTGCGGCACAGCGGCCTGGGCCGCGGCAATGGCCTCCGCAATCGGCGGCAGGGGATTTTCGCACAGCAGCAGCTTGATGCCTTCAAATGTTCCGCCGCCTTTTTCACTGAAAGATGTCATGAGTTCTCCCTTTTAACCCCACTCGGCGCGATGCCGGGCAACACTGTAAGGCTAGCAGACGACGCTGCCGAGTACGGCACAGTAAAACCCGCCCCGGTGGGGCGGGTGGATAGGGGCTATCAGAGTCTTTCCGCCAGTACTCGCTCGCGCATTTCCAACCCTCGAGCATACTTTTCGGCCGCGTCTACGCTCTGCTGTGGTGGCGCACTGCGCTATTTGCCGAAGGGTCTGGGTCGCGGCGTGCTGTCGGCGGACGGTGGCAGGATC
>Ga0209706_10002260_pt1 | contig 10741 bp, 10 predicted proteins | sample PPLLaktember2015_6_FD_187263 | JGI IMG/M metagenome (GOLD analysis project Ga0209706, IMG submission 187263) | Freshwater sediment microbial communities from Prairie Pothole Lake near Jamestown, North Dakota, USA - PPLs Lake P8 Core (1) Depth... | ecosystem: Environmental > Aquatic > Freshwater...
AGGAGACCATCATGCAGCTGCGACGACTCGGCAAGGCCGGCCCGCAAGTGTCCGCGCTCGGCCTGGGATGCATGGCCATGACCAATCTCTACGGCGCGGTCGACGAGGGCGAGGCGATCGCCACAGTGCGCGCCGCGCTGGACGCCGGCGCGAACTTCCTCGACACGGCCGACGCCTACGCCGACGGAAAGAACGAGCAGCTGCTTGCCCGGGCGCTCGCCGACGGCTACCGCGCCAAGGCGGTGGTGGCGTCCAAGTTCGGCAACGTGCGCACGCCCGACGGAAAGCCCGCGGCGAACGGCCGGCCCGACTACGTCATCGAGGCGTGCAACAAGAGCCTCGCGCGCCTCGGCATCGACGTGATCGACCTCTACTATCAGCACCGCGTGGATGCGAGCGTGCCGATCGAGGACACGGTCGGCGCGATGAAGCGGCTGGTCGAGCAGGGCAAGGTGCGCCATCTCGGCCTCTCCGAGGCGGGGGCCGCGACGCTGCGGCGTGCGGCGGCGGTGCATCCGATCGCCGCGCTGCAGACCGAGTACTCGCTGTGGTGCCGCTTCGTCGAGAGCGACATCCTGAAGACCTGCCGCGAGCTCGGCACCGGCTTCGTGCCCTACTCGCCGCTCGGACGCGGCATGCTCACCGGCGCGATCCGGACGATGGCCGACCTCGCCGAGAACGACCGGCGCCGCGACCATCCGCGCTTCCAGGAAGGCAACTTCGAGGCGAACGCCGCACTGGTGCGCCCGATCCTCGAGATGGCGGATGCGAAGCGCTGCACGCCCGCGCAGCTCGCGCTCGCGTGGCTGCTCGCGCAGGGCGCCGACATCGTCCCCATCCCGGGCACCAAGCGTCGCACGCACCTCGCCGAGAACCTCGCGGCGCTCGACGTAAAGCTCTCTGCCGACGAAGCCGCGTCGCTCGCGCGCGCCATCGACGACACCCGGGTCGCCGGAACGCGCTATCCGAAGGGACAGCTCGCGCTGCTCGGGCTCTAGAGGAGGGATCGCCATGGCCAAGCGGATTGCGGCTCGCCGCGTAGCTCTCGCCGGCGCAGCCGTGGCTCTGTTCGCGCAGTGCGCCGCGCACGCGCAACTGCCTTCGCCGCGCACCGACCCGCGACTGGAGCGGCGCACGTCGCTCGACGAGGTGCTCCTCGAGACCATCCGCGTGGAGACGCAGCTGCAGGCGTGGACACTCCGCAAGCTCTGCCTGGACGGTCAGGCGTACTGGGTCGGCTTCGGCGAGTCGACCCCGACCGGGATCTCGCCTGCTTACAAGGACGGCAAGCCGGAGCCCTGCAAGGCGCGGGCGCGCTAGACTGCGGCCCGCAGCCGCGCGATCTCCGCGCGCCAACCGGCGACCAGCCGGTCCCGCTCGGGGTCGCCGCCGCCGTCGCGCACGCGGCGCTTGCGAAACGCGAGCTCGTGCTGCGCGTTCACCAGCGCCGCCGACACGCGCTTGTGCAGCCGGTCGATCCGGCGCGTGCGGAACATCCGGTCGCCGACGATCGCGTCGTACTCGCCGCGGTCCACGGTCTGCCCGACCTCCGCGGCGAGCTCCTCGCGAATCACGCGGCGTTCCCACACCCCGCTGCGCCAGAGCGCGACCGCCATGGTCAGCACAAACGGCAGGAAGATCACGAGCTCGACGAGGCTGCCCGTCAGGAACGCCTCGACGAAGCCGAGCTCCGGCGGGGCCTCCGGCGCCTGCGGCGGCGGCTCGCCTCGCGCGGCGCCGGCCAGCGCGAAGAGGAGCGGCAGCGCGTTGTTCAGGAAGTGGGCCGCGATCCCGAGCAGGAGACCGAGGAGTGGCGCGAGGAGCTTGAGCCAGCGGCGCCGGGTCTGCATCGCGAACCCGAGGAACGCGCCGAAGATGCCGGTGAACATCGCGTGCCCGCCGAACCCGAACAGTGCGTAGCGCCAGCCGAGCTGCATCCCCCAGGGTGCGACCCCGAACTCGGCGTAGCCCTGGGTGACGTACAGCGGCGCCTCGAACCAGGTGAAGCCGAGGCCGACCAGCGCGCCATAGACGAAGCCGTCGCGCATGTTGTCGAACTCCGCGCGCAGCAGCCAGAAGAGCAGCAGCACGCCGAGCGCCTTGGCGAGCTCCTCCACGATCGGCGCGGAGATCGGCGCGGAGATCATCGCCGCCGCGTCGGGGCCGAGCGCCTCCGCGAGCATCGGGTTCTGGGCGACCCACGCGTCGACCGCCGCCCCGAACGCGGTGTTGAAGGGGAGCGCGAGCGCGGTGGCGATGACCGCGCCCCAGAAGAACGCCGCCGCGAAGAGCCACGGCGTCTCGCGCTCGCGCCGGTCGAGATACCAGAGAATCGTGATCGGCACCACAGCGAGCGCGGTCGATGCGGCGAGCGCGGTGTAGAAGACCGCCGTCAGGTCCGCGCGCAGGCCGCCCAGCAGGCCGAGCTGGATGCGCGTTGCGATCGCGAGGATCGCGAGCAGCACGGCGCTGATGGCGAGGCAGGCGCCGCGCCGGCGCAGCGGCGATCCGTAGAGCAGGCGGTCGTAGGCCGGGTGAGAGAGCGGTGCCACGCGTCGTCCTGGGGAACGCGATGAAGCCGGAAGCTACCGGAAAAGCCCCGCCGGCGTAAACGCGGGGCGCGCGCCGGTCACTGCCCGACCGGTGTCTTTCGTGCCTCGTCGACCAGGGCCGCCACGCCGCTGCCCGTAAGCGAGCGCAGGAACGCCGCCAGCGCCGCGCGCTCGTCGTCGCTCAGTCCGAGCCGCGCGACGAGCGGGCTCTTCTCCGGGTTGTCGATGCCGCCGCGGTCGTAGAACTCGATCACCGCCTCGAGCGTGGCAAGCGAGCCGTCGTGCATGTAGGGAGCAGTCAGCGCGACGTTGCGCAGCGACGGCGTCTTGTAGGCCCAACGATGCGCGGGGTCGAGCGTGATCTCGTAGCGGCCGACGTCCTTCGGCGCCGGCTCGGAGAACGACTCGACGGTCTTGCGCTCGAGCTCGGCGAACACGCCGGGCGCGATTTCGACCCGCGTGTGCTCCGGCACCGCGTAGGTGCGCCGCCAGCCGATGCCCGTGTTGTGGAACCCGTGATCAGTGAACAGTGCGTCGCGGCTGCCCACGAGGTGGCAGGCGCCGCAGCGCGCCTTGCCGACGAAGAGCTCGAACCCGCGCTTCTCGTCGTCGCGCAGGGCGGAGCCGTCGCCGCCGAACCGCCAGCGGTCGAAGCGCGAGTCGCCCGCGACCAGCGTGCGCTCGTAGGCGGCAAGGGCCGCGCCGATGCGCTCGCTCGAGACGGGCTTGCCGCCGAACGCCGTCTGGAAGAGGCCCTCGTAGTCGCGCAACCCGCGAATGCGCTCGACGACGTAGCCGATCGACGGGTTGCCCATCTCGTTCGGCGCGAGCAACGGCCCCCAGACCTGGTCCTCGAGCAAGATCTCGCGGCCATCGTGGAACAGCCGCTTCTGGAAGCCGGCGTTGAGAACGGTCGGCGCGTTGCGGCGCACGCTGCGCCCTTCCATCCCGACCGGCGTGGCCAGCTCGTGCGCGGTGAAGCCCTGCTCCGGCACGTGGCACATCGCGCACGACATGGTGTTGTTGGGCGACAGGCGGCGGTCGAAGAAGAGCTTGCGCCCCAGCGCGACCTTCTCGGGCGTGACCGGATTGTCGGCCGGCACCTCGAGCGGGGGCAGGCCGAGCGCCGCGCCCGCACGCGGCGGCGACGCGGAGTCGCAGCCGGCGATCACCGCCAGACCGAGGACGACCGCGACGGCGCGCGCTGCCGGCATCTCGGCCGCGCGTCGCGTCTAGTGGCGCTGCCCGTCTTCCTCCATCACGAGCGTCTTGATATCGTTCAGCATCGCCTCGGGATGGAGGAAGTCGGTGGAGTAGATCTCCCGCACGCGCCCTTCGCGATCGATCAGGAAGAGCTTGAGCATGTGACTGATGGTGCGGGTCGGCTTGCCGCGCGCGTCCACCTCCACTTCGATCTCTTGCCCGAACCCTTCCAGGATCGGTTTCAGCACCTTGATCGAAGCGGTGGTGAGGAAATGCCAAGGCAGTGGCCCGTCGGCACGCACGTACTTGCCGCCGTAGGCCTGCATTGAATAGTGGGTATCGTTGAGCGGATCGAACGAGATGCTGACGAAGCGCACGCGGCCATGGAGCCGTTTCTCGGCGAGGATGCGCTCGCGCAGCAGGACACTCGTCTCATAAGCGAGCGCGCATCCGGTCGGCTCCGTGCAGTAGGTGTAGATGAGCGACAGCAGCGTGATGCGCCCGCGGGTGTACTCCGACAGCTGATGCGGCTTGCCGTCACCGCCAATCACCGCACCCTCCGGCGTGCGCTGGATCACGTGGAGCGCGTAACTCCCCGCCGGCGGGGGCGTGTAGTCCATCACCGGGCGCGCGGCAATCGGCTTGTGCTCCGCGCGATTCGCGAAGGCCGGCGCCAGATGAAGCATCGTCGCGGCAGCCGCGAGGGCCGCCGCGACCTTCAAGATGCTCATTGAGTCGTCAGCGCGCAGCGGCGACCCGCACGGACTCCGCAGCCGCCGCCTTCTTCGCAGCCGGCTTGGCGCTGAACTTCATGTGGTGCGCGCGGCCGAGCTTCTCCTTGTTGAAGTCGACGCGCCATTTCTCCTTGAGCTCCTTGCCGTTCCAGTCGAACAGCGCGAGAAACTGCTCGTTGTCCTCGCCCTTCTTGTCCCAGTTGGCGAGCAGCGACGAGGTGATGTAGACGCGCTTGCCGTCCCAGCTCTGCGAGATCATGTTGACCTGCTTGCCGGTGTTCTTGGAGTACACCTCCTTCGGCGCTTCCGGGTTGGTAAGGTCAAAGTACCGGGTCATGCCGTCCATGAACGTGTTGACCCACAACCCCTTGCCGTCCGCCGAGATCGAGATGTCCACCGGCAGCGGGATCTTGGACGGGTCGCCGATCGTCGCCACGTCCTTCGCCTGCCAGCCGCCCTTGCCGTCGGGCTTGATGAGCCAGATCTTGGAGGTGAGCGCGGTCGCGGTGACCGCCCAGTTGTCCTTGGGATTGAGCGACCAGCGGATCTCGAGCGGCGAGCCGGGCACACTGAAGATCTGTTTCGGCTTCATGGCCTTGAGGTCCCAGGCGGCCATGGTGGTGCCGAAGCGCTTCATCGCCTCGGCGTCCTTCACCATCTTGCCCATGTCCATCATGTAGTTGTTCCAGCCGGTGAAGCTGGACGTGAGCAGCACGTTCTTCTTCGGATTGATCGCGAGGTCGTAGCCATAGCCGTCGCCCTTCGCGCCGCCGATCTCCGTGGCCGGCATGTCGTACTTCGCGACGAACTCGCCCTTGTTGTTATAGATCGCGATCCCGGTCACGCCGCCGTGGTCCTTGTTGTTGGAGAGCGCCTGGATCAGCATCCGCCCGGGCATCGCGTAGAACGTGTGCGGGCCAACGAAGCCGGTCTTCTGCGGCAGGTCGGCGATCGTCTTAACGAGCTTCGGCTTCGAGGGATCGGTGCCGACGTCGAAGACGTGGATCTTCGAGTCGTCCAGCCCGCCCGCCCACAGGAACTTGCGGTCGTCGGTGAAGCCCATGTGGTGCGCCTCCCCGCGCCCGCCGACCGGGAGCGTGTGCACGACCTTGCCGTAGCCCTTGGATTTCGGGTTCACGTCAACCGTGACGAGCTTGTCCGAGCCGTCGCCCAACCCGTCGACACCCAGCGTCCAGACGTGGACGTAATCCTCCTGGCCCTTGATCAGGCGGGTCGTGTAGGGAGAGTTGCAGGTTTCGTCGGCGAGTGCGGCGCCCGCGACGGCCATGGCTGCAAACGCGCCGATCGCGGCCACCTTGGTTCGCTCGAGTCGAATGCTCATCGGTTACTCCTATCGTCGGCTGGATGGGAACGATTCCGGTCTCTTCGGGGCGGTCGTCGTCGGGGCCACGCCGCTGCAAGCCGGCGCGAGGCTGCGCCGATCACAGGGGGCGAGAGCATGCTACGAGTCTCCCTGGGGCGGGTCAAGCGAGCCTACTGATCGGCGCATCCGATCGCGCGGATTGCGCCCCGGCGGCGCGGCGCTGGATGCGAGAGAGCCTCGTTCGTATCCCTAACCGCGTTGCGCTGCAAAATCGCCCCGCTCGAGCAGCCACGACGTCGCGAAACCGAAGAGGAGCCCCCAGAACGCCGCGCCGATATTGAAAATCGCCACGTCGGCCACCGTGACGAGGAAGGTGACGAGCGCGCCGAGCGCGAAGCGGTCCTTGAATGAGATCGTGAAGGCAGTCTGCAGAACGCGCAGCATGGCGAGCCCCGCGAGTGCAGCGATGAAGGCTTTCGGGGTGGCGAGCATCAGCCGCACGAAGAACGGCGACAGCAGGCCGAATCCGAGCGCGAGGATCCCAACGAAGATCCCCGCCGTGTAGTGGCGATGCTTGTCGCCCGAAGCGGAAATAATCGCGTTGACCGGTCCGGTCAGGCACGTCGAGACCGTGCCGACAAACCCGGTGACGATCGAGCCGATACCGCAGGCGACGGTGACCGCGTTGATCGGAGGCTGATGACCGGCCGCGCGCAGCACCGCGATGCCCTGCCCGTTCTGCACGACCAGCACGGTGATCGCGAGGGGCACCACGAGCTCGACCATCGCCTGCCATGAGAACACCGGCACGTAGAGGTTCGGCCGGGCGAGCGCCGCCCCCGCGGCGCCAGCGGGATCGAACCGGCCAAGCGTCGCGACGAGGACCGCGCCGACGATCATGGCGCCGATCAGCGGCGGCATGAGGCGCGCCAGCCGGGGCGACACGCTCAGCGCGATGAACGCCGCGGCCATGGGCGCCGCGATCCAGAAGTCATCGCGGATCGCGAACACGAGGTCGAGTCCGAACCGGAGGAACACGCCCGCCACCATGCCCATGACGATCGGCATCGGCACCGCTTCCATCGCGCGCCGCACCCAGCCGCTCAACCCGAGTGCGAGCATGAGGCACCCGGTGGCGACGAACGCACCGATCACCTCCGGGAAGGTCAGATGCCCGAGTGCGGGTCCCACGAGCACGGCGCCCGGAATGGTCCAGAAGAAGACGAGCGGCTGGCGGTAGAGCCAGCAGAACGCGATGCTGATCAGCCCGTTGATGAAGAACGAGCCGAAGATCCACGACGACAGATCAGCGGCGCTCAGCCCGCCGCGCGTGCCGACCGCGAGAATGATGGCCACGGGCCCGGAGGCCGCGAAGACGAACGCGATGAACGCATTGGTGGCGTAGAGGCCGCCGAACGCAGCGAGCGCCGCGCGGGGTCGCGTCGGTGGCGCGGCCGGCTTCTCGAGCGCCATCGCGCGAGGCTATAGCCGCAGGAGCCGGCGCGCGTTGACTGCGACGATCAGCCGCTTCGCGGCGTCGTCGATCAACGGGTTGTCGGTCACGTTCCTGACCGGCTGCTCGTAGGCGATCGGAAAGCAGTAGTCGCTGCCGATCAGGACGCGGTCGGCGCCGATGTGGCGCACCAGGAATTCCAGAACGGCGTCGGAATAGCCGATCGTGTCGTAATGGAAGCGCCGCAGGTACTCGAGCGGCGGGTGCGCAATGTGCTTGAGGTCCGCGCGCTTCTCCCAGCCGCGGTGGAGCCGCCCGACGAGCCACGGGAACGCGCCACCGGCATGCGGCAGCACGACGTCGAGCTTCGGGAACCGGTCGAGCACGCCGCCGAAGATGAGGTGCGCAGCCGCGACCGCGGTCTCCACCGGGTTCCCGATCAGGTTGGTGAGGTAATGGCGCTCGAGGCGCTCGCGCGCCAGCACGAAGATCGGGTGCAGGAAGAGCGGCAGCCCGGTCGACTCGATGCGCTCGTAGACCGGGAAAAACGACTCGTCCGAGAGGTCCTTGCCGAGCACGTTCGTCGCGATGTAGAAGCCGCGCACACCGGGTAGCGCACGGGCGCGATCGACTTCCTGCACGGCAAGATCCGGTGCCTGCATCGGCAGCGCGGCGAGGCCGACCAGGCGCGCCGGCGCGCGCTCGTGCGCGCGAACGAGCGCGTCGTTGAAGGCCGCCGCCAGCCGCGCACCGAGGTCGCGCCCCGCCCAGTACACCATTGGCTGCGAGAGCGAGAGCGCGTGCACCGCCACGCCCTGCGCGTCCATCGCCGCCAGACGCGCGTCCAGATCCACGAACTGCGGTCCCGCCGGCCCGGTGGCGAGGTGGCCCACTTTGAACTGGGGGCCCTTCCCGGGCACCTCGGTCCACTCGATGCCGTGGGCGGGACCGTGATCGCGCACGAGATCCAGCCACTCGCGCGGGTACCAGTGGGCGTGGACGTCGACGGCGCCCGCGTAACTAGGGTCGTTGCTCATCAGAGGAACCGTAGGATCCAGAGGGACAGTTGCGGAGTGTAGGTCACGACCATCAACGCCGCGATCGCGGCCACCATGAAGGGCACGAGCCCGGGATAGATGGTCGAGAGGGGCGTCTTAAACACCGCCTGACCGACGAAGATGTTGATGCCGAACGGCGGTGTGAACGTGCCGATGCTCAGGTTCATCACGAAGATCACGCCGAAGTGCACCGGGTCGACGCCGATCGCTTTCGCGACCGGGACGAGCAGCGGCGTGAGGACTAGGATCGACGACGCGGTGTCGAGGAACATGCCCACTGCCAGAAGCAGCAGGTTGATCACGAGCAGCACTGCCCAGGGCGGCACCTTCAGGCGGGTGACGGCCTCGGCCAGGGCCTGCGGCACGCCGTTCACCGTGAGCAGCCACGAGAACACCCCGGCCGATGCGACGATCACGAACACCTGCGCGGTGAGGTACATCGAGCGCGAAGCGGTGCGGAACACCTCGGCCCAGCTGAGCTCTCCATAGACCAGCACGACCACGAAGATGGCGTACACGCACGCGATCCCGGCCGCCTCGGTCGGCGAGAAGATGCCGGCGTAGATCCCGCCGAGGACGAATACCGGCGCCGCGATCGACCAGATGCCGTCCTTGGTCGCCGCCAGGAACTCGCCGAAATCGAAGCGCTTCCCCGCGCCCTCGCCGCGCCGCCAGGCGTAGTACCAGATGTACGCGCCGAAGAACGCCGCGAGCACGAGACCCGGGATTGCGCCCGCCGCAAAGAGCTTCACCACCGAGGTGTCGGACGCGATGCCGTAGAGGATGAACCCGATGGACGGCGGGATGAGGTTGTCGATCGACGCCGCCGAGATGAGCAGGCCGGAGGAGAAGCGCTGGCTGTAGCCGGCCTCGCGCATCCGGTCGTAGGTCAGCCCGCCCACCGCCGCGACCGTCGCGGCCGTCGATCCCGAGATCGCGCTGAACACGGTGACCGTCCCGAGCGCGGTGAACGGCAGGCTCCCGCGCACGCCGCCGATCATCGAGGTCATCCAGCGCACCAGCCGTCGGGACACGCCGCCGCGGCCCATCAGGTCGCCGGCGAAGATGAAGAACGGCACCGCGAGCAGGGCGTACTTGTCGATGCTGCTGAACATCACCTGATGCATGACGGTGGCCGGCGCCGGCGCGAACGCGACGAGCACGACCGCTGCCGTGGCAAGCAGGATCACGAAGAACGGGAAGCCGAGCGCGAGCAGCGCGAGCGGCAGCAGGGTCAGGACCCAGGTCATGCCGCGCGCTTGCTAGAACTTGCCGCTGAGATAGGCGCGGAGGCGCACCAGCACGGCAAGTGCGGTGAGTACGAACCCGACGAGCAGCGCGGCGTGCGGGATCGCCTTCGGCACGCCGGCGGCGATGCTGACCTGGCCGGCCCCGGCGAAGAGCACGACGATCTGCCAGGACTGCACGGCCACGAACGCGCACACCGCGAACATGGCCGCCGCGACGAGGCCGCGATGCAGCTTGCGCCAGCGGCTCGGGATCGCCGCCGAGAAGAGGTCCATGTTCAGGTGCTCGCCCTTGTAGGCGATAGCGGACATCCCGAGGAACACGCCCCAGATCGTGAGGTACACGAGGATCTCCTCGGTCCAGAAGATCGCCTGGCCGAAGAGGTGACGGCTCACCACGTTCGCGAAGTTGAGCGCGATGCCGACGAGCATCAGCGCGCCGAGGATCCAGCCTGGCAGGGTCGCAAAGACGAACCGGCCCATCAACGCGCTGGCGTGGCAGGCGCGCTCAGTATTTCTGGGCGGTCGCGGCGAGCCGCTTGTAGAACGCGCTCGTGGCCGGGTTGTCCTTCGTGACCTCTTCCCCGATCGGCCCGAGCAGCTGGCGCACGCGCGCCTGCTCTTCGGGCGAGAAGCGCACGAACTCGCCGCCGACCTCGGCCCAGCGCTTGCGCATGCCCTCGTCGATGGTGCGCGACTGCGCCATCATGCGCGGCTGGATCTTGGCGCCCTCGTCGATCACGATCTGGCGCAGGTCGGCCGGCAGCTTGCCGAGCCACGCGCGGCTCACCGCGCCCACCGACACGACCATCGTGTCGTTCAGCTCGGTGAGCGTCTTGCTGATCTCGTTGAACTTGAGGTTCACGAACACCGCGGTGGCGCTCTGCGTGCCGTCGATGACGCCCTGCTGCAGGCCCGGGATGACCTCGGCGAGGTCCATCGGCACGGCGGTCGCGCCGAACACGCGCATCTTCGCGCGCTCCGCCGCGGTCGCGTTGACCCGCAGCTTCTTGCCCTTGAAGTCGTCGATGCGTCGGATCGGCTGCTTGGCGAGGTAGTGCGCGAACGCGAAGGTATAGATCGAAACGATCTGGACGTTCTTGTCCGCGCCTAAACCGAGGATCTCCTTGTTCAGGGCCGGATCGAGCAGCACCTTCTCGGCATGCGACA
>Ga0209706_10002273_pt1 | contig 10702 bp, 8 predicted proteins | sample PPLLaktember2015_6_FD_187263 | JGI IMG/M metagenome (GOLD analysis project Ga0209706, IMG submission 187263) | Freshwater sediment microbial communities from Prairie Pothole Lake near Jamestown, North Dakota, USA - PPLs Lake P8 Core (1) Depth... | ecosystem: Environmental > Aquatic > Freshwater...
GAAACTCGGTGCTGGTCTGTTCGGGGTTGATGGTGACATCCCCGGGCACGATGGCTACTTCGTCGAACCCATAGGACTGCCGGAGTTGCTTGAACCGGGGGGAGGCCTTAGCGCTGCACATATATGCTCTCCTACTTAAAATATATGTGCTCTTAATAATAACATAAAAGAAAAAGATAATGCAAGAGATTTTATATGAAAATTACCGGCGGGCTTTGCGGCGTTAAATTTGACAATTTAAGGCACAGACCTATATAATGCGCTGGCTTAAACAGACAGGGACAAGCGATGTTGATCTTTTTTCTCATATTGGGAGTTATTTTCCTGGTTTCCGGGGGCATAGGGCTTTTTTACACCAACGCCAACCTGGAGGCATGGGTGACATTATGGGTGTTTGGGAACCTGACGTTCGGCACGTTCGCCCTGTTCGGTATTGCCATTATCATTTTCCTGGCGATTTACAACCAAGAGTTCGACTAAGACCATCCGGGAGAATCATCGATAACTCACCCCCTTGACCCCCTCTCATACTGCCACTTTATTATGACAACAAAATATTTGTTGTTTGAGAGGGGGAATAAGAAAAGAGGGGTCGCGACCCCTCTTCAACGCCCCGAATTCACCCATATTCGCCCAAAGCTAGACAGTCGGAGGTATAAAAGTCTATAATTTAGTTAGTTGAAGGTTATGTTAAAATGTCGAGTCTGTACGTAGTAGCTACCCCGATTGGAAATCTCGAAGACATCACGCTACGGGCCCTGCGGGTTCTGCGCGAGGTAAAGCTTATCGCCGCCGAGGACACGCGCAAGACGAGGCGGTTGCTCAATCACTACGCAATCAAGACGCCGATGACCAGCTACTATGAACACAACAAGCTTACCAAGCTGGACTATATACTGAACCAGCTCAAGCTGAACGACGTAGCATTGGTGTCCGAGGCGGGCATGCCGGGTATTAACGACCCCGGGTATGAGCTCATCGCGGCGGCAGCGACACAAGAAAATATCAAGATAGTACCCATACCAGGGGCATCGGCGGGAATCACGGCGCTGGCGGTCTCCGGGCTGCCCACCGACAAATTTACCTACATCGGCTTCCTGCCAAGCAGGGCGAGCGCAAGACGGCGAATGCTGGAATCGATAGCTAATGAAACGAACACGATCATCGCACTGGAGGCGCCGCACCGTTTACTAGCATCCCTGAAAGATATTAAAGATCTACTCTGCGACAGGAGGATAGCGATAGGGCGAGAGCTTACCAAGCTGTACGAGGAAGTGTTCCGGGGAACGGTCAACGAGGCGTTAAAGCATTTTGCCGTGCCAAGGGGAGAATTCACTCTGGTAATCGAAGGCAGCAAACCGAAGGAAAAGCCAGCGTTAACGGAGACGATCGAAAAGCAGCTAAAGCAGCTTCAGCTTACCGGCGCCAGGGCGAAAGAGGCCGTCGCCGCCGTGGCCATGGAGACAGGGCTACCCAGGAAGGGGCTATACCAGACCTGGCTGAAAATAAGCGACCAAGGAAACAAGGGAAAAGAACGTGTAGAAACCGGATAAGGAGCGGAAAGATGCGACGCGGATGTGTATCTCTAGGCGAAATCAAGTGTGATGAATGCGGCAATCCCATCCCCTACCCCGACCGCTACCTCGCCGTCAACGAAAAGGACGGCGTCGAAGACGAAGGGGGCGAAACCAGACGTTACTGCGTGGCGTGCAGCCTTAAAAAGGGCTACGCCCAGTACAAAGAAGAGAAAGGCGAGAGGATCCTAACTTTCTTCTAGAATATGAGCGAGAGACTTTTTATAGGGGTGGCGTGGCCGTACGCAAACGGCTACCTGCACCTGGGGCACCTGGCGGGAGCCAATTTACCGGCGGACATTTTCGCTAAGTACCACCGGGCCAGAGGCAACGAAGTATTAATGGTATCGGGCTCGGACCAGCACGGCACCCCGATAACGATACGAGCGGAACAGGAAGGGAAAACTCCGGCGGAAATCGCCGCCAAGTATCATAAAGCCTTCCTGGAAGTATGGAAGGGACTGGGGATTACCTGGGACCTCTACACCACCACCGGAACGGAAAACCACGCCGCGGTAACCCGGGACATGTTCCAAACACTGTTGAAAAACGGCTACATCTATAAGGCCGTCACGTCACAGCCATACTGCGCCAAGTGCCTGCGTTTCCTGCCCGACCGATACGTGGAAGGGGTCTGCCCCCACTGCGGGGATAAAGGGGCGCGGGGCGATGAATGCGAACACTGCGGCAAACCCCTGAATGCCGCTGAGATCAAAGAGCCCCGCTGCCACACCTGCGGCACACCGCCAGAGTTCCGCGAAACGGAACATTTCTTCTTCAAGCTGAGCGCCTTCCAGGGCCAACTCACGGAATGGGTCGAGGCGCATAGCCACTGGCGGCTTAACGTGCGTAACTTTACACTCGGGTTCTTAAAAGAAGGACTCAAAGACCGCCCTATCACGCGGGACATCGACTGGGGCATTAAAGTGCCGGCGGCCGGCTTTGAGAACAAGCGGTTCTACGTCTGGTTTGAGAACGTCATCGGGTACCTGTCCGCCAGCAAGGAATGGGCGCAAAAGCAAGGAGACCCGGAAAAGTGGCGGCGTTTCTGGGAAGGCGACGCGAAAAGCTATTACTTCCTGGGGAAAGATAACATTATTTTCCACACCCTGAACTGGCCGGCGGAGCTAATGGGCTACGGCGGACTTAATCTCCCCTTCGACGTGCCGGCCAACGAGTTCCTGACTATAGAAAGTAAAAAGGGCTCCAAGAGCCGCAACTGGGCGGTTTGGGTGCCGGACTATCTCTCCAGGTATGACCCCGACCCGCTGCGGTATTTTCTTTCCATCAACATGCCGGAGACCAGCGACGCCGATTTTTCCTGGCGGGAGTTCTTGCGGCGGAATAACGACGAACTGGTGGCCACCTACGGCAACCTGGTGAACCGGGTGCTGACCTTTACCTATAAAAACTTCGAGGGGAAAGTACCGCAGCCCGGGGAAATCGATGAAACCAGCCAGCAGTTAAAGCAAAAAGCCGAGGAGGCTTTGAAAACAACCGATAATCATCTCAGCAAATGCGAGTTCAAGGACGCCATTAAGGCCACGATGGCGCTGGCCCATGAAGCCAACCGCTACCTCGATGAGAAAGCGCCGTGGAAAACGATAAAGACGGACCGGCAGGCGGCGGCCAACTCGCTATATACGGCCATAAGCGTAATCGCCCAGCTAAAGACATTGCTTTATCCGTTCCTGCCCTTCAGCTCGCAGAAAGTGCACGAATATTTGGGGTTCGACGGAAAGGCAGGGGACCGTGGATGGCAATGGCAGGAATTACCTCCGGGGCAAAAGCTGCAGGAGCCGCAGCCGCTATTTAAGAAGCTCGACGAAAGCATCATCGAAGAGGAGACGAGGCGCATTGGAACTTAGCCATATTTACGCCCCTATCCAGGCGGACCTGAATAAAGTTAAAGACACCCTGAAGTCCATCAGCCGGGTGGACTTCGGCTGGCTGGCGGAGCAGTTGAGCCATGTCGTCAAGGAGACGGGCAAGGGCATCAGACCGGCGCTGACGCTGCTCTCCGGGAAGAGTTTTAAATACGACCTCGAATACCTGTTGCCAATGGCGGTATCGGTGGAGCTGATGCACACCGCCACACTCGTGCACGACGACGCCATCGATAAATCGTCGACGCGGCGGGGGCAGAGAACGATCAACAGCATCTGGGGCGACGAGATAGCCATACTGATGGGCGACTATTTGTTCGCCAAGGCCGGGGAATTCGTGGCAGACACGCAGACGCCGCGGGTCATCAAGCTCTTTTCGCAGACGCTGGGGACCATCTCCAGTGGAGAGATCGCCCAATGGCGGGGCTCATATGATCCTAACCAGACCAGGGAGGACTACTTTCACCGTATCTACGGCAAGACAGCTTCGCTTTTCTCACTGTCCACGCAGTCGGGAGCTATCTTGAGCCAAGCCACCGAGGAAGCCATAACAGTGATGAAAGAGTACGGCGACAACCTGGGTATCGCGTTCCAGATCGTGGATGACATCCTGGATTTCACCAGTACCGAGGAGGCCATGGGCAAGCCGGTAGGCTCGGACCTGATACAGGGCACGCTAACCCTACCGGCGATGTTTCTGATGGAACGCGATGCCGAAGACAACCCGATCCGGAAGTTCTTCGAGACAAGAGATAAAAAGCACGTAGCACAGGCGATCCGGATGGTACTTAACTCGGACATCGTCAGCGAATGTTACGGGGTCGCCAGAGAATACCGCGACCGCGCCTGCCACAACTTGAAATCGCTGCCCAACCCGGCGAGTCGGCAGGCACTCTTAGACCTGGCCGAGTATATAGTACAACAGGGAAAATAAGCAGAGGGGGCTTGCGCCCCCTCTAGAGAATCTGACTAAAGACCGGCTCAGTCGGTACCGGCCGGGGTCTGCTTAGGGACAAGGCGGGGCACGCCGGGGGCTTTCTTGGGCTGGAGGATACGCTCCTCTTCAGCGACCGGCTTGACCGGCTCCGGAATACCGGTTGGCTTAACTATCTCCTTGGGCTCGGCGGCACCGATCTCCCCGAAAGTCTTCTCCAGCTCCACGCCCTCGAGGGTTTCCTGAGTGATGAGCTTGGTGGCAAGCTGTTCCAGCTTCGGCCTGTTATCGGTGAGTATTTTCCGGGCGGTCTCGTGAGCCTCCCAGATGATCCGATTGACCTCTTTATCGATAGTATCGGCGATTTTATCGCCGTAGTCCTTCTGCTCGGAGATCTCGCGCCCGAGGAAGACCAGTTCCTGCTTGTCGCCGAAGGTCCTCGGACCGAGCACGTTGCTCATGCCGAGGTCAGTCACCATGCGCCGCGCCAGCGCGGTAGCCCGCTTGATATCATCGGATGCCCCGCTGCTGATCTCATCGTAAATGAGCTCTTCCGAGGCATTACCGGCGAGCAGCGTGGCGACCATCGCGTTAAGCTGGCGGCGCGTCATCAGATACCTGTCTTCAGCCGGCAGCTGCTTGGTATGACCGAGCGACATGCCGCGGGCGACAATCGAGATTTTATGCACGGGGTCGGCATCGGGCAGCATACGAGCCACTAGGGCGTGCCCGGCCTCGTGGTAGGCAATGACCTCTTTCTCCTTGGGGCTTATCTTGCGGCTCTTCCGCTCGGGCCCGGCAATGACCCTATCGATAGATTCCTCGAATTCCCTGGCGCCGATGGTCTTTTTACTACGCCGTGCCGCCAGGATAGCGGCTTCGTTAACCACGTTAGCCAAATCGGCGCCGCTAAAACCGACCGTACCTTTAGCCAGCGTCTCCAGCTCGACATCCTTGTCCAGCGGTTTGCCGCTGGTATGCACCTTGAGAATGGCCAGCCGACCGGTAATGTCCGGCAGGTCCAGCACCACACGGCGGTCGAAGCGGCCGGGGCGGAGCAGGGCAGGGTCTAGAATGTCCGGGCGGTTGGTGGCGGCGATAACGATGACGCTGGTATTAGTGTCGAAGCCATCCATCTCCACCAGGATCTGGTTAAGGGTCTGCTCACGCTCATCATGGCTGCCGCCGAGGCCAGCGCCGCGCTGGCGGCCGACAGCATCAATTTCATCTATAAAAACGATACAGGGCGTATTGCGCTTGGCCTGGTCAAAGAGGTCGCGCACGCGGGAAGCGCCTACGCCGACAAACATCTCGACGAACTCGCTGCCGGAGATAGAGAAGAACGGGACATCGGCCTCGCCGGCGACAGCCCGCGCCAGTAAAGTCTTACCGGTGCCGGGCGGACCCACCAGCAATACGCCTTTGGGGATGCGCGCGCCCAGGGACTGGAATTTTTCTTTCGACTTCAGGAATTCCACTACTTCCTGCATATCGGATTTAGCTTCCTCCGCCCCGGCGACATCGGCGAAAGTGACCGTAACGCGGTTAGCCGGGAACAGGCGCGCCCGGCTGCGGCCGAAGCTCATGGCCTGGTTATTGGCGCCGCGAGCCTGGCGGAACATGAAGAATAGCAGCAAGCCGAAAATCATCAGGGGAAGGAAGTTGATCAGGAGGCTACCCCAATTAATACCGCCTCCGGCCTTGATATCGTATTCACCGCCAGGGAGGACCAGCCCCAGCTCCTTGAGGTCGACAATGCTGAGAGTGCCGATGGCCGTCTCCAGCTGCTTGCCATCGAGGGTGGTGACGATCATCGCCTCGCCGTCAATCAAGACTTTGGCAATCTCGCCGTTCTGAGACATGATGATGACCTGCCCGAGCGGCACTTCCTGCGGCTCGCTCGTGCTCGGAATAAGGAAAGAGAAAAGCAGAATGGCCGCCAGAAGAATGATGATATATATTAGGCTATTGCGTTTCCAATTCGATTTCATATCCAGCCTCGAACAACAAGAAAGGTATTTCCAGCGATACTAATTTCATTATAACACAAATTCAAAAGCACAATCAGATATATCACGCTCCGGGAATGAAGTCAACAGGGCAGGCATGGGGTCGGGCTGGTGGTTATACCCCGGTTTCAGCCGCCCTTGATAGTCTCGACCAGGAGGGGCCGCCGGCTGGTGGCGGCTACGGTCATAATCCGGTCGAAAGTGGCCTGGTTCTTTTGCAGGAGATTGAGACAGGCATCTACGACCTGGGGGTCATAAAGGACGCCACGCTTGGCTGCGATCTCTCCCAGGGCGGCGCCCAGACCTAAAGAGGGGCGATACGGGCGGTGCGAAGACATGGCCTCAACGACATCCGCCACACCAAGGATCCTGGCCTCAATGATAATCTCCCGTCCCGAGGCACCGGCGGGATATCCCGAGCCGTTTAGCCGCTCGTGGTGCTGGAGGATGGCGGTGTTAACCGGCCAGGGGAAATTTGTCTTGTTGAGAATGTCGTACCCCACCCGGCTATGGCACTTGATAATACTGTATTCATATTGGCTGATCTTACCCGATTTGCTGAGAATCTCGGCGGGAACGGCCACTTTACCGACGTCGTGGAGAAGGCCGGCGACGTAAACGCCAGTGATCTGCCACTCGGAAAGGCCCATCCTGTTAGCGATGGACCGCGCCAGCTCAGCGACGCGTCGCTGATGGCTAGCGGTATAGGGGTCACGGCTTGCCATCATCAGGGATACGGCATGAATTACACCGTTCACGGCCTTTTCCGTTTCATACCACTTCCGCTCGGTGTTCACGTAGATATCAGCGTTCATAAGTCATCGATTCCAGTTCCAAGTCTAAGGAAGGAGTATCAACAATAAATCACAAATCAAACGTCATCTATATCAAAAACATCACAGGAACCGAATTTTACGATTACACCGGATATTAGTTGTTGGGCGGATCGAGAAATCCAGCCCGACTTGACAAGGGGAACAATACTATTGTAGATTTGTAAGGGTTTGGTTAAAAAGTAGCGTATTTTATAACAATTCCCTTAACCTTTCGCCTGTCTATTATGTCAATTATACGCAAATGCGTAATTCTTTAACGGTTACAATAAGCAATGCGTAGCGTTATCCCCGACAAATTCTGGTAAGGAGGGTGATCGATATGTCGGCAGCAAGAGGCAAAAAGGTTGACGTTAAACCGGACAAGACCGTAATCAAAGCCCTGGCGCTGGGCGGGTTGCTGGGCGGAGGCGGCGAATGCGCCGTGGACGTTAAAGACGGCAAGGTGGTCAGGATCCGGCCGTTCCATTACGACTGGAAGTACAAACCGGAGCAGTTCCGGCCCTGGAAAATTACCCGCAACGGCAAGTCCTACCGGCCTCTGTTTAAGTCCGTCCCCTCCCCCTTCTCCCTCGCCTACAAAAAACGCACTTTCTCTCCCAACCGCATCAAGTACCCGCTGCAACGCGTCGATTGGGACCCGAATGGTGAAAGGAACCCGCAGAACCGCGGCAAGAGCAAATATAAGAGAATCTCCTGGGAAGAAGCATCCACCCTGCTCGCCAACGAGGTCAAGAGAGTCCACGAGAAATACGGCCCGCTGGCCATCCTGGTGCAGGGCGACGGGCATGGCGAATGCAAGACCATCAACACGCCCCACGGCCACTCAGGCCGGCTGTTCGAGATGATGGGCGGGTTCACCCAGCAGGTAAGGAACCCGGACAGTTGGGAAGGCTGGTATTGGGGCTCCAAGCACGTCTGGGGACAGGGCATCCAGGGCATGATGGACCCGGCGAATAATATTATCAAAGATATGACCGAGAACTGCGACATGGTCCTGTTCTGGGGGGGCGACCCGGAGACCACGCCCTGGGGTTTCACCGGGCAGTGCGCCACCCGGCTTTGCTATTTCTGGTCGGAGGCGGGGATAAAGCAGGTCTATATCTGCCCCGACCTCAACTACGGCGCCGCGATCCACGCCGACAAATGGATACCGGTGCTCCCCAACACCGATGCCGCCCTGCAGCTGGCGATCATCTACATGTGGATCACCGAGGGGACTTACAAGAAAGATTATGTCAAGACACACGCTGTCGGCATGGACAAGGTGGAAGCGTATGTCCTGGGCAAAGAGGACGGCGTGCCCAAGACACCGGAATGGGCATCGAAAAAATGCGGCGTTCCCGAATGGACGATCAAGGCGCTGGCGAGGGAATGGGCCAAGAAGATAACCTCGATAGCGCATTACTTCGGCGGGAGCTATGTGAGAGGGCCATTCTCCCACGAGCCCGGCCGTCTCGAATGCATACTACTGGGCATGCAGGGACTCGGCGGACCAGGCGTCCACCAGAGCCAGATAACGTACACCGGCATGCCGCGGGCGGAAGGGCTGCGCAGTACCCGCTTTTATAATCCCGAGCTCAGCGAGCGCATCACCAAGCCCGTGGCGACCACCATCAGGGCGTGGGGCAAGCAGCTCATCCCGAAGACTTACATCCAGCAGGCCATCGAAAACCCGCCACTCACCTTCTACGGCAGCGGCGCCATCGAAACGCCCACGGAAGACCAGTTCATCAAGTATACCTATCCGCTGGAAAAAGGCGGCGCGGAAATACACATGATCTGGACGGACACCCCGTGCCGCATCACCTGCTGGAACCACGGCAACTGGACCATCGACGCTTTCAGGAACCCCAAGATAGAGACGGTCGTGGCGCAGCATCCGTGGCTGGAAAACGACTGCCTTATCGCCGATGTCATCTTACCCTCCAACACCACGCTGGAGGTGGAGGACATCGTCACCAACGTCAGGCAGGGCGTGAACTTCCACAGCATCGCCATCATGGAGCAGGCCACCCTGCCGATCGGCGAGTCCAAGAGCGACTACGAGGTGGTTCTGGAGGTAGCCAAGAAACTGGGGTACGGCGACCGGTTCAGCGAGAACAAGACCACCCGCGACCTGCAAAAACAGGTCTTCGACGACATGGAAATACACAAAATGATCTCCTGGGAAGATTTCTTTGAGAAGAAATACTTCGTCTTCCCGGTGGCCAAAGATTGGGAGAGCGACCCGCCGGGCTTCCGAAAATTCTACGAAGACCCGAAGAACAATCCGCTCAAGACGCCCAGCGGCCTGCTGGAATTCTATTCCGAGCGGCTGGCGAAGCACTTCCCTGACGACAAAGAAAGGCCGCCAATCCCCAAGTGGATCGAGAAGAGCGCGACCCACGACGAAAGGATATCCAGCGAGAGGGCGGCGATGTTCCCGCTGCTGCTGATGAGCAATCACGGTCGGTGGCGGACCCACGCCCAGGGCGACGACATAACCTGGACCCGTGAAGCGCCGACCTGCAAAGTGCTCGGCAAAGACGGCTATAAATACGAGCCGGTCTGGATAAACCCTAGGGACGCGGAAAAGAGGGGCATCAAGCACGGGGACATCGTCAAGGCGTTCAACGAAAGAGGCATCGTCCTGGTAGGGGCCTACGTCACCGAGAGGATAATGCCCGGCACGGTATACGTGGACCACGGGGCCAGGCACGACCCGCTGGTGCCGGGATGGGTAGACCGCGGCGGCGCCATCAACACCATCGCCCCCTACGGCGTCTCGTCGCGCAACGCGGTCGGCCAGGCCACCAGCGGCTACCTGGTCGACGTCCAGAGGGTCGGCGAGAAAGACTACGAAGAGTGGCGCAAGATGGATCCCGAGGCATTCGACGCTGCCTATCAGAGAGAATACGACCAGGCGTCCGGCCTGCGCTTTAACGCCTGGGTAGAAGGAGGCGCATAAATGGGTAAGGTATTTGTCATCGATGTAGGAATTTGTAACGGCTGCTATAGCTGCCAGATCGCCTGCAAGGACGAGCACGTAGGCAACGATTGGACGCCTTACGCCAAGCCCCAGCCGGACACCGGCCAGTTCTGGTTGAAACAAAACGAGTTCATCCGGGGCACGGTGCCCAAGGTCAAGATGCATTACGTGCCCATGCCCTGCTTCCACTGCGACGAAGCCCCGTGCATGCCGGCCTGTCCCGTGGAAGGGGCGATATACAAGCGGGACGACGGCCTGGTGATCATTGACCCGGAGAAATGCACCGGCTGCCAGGCCTGCGTGGACGCCTGCCCATGGGGGCGGATATACTTTAACGAAGGCCTCAACATCGCGCAGAAATGCACCGGCTGCGCCCACCTCATTGACAGCGGGGAATGGACGATACCACGCTGCGCGGACGCCTGCCCTACGGAGGCGATTAAGTTCGGGGAGGAAGAGGAGTTTAAAGACCTCATCGCTAAGGCCGAGGTAATG